>Ga0302046_10003017_pt1 | contig 15405 bp, 11 predicted proteins | sample RVTome_11_FD_200261 | JGI IMG/M metagenome (GOLD analysis project Ga0302046, IMG submission 200261) | Soil microbial communities from uranium-contaminated site in the Upper Colorado River Basin, Wyoming, United States - RVT147D111 (version 2) ...
AAGCCTATCGCTGACAGTGCAAAACCCTCCCTTCGGTCCCGCCCATGCCTCGACGGGCTTTGTGCTCGCCAGAGAATCCTCACTGCAATTGAGCGAGGTGTCGGTGACGACACGGCAGACAGAGGCTAAAGGCGATTTCCTGGTCGACCTGTCCGGAGGTCTTCTGAAGGGAAGGCTATCCGGCCGGGCCACGTCTCTGACGAGCTGGTCCGACATCGCCCAGCGCCCCCTCGCTGGAGCTGCCTCATTCGAAATACACCTGCGTCCCGACGGACCTCGTCAAGCCGCCGACGTACGTCTTGAGGGAAGCCAGGTCACCATCGGCTTTCCGCCGGGCGAGGCCGTCGAGCTGGGCCGTGTGAAGGCTTCCGCCCGCCTCGAAGACGCCGGCAGGGCGCCCCGTGGCCATTTTGCGGTTGAAGCGCAGGATGCGCGCTGGGGCGAAGCGCGTTTGTCCAGCGTGTCTCTCGCTGCAGACGCATCAAATCTTGGATCCGCATCCCTCCGCGCAGAGGGAACCGGCGACCTTCACGGGCCTTTCACCTTCGATCTCACGGGGACGGTGGCCCGGAAAATCCAGGATCTCCATCTCACACTGGACCGTCTCCAAGCGAACATGGCAGGGACGGCCCTTCTCTTGCAACAGCCGCTCGAGATTACTTACGCCCCTGAGGGCTTCCATACTAATGACCTTGTTCTTGACGTGGCCGATGGGCGGATAGTGGCTCAGGGCCGGATCAACACAGGCGAGATTTCCACCATGTTGGAATTGATGCGATTCCCTCTCTCCCTGACACAGATTGTTTGGCCTCATGCCGGGCTCAGCGGAACGATGACAGGCCATGCCCGAATCGCGGGGCCGGTTGAGAACCCGACCGGCCAGCTCGACATCGCGCTCGCCGATGTCCGAAGCGCCGAGTGGGGGAGCGAGCTGCCATCCCTCTCCGGCGTCTTGAGGGGCGACTGGAGCAATGGCCGGCTCAAGGTTGACGCGGAGATGGGCAACCTACCCGACACCAGTCTCGTCCTCGAGGCCGGAGTTCCTCTGCGCCTGAGCGCACCGCCTCTGGCCGTTCATATTCCGGTCGAAGAGCCGGTGTCTGGACATCTGACATGGCGGGGCGATCTTGCGGGTGTGTGGACCCTTTTGGCGCTTGGTGAGGATCGCGTGCGAGGGCGCGCCGAGCTCGTCATGGACTGGTCCGGCACCGTGGGCGCTCCACGGGTCAGCGGACATCTGGCCCTGACCGACGGTGAGTACGAAAATTTTAATTCTGGAACAATTGTGCGGAACATCGAATTGACCGGTCATGGGAGCGAACGGCAGGTCGTCATTACCCGGGCCATCGGGACCGATGGCGATTCCGGACGCTTCTCAGCGAGCGGGACACTGGATTTGGTGCCCACCCAAGACTTTCCCATGGACCTTTCCATGGAGCTTCAGAAGGCTGTCGTCATACGCCATGACGTGCTCACCGCCACAGCGACGGGCCGTATCGCTCTTCAGGGACCGGCCAGTAACCCTCTTCTCAGCGGGCAGGTTAAAACCGATAGGGTGGAGGCGCGCATTGCCAGCCTCCCGCGCGAGGTGGTGAAACTCGATGTGATTGAGGTGAATACGGCTGGCCCCGTTCCGCACGGCACCTTGCAGGCGAATGGTACGGAGGAACCATCGATGCAGTTGGACCTCTCTGTAACCATGCCGAATCAGGTTTTCATCCGCGGGCGGGGCCTCGATTCGGAGTGGGCCGGCGATCTCCGGATTACCGGGACGGTGCGGGCGCCGATGATCGAGGGAATGTTGAGGCCGGTCCGCGGCCTCTTTGCCTTTGCCGGCAAGGACTTCATCTTGGGTGACGGCAGCATCCGGTTTGACGGAACGGAGGAGATCGACCCCCTTCTGAACCTCTCGGCGACATACAGCCGTGCCGATTTCACCGCCACGGTCGATATCCGCGGCAGCGCCCTGCACCCGAGCATTACGCTCAGTTCCCAGCCCCCGCTGCCGGAGTCCGAGATCGTCTCTCGGGTGCTGTTCGACAGGGGTGTGGGGCAGCTGAGTGCCATCGAGGCGGCGCAGCTAGCCGACGCCATTGCGAGCCTGACCGGCGAGGGGGCCCCCAACATCCTGGATGTTGCCCGACGCACGCTCGGTGTGGACGTCTTCCGGGTCGAGGCAAGCCCCGACGACACGGAAGCGCCGGTGTTAACCGTCGGCAAGTATTTATCGGAGGACGTGTACGTTGGGTTCGCCCAGGGCACGGACCCCGCCACCGGCTCCACAAGCGTCGAGGTGCAGATCATGCCCAACGTCACGGTGAAAACCGACGTGCGGCAGGACGGCGTCAGCAATGTCGGCATCAAATGGAGGTGGGACTATTGACCATCCTGGGCACAAGTCTCGTACCTCCCGCCCTCGATTGTTCCTGCACTTCAAGGAACGATAACCCCCGAAAGGAAGTCGTCCACAAGGCGAGCAAAATCTTGCTGCCTACGGCCGGGTGATGGAAGGATTCGACTTTCTCAAAGATCTGGTGCTGGTCTTCGGGGTCTCCACCCTGGCGGTCTATATCTTTCACCGGTTACGGCAGCCCAGCATTGTGGGATTCCTCGTCTCGGGGGTCCTGATCGGACCGTACGGCTTGAGCCTCATCGCAGACGTGCAACAGGTGGAGCTCTTAGCCGAGATCGGCGTCATCCTCCTCCTCTTCGCCATCGGGTTGGAGTTTCCCCTCTCCAGGATTGGCCAGATGGGGCGCATCGTTCTCGGTGGCGGAAGCCTCCAGGTGCTGGGGACCATTCTGCTGACCGCGGGCGGGGCTTGGCTTGTAGGCCTCCCGCTCGGGCAGGCAGCCTTTTTCGGGTTTCTCCTCGTCTCCTCCAGCACCGCCATCGCGCTCAAGATCCTCATGGAACGGGGGGAGGTCGACTCGCCCCAGGGACGTCTCACCGTCGGGATATCGCTTTTTCAAGATGTCTGCACCGTTCCCCTGATGCTTCTCACCCCGCTGCTGGCCGGTCAAGCAGCTGGCCCTCCGATCACTATCCTCTTCGTGCTGGGAAAACTGGTGTTGACGGTGACCGTCATCGTGCTCCTCTCACGTCTCCTGGTCCCTCGGTTCCTCCTCGAGGTGGTCAGAATCAGAAGCCCGGAGCTTCTCCTGATCTCCGTCGTCCTCATCTGCCTCGGGACCGCCTGGGCCACGGCCCAGATCGGCCTTTCCCTCGCCCTGGGGGCCTTTCTGGCCGGCATGGTCGTGGCCGAGTCGGAATACACCCATCAGGTCCTGGCGCACGTCCTGCCGCTCCGGGACAGCTTCGCGAGCCTTTTTTTCATCTCGGTAGGGATGTTGATGGACGTCCGGACCCTCATGGATCATCCTTTGGCGGCGGGGGCCGCGCTCGCGGCCATCGTGATCGGCAAGGCAGTAGTGGTCGCGGGGAGCGTGCTCATCCTGGGGTACCCCTTGCGAGTGGCGGTGCTGGCGGGCCTGGCACTGGCACAGGTAGGGGAGTTTTCCTTCGTCCTTTCCCGGGTGGGATGGGAATGGCACGTCATCACCCCGGAGCTGAACCAGTATTTCCTCTCTGCGGCGGTGCTGAGCCTGGTGATGAGCCCTTTTATTGTTCAGTTAAGCCCGAAGGTCGCGGATTGGATTGGGCGCCTCAAGCGGATCGAGCGCTGGTTTCCTGGCCGGAGCTTTCAGGAGTTCGGGCCGGATCGCGTGGAACTTCGCGACCACGTGATCATTGTCGGGTATGGCCCGGGCGGCCGGAACCTATCTCGGGTGCTCAAGGCAACCGAGATTCCTTATTGCATTCTGGAACTGAACGGGGAGACGGTCAGGCGGATGCGGCAGCTCGGGGAGCCCATTTATTACGGGGATGCTGCCAGCCCGGAGGTCCTGAAGCACCTGATGATCCAGCACGCCCGGGCCTTGGTGGTCGCGATTTCAGATCCCGTGACGATCCGGCGGGCAGTCCGCGTCGCCCGGGACCTGAATCCCCGCCTCTACATCATCGTTCGGACCCGGTACATGGTGGAGATCGACGAGTTGTTCCGCCTCGGCGCGGACGAAGTGATCTCGGAGGAGTTCGAGACCTCGATCGAGCTTTTCGCCCGCGTCCTGCGCCGCTATCATATTCCCCGGACGATGATCGGCGAACAGGTCGAAAGGATCAGGCAAGAACGATATGAAATGCTCCGCCAGCTCGATGGGTCCCGATTGGCCCAGGCGGAGCTGATGCGCATCTTTGCCCAGGTCGAGATGGAGACATATCTCGTACCCGAGGTAGCTCCAAGCACGGGCAAAACGATTGGCGATCTCCACATCCGGCGCCGGACAGGGGCATCAGTGGTAGCGGTGATTCAGGATGGAAGGACCACTGCCAATCCCGGGCCTGAGCATCGAATCGCCGGGGGGCAGGTTCTCGTGCTGGTGGGGAGCCGGGAACAGCTCGAGAAGGCTTTAGTTCTCCTCGACGGTACGCAGGAAAACCCGGATTCCACCTAAGCTCTGATTGTGGCATACCTTTTGCTCTTTCACGCTTTGACACGCTACTCGCGAATACCGTGCGGACCCGGAGACGTCCCATGACATCCGGACACACGGTTTTTGCAAATGCTTTGGGGTGACGAGCTGGTATGTTCCGGCAGATTCGAGAACATTAGAACTAATGTGGTCGGGTGAATCAGCCCACCGAACTCCACGCGTGCACAAGCGGAGGGGTCAATGATCTCAATTGCGCGGTGTCAGCCCGATGGAAGCCTCGAGCAGGCGAAGGATTTCTCCACCCTCGGCGCATGGCTGGCCGAATCCGGGGGTAGGCTGTGGATAGATGTCAGCAGTCCAGCCGTGGAGGAAATGGAAGAGGTGGGCCGCCGATTCGGCTTTCATCCTCTGACCATTGAAGATTGCCTGCACGGCGGCCAGCGGCCTAAACTCGAGGAGTACGATGGCTATCTTTTCCTGGTGCTCCATGCCCTCCCCCAGACGCTTGAAGACCCCTGCGTCGTTGAGGAATTTGACGAAATCTATCTCTATGTATCGTCACAGATATTTGTCACCGTGCACCGAAAGGACGTCGAGATGGTGAGCAGGTTCCGGGAGCGGCTTCGGAAGGAACCCGTGCTGCTTACCCGCGCTCCAGGGTTTCTCCTCCACCTATTCGCGGACGGCGTCGTAGACCGGTTCTTTCCGTTCCTCGACCGGATCGAGGAGGAGATCGATGAACTCGAGGACCAGGTCCTCACATCCGCAAGCCCTGCGCTGCTGCGCCGCCTCTTTACCCTCAAACGGACGCTCATCCATCTTCGCAAATCCATGAGTCCGCTTCGCGAGGTATTCAACGGCCTCAGCCGGCGCGATTACGCGCTCTTGGACCCCAAGAGCGCTCTTTACTTTCGGGATGTGTATGACCACCTGATTCGGGCCACGGAGCTCGTCGATGCCTGCCGAGATCTGGTCGCGACGACGGTGGAGGCCTACCTTTCGGCCACGTCCAACCGCATGAACCAGGTCATGAAGCAACTCACGATTATTGCCACGATCTTCATGCCGTTGACCTTTATCACCGGCTTTTTCGGGATGAACTTCGAGCACATTCCCTGGACGAACGCTTCCCTCTTCACTTTCACGGTGCTGCTCGTCCTTGCGATACCGGTATTCATGATTTACTGGTTCGCTCGACGGGGATGGCTCCGCGCAGATTCGGTCCACCCGAAAAAGCCCCCACGATGAGAGGCCCACGGCAACTTCTCCTCAATGATGGCGGGGCGCTGCCGTCGAGTATCCTCACGTCGTGGCGTGAACCGCCCACGCGCCTCAGCCGTCCCAGGGCGTATTATGCTCCAGGCACTCCATGAAATCTCCGTAGATGCCCCGGATGGCGGCGGCCCGCCGCGCGGACGTTCTGCCTCCGTACCGTCGTACAACGCGCACAATACGCTCAGCGAGATTCCCCATGCGTATCTGTCTCTCGACGAGAGGGAGGAAACCCTGCTCCCTCGCGGGAGTCTCACACGCCGCCGCCTCAAGCAGCGCAAGTAACACTTTCTCCGGGCTGGTCGTTCCGCTCCGATCCGACGGATGCCGCAAATGCGTGGCATACACGCGGGCCCGATTCCCCCTGGCAACGACCCTGCGGAAGTCCTGCACGAGCATCGCATGGGCGGGGAGAACGAGGGACCCGGCGCGCAGCTGTTTCACCATCCATTTCAGCACACCGCGCACAAACACGGCCATGGCAACATCCATTTTCACGCACTCCTGCGTATCCAGCGTTCGGATTTCGATTGCCCGCCGCCCGAAGCGAGGGATGGCCCCGCGCGAGTTCACCCACTCGTGGGCGAGAACGGCTCCACCGCGAATGCCGCGCAGCATCCGGTACATCGGGGCGAGGATCTCGCGCCGGTACTGCCGGTATGAGGTCATATATTCCGGAATGACGTCGCCGGAGATCTCCGGAAGCTTCGCCTGGTTCGTCCGGTAGAAGGCCAGCCGGTTATCGACCGAGGGGCCGAGCTTTCCCTCGATGATCGGGGAACTTGCCGTAAGGGCCGGAAGGTATGGCAGCAGACAGGCGATGGCATTGTGGAGGGTCACAGTCTGTTGTTCCGTGCCAAACGGCAGGTTAATGTGGCTGCACTGGACGTTCACCCACCCATGCTGATGAATGGGGAACACGCGTGCGTAGGCCCGGTAGATTCGACGGCCGGCCCGGCGCCACAGGGTCGTTTCGGAAGGATGCATGAACGGATGCATGGCGGTCGGGAGTAACCGCGCGTCGAATTGCTCCCGCAGGACGCGGGTGAAGAAGCTCACGCCGTCCACCAGGTCGGCCTCGGCGTGCGCCAGGTTCCGATGGGGATGGGGGGTTTTGATTTCGAGGACGTGCGCGGCCAGCTCATTGGAAAAGCCGGCCTGGCGGTACAGGAACTCGGAGGTCGACCGGCCGCAAATACGCCGGAAGGCCTCCTCCACCAGGCACCGCGGATTCAGGGCCCGATCCACGACCGCATACTCCAACTCGATCCCGGTGACCTCGAACAGACGATAGACGTGGTGGCTGGGGGGGCTCACGGGGCGGGTGTGACCCGGGACCGATCCTGAATCCGGCGCATGAACGTGGCGAGTATCGCTTCGTAAATGCGGTCTTTCTCGACGGTATCTTCGTCACCCGTTTCGATGGTGGGATTGTCGTTGACTTCGATGATGAGCGGGCCCGCCTCCGTCTCTTTGACGTCAACACCGTACAAGCCGTTGCCGATCAGTTCCGCCGCTTCCAGCGCGACCGCTTTCACGGTATCCGGAACGTCGGCAATGCGGACCGCCTCGACCTCACCGAACCGGGTAAACCCACTCCGGTACCGCCGGACGATCTGCCAGTGGTCCTTGGCCATGTGATACTTGCAGGCGTACAGGACCTGGCCTTCCAGGATGCCGATCCGCCAGTCAAAGGGGGTCGGGATGTACTCCTGCACGATCAACAAGGGAGAGTGTTTGAACATCTCCTGCAAGATGGATTTGAGTTCCGTGACCTCGACCGCCTTTTTCACCGCCTGGGAAAAGGTGCCCTGTGGCAGCTTGACGATCACGGGAAGGCCCAGGGAGCGGATTTCTTCCGGCGAGGTCTTGCGTGACACGGTGATCGTTCGGGGCGTCGGGATACAATTCTTGCGGAACACCTCATGGAGATAGACCTTATTGGAGCATTTGATGATCGACTGCGGGTCGTCAATGACGGGGATGTCCAGGCTCTCGGCCGCCTGGGCAAAGCTAAAGGCATAGTGATCGATCGCCGTGACCGTGCGGATGAAGAGCGCATCGTACTCCGCCAGGCTCGCGAGGTCGCGTTTGGTGATTCGTTCGAACAAGAGGCCGAGCCGGGCCGCGATGCGCGCGAACTTGTCTAAGGTGTCGTCGTCCGAGGGGGCCAACGGGTCGCTCGCCTCCCACAAGCAGGCGATCCGGTGCGGCCTGGGATGAGCGAGGCCCACGGGAGCCTTAAGAAACGCGGGGGTCGAAAGCCCGTCCGTGAGCAGCTCGACTTCCGGCAGGCTCAGGTGCTGGGGCCCGACAGGAAAGATCTGTCCGACCTTCCAGCCGTCTTCCTCGGTGTAAAGCCTGATCCGTAACAGGGGAAACGCGTACACTTTGAAGACAGCCGCACCGTGCTTCCGAAAACGCTCGTCCAACGTCTTGCCGAAGATCGCGGTCGTCTCCGAGTACGCTTTCGCGGTTTGCTCGTAGAGGATCTGGCCGTCCCGTCCCTGGCGCGCCATCAGTGGTGTGGCGGGCCCGTCAGTGGCTTCCCCCGTGGCGGGCACGATAATCTTGGGAAGGAGGCGCCGGCGTTGCCGGCTCATCTTAAAATCGATGGTCTCCACGCCGGCTTCGCGCAAGGCGCGAAAATAGGTGAAAGGATTCGTGATCTCCTCGATCATCTTGAGCGTGGGAAACACCCGCTGGTGACGGGCATCGGCGAGGAGTGAGACGTAATAGCCCTTGGACAGGTACTGGTACGATCGGCACAGATTGATGATGACCACATTTGCTGCCAGAGGGCCCCGCTTTCCTTCGAGGTACTCATCGGCGGTCTGCGTTGGCATCCTGTCGAGGACAGGAACGAGCGGCGGTTCGGTCACGACGATCAATGCTGGTTGCTGCGGGGGCATCATCCTCTCGCCGTTCTACCGTTTGGCCAGAACCAGTAACACCGCATCATAGGTCGCGTCACCGAGAAATATCGCGGCGATCAGCCGCTCGGCACTCACCGAGTACTTCCCCGTCCGGCTAAAGGGGATATGGCTCGAGGGATCCCGGACAATGAAGCGATCCCCCCGGGGATAATAGCCGCAGATCACCACGAAATGACCTGCCGGCTCTCCACGGATATCGTCGTATTCCTCACAAAACTCCCGCTTGGTCTGGTACAGGTAAGTCGCGCTCAGCCCGGTCAGGATCGGAGAGCCCCGTGCCAGGATCTCAACGAGCAATCGCGTATTGAGCTCTTGAAACTTCACCTCTCCGCCCGCCTTGAGATACGCAATGTACGCATTCAGCGTATGGCGTAGCCGTCTCGATTCGACGGCGTGCACACGCTTCTGGAGCTTGGCCACCAGCGCAGGCGGCCTCAGGGTCTGCCAGGTGGGATCAAAAACTCGCAGGTTATAGGAATAGATGGTCGTGAGGAAGCCCTTCCGCAATGCGCTCGTGCCGAGGTACACCGCAAGCGTACCCCCGTCAGGGTTGCGGGGCGTTTCTTGAATCACCTCGGACACCGTTCGCTGGTAACCATAGTACCGGTAAATCTGGGCCAAACACGTCGGGCCACAGGTCACATCATCAGGCTGCTCGAACCGTGGCACATCCAAGATGATCGGCTTCTGGTCATTCATACGTCTATTTTCACACGGGTGCGATGGATGTGGAAGAAGAATATCATGTGCGCAGGGGTGCGTGAAAAGGAACGTATATGGGGAGGCGGAACCCTGTCCAAGGGGGGAACGGAGGGAAGGCGGTTCTTTATCGATCGATGGGGAAATAGGCGTTCCTCACGTACTGGGATAGCATCCGCTGCGTATTGAAGAACGACCCGTTCAGCGCAATGGCCGAACGCATCACCTCGGCAAAGGCGTTTGGCCGGCCGTAAAACAGGGGAACAATGATTCGCTCCAGTTTGTCGTAGAGAGACGCAATTTCTGCCGGGGAATCTCCCGAGGACTCCCACCCATCCCCGATGGACCACCCGGTCACCCCTTCGACGTGGCCTTCAACCCACCACCCATCCAGCACACTCAGGCTGGGCACCCCGTTGAGCGCTGCTTTCATCCCGCTGGTCCCTGACGCCTCGAGCGGCCGCTGCGGGGTATTCAGCCAGAGATCCACGCCGGCGCACAGCTTTTGCGCCAACGCCATGTCGTAATTCTCCAGATACACGACGCGAACGGTATCCCCGAGCGCGGCTGACGCCTCAAAAATACGGCGGATGATGGCCTTGCCGGCCTCATCCCGGGGATGAGCCTTGCCCCCGTAAATGACCTGCAGCGGGCCGACCCGGCGGCTGATGGCCTTCAAACGTTCCACATCGGCAAAGAGCAGGTCAGCTCGTTTGTACGGTGTGGCACGCCGGGCAAAGCCAAAGGTCATCACCCCCTCGTTGAGGAGGACACCGGTTCGCTTGCGCACCTCCTCCACAAGATCCCGTCTGGCCTGGGTATGCGCTTGCTGAATCTCAGTTACCGGGATGCCAATGGCGTAACGCAGGTAGAAGTTGTCCCCACGCCACTCGGGGATCCGGCGGTCATACAGGTCTCGAAACGCAGGGGCAGTCCAGGTCACCGCGTGCACGCCATTGGTGATGGCGTCGATCGGGAAGCGCGGGAACATCCCGTGCGAGACCTCACCATGCCTCATAGCGACACCGTTGATATAGTGTGCAAAACGCAGGGCGAGGTACGTCATGTTCAGAGTGCCGTTCACGTAACAGTGCGCGGTCTCCAAGACGGAGGCTCGTCGCTCCCCCAGCACCTGTCTCACCAATTCCAAGCGGAACTGGTCGTGGCCCGCTGGCGTCGGTGTGTGGGTCGTAAACACGCACTGCCGGCGCACGGCCTCGACGTCCGCCTCGGTCACCCCATGCGGGCCCCGCCCCTCGGCTTGCCTCTCGAGCAACGCCAGCGTCAAGAGGGCCGAATGCCCCTCGTTCATGTGGTAGCACACCCGGGTGTTGTGCCCGAGGGCGTATAAGATGGCCACGCCACCCAAACCCAACACCGCTTCCTGGCTGAGACGGTAGTGGTCGTCCCCGCCGTAGAGATGGTCCGTCAGCGTTTGGTCGTGGGGGGTGTTCTCCGCCAGGGCGGTGTCAAGGAAATAGACAGGCACGCCCTGCCCGCCCAAACCGCGGACGACATAACGCCACGCTCGCACCTGGACCTGCCTTCCCTCGATTTCCAATGACACGCGAGCCGGCAGGGGTGCCAGCACCTCTTCCGGAGACCAACTGGCCAGCACCTCTTCCGGAGACCAAGTCGCCAGCATCTCGGACTGATTTCCCCACGGATCAAGACGCTGATGGAAGTACCCTTTCCGGTGGAGCAGGGTCACACCTACCATCGGCAGTCCCAGATCGGCCGCCGACCGCAAGGTATCCCCGGCAAGTATCCCCAAGCCACCGCTATACGTCGGCATGGCCGGGTCGATCGCAATTTCCATGGAAAAATAGGCGACCGTTTTCGGTTGGGCTGAGGGCTTGGGCAGGTCCGGAATCATGCCTGGATTGAGTTGCAGCATATGCGCGCTTATCGTTCCCTCTTTCGCCGCAATCTCATCTTTATCACACACAACTGGAACGTTTGTCAAGGCGGTTCGCTCTTGTACCCTCGTGGTGGGAAACCAGCAAGGTCTGTGCCAGGCCCATCGACACCCGTGCGGCCATCGCCCCACTCAGGATCACCGGCGGACGCGATCGCTTCAGCACACTCCGGAAATACCCGTATTCCTTCTCCATCCGGCGCCCGCGATCCAGGCTGTGGTCAAAGAAACTCCTTGACACAGCGCTTTTATTCATCCATAGTTATGCTTCATTTCCTTTCACGTCCTGCTCCTCCATGCTCTTACACTGTCATAACCAAAATTGATCGACAGCGTCGATACACAAGTCAAGGAGATTTTGTCATGGAGATCGTAACCTTCATTCTCGCCGTCGTTGCCTTAGTGATCGCGGTCCTCGCCTATTCACGGACAGGCGGCATCGAGGATTTGCGCAGTCAGGTCAAGGCGATGGGCTCTAAAACGGACGCCCTCCGCGCCAAGACCGCGGACACCACGGAAACCCTTCGAGCCAAGACTGCGGACGCCTTGCACCGGCTGGAGCAGTCCCTGAGAGGGTCACGCGAGCCAGCGCCACCGCCGGCTCCGGCCCCTCCCGAGAAAGGAACCGACGCCGAAACAAAGGGCGAGGACGAACCGAGATAAAGATAGTCATGTGATCAACCTTTTCCTGGCAGAGGGAGCTCTCAATGTCGGAGGTATTGCGATGACGGAAGAACGCACTGAGGAACGGAGAGGGGTGGGCAGGGTCTTTCGCTGGATCGGTTTCTGCATTGTCGTCATTATCATTGCGGCGGGTGGAGGATTCGGGGCGGGCTATTTTCTCCGCGACAAAGAAGTGAATGAGCTGCAACAGCGCCTCGCGACGCAGCGAGAGGAGATGACGGTGCGAATCAATGCGCTGGAGAAGGAGATCTTGCAGGCGCAAAAAAGCCATCTCGAACAAGCACTGGCCCGGGCGAAACTCAGAGGGGGGTTAGAGGCCGTGCTCGACTCTCTGACCGACGCGCTGGCCGAAGTCGATCAGCGAAACTTCGGCAGGGCCGTGCAAAAGATCGGGGCCGCCCGGGGAGCGCTCGACGCGGCAGGCAACATGAATGCCGCCTTCCGCAATGCCGTCGCCACTAAGTTGGACGAGATCAGGACAGGATTGGAACAATTCGACGTAAAGACCGGGGAACGGATCTCGAGCCTTTTCAAGGATCTGGAGAAAGGTGCGGTCCCACAGTCTCCCCCAGAATAGACAGGGTCACAGAGGTCCTCCGTGACCCGGTGAGATTCTTATGGGGGTGAAATCCATGCCTGGCAATCCGGAGGGGAAGGTCGCCGAGCTGCTTTCCGTCATTCCCGCTTCAAAGAAGATCCTCATTCTACCCCACACGAATCCGGATCCCGACTCCATCGCCAGTGCCGCTGCCCTCCGATCCCTCATTGGACATACATTGAAAAAAACACCGATCATCGGTCTCGGGGGCATAATCGGCCGGTCGGAGAACCGGGCGCTGGTGAGAGTTCTGGATATTCCTCTTGTTCCGCTTGACCAGCTTTTTCCCGGCTTTGAGGGCCCGGTCATCCTGGTGGATACGCAACCCGGCCGGGCCAACATCGATCTTCCCCCCCACATCACTCCCGTGGCGGTGATCGACCACCATCCGGATTGGGGGCAAAATGCGTCGGTCCCCTTCGTGGACTTGCGCGAGAATTACGGAGCGGCCTCTACGATTGTCACGGAGTACCTTCAGTCCGCCGAGGTGCCCCTCGATCCCCGGGTGGCAACGGCCCTCTTCTATGGGATCGCCTCGGAGACACAGAGCCTGGGGCGAGAGGCCAAATCGGCCGACATCGTCGCGAGCCAGTTCCTCTACCCCTACGTCAACAAGCGACTGCTCGGCGAAATCGAAAACCCTCTCCTGGATCGCGACTACTTTCGTTTCATCGGCCAGGCCTTGCAGGGCGCGCTCCTGTACGGCGACGTGCTCGTCACGATCCTGGAGTCCATCCCGTACTCCGAAGCGGTGGCCGAAGTGGCCGACTTTCTCATGCGGTTCGAAAGCGCCAGGTGGACTCTCTGCGTGGCGCTTCACGGCGGTCATCTGTACGTCTCTGTGCGCACGAGGGATACCGAGGCGAGCGCCGGGTTGCTCCTCGCCTCGATCTTGCCTGCCGGCATGGCAGGCGGGCACGGGATGATCGCCGGAGGCAAGATTAAAACCTCACCGCGCACGTGGAAGGATGACGCGTCCAAGATTGTCCAGGATTTCCTGCGCGCGCTGGGGAAGCCCAAAGCTCGTCCTCAGCCCCTCGTATAAGCCACCCCGGCTTTCTTCGCTCGTTCCTCCAGATGGCGCGCGGCCAAAGCACTCGCGACACCCAGAGGCCGCCCTCCCTTTCAGCGACGGCTGCCCCCGATCACAAGGGCTTTCTCGGATGCAGGCTAGCGTTTGTGGTTCCTCGGATCGGGCGGTTGCTCGGCAAGCTGCACGGCAATCACGGGGGGATTGATGGCGACAAGCTGCACGCCCGGAGGCAGGTTAATATCATCCTCGGATATAGAGTAGCGCTGCCGCCCGGGGCTGGCGTTTTTGAGGTTAATGGCAACCTGCAACTGGCTCGGGTTCAGGAAGTTCAGCATCTCTCGCGAGCCTCGCACGCGGACGAAGACCTCCTGCACCTGCCTGCCCTCGATCGTCATTTGCCTTGGCACATTCACGTAGACGACCGGGAGCGACAGGCCCAGCTCGGCATTTTGATGCCCCACCAGGGCAAACCAGAGCAGGCTGACCGCGGCCAGCGTTGCCAGCTTGGGACCCCAGTTCTGCGTCAGGATCGCCTTGACGTCCCAGTGGCGCCTCGGCTTTTCCTCGGGAGTGGCCAGGCGCTCGGTCAGCCAGCCCAGGAGTTCTGCGGCGGTTTCGACGACATGGATGCTCCCGTGCTCAACGACCGAGACTTTTCCACGCTCCTCGGATACCACCACCGAGAGGGCATCCGCTTGTTCCGATATACCCAAGGCAGCCCGATGCCGGGTGCCATAGAAATAGGCCAGCCGCTGATTCTCCGAGAGCGGGAGGACACAGGCGGCCCGGTAGACACGACCCCCCCGGATATACAGCGCCCCGTCATGGAGGGGCGTCGAGGGATAAAAGACTGTCTCCAACAGCTCCGGGCTTAACTGAGCGTCAATCACCGTCCCCGGACTTTTGAACAGGGGTTCCAGGGGATCGTCCCGCTCGAATACCAGGAGGGCCCCGCAGCGCCTGAAGGCCAGTCTGAAAATGGACTCTGTGACGGCCACCAGCCTTTCCTCGGGCAGCCTCACCCGGCTCGCCCAACGCCAAAGCAGCCGTGTCGGTAACCGAGGATTGATCTGCTCCAGCATCTGGCGGATCTCGCCCTGGAAGATCACGATGACGAAGATCAGCGCGGCAGCCCACACCCCCCCCAACAGCCATGAAGTAAGAAACAAGCCGGCCCCCTGCGCAGCCAGGTACCCAAGCCCCAATACGGCAATGCCAGCCACGATACGCATCGCTCTCGTGCCGCGCAAGCGGATGTAAACCTGGTACACCAGGAACGTCATGAGCCCAATATCGAGGACGTGGTACCAGGGGAAAAACCACAGACTCCGCCACACCTCCTTGAGCCATTCCCCGAGCCATTGGTAGACTTCCGTGCCTGGCTCCACGACTTTCCTTCCCCTTTCCTTCCTTATGACGTCTTTTCCAGGTCAGTATACCAGCTTTTATCAACATTTATAGATCTTGTACAATGCAAATAGCAAGATCGGGGCCACCCGTCCGAAGGCCTGGTCTCCCGAGACCCGGGGAGACATCCTTGCGCCGCCTCGGTCCTGCGCACACATCGGGTGGACGCCTGGAGGGGGCATCTGCTAGAGTAGGACGACCGCGCACACCACAATGGCAACGGGTATATAGTGACTTTACACGAGGAAAGGTGGGCCTGTGACCGTGCGGAAAAAACGTGGAGTCCTCATCGAGGATGATCCTCTGTGGTATAAGGATGCGATCATCTATGAGCTGCACGTCCGGGCCTTTTACGACAGTGACGG
>Ga0302046_10003018_pt1 | contig 15404 bp, 13 predicted proteins | sample RVTome_11_FD_200261 | JGI IMG/M metagenome (GOLD analysis project Ga0302046, IMG submission 200261) | Soil microbial communities from uranium-contaminated site in the Upper Colorado River Basin, Wyoming, United States - RVT147D111 (version 2) ...
ATCGAGGAAGTCGGTGCGTCCGGTGGTGTAGGAACTCAGCGTCGCCTCCAGCGCCGTTTCGCCCTGGGGAATCAGCACCTGCTCGAACAGCTCGAGGCGGCGGCGCTGGCGATCAAGCTGACTGGTCAGGTCTTCAATGCGGGTGCGGAAGGTCGTTTCGAGCGCTTCGACGCGGGTCCTCATCTGTTGCTTTTTCAGGTGGGCTTCCTCCAGGCCGGCTCGTAGCTTCCCGCGCCAGAGCGGCACCTTGACGCCAAGGCCGATGCCAAGGGCATCACGCCCGTCCGCAGTGGGTGGCACATCGGCGCGGGCCATGTCGAAGTAGGTAAGGCTGACCGTGAAGTCGGGCAGGAAATTGCGGGCTGCCAGGTCGATCTGTCGCTCGGCGCGCGTCTCGGCCTGCCGGAGGGCCCGGGCTTCGGGGCGCTGTTCCAGGGCCAGCGCTACGAGCTGCGTGGTGTCGACGGCCAGTACCGGCGTGGCGACGTGGACTTCACCCGAAAGCGAGGCGCTATCCGGGCGGTCGAGCAGCCCGGCCAGCATCGCAAGCCCGGATCGTCGTTGTTCGGCCAATTGTTCGCGGCGGATGTCGAGCCGGTTGTGTTCGAGTTGGGCCTTGAGGATGGCCTGCTGGGTGCCCGTGCCGACTTCGTAGCGGGTGGCGGCGGCTTCTTCGAAGTAGCGCAGTTGTACCTGGAAGGCCGTTATGAGCCGATCCGCCTCCTGAATCAGATACAGTTCGTAATAGACTTGTTTAACCTGAAGGAGGAGATCCAGGGCGAAGGTGTTGGCTTCGAAGCCGGCCACGTCGGCGCTCAGGTCAGCGATCTCGCCGCGCAGCGCACGCTTGCCCGGGTACGGAATCTGTTGCTCGACGCGCCATTGGGTGCGCTGCGTACCGCGTGCCGTGGCAATCGGCCATGGCTGGTAGGTGACCATCAAGGCCGGGTCGGGCAGCGCGGATACCTGCCGGGGGTGTGTGTTGAGGGCTTCGGCTTCGAGCCGGGCGGCTTCGAGCGAGGGGTTGTTCGCCTCGGCTTCGGCGAGGAGAGCAGCGAGGTCGAGCGGCTGCATGGGGCCTTCGAGGTCCTGCTGTTGTCCGCGGACGGGCAGGGTCATGACGATAGACAACCCGAGAACCGCTCCTGCAATAGAGAACAGGCGCATACGTTTCCTGAAAAGAAGGGAAAGCATCGGTGAGCATGGGTTCAGGCCCGGCCTATCAATCAAGAAGGAAGAGGCCATCGTCTGAACACAGATCGCCGGATCGGCAAGGCGCAACGGCTGCCGATGGGCGTCATGCTGCACGGCTCAGTTCAGGAAGGAGGCGTGTAAGAGGTACAGGGAAAGAGAGGCGGCACCGGGAGGATCTGTCAGGCAGCGCGGCGGCAGTCGCAGGGGCGCGTCGCGTCGCAGAACCGGATTGACGGCACCACGCGGCGCCGCCGTCGTGAGCTGTTCGCCGGCGCGCTGTTGCGCCTTGACGGCCGTCTCGTCGATGTGCTGCACCTGAACGATACAGCAGGCGTGATGCAGGGCTTGCGAAGCGGATGCCGTGAGGCAGGGTTGCTCTGCGTGGTACGGTGCATTGCTTTGTGAGGCGCGGTGCCCATGCGCTTCGTCGGCAGGGGGGCACGGCTCGGGTTGCTCGCCGGCGTGTTGGGATGCCATCGCACAGGCATGCTGTACGAGCGGCAGGCCGCTGCTCAAGAGCAGGGTAAGGACCAGAAAGGCTGCTAGAAAGCGATAGGTGCGGAGCCGGCTGATCATCGCCGAGGGAGAAAGGTGCATCAGCGTGTGCGTCCTCGTGTAACTACACGCGGAATGTCAGGTTTCGTGAGGGGTCTCCTCCCTGAGGCAACGTCTGCTTGCCGAGTTCATCTCGAAAGGTAGAGCGCACGCGAGTCATCCGGCTGGGCATGGTGGCCTCCGGGGCTGGGATGGACAATGAGGCGATCATGCCTCACCTCGGAATGATGTTCACGACGACGCGCTTATATCGCGATAACGGCGGACTTCCCTTATCGGTAACCTTCAGGATAAAATGAGCCGTCTTCGGGCTCTCCACCTCAGGAGCGCTGATCGTGTGCACGTAATATAGATTTTCGGATAGTGGCGCAAAACTGATGAGCTCTTCATACGTACCCGCTTCCGGATACTGGAACCACCAATAGCTCACGGAATCCCCGTCGGGATCGGTGGTCCCCGCTGCGCTCAAACCGAAGATCTCGCCGGACCGTACCGTCAGTGTGTCCGCGTGCCCGAGCGCCGGGATGGGGGGATGGTTGGCCTCCTCATAGCTTTTTATCGTCCAGTCCATCCGCGCGGCGAAGTCGTGTTGGAAGTCTTCCCGCCACCGCCACAGCGAAACCTGATTACTTGTGTAGGCCGTCGAGTCAGGCTGGATGGCACGCCCCCAACGGGAGGGAAGCCGTGGGCGGAACGTATCCTCTGCATTGGTCCAGATCGGACGTGTTTCGGGCTCCACAAAGAAAAGCGCTGCCAGGCGAGGGTTTGCCGGTACCTCAGGCGGAGGAGGCGCGTACCGTTCATAGCGTCCTCCCCAGCCCCCCACGTTGGGGTGCTCGGGATCGTTGAGCCCGTTCGGGATCAGGGATAGAAAAGCAGGGGTATCTCCTTCCATCCCATACGCCACATCGGGGTACTCCGCCCCGAGCGGCCCGTGGCCTTGTTGGATATGCTCGGCGATCCAGTCGTTGCTTACCACCTCGTTGTCGGCGCCCGGGATGTTGCGAGTGATGGCCGCCCAGGTGGCATTGAAATAGCTTCCGGGGCTGACGATGTAGAAGAGATCGGGAAAGGTCTTGCGCATCCAATGCCCGGAATCATCCTGATCGGAGATCGTATACACTCTCAATTTACCGATGAGCCGTTGGGCCTCTGTCGCACTTCTGGTCTCATTGATCTTCCAGAGGGCCTGGGCCAGGGTGTTGGGACCCCCCCAGACCGATATCCAGAGGGGCTGCTCGTCCTCTTCCTCAAGCACCTGGATAATCCAATCGGAGCCCTCCGAATCATGCCCTTGCCCGACCGCCTCCATGCCGAACACCGGCAATCCTTGCTTGACGAGGGCGTGCAAGGCCTCCGCAGGTGGATAGCCTAGTTCATGGTGTAGCAGATTGGGCTGCACCTTTCCATAGGCATCGATAATCCGATGAATGGTCTCAGGGGCCACTTTCTTTTGTTGGTGGACGGACGTCGTGGCGATGAGCCCTTTAAGATCGATCTGATTGGCATAGAGGAGGAGCCTCACCAGAGACTGCCTATCGTCCGGGTCGGCCTCCATGTCGGTGAGCACGATGACGCGGTGCGGCTTCTGCGGGGTCTGTTGGGCGAAGAGGGTGCCTGGCACCAACAGCGCGCTGATGAGCAAACCTGCGGTCCAATGAATGGCTCGGGAGAACGCGACGGCAGCCGCGTATCGGCATGCATCCAGGTTGCCTGCCTGATCCGGGCGAAAAGGTTGATGCACTCTCGGCATGGAGGTCCTCCTACATTCGGGTTGCAGAGATGGAGCGTGGATATACAAATCGAGCATGCGCATCTGTCCGTTAATCCAGCCAGGCGAAGACGCCAAACTGATCGGCATTCTCCGGCGTCACTAACTCACAGTCGACGGCCTGCTTCTCCGGGAGGTCACTCGTGCCGGTGCGGATGTAGGCATCGACCTGATCGACGGCCATCCGGGCGAGTTGGGCGGCGGGTTGCAACACCGTTGCTGCGATGTCGCCCGCTTTGATGGCGGCGATCACATCCGGGCTACCATCGAAGCCGACGACGATCACATCACCCATGCCGGCGGCCTTCAGCGCTGCCGCAGCCCCCAGCGCCATCGTGTCGTTGCCCGAGATGACGCCTTTGATAGTGGGGTGCGCCTGTATGATGGTTTCCATCTTGTCGAAGGCTTCTGTCTGGCTCCAGTTGGCGCTCTGCTGCGCCACCAACTCCATCTCGGGAAACTGGCTGATGATGTCGTTATAGCCCTGCGAGCGGATGTGGGCGTTCGTGTCGGATTCATTGCCCAGTAGCTCCACATAGGGGCCGGCTTCGCCCATCAGTCGGACAAACTCCTCCGCCCCAAGCACGGCACCCTGGTAGTTGTTCGAGACGATCTGGGCGACGGCGATGCCGTTAGCATTGATCTCCCGGTCGATCAGAAACGTGGGGATGCCGGCATCGCGCGCTTTTTGGACGGCGGCGATGGAGGCATCGGCACCGGCATTGTCGAGCACGATGGCGGCGGCTTTGCGGGCGATGGCCGTGTCGAAGAGTTGGTCTTGCAATGACGCGTCGCCGTTGTGGGCCTGCACGAGGGTCTCATAGCCGAGTTCCTGCGCCCGCGCATCGGCGGCTTCTGCTTCGGCCTTAAAGAATGGGTTATCGTGCGAAGGAGTGATGATGACGATGAGGCTCGCAGCCTCAGCGGTCTCGCTCGCTTCCTGGTTTTGCTGACACGCGGTGGCCATCAGCAAGAGGATGGCCAGAAAGAGAGAAATGCGTCTGATTCGGGTTGACATGGTTCCAAGTAGGTTTGTGTTCTGCGAGCTATCAGGCTTGTATCAGGGCTTTCTGCTGCATCCGTTGCTGCCATTGATCGACGACGACGGCCAGCACGATCACGGTGCCTTTGATCACGATCTGCCAGAACGCCGACACGCCCAGGAGCACCATGCCGTTGACCAGCACACCGATCACAAAGGCTCCGATGATGGTGCCCCCCATCGTGCCGCGCCCGCCCATTAGCGAAGTGCCGCCGAGCACGACGACCGCGATGGCGTTGAGTTCGAACGTCTCGCCCGTCGCCGGATGCGCGGCGACCAACTGCGACGCGATGATCAGCCCCACCATGGCGGCGCACAGCCCGGAGATCATGTAGGTCAGCAGCTTCACCCGGCCCGTACGGACACCGGACAATCCGGCGGCCTTCTCGTTGCCACCCACGGCGTAGACCTGCCGGCCAAAGGGCGTCTTGCGTGCTACAAACGCAGCGACGACGGCGAACAGCACCATCACCCAGATCGGATACGGCAGCGCCAGCAAGGTGCCTGCGCCCAGGACCGGGAAACCGGTGTTGCCCAGCGATTCATGTCCCACCAGGTTGGCGAAGGTCGCGCCGTCTGAGATTAACAGCGCAGCGCCCCGCGCGACGTACAACGTGCCGAGCGTGGCGATGAACGGCGCCACCCGCAGCCGCGTGACAAGCACGCCGTTCACCACGCCGACCACGACGCCGACCACGAGCGTCAGCAGGATGACGATCCAGAGATGGAAGAACACCGACACGCCGAACATCGGAAGGATCAGGCCCTCATTGATCAGCCAGCCCGCAACCATCCCACACAGCCCTACAATCGACCCGACTGACAGATCGATGCCGCCGCTTAGAATGACGAAGGTCATTCCGATCCCCAGGATCGCGTTGATGGCAACCTGTTTGGTCAAGATGATGAGGTTGCCCGTGGTCAGGAACGCCGGACTCAACAGCGCAAAGGTGATGACCAACGCAATCAGGGCGATGTACGCCCGCACTTGCAGGAGCATCATCTTGAGTGATGGCCCTCTTGCGCCGGACTGCGGTAGCGAAAGACTAAGCGGCATGTTCGTCTGGGTGAATGACGGCTGGTGCCGATACGGACGCATCGGCCAGGTTTTGCTCGGTGATGGCAGCGCCCTCGAACGTGGCCACCAGCCGGCCTCGCGCCATCACCAGGGCACGGTCGGCCATGGCAACGACTTCTTTGAGTTCGGAGGAAACGAAGAGGAGACCCAGGCCTTCTTCGGCCAGGCCGTTCATGATCTTGAAGATATCCGACTTGGCCGCCACGTCGATGCCGCGTGTCGGCTCATCCATCATGAGCACGTTGGGCCGGGTGAGCAGGCTCTTGGCCACGACCACCTTTTGCTGGTTGCCGCCGCTGAGCGTCGTGATCGGCTGCCGGGCGTCGGATACTTTGATCGCCAGCGCCTCGATGAGCCGCTGGACTTCCCGCCGTTCCTCGCCCGTGGAGAGGGCCAGCCCCTTTACGAACCGTTTGAGGCTGGCGAGGGTGATGTTCTTCGACACCGAGAGGTTCTGAACCAACCCGAGCAGTTGCCGGTCTTCAGGAATCAGCGCCACCCCAGCGCGAATGCGCTCGTCGAGTCGCAGGGTATCGATGGCCTGGCTGCCGAGGCGGATCGTACCGCGTGCGTCGGGTTGCATGCCGAAGAGGCATTCTAAGAGCTCGGTGCGCCCGGCGCCCATCAGGCCGTAGATTCCGACGATCTCTCCGGCCCGGATGGTAAACGACACATCTTCGACCCGATAACCGCCGCCATGAGCACGAGGCAGCGAAAGGTTCTCGACGTGGAGAACGGGATCCCCGGCCTGCCGCGTTTGCTTGTGGAACAGCGCCTCGGTGCTGCGCCCGGACATCTTCTCAACGATCCAGGCGAGGGAGACATCGCGGGCCGGTGCCTCGGCGATGAGGTTTCCGTCGCGCAGCACCGTGAACACGTCGCCGATCCGCAAGCACTCGTCGAGTTTGTGTGAGATGTACACGATAGCGACGCCCTGGGTGGTGAGTTCGCCGATGATGCGCAGGAGGATGTCGGCTTCGGCGTTGCTCAGCGCCGACGTAGGCTCATCCATGATGAGGATCGACACCTCCTCGGCCAGCGCACGCGCGATCTCGACGAGTTGTTGCTGCCCGATGCGCAGATCCTCGACGAGGGTACGCGGCGCAATCGGCTGTTCCAGCCGTGCCATGAGCCGCCGGGCGATGTCGTCTTGCTCTTTGTGCCGAACGGTGCCGAAACTCGATACGATCTCGCGCGCCATGAAGATGTTCTCGCTGACGCTGAGGTTGGGAAACAGGTTGAGTTCCTGGTAGATGATGCCAATGCCGTGCGCCAGGCCCTCGCGCGGCGCGGCCGCTTCGATGACTTCGCCTCGAAGCAGCAGCAGCCCGCTCGTCGGTTGCTCCACGCCGGCCAGGATCTTCATCAGCGTCGACTTGCCTGCGCCGTTCTCGCCGATGAGTACGTTGACTTTGCCGGGGTAGACGTTGAAATCGACGCCGTTGAGCGCCCTCGTGCCTGGATACTGTTTGACGATCTGCTCGGCACGCAGCATCGGGTCCGGCAAGGCAGCGATGTCGGCAGGACTCCTCATTCGGCGCCCTCCACGCGGATCTCCACCGGCGTAATGAGCAGCGCATTGAGTCTTCTGAGGGTGAAGACCCCCGAGAAGCTGATCTCTTGCGATAGCAGCGCTTTCGGATCCACCTCCGCCAGCACCGTCTCGACGAGCCGGGTATGCATGGCATTGGAGACGTTGGCATACTCTAACTGGTTGACGAACTGATTGAAAGTGATGAACGGCAGGGCATCGCGGAGTGCCGTCCCGCGAATCACAGGACCCATCTGCAAGCTGATATCGGATGCGTCGTCATAGGGAGGCAGGTCCAGCCGCAACAGGCCCGCCCGTGAGGTCGTATCTGCCTCCAGCACGCGCCCTGTTCCCCGAACCATGAAGTTGTAGGGCCGCGTCCCTTCACGATGTCCATACTTCGCCGAAGCCGCCTCCGGGTCTGCACGCAGTTCAGCCATCAACACCTCCAGGGCCACGGCGTCATTTCTTATTGTCGGCAGCACGCGGGCTTCCCAGTTTTCCTCCACAAACGAAGGCGCGTCAAAGGCCTGCCGGGCTTCCTCGATGATGGCTTTCCCCGTTTCCGGGTCCAGTGGTCGGATTTCGCACCCGGCCATGAGTATGAAGAGCCCGAGGAGGGAGAACGCTTTCTCCATGGTTAGCTACCCAGTAAACGTTGAGCGATCCCGCGGTCCGTAATGAGGACATTCACCCAGCCGCCGTTGAGCGCGCCCTGTATGGCGGTAAACTTTCGGTCGCCGCCCGCGATGGCGACGGTGCGGCGGACAGCCCGGAGCTGCTCCAGGGTCATGCCGATGACGCGGTCGTTGAGTGTAGAGACCACTGGTTCTCCGGCGACGTCAAAAAAGCGGAGGCAGATATCTCCCACCGCCCCTTGTGTGTGCAGTCCGCCGAGTTCTTCTTCGGTGAAGACATTGCCGCTTTTCGCCAGGACCGGCGACGGCTCGATAGCGCCGATGCCGACCAGCGCCAGGCTGATCTTGTCGAAGCAGGCCATCGCCTCCCTCACGTAGGGGTCTTCGAGAAGAATCTGCCGGGTCTCTTTCGATCCAACAACGCCGGGGGCCGGGAGCGTGGTGATCTCGCCCTGCACCAGCCCGGCCAGGCTGCGGGTCAACTGCGCGGCGTGGGCGGCGGCAGCAGGATTTCCGACACCGCCGAGAATTTGTACCACGTGAACGCCCGAGATGCGCCGCAGCGGGGGCATGGCGTTTGCCATCGCCAGCAGGGTTTCGCTCCAGGACGATATCCCGATGTATTCGTCCGAGCGCACCGTCGTCTCCAGATAATAGGCTCCCGCCGCCCCCAGGTTACGAAGCAGCCCCGCCTCATCGGGCGCCGTGTCCACAACGATGACCTCTTTGAGACCATACGCTGACTGAAGGGCTTCTTCCAGGTGCGGATAGATACCCATCGGGGTGCTCACCGTGATGCGAACGACGCCCTCCTCTTCGGCTCGCTTCAGAAGCCGCGAGACGGTAGCCTGCGACAGATCGAGCTGCCCGGCAATCTCGGACTGCCGCAGCTTACGCTCGTAGTACAGGCTGGCAACCTTGGTGATGAGCCGCAATTCCTCCAGGCTTTTCATCGCGTCGCAACCGCTTCCTGTTTCGGATCATAGAGGGTCCGGGCGATAGCCTGCCTCCAGCCGTCGTAGGCGGCCTCACGGGTGGCATCCGACCATCGAGGCTCAAATCGGTCGAGCGAACGGGGCAGGGCGGCGAGCGCATCGGTCGAAGCCCAGAAGCCGAGCGTCAGGCCGGCCAGATAGGCGGCGCCGAGCGCTGAGGTCTCGCCTGCGTTGTTCCGCAACACCGGGCGCCCGAGGAGGTCGGCCTGGAATTGCATGAGCACGTCGTTGCGGCTACCGCCGCCGTCGGCCAGGAGGACGTCCAGGTCGGTACCGGCCTCCTCGGCCATAGCGTCGAACACATCGCGGATCTGGAAGGCAATGGACTCGACGACGGCGCGGGCAAAATGGGCGGCGGTCGTACCTCGGGTGATGCCGGTGACGAGGCCGCGTGCTTTTTCCTGCCAGTGCGGCGCTCCGAGCCCGACGAAGGCGGGCACAACGTACAGCCCCTCGGCAGTATCTACCCGGGCGGCGAGGGCGGCGGCCTGGGCAGGGTCGTCCAGGCCAAGCAGATCGGCGTACCACTGGACGGCAGATCCCGTTACCGAGATGTTGCCCTCCAGCGCATATACCACCTCATCGTCGAGTCCCCAGGCCACCGTCGTTGCAATGCCGTGTTGGGAAAAGGTGAGGGCAGGCAGGGGACTCATCAGAGAACTACCCGTGCCATATGTTGCCTTTACGGCGCCGGGCTTGAAGCCGGTTTGGCCGAAGAGCGCGGCGTGCGAATCACCGATCATGCCGGCGATGGGTACGCCTTCGGGTAAATGCCCCTGCGCCACGGTTCTGCCGAAAAAGGCGTTAGACGGCGTCACCTCGGGCAGCATTGCGGCCGGGATGTCGAAGACAGCGAGGAGTTCGGCATCCCAGTTTGCCGTACGCAGGTTGAGCAGTTGCGTGCGGGAGGCATTGCTGACATCGCACCGATGGGTTTTGCCTTGTGTCAGATTCCAGAGCATCCAGCTATCGACGGTACCTGCGCAGAGTTCGCCGTTCTCGGCCTGCTGGTGTCCGTTTGGTAATTGATCCAGCAACCATCGGATCTTCGAAGCAGAGAACAGCGGGTCGATGGGGAGGCCCGTGCGTTCGCGGAGTGTGGTTGCGTGTCCTTGTTCTCGGAGCGTTTCGCAGAATGCGCTCGTGCGGCGACACTGCCAGACGACCACGGGCCCTACCGGCTTGCCCGAAGCGCGTTCCCACACCATCACCGACTCCCGCTGGTTGCTGATGGCAATACCTGCCGGAATGGGGTCACCTGCCGATTCCAGACACGCATCCACCGCATCTCGCACACTCTGCCACAACAAGACCGGGTCTTGCTCGACCCATCCTGGTTGTGGAAACGCCGGGTGGACGGGGCGTGAGGCCTTGTGGCGAATCGTGCCCTCGGTGTCAACCAGCACCGCCTTCGTGTTGGTCGTGCCCTGGTCGATGGCGAGGATCAAGGGGCTCGGGCTCATCGCAGGACCGGCTTCTTGATTTCCACGGCGGCATCTTGAATGCCTTCGGCGGTGAGACCGAAGTGTTGCAGCAGCCACTCCGGATCGCCGGTCGGGGCAAACACACCGGGCACGCCCAGGATGCGCATCGGGACCGGCACAGTCTGTACCACCACCTCGGCGATGGCACTTCCCAAACCACCGAATGTGGTGTGTTCTTCGGCGGTAACGATGGCTCCGGTCTCGCGGGCAGCGGCTTCGACAGCGTCCCGGTCGATGGGACGCACCGTTGCCATGTTCAAGACCCGGGCTTCGATTCCTTGCGTGGCGAGCAGTGCTGCGGCTTCGAGCGCCCGCGTCACCATCACGCCGTTCGCGATGAGGGTCACATCGCTGCCGTCGCGTAGCATACTTGCCTTGCCGAATGCAAACCTGTAATTGTCGTCGTACAACGCAGGGACCCCCATCCTGCTCAGGCGCAAAAAGACCGGCCCCGTCATGTTGGCAGCCGCCTGAACGGCCTGTGCGGTTTCGACGGGATCGGCTGGCGCGACCACCGTCATATTGGCGATGGCCCGTGTCCAGGCAAAGTCCTCGATCGAATGGTGCGTCGGGCCCAGCGGGCCGTATGCCATGCCGCTGCTCACGCCGACGAGCTTGACGTTCGCATTCGAGTAAGCCACGTCGGCCTTTATCTGTTCCAGGGCACGCCCGGTCAGGAAGCATGAGGCCGAACAGACGAATGGGATCTTTCCTGCATTCGCCAACCCCGCCCCCACGCCGACCAGGTTCTGCTCGGCGATCCCGACGTTGATGAGCCGGTCGGGGTATCGATCGCGAAAGGCCTCGGTCTTGCTCGATCCCACCGAGTCGTTGTTGACCACGACGATCCGCTCGTCGGCTTCGCCCAACGCGACGAGGGTTTCGGAAAAGGCATTGCGGCAATCAAAAAGCGTACTCATAAGGCCGTCTCCAATTCGGCGAGTGCTTGCGCCAACTCGTGCTCTGACGGCACGCGGTGATGCCACCCGACCTGATTTTCCATGAACGAGACGCCCTTGCCTTTGTGGGTGTGTGCGATGATACAGGTGGGCTTGCCCCCTTCGAGCGGCAACCGGCCAAAGACATCCAGCAAGGCGCCATAATCATGCCCCTCCACTTCTTCTACAGCCCAGCCGAAGGCCCGCCATTTGTCGGCGAGCGGGTCGAGGCGCACGGTAGCGGCTGTGGCAGCACCCTGCTGCAACCGGTTTCGGTCGATGATGAGCGTGAGGTTGTCGAGGCCACGGTGGCCGGCGGTCATGGCCGCTTCCCAGTTACTGCCTTCTTGCAATTCTCCGTCGCCGGTGAGGACAAAGACGCGCCACGCGGCCTTATCAAGCGTGCCCCCGATGGCGGTCCCGACGGCGACGGGCAGGCCGTGCCCGAGCGGCCCCGTGTTCGTCTCCACACCGGGCACCTTGGTGCGGTCCGGGTGACCATTGAGGCGGGAGAGGGGCTGCATGTAGGTGTCGAGTTCTTCCACCGGAAAAAAGCCGGCATAAGCGAGCGTGGTATAGAGCGCGCCTGAGCAGTGGCCTTTGCTCATGATGAAGCGGTCTCGGTTCGGGTCGTTCGGATCACTCGGATTCACCCGCAGCACGTCAAAATACAACGTCGTCAGGATGTCGGTTGCCGAGAGGTCTCCACCGATGTGGCCCATGCCGGCTTCGTAGATCATGCGCACATTGCGCCGGCGAATCTCGTTGGCCTGCCGACGCAGCTTTTCGATCATCTGCGGGTGTGGAGTTGGCATTGCCATCATGATTTATCCAAGAAAAAGGTCAAGCACGAGTCGTTGTGCGGCGAGGGCGTCCTGGTTGTTCTGGGCTTCCCGAATCGCATCGATGTCAAGACGGTCGACCAGGGCGTCGAGCTTGCGAAGCGTGATGATGCTCTCACGAGCCGCTTGCACCGGGTCCTCGCGGAAAGGGAACTGGTCGAGCAAAATCACCTCGTCCCAGCCGATCTTGCGAAGGGTATACATGAATTCCAGCGTCTCGATAAGATGAACCGAGCCCACGGTCATGTCGTCGTCCCACTCGCGCCAGTTGTCATTCACTTCTACGCTCGTCAGCCGCCCGCGTCGGTGCGCCAGTTGCAACGCTTCCGAGGGCGTTTCCTTGGCAAAGAACGAATGTCCCAAATCCATCACAATGCCGACGTTATCGACCTCCATGTCTTCGATGGCGAGCAGGGTCGTGGCGACGTTGCAGAAGAGCATGTGGGTACGCGGCTCTTTGAACTTGCACTCGATGGCAAACTGCATGTCGGGGGCGGACTCGGCCACCTCACGCACCGACTCAACCGAGTAGTTCCAGAGGTCCTCATAATCGGCCTGGAAGGGATAGTCATACCCATCCTGCCCCGGCCAGAACTTGACATACTTGGCGCCGAGTTCACGGGCGTATGGGATGGCGGCTTTGTAGAGCTCGATGCAGTCGCGCCGGAGGGCGGGATCGGGGTTCGTCAGTCCACCTTGGCGGTATTTGCGGCTGTAGCTGGCCGGTGTGATGGCGTGGCAGCGCAGGCCGTTTCGGTCGAGGGCTGCTTTGATGTCCGCCACCGACACGCCTTCATCGAAGGGAAAGTTGATGTCGAGCGAGACGAGGTCGCCCACCTGCCCGGCGCGGTCGATGGCTTCGAGCAGGCCCACGGGGGGGCCGTAGGCGTCGATAGCATACCGATCGATGAACTGGCCGAACAGCCAGAGTCCGGCACCGAAAGTATAAGGGTGATGCCTATTCATGGTCGCACGAAATCGGTTGAAGGGTCATTTAAAAAGAAGGGGTGCGATTTCTGAGAGATAGAGCCGCCAGTTATTCCAGGAATGCCCCCCTTCGCTTTCACGGTAGGTATAGGGGAAGTCCAGTTCGTCGTACAACGCGCGGAGCCGGGTCACGCCGTCATACAAGAAGTCCGTCTTTCCACACCCGATCCAGTACAATCGCGGCTTGCTGTCCCGCAAGGCTTTGAGCTGCGCGACATGTGTTTCTCTGTCGTAGTTCCCGAAGGCATCGTAAAGCCCCATGCTCATCACGCCGACATAATCGAAAAGCCCCGGATTTGCGTTCGTGATGGTCTGTGTATGGTAGCCTCCCATGGATAGACCCGCGATGGCCCGATGTTCGGGATCGGGCACAACGCGATAGTTCGATTCGATAAAGGGAATGACGTCACGCACCAAGCTCGTCTGGAACTGTCCCGTCGTCATGGCCTGCGGCCCACGGGTGTCCGTCGCCGTTTCCGGGAACATGGGCCGGTCGCCGGGTGCTGCCGGTACGGACGGTATGCCGTTGGTGATCACGATGAGCATGGGTTCGGCCGCGCCGGACGCGATGAGGTTGTCCAGGATGTAGTTGGCTCGTCCCCGGCTGATCCATGCCTCCTCGTCCCCTCCGGCTCCATGCAAGAGGTAGAGAACGGGATAGGATGCCCCGCTGTTTTCGTAACCCGGCGGTGTATACACGATCATCCTGCGTTCTATACCGATCGATGGCGACGGATACCAGACGACCTGAAGGGTACCGTGCGGAACGGCTTTGACGTCGTAGAGATCGGCCCGGTCGCCGGGGATGACGAGTCGGCTCTCGATGTACCTACCGTCCCGCACGACGATTCCATTGTTAGGATCGAGCATCTTTACCCCGTCGACGGTATACGTATAGACATACATATCGGAATCGAGCGGGCCGACACGGACCTCGAAGACGCCGTCGTCATTTTTCGTCATTTCGATCGTGTCGTCAAAACTCGCCATCCAGGTACCGAAGAGCTTGACGGAATGGGCGTCCGGTGCCGATAAACGAAAGACGACCGAACGGTCTGCCTGGACCTCAGGAGAGACGATTTGTTCAGCAGGCTGCCGTGCAAACAGGGGCGTAGAGAGGGTCGCCCCCATCAGGAGTAGGAGCGTCGATAATACCTTCGAAAACGTTGTCATGGTCGGTTACCCGTCTAGGTTGAAAGGATGACGTGTATCTCCTTGCCGGCGGTGTCTTCCGGTGCGGTTACCTGTGCCTCCGGCTCCGATAGATTGGAGCGGGAGATCCGTGTTATTGTGTAGATCAAAGAAAAGAGCTTTGAATATTTATTCAATATATAATTTTTATTCATGTCGCCAATATACAATCTCTTGACAATCCTGTCAAGGGGGTATAGCTGATTCGAGAAAGTGCCCGGTGGGTTTCGTCGAGTTGGTTGACTTGGCTCCTGAAGAATGCTATCTATTGAACAGCGTCGTCATTGGCTCAACGCAGCCGCCGGGTACGAGAAATACACGGTGGAGGAGCTCGTGTGCCTGGATGAAATGCTGCGCGAGATGGCCCGGCTATTTGTCACGATGGATCCAGTAACAGAGGAAACCCATGCCTTTGATTATCGTGCCGGACGAGGGGCCAGACGGGCTAGCACCGTTGGTGCAGGAGGCATTCGAGATGGCCGCCGAGCGAAGTTTTGTATCTGCTAAGTGGAAAGAATCCAACGTTTTGCGAAAACAAAAAAACGGGACATCCAGGCACTTTTCACCTTGCGATAGCCAGCGCGGCCCGGCTCTATTCGAGGGAAGCGCGATGAGTCTGAAGGCGCGTTTGAGACAGCTTGAGCGGCACTATGCACCGGAGCGGGTGCTGGGCGTGCAGATCGACGACGGCCCGGTGACCGTGAACGGCGAAGAGATGACGTGTGAAGCCTTCGAGGAGCGCTACCCGGCGGGGGACATCCTCCACGTCGTTTACGTCAACCAGAGGCCGCAACAATCCCAACAACCCCTTCCCACTGGACAAAAAGGCGAGCGAGGCGTACCATAGGATCTCCATGTTTCTGACATCGCCTATCGTTGCCTCGCTTCATGACGAACAATTTCCAGGATAAAGCCAACTTCATCTGGCAGGTGGCCGACGACATCTTGCGGGGAGCCTTCAAGGCGCACGAATACGGCGACGTGACGCTGCCCTTCGTCGTCTTGCGCCGGCTCGACTGTGTGCTGCGGGATAAGAAGGGCGCCGTCATCAGCACCTACAAGGCGTTCAAGGACGTGCTCGAACCGCATCAGATGGAACAGGTCGTCCTCCAATCGACCGGCGGCATGGGCTTTTACAACGTCTCCGACTTCGACCTC
>Ga0302046_10003019_pt1 | contig 15402 bp, 12 predicted proteins | sample RVTome_11_FD_200261 | JGI IMG/M metagenome (GOLD analysis project Ga0302046, IMG submission 200261) | Soil microbial communities from uranium-contaminated site in the Upper Colorado River Basin, Wyoming, United States - RVT147D111 (version 2) ...
CGTCGTTCAGCTCGCTGCCGGCGAGCACCGGGATCTCGGGGTCGAGGAAGTCGACCAGCCCGCGCAGGATGCGGGTCTTGGCCTGGCCGCGCAGGCCGAGCAGGATGAAGTCGTGGCCGGCGAGCAGCGCGTTGACCACCCCCGGGATCACCGTCCGCTCGTAGCCGACGATTCCCGGGAAGAGCCGCTCGCCAGCGGCCAGCTTGGCACACAGGTTGGCGCGCGCCTCCTGCTTGACCGTGCGCGGCCGGTACCCGGCGGCGCGCAGGGTGCCGAGCGTGGACGGGCGTCGGGTAGCGTCGCTCACTGCGGGTTCCTCGGTCGAAGCGCTCAGTCGAAGTGCTCGGCGATCCAGCGCTCGGCGTCCATCGCCGCCACGCAGCCGGTGCCGGCGGCGGTGACCGCCTGGCGGTAGACCGGGTCCATCGCGTCGCCGCAGGCGAAGACGCCCTCGACGTTGGTCTTGCTCGACGGGTGGCGGACCTTGACGTAGCCCAGCTCGTTCATCTCGAGGACGCCCTCGAAGAGATCTGTGTTCGGGCGGTGGCCGATCGCGACGAACAGCCCCTGGGTCGGGTAGACGGTCTCCTCGCCGGTCTTCTTGTTGTGCAGGCGGACGCCGGTGACGCCGCCCTCGCGGCTGCCCTGGACCTCGGTGACCACGCTGTTCCAGACCCAGGCGATCTTCTCGTGGGCGAACGCGCGATCCTGCATGATCTTCGAGGCCCGCAGATCGCCGCGGCGGTGGACGACCGTGACCTTGGTGGCGTAGCGGGTGAGGAAGAGCGCCTCCTCCATCGCGGTGTCGCCGCCGCCGACGATAACCACCGCCTTGTCCTTGAAGAAGAATCCGTCGCAGGTGGCGCAGGCCGAGACCCCGTAGCCCATCAGCTCCTGCTCCGAGGGCAGCTCGAGGAGCTTGGCCGAGGCGCCGGTGGCGACGATCAGCGCGCCGGCGCGGTACGTTCCACCGTCGGTGGTGACCGTGAACGGACGGGTCGAGAGGTCGACCGCGGTCGCGGCCTCGAACCTGACCTTGGCGCCGAAGCGCTGCACCTGCTTGCGCATCAGGTCCATCAGCTCTGGGCCGAGGATGCCGTCGGGGAAGCCGGGGTAGTTCTCGACGTCGGTGGTGATCGTGAGCTGGCCGCCCGGCTGGTTGCCCTCGAGCACCAGCGGCGCCAGCTCGGCGCGCGCGGCGTAGAGGGCGGCGGTGAAGCCGGCCGGGCCGGAGCCGAGCACGACCACCGGGTGGTAGCCGTCGGGCTTGCCGTCCTGCTTGTCGGTCACGTCGCTCAGGTCGTCGGCCATCGGGGCGGGCTCCGCTCGCTCCTGTGAAAAGCGTTCTGGGGTGGGTCGAATTTCCGGCCGCCGGCGCGGGCCGGGCGAGTATACTCGCGCCCGGACCGCGGCCGGAACCGGCCGGTGAGGAGGACGGGATGCTCGCGAGCGATCGGCTGATCGAGGCGTTCAACGGACAGATCGGGCACGAGATGGCGGCGTCGATGCAGTACATCGCGATCGCCGCCTACTTCGACTCGGAGGCGCTGCCCGAGCTGGCGCAGTTCTTCTACCGCCAGTCCGAGGAGGAGCGCGAGCACGCGATGAAGTTCGTCAAGTTCGTGCTCGACGTCGGCGGGCGGGTCGAGATCCCGGCGATCCCGGCGCCCAAGGGCGAGTTCGACTCCGCCGAGCAGGCGGTCGCCCTCAGCCTCGAGTCCGAGCAGCGCGTGACCCAGCAGATCTACGAGTTGGTCGAGGTCGCCCGCGGCGAGTCCAACCACATCGCCGGCCGTTTCCTCGACTGGTTCCTCGAGGAGCAGCTCGAGGAGGTCTCGACGATGAGCGCGCTGCTCCAGATCGTCCGCCGTGCCGGTCCCGACCGGCTGCTCCACGTCGAGGACTACCTGGCGCGCCACAAGCGGCCGCTCGAGAGCCCGGCTGCCGAGCCGGGGTCCTAGAAGATCACGCCGCCGGCGGCGGCGCCCGGTCGACCGCCCGAAGCCGCCGGAGGTGGGCCGCGACCGAGACCGCCAGCGCCGCGAGCACCAGAGCCCAGAACGGCCGCGCCGCCGGGTAGACCGCCAGCAGGCGGCCGAAGTATGCGGACCGCAGGCGCCTCGATCTCGCGCTCCATGAGGGCGGTTCGCCGCCGGGCGGCGCCGGCGCCGGCGTGACGCCGACGGCGACGAGGCAGGAGACGGCGGAGGTCGGCCCGGGGGCCGGGAGCGACGAGACCCGCGCCACCGCGAGCCACGACAACGGCACGATCGCGAACACCGCGAGTCCGAACACCAGCAGCCCTCGCAGGCGCGCCCCCGAACGGAAGTGGCACCCGCCCGGTACCCACCGCCCGACTGCGGCGCGCGCCCGCCCCGAGGAGAGGATCAGGCCGGCCGGCAGCGCGGCGAGCCACAGAGCCACGGTCACCCCGGCGGCCAGGACGATCCATGTGCCCGCGCCGCGGTCGCGGAGCCGCAGGGCCGCGGCGACCAGCGGGCCGGGAGATCCGTACACCGGCTCGATCGCGCCGGAGGTGATCCACGCCTCGAACAGCTCCGAGCGGGTCGGTGTGCCGACCTCGAGGAGACCGGTCTCGTCCGTCGCGAACAGGTCGCGCGGACCCTCGCCCAAGACGGTCGGCAGGGACAGCACCCAGCCGAGATAGGAGGCCGCGAAGACGGTCAGCGAGAGCGTCAGGCCGAGGACCGCCAGCAAGCCCAGTAGCTCGACCCCGAAGCGCGGCAGGTGGAGCGGCGGCGGACCGCCTCCGGCTCCCCGACCGGTGCGGCCCGCCAGGCGCCGCACCAGGCGGGCGCTGAAGACCGCGAGGTGAGCGAGAAGCATCGCAAGGGCGGCGATCACGCCGTAGCAGGAGTAGTCGAGCCAGGCCGTGCGGGTCGAGGCGTCCCGGACGTCCGATCGAGCCCGCTCGAGCCACGTCGCCTCGGCGCTCGCCCGGGCGTGGTCGCCGTGCCGCTCGAACTCCGCGGTCCACAGGGCGGCGCCGAATGCATCGCCCCACGTCGGGGCGTCGGAGATCTCCCGCAGCCGCAGCCGCCAGAGATGGCGCCGCCGGGGATCGGGCGCCGCCGCGGCGTCGAGCCGCACGGCGGCGTCGCGGACCTCCAGCTCGAGATCGCGGGGGTGGACCCGCCGCGCCGGATCGCGGTACGCCGCCAGCACCTTCGGGAATCCGCGATCGGCCAACTCGGGCTGGCCCCAGGCCTCGTGGAGGGCGATCATCCGCAGCAGCTCGTAGCGGGAGACGCTCCAGTCACCCTCCCAGACCTTGCGCCAGGAGGTCTCGGCCTCCTCCCTGCGCCCCTGCCGCCACAGCGACTGCCCGAGGAGGAACGGAACCCAGGGCTGGGTGGGATCGCGGGCGATCGCAGCCTCTAGGGCCTCGTCCAGCTCCGCGGGGGTGAGCGGCAGCCGGTCGTCGGCGTCCCGGCGGACGGCGAACGGCTCCGGGCCGCGGAGATCGAGGAAGTTCGCCGCGAGCTGGGTGCCGCTGACCGCCGGCCACAGGTACGCCAGGATTTCGCTGCGCGGAGCCGGCGGTGGCGGCTCGAACCGCGTTCCGACGACCCGGGCGGAGCCGGGTTGCCCGGTCATCTCGATGCGCAGGGTCGTCTGCTCGGCAGCCAGAGCCTCCGGCGGGCCGGGGAGGAAGTGGCGTTCCAACACGCGTCCGTCGGCGGGATCCCAGGCGAGCAGGTAGCCGCTGAGGTGGTACCTCGGCGAGCCTCCGTCGCGACGGGCGAACCGCACGCTCTCGGCGCCGTAGAGCCGGCCGGCGTGCAGTCGGCCGCACAGCGGCTGGACCGCGGGGGAGAGGTCCTCCGCCAAGCGGTACACGGCAGCCGCCTCGACCGGCCGGCCGGCGATCACCTCGAGGTCTCCGAGCAAGGCCAGCATCTCCGCCGGCGGCGGGCTCGCGACCTCGAGGATCCCCTCGAGGTCGTCCAGCTCGCCGGCGAACAGGCGCGCGAGGTCGAGGGCCGCCGATCGGGCGACGTCGTCGAGGTAGCGGCGCGCGCCGGCACCCGAGCCATCGCCGCGGACGAGCCCTGCGAGCGACCGTTCCGAGCGGTAGTGCGCGACCCGTCGCTCGGCCCGCTCGAGCACGGCGCCGAGCGGCTCGGCCTCGGTCCCGGCGAGGCTCCGGCAGCTCAGCTCCGCCAGCGACGATCGCTGCTCCTCCGGCGGGACCGCACCGTCGAGCGGGTGGAACGGGTCGCGGCGGGCGGTCCGATCGGATTCATCCGAACCGTCCATGGCCGCGGGCGACCCGATCGAGCTACCGCCGGGCCAGGCGGTCGGCCGGGGGCCGGACCACCGCGGATCGGCTCGTTTGAACACCTCCTCGAACGGCTCGAGCGCCCACGGATCGCGCACGATCTGGCGGAGCCACACACCGTCCTCGTCGACCGCGACGACGTCGCCGTCGTAGAGCCGGTCGCCGGCCTTCAGAAAGCATCGCTCGGTCGGGGTACGGACCTCGGCGATCGCGATCCCGAGGAAGAACACGGCGTCCACCTCCAGTTCGTCGATCAACAGGCCGGGGACGCCCGCCGGCCGGATGGAGGAGGTCCACCGGGGGAGCGCCTCGGAGGCGCGGCCGGGTTCCCAGGCCCACCAGGGCGGGGAGGCCGCCGAGGGGTCGCGCAACGGGTCGCTGCGGCGACCCGGATCGTACGAGAGCGAGTCGTACGCCGCGTTCTCGAGGACGCACTCGATGGTCTCCAGGTCGTCGAGGTCGCGCCCGCACCGGCTCGACGCGCTCCCAGCGCCGGCCGCCGGCGACGGCGCGGAGTGGGACGCCGTGGGCGACGGCAGGACCGGCACGGGCACTCCCAGCTCGGTCGCGACCGCTCCGACCACGCCGGCGCGCGAGGTGAAGACGAAGTCGATGTCGCCGAACGGCTGGGTCAAGAAGAGCGACGTCGCCCCCGGCCCGGCGTCCTCGGCCAGCCGGTCGATCGTCGCGAACACCGCCGCCGGATCGTCGCCACCGGCGACCGCCTCGATCACCTCGACGAAGAGGCGGGGGGCGGACTCGGCGGTCAGCTCCCACCTCCAGGGGAGCAGATCGCGGACGTCCGCGTCGGCGTCCGGTTCCAGCCGGTGGACCTCGACCCGCCGGTTCCACGCTCCGCCGACCCCTGGCGGTGGCGGCACCCCGCGGTCCGATGGCGCAGTCCGGGGGAGGGCGGGGCGGTTCGGCCGGTCGCCGGCGAGCAGCCAGACCACCGGCCGGTAGGCCAGCGAGACCGGCGACTCGGGGTCGTACGGGACGCGCCGCCGGAAGCGCAGCCAGGCGATCGTCGGAGTGAGGAAGCCGATCGTGTCGACCTCGCCGTCGGCGAACCGGTCGCCCTCGCGGACCAGGTACCGTGCTCCCCGCGCCCGGACCAGCGCGACGGCGCCGATCCAGGTCTGGTGGATCTCTTCGACCGTGACCTCGGCGATCGCGAGGGCGACGAGGCCCGCCCCCTCACGCGTGGCGGTGCCGTCCCCGGCAAGCGGCTCGTCCGCGTGCAGCGACCCCGGGCGGTGACTGGCGGGCTCGCCCGGCAGGGCAGGCTGATCCGGCATGAGGAGCCGGAACAGCGCGTACTCGAGCCCGTTGAAGAAGTCCGAATCGAACCATGACGGCTCCACCGCGGGTTCGGCCTCGGCGGGCGGAGGAGGAACGGGCAGGACGACCGTGAACGTGACCTGCGCCCCGGTGTCCTCCGCGCGCGCCAGCTCCGGCTCGCCGAGCCCCGCGCCCCGCGGCAGGCTCTCGAGCAGGTCGGCGAGGCCGTCGAGGTCGCGGGCGCGACCTTCGAGGACGGCGCGGTAGGGCGTCAGGGCGAGGCGGTCGAGCCGCACGTGCGGCGACACCGTGCCCGGGATCCGCTCGGCGGCCTCGCGCAGCTCCCTCGGCACCGGCTCGCTCACCGTCCACGCCGGGGCGGCCTCTCCCTCCGGCCCGCCCGCGGCTCCGGCCGGCCCTGGATGCACTCCCGCAGCCAGGGCCAGCACCGCGGCGGACCACCTCCACCGCTGACGCTCCCACCGGGGACCGGACCCGTGCTGCAGACAGCGGCCGGCGGCCGAGGCAACCGCCCTCGGGTCCCGCCGACCCCGGTCGTTCGATCGACGCTCGCGACCTTCGCGCATGCCCCTCCCGGACTTCCGGCGGCATTCCCGCAAGGGTCGTGCCGGCGGTGAGGCGAGGAGGGGCCGGTGGCGAGGCGGGCCCGGCGGCGAAATCGCCGAAAACGCGTTGCGGTCTCGGGGCGGCCGACCGGGGCCGAGCCGCCGGACGGCGGCCTCCCGACCCTTCCGATCCCGGAGGTCGGCCACCGGGGCCGGTGGCGGATTTCGGGGAGTGGAGAGTTCCCGGGTGCCGCTTTTTGACACCCGCCGGAGTCAGACTCTCAGGCGTTGACCTGCCGGAGCTGCTCGAGGATCGCGACCGCGTTGAGTGCGCCGCCGCGGGTGAGGTTGTCCATCACCGCCCACAGCCAGGCGCCGCCGCCGTCGGCCGCGGCGACCGCCTCGACGCCTCCGATCAAGACCTCGTCGCTGGCCGCGGCGTCGATCGGCCCGAGCAGCTCGGAGTCCTCGACCAGCCGGTTGAGCGGGTGCTCGCCGAGCGCCTCGCGCACCTCCTCGGGGTCGGCCGGCCGGTCGAGGCGCAGGTGGAGCGCGGCCGAGACGCCGTGGAAGACCGCCCCCTGGAGCACCCGCACGGCGAGCGACAGACCGGCTTCGCCGCCGCCGAGGACCGCACGCACCTGGTCCGCCACCGCCGGCCCCGAGACCGGGGTCGGCAGCAGGTTGAAGGCGAGTTGGCCGCCGAACACCGCGGGCTCGTCCTGCGAGCGCATGGCGACGATGTTGCGCGCCTGCGCGAACAGCTCGTCGAGCCCGGCGTCGTCGCGGAACGAGCTGGGCTGGGTCACCACCGCGGTGGCGCCGCGCGGGCCGAAGCGTCGCAGCGGGTGGAGCAGGTGGGCGAGCAGCACCGTGCCGGGGTGCGGGCTGGCGAGCGTGGTGCCGGGCACGGCCGCCTCGAGGTTGACCCCGGCGACCACCGGCAGGGCGCCGGCGGGCGGCGCGCCGCCGCCGGCGCCCTCGGCGTGGACCCAGACCGCGGTCGCTCCCGGCGGCAGGGCGGCCGCGGCGGCGCCGGCGGCGGCCGGATCGCCGCAGAAGAAGGCGACGTCGACCCCGGCCAGCGACTCCCGGTCGGCGCGGGCGACCATCGCGGCGCCGCCGGCCAGCTCGGTCAGGACGCCGATCTCCTCCTGCTCCGGCGAGAGCAGCCGGATCTCGTCCCACAGATCCGCACGCCGCTCGACGGTTTCGCGCAGCTCCTTGCCGACCAGGGTGGTCGGGGGGATCAGGGCGACGACGGTCACGAGGGCGACTCCTGGGGCTCGTCGCCGGCCGCGGCGGCCTCGGCCTCCGGCTCGGTCCCGCCCGGCCGCACCCGGCGTGTCAACCAGCCGAGAGGTCCCGAGACCGCGTAGAGCGCCGCGGCGACCGGGAAGAACAGCCGCGGCTGGAAGGAGATCAGCAGGATCGCCGCCGCCAGTACAAGCAACGCTCGGTAGCTCCAGCGGCGCCGGAAGTGGATCTGCTTGGGACTCCAGTAGCGGAAGGTCGAGACCTCGAGCGTGCCGACCACGATCAGGGTCGCCAGCAGCAGGCCGTTGAGCCACGGCCGCCACTCGGAGTCGGGGACCACGAACAGCAGCGAGCAGACCGCGCCCGCCGCCGCCGGAGCCGGCAGGCCGACGAACCAGCGGTCCGACGCCGGCAGCGCGGCCTGGACGTTGAAGCGGGCGAGCCGGGTGGCGGTGCAGACGAAGAAGAAGAGCGGCACCAGCCAGCCCATCCGCCCGAGGGTGTGCAGGCCCCACAGGTAGGTGAGCAGCGCCGGCACCATGCCGAAGGTGGCAGCGTCGGCGAGCGAGTCGAACTCCTTGCCGAACGCGCTCTCGGTGCCGGTCAGGCGGGCGATCCGGCCGTCGATCGAATCGAGGAGAGCGGCGGCGAAGACCAGCAGCGCCGCCTTCTGGAACGCTCCGGGGTCGCCGGCGAAGTACGGGGTGACGTCGTTGGCGTAGGGGAGGCGGGTGCCGCGCAGGCCGAGCACCAGGGCGTAGAAGCCGAGCAGCATGTTGCCGATCGTGAAGGCGCTCGGCAACAGGTACGCCCCGCGGCGCACCCTCCGACGGTGGGGCTTGGGCGGTCGCATCAGGGTTCGGGTGCGCCGGGGCACCGGGGGACCGGTCTCAGGCGGTGACGCCGGCGGCGGTGCGCTCGCGCAGGATGGTGTACATCCGGTCCTTGAGCGCGAGCTTGTGGAGCTTGATCCGCTTGACCTCGATCTCGGTCTCCGGCGACAGCGTGTGGCCGTTGATCGTCTCCAGCCGCAGCTCGCACGCCTGGTGCTCCTGGAACAGGCGGCGGAACTCGTCGTCGGTGCGGATCAGCTCCTCCTTCAGGTCTTCCTCGGACATGAGGCCTCCTTTCGGTAGTCGACGGCGGCGTCGTGACCGCCGCCGAGCGGGCGATCGCTCCACCGCCCGGCGGCGCGGCCGGGACGGCATGGACGGGTTGCACGGGTATGGGAAACAGCGCGAGCGTTGTCACGCCGTGACGTCACGGAGCGACCGCTCCCGGGCGCCGGCTCGCGGCCGGCGCGATGGCGGTGACGGGGGCGATGGTGCGTGCCTGGCTCAAAGGTGAGGCGAGGATAACACCTGCCGCCGCGAGGGGCAAACCGCGGGCGGTGGTTCGCTTTTGACGGGACGAGCTTCCCTGTTTAAACTCGAAGGCCACCAACACACTGGTTTCGAGACGGCGCGGGTCCGTCGGGGCGCGGTGTCGTCGCGGTCGGGCGGCTCGGTCCGCGGACTCCCCGCCACCGGATCCGAACGAGGAGCCATCGCGATGAAACACGACGACCTCGACCTCGAAGCGACGCCGCGAGCCTCGGAGCCCGCCGGGCGACGCCGGTCCGAGCCCTCGCCGCGCCTCGCGCGCCGCGACTTCCTGCAGTTCGGGATGCTCGGGATCGCGGGCTCGCTCGCCGGCGTGCGGGACCTCGCCGCGGCGACCCCGGCGCCGCCGCCGGAATCCATGCCGTCCGAAGCGATCGCCCCGTGCCGTCCGACCGTGGCGGCCGTCCCGGTGATCGCCGCCGGCGACGAGGAGACCTGGAACGAGCCGTGGGTCTGGCGCCCCGGCGACTGGCCGGGGCAGCAGTTGCAGCTCAACGTGGTCGAGAACCAGAACCCCGGCATCGCCGTGGGCCTGGGCAACCCCGGCTCGGTGCTCTTCAGCTATGGCGGCGACACGCCCGGGCCGACCGTCCGCATGCGGGGCGACGAGACGCTCTCCGTCAAGCTGCGCAACCTGCTGCGCGAGGACTTCGGCGACACCTTCGTCGGACCGTTCCCCCACGAGGCGCCGACCCAGGCCGTGCTCGCAAAGGCCAAGGCGAAGGCGACCGCGCTGGGCAACTACCGGGAGGACTTCTGCCTCGGCGAGCACACCAACGGCGTGCACTCGGTGCGCGTCACCAACCTCCACACCCACGGCCTCCACGTCAGCCCCGGTCGCAACCCCGACGGCACCCACTCCGACAACGTCATCCTGCGCGTGTTGAGCCAGGCCGACTTCCGGCGCCGCGAGCGCGAGGGCGCCGAGGAGTCGTGCCGCTTCCTGCGCAATCCTGAGGAGCTGTACTTCCTGCGCGACGACGAGGTGGCGGGCGAGGCCGACTACGAGTTCCGCCTCGGCGACGTCCAGCGCAGGCGCCGCGAGCGCGCGGGCAAGCCGCCGCAGCCGCACCCGTCGGGCACGTTCTGGTACCACCCGCACGCCCACGGCGCCACGCACAACCAGGTCGCCAGCGGCATGGCCGGCTTCCTGCTCGTCGAGGGCGACATCGAGGAGGCGATCAACCGCGTGCTGGTGCGCTGGAAGGAGGGCGAGCCGGTGCCGGATCCCTCGATTAAGACCGGGCCGTACGACTACCGCGAGCGGCTGATGTTCATGCAGCGGGTGCTCAACCTGTCGACCGACAAGGACGCCTCGAAGCGGTCTCCCGAGCTGCGCACCGCCGACAACTTCACCGCGCTGGTCAACGGCGGCAGCACGCCGACGGTGATCCGCATGCGGCCCGGCGCCGTCGAGCGCTGGCGCGTGCTCAACGGCAGCGTCGACGGACGCGGTTACAAGCGCTTCATGGTGGTCGAGGGCCAGTACACCGTGCGCGACGCCGGCGGGAGCCTGCAGACCTTCGAGGTCGAGCCGGACGGGAACCTGGTGCCGATTACCATCGCCGACCTCGAGGCCCTCGAACGGAGGAAGCAGGACCTCTTCCAGCTCGCGATCGACGGCGTGACGCTGGTCAAGCGGGAGAACGGCAAGTCGAGGTACATGGTCAAGGACCTCTCGAAACAGAACGCCGGGACCGTCAACCCGCTGTGGCGGCCGGAGCCCGAATGCCTGGCCCGGCTCGACGCCTGGATTCGCAAGCAGGGCTACGACCCGGCCACCCTGAAGGCCGCCGAGCAGGGCGCCGACCTGCTGTGCCGGCTGTTCCACGTGTGGAAGAACCCGACCACGGTCAAGAACTGCTTCGTGCGCCCGAACGAGTTCTACATGGGGCCGGCCAACCGCACCGACCTGTTCTTCCAGGCGCCGGCCGACCTCGGCCGCAAGGACCCCGAGACGGGGACCCGGTACGAGGTCTACACGGTGCTGGCCAAGACCGTCGTCGTCCACAGCGACACTCCGCAGGCCGTGGCGCAGGACAAGGTTCTGGGCCGGCCGCCCGGCGCGCCGTCGCCGGAAGACGTGATCGTCGCCTACGTGCTGGTCGAAAACGATCCGGATGCACCGCCGGTCCCGGCCTCGAAGATGACCGACCTGATGCGCGAGCTGGAGCACGCGCTGCCGCCGGTGCAGGAGTACCTCGAGCCGGTCGCCGACCGCGAGCTGGTGGTGACTCCCGAGGAGGTCCGCGCGCGCTCCGACCTGCGCGCGGGCGACCATCGCACGCGCCGCGTCCTCTACTCCGGCTGGGGCCATCCAAGCATGCCGCTCGTCAGCACCTTCCCGCTCCAGCTCGACGACCCGCCGCGCCCCACCGATCCGCCTACCGCACGCGCCCTGGTCGACTTCATCGACCGCGACCCGCTGGTCACGATCGGCGGAAAGAGGGTGCGCGAGCACGAGAACCTGATCTACGCCGAGCACCCCGAGGGGTCCGGCTATTACGTGGTGCTGCCGCCCGAGATCCGCACCATGGCGATCAGCTTCGACAACGCGCGGGTCGAGGAGGAGCGGCGCAACGCCCGGCATCCGGACGACCCGCCCTTCCTCCATCCCGGGCTGCCGCGCAAGTTCAATCCCACCGACCCCTACCGGGCGCGGATGCTCGAGGACACCGCCGAGGAGTGGTCGCTCTACAACCTCACCGACACGCTGTGGGCCAACACGACCACCGCCACCAGGAGCGCGACGAACGCGGCGAAGGGCTCCGACGACCCCACGAGCCCCGACTACCGGCAGCCGCCCACGCAGTACCTCAGCCACTACGTCGCCTTTCCGATCTCCCGGCGGCGGGGGCGGGAGATCTTCCTCGACAACCCGTACTTCCAGGCCGTCAGCCGGGGCATCGACCACCCGTTCCACGTCCACCAGAACCCTTTCTGGGTGACGCGCATCGAGATCCCGGACGAGAACGGCGAGCTGGTCAACATCCTCGCCGAGCCGCGCTGGATGGACTCGATCTGGATCCCGCGCAACCGCGGCCGCGTCGTCTTCCGCATGCGCTTCCCGGACTTCGTCGGCGCCTATGTGCACCACTGCCACATCCTGCTCCACGAGGACAACGGCATGATGCACGTGATCGAGGCGACGCCGTTCGCCGACGAGTCCAACTTCCGGCCGTCGAAGACGCTCGACGTCGACCGCAACGCACCCCGCCCGACGCCCGAGGAGGCCTACACGCTAAGCTACACGTTCTACGACCCGGACGCGACGACCGGCCAGCTCTATCCCGGCTTCGACGTCACGCCGCCCGAGCTGGGCGGCTGAGGCGGCGCTGCGGAGGACCGATCGCCCGCGCCGGACCGATCGCCCGCGCTGGCGCCGAAGTCGGCGCGCAGGAGGAGCGCGTCGCGGCCGCGGGGGTAGTAGGCGGGCCGCCGGCCGGCTGGTTCGAAGCCGAGGCGGCGGTAGAGGGCGAGGGCGGGTCGGTTGTTCTCGGCGACCTCGAGGAAGCAGGAGCGGACGCCCGCTGCGCGCAGGCGTTCGAGACCGGCGGCGACGAGGGCGGTGCCGAAGCCGAGGCGGCGCGCCGGTGGGGCGACGGCGACGCGCAGGAGCTCGGCCTCGTCGGCGGCGCGCTGGAAGGCGGCATAGCCGCAGAGCCGCGCCGAAGTTCCAGGGACCACACCGACCCACCAGAGCGCGCCGGGGGCCGTCAGCCCATCGGCAAGTTGCCGGCGCGTCCAAGCTCCGTCGGGAAAGCTCTCGGCCTCGAGCGCTGCCAGCTCGTCGAGATCATCGGCCGTCGCCGGCCGGCCGGCCAGCTCGCCCAGCGCTCCGGGGGCCACTTCGGCGGTCATAGCGGCAGGGTGACCGCGGGCGGCCGGAAGTAGAGCGGCTCGGTCAGGCGCTTCGGATCCCAGTCCGGCTGCCGCAGCGACAGCTCGCGCGCCGCCGCGGCAGCCAGCGCCTCGGGCTCCCGAGAATCTGGGGCCGGTCGTGTGGACGCTGCTCGTTCGCCCCCTCGAGGTTGCTGCGGCGCGCCAGCATCGCCGGCCGCGGTGAGTGCGGTGAGGCCGAAGCCGCAGATCCGGCCGCCGGCCGCGGCGACGCGGCGGAGCAGCTCAGCGGTAGCGATGCGCTCGGGCTCACCGTTCGGGCTCAGCGGCCGGCCCTCAGCCGCCAGCGGAAACTCCTGCACCGCCCACTCCCCGCGCAGGACATCGACTGCTGCGAACAGCGGCCGATCCGCCAATCCCTCATGGTGCGCCCACGCCGCCAGCGCGCTAAACGTCGGCAATGCGGTCGCCGGCACCCCGGCAGCCTGATGGAGGCCGAGCGCGGTCGCCATCCCAACCCGCAGGCCGGTGAAGCTCCCCGGCCCGGCGAGCACGACGAGCCCGGCGAGATCGCCGAGCGCCACGTCCGCCTCGGCGAGCACTTCGTCGATCATCGGCAGCAGCCGCACCGAGGAGCGCGCGATCGGCTCGCGCCTCTCGGCGAGCAGCCGCCCGGCTGCGGCGACAGCGACGCTGACGGTGGGAGAGGCGGTGTCGAGGACCAGGATCGGAGCGTCGGCGGGGCGCAACTGTGGGATCCTCCCTCTTCGGTACGTGTCGCCACGGCGTTCGACGTCGAGGCTGTGGGCGGACCGCTCCGCGCCGCGTCGGGGCAAGAGATACCACAGCGCATGGGTGGTAGGCTCCGGCGCCGAAGGAGATCGGATGGAACGCGTGCTCGACCTGCACATCGAGAAACTCCCCGAGGGCTTCTATCTGGCTACCTCCGAGGAGATCCAGGGCCTCGTCGCCCAGGGCCGGACCATCACCGAGACCCTCGAGATAGCACGCGACGTGGCGAAAAAGCTGCTCGAAGCACGCGAGGCCCGAGAAGGGCAGACCGAACTCCGCGCGGCAGCGGACTCCTTCGACTATCCGCTGATCGTCGGCACCTGATGGGCCGTCTCGCCGGCTTCAGGTACCGCCAAGTCGTCAAACGGCTCAAAGCGCTCGGCTTCGAGTTCGACCGCCAGGCCGCGGGCAGCCACGAGATCTGGTACAACCCGGCAGCGAATCGCTACACCACGATCCCCAACCACGCCGGCGATCTGCCGGAGGGAACCTTGAGAGCGATTCTCAAGCAGGCGGGCGTTGCGCAGGAGGAGTTCCTTCGCGCGAAGTGACCGTACGTCCTTCTTCGCCCAGGTCCACCGCCTGGCTTCGCTCGAGTTGCGACAGGTTCGGGCGCGAATCCTGAAGTTCTATCCGGGGAGGCTGATCTTGCCGGCGCCCCGGCCCGTCGTCCTCATCAGCCATAGCCACGATTCGGAGGAGCACCGCGACACGGTCCTGCGGCTCTCCGAGCGTCTGCGCGCCGATGGGTAAGACGCGTGGGTCGACCAGTACGAGAACGGCACGCCCGAGCAAGGGTGGCCGCGGTGGATGCTCGACAGGCTCGATGAGGCCGACTTCGTGCTCGCGGTGTGCACCGAGACCTACTACCGGCGGTTCCGAAGTCACGAGCAGCCCGGCAAGGGCAAAGGGCGCCGACTGGGGAGGCGCGCTGATCACCCAGGAGATCTGCGACGCCAAGTGGGTCGCCGACCTGTCGGCGCGGAACTACGACGGCACCGACGACTTACGACTGGTCGTTCTACAGCCAGGGCTCCACCGAACGGAGCAGCGCCTCGGCCGATCCGTTCGTCGACGCGGCGCTGCGCTTCTTCGGCGACGACGCGACGGCGGACAGCGCCATGTCGCCATGGGACAAGGGGTCGCGGCTGGCACAGCTGGTGGCAGAGCGGCGGACGCTCCTGGCGCTCGACGGCCTGGAGCCGCTCCAGCATCCGCCCGGCCCGCTCGCCGGCGAGCGGAAGGGCCGACGATCGCCGCCCTCCTCAAAGCGCTGGCGCAGCGCAACGCCGGTCTGTGCGTGGTGACGAGCCGCGAGCGGGTGAGAGATCTCGCCGCCTTGAGGAATCCACGGAGCCTTGCAGGGAGCTGGAGCGCCTGTCGACGCCTGCCGGGGTCGAGCTGTTTGAATCCCTCGGGGTGCATGGGGCGGCGGGCGATCTCATGAAGCTCGTTGAGGAGCTCCGAGGCCATGCGCTGAGCCTCAACCTTCTGGGTCGTTACCTCAGAGCGGCGCACGGCGGCGACGTCCGGCGGCGCGACCGCGTGCGCTTCCATGACCTCACCGCCCTCGCCGAGGCGCGGCGGCTGGTCGAGAAGCACGGCTACTTCCGCCGCCGCGAGGAGCTGGAGGATCTCGAGGCCGCGGCAGGTCGCTGGTAGGCGAACGCGGGCTCTCCAGTGCACCCGGCGCTGGTTGTACACTGCCGGCCCATGCCCTCCAGCCCGCCCAAGGCGGCGTCGCTGACCCCGATGCTGCGCCACTACCTCGAGGTCAAGGCCGGCTATCCGGACGCCGTCCTGATGTACCGGATGGGCGACTTCTTCGAGCTGTTCTTCGAGGACGCGGTGCGGGCGGCGCCGATCCTCGAGGTGCAGCTCACCGCGCGGCAGAAGGGGACCGAGAGCGAGGCGCCGATGTGCGGGGTGCCGCACCACGCGTTGGAGGCGTATGTCGGGAAGCTGCTCGCCGCGGGGCTGA
>Ga0302046_10003020_pt1 | contig 15398 bp, 11 predicted proteins | sample RVTome_11_FD_200261 | JGI IMG/M metagenome (GOLD analysis project Ga0302046, IMG submission 200261) | Soil microbial communities from uranium-contaminated site in the Upper Colorado River Basin, Wyoming, United States - RVT147D111 (version 2) ...
GATATCCCCGCCTCGCCGCCGTGCCTCAGCGCCTGTCGTCCCCGGCCAGGGGAGCGCGACCGGAGAGCAGGGTGCCGGCCGGCGCGCCCACGAGCTCCCACCCCTCGAAGGGGGTGTTGCGCGACTTGCTCCGGAACTCCGCCGCGCGCACGGTCACCCGGCGCTCGAGGTCGAGCAGGGTCACGTCGGCCGGCGAGCCCTTGCGGAGGGTCCCGCCCGCCAGGCCCATGAGCCGCGCCGGTCGCGTCGAGAAGAGCTCCACCAGGCGGGACAGGGAGAGGTGCCCGGCACGCACCAGGCGGTCGAGGCAGAGGCTGACGCTGGTCTCCAGCCCGACGATGCCGAAGGGCGCGGCGGAGAACTCGACGTCCTTCTCGTCGGGGTGATGGGGGGCGTGGTCGCTCGCCAGGGCGTCGATCGAGCCGTCCGCCAGACCCGCGAGCAGAGCCTGCCGGTCGGCCTCCGAGCGCAGCGGCGGGTTCATCTTGGTGTGGGTCGAGAACCCGCTGCGGGCGACCTCCTCGTCGGTCAGCAGCAGGTGGTGCGGGGTCACCTCGCAGGTCACCGGCAGACCCCCCTCCTTGGCGCGGCGCACCAGGTCGAGGCTGCGCGCCGTCGACAGGTGCTGGACGTGGTACCTCCCCCCGGTCTCGGCGACGAGGATCAGGTCACGCGCCACCATGACGTCCTCGGCGGCGCCCGGGATGCCGGGCAGCCCCAAGCGGGTCGACCAGACGCCCTCGTGCATGACGCCGTGGCCGGAGAGGGCCATGTCCTGAGCGTGCTGGACGAGCGGGACGTCGAAGTGCTGGATGTAGAGGAGCGCCCGCCGCATCAGCTCCGGGTCGGCGACCGGCCGGCCGTCGTCCGAGACGGCCACGACACCGGCGTCCACCATGTCGCCGATCTCGGCCAGCTCCTCGCCGGCGAGGCCCTTGCTGACCGCGCCCACGGGGTGGACCCTCGCCGCGCCGTGTCGGTACGCGGCCCCGAGGATGTGCTCGGTGACCGAGCGGTTGTCGTTCACCGGCACGGTGTTGGCCATGCAGGCCACCGCCGTGAAGCCCCCCGCCGCGGCCGCCCGGGTGCCCGAGCGCACATCCTCCTTGTACTCCTGGCCGGGCTCGCGCAGGTGGACGTGGATGTCGATCCAGCCGGGCGTCACCACCAGGCCGGAAACGTCCTCGACCTGCCAGCCCTCACCCGGCTCGATGGACGGCTCGATCCCGGCCACCCGCCCGTCGTCGACGAGCAGGTCCCGGCGATCGTCGATCTGCTGGCTCGGATCGACCAGCCGTCCTCCTTGGAGCAGGAGCTTCACGCCGCTTCCCGCCGGGCGCCCGAGAGCAGGTAGAGGACGGCCATCCGCACCGCCACGCCGTTGGCCACCTGCTCGAGGATCACCGAGTAGGGTCCGTCCGCCACCTCGCTGGCGATCTCCACGCCCCGGTTCATCGGGCCGGGGTGCATGATGATGACGTCCTCCTTGGCGGCGGTGAGCCGCTCTCGGGTGAGCCCGAAGACGCTGAAGTACTCCTGGGTGGACGGGAAGAGGGTGCGGCTCTGACGCTCGAGCTGGATGCGCAGCATCATCACCACGTCGGCGTCCGTCACCGCCTCCGCGATCGTGTAGACGACCTCGGCCCCGAGCCCCTCGACGCCGACGGGCATCATGGTGCGCGGTCCCGCGAGCCGGACGTGCGCGCCCAGCTTGGTGAGCAGGTGGACGTTCGAGCGCACCACCCGGCTGTGCTCGATGTCGCCGATGATCGCCACGGTCAGCCCCGAGATCCTCCCCTTGCGCCTGCGAATCGTGTAGGCATCGAGCAGCGCCTGGGTGGGGTGCTCGTGGGCGCCGTCGCCGGCGTTGATGACCCCGGACTCGAGCCGACGCGCCAGCAGGTGCGGCGCACCCGGGTGGCGATGGCGAACGACCACCAGGTCGGGCGCCATCGCCTCGAGGTTGAGGGCCGTGTCGACCAGGCTCTCGCCCTTCGACAGGGCCGAGCCCGAGGAGGAGAAGTTGAGGCTGTCGGCCGACAGCCGCTTCTCGGCGATCTCGAAGCTCGAGCGCGTGCGGGTCGACGGCTCGAAGAAGAGGTTGACCACGGTCTTGCCGCGCAGGGTGGGGACCTTCTTGATCGGGCGCTCAGAGACCTCGCGGAAGGTGTCGGCGGTGTCGAGGACGAGACGGATCTCCTCCGCCGAGAGCTCGGCGATCCCCAGCAGGTCCTTCCGGACCCAGGAGGTAGCCTCGCTCACTCCTCCCCTCCCGTGACGAGCACCTCGTCGCGACCGTCGGTCTCGGCGAACCGGACCTCCACCCTCTCCCTCGAGGTGGTCTCCACCACGATGCCCACGACATCGGCCTGGATCGGCAGCTCGCGCAGGCCGCGGTCGACCAGGACCGCGAGCTCCACCGCCCGCGGCCGGCCGTAGTCGGTCAGCGCGTCGAGGGCGGCGCGGATGGTGCGGCCGGTGTAGAGGACGTCGTCGCAGAGCACGAGGGTCCACTCCTCCACCGCCGTCGGCAGGTCGGTCTCGCGCACCACGGGCTGACCGCCGATGGTCGACAGGTCGTCGCGGTAGAGGTTGATGTCGAGGATCCCCAGCGGCGGGCGGTGCCCCTCCATCGCCTCGATCTCGGCCGCCAGGCGTTGAGCGAGCGGCACGCCGCGGGTCCGGATCCCGACCAGCATGGCGTCTTCGCCCCCGCGATGGCGCTCCACGAGCTCTCCGGCCATGCGGCGAACGACGCGCCGCATCTGACCGGCGTCGAGGATGCGACGACTGGAGACCATGGAGGCGAGCCCGCGGCATGGTAGTGCGGCGCCCGCGGCCTGTCAACGGCCCCGAAGCGGCGGCGGCACTCCCTCGAGAACGATCCCGACCACAAAATGTTGCGGGGGGCTGGGTCTCGGCACCCAGGTCTTGTAGTCTGGGTCGACTGCTGGTAACTTGCGCCGATCGTTCGGACGGCCGCCGCGGCATGCTGAAGCTCCACAGCCTCCACCTGTCCGGGTTCAAGTCGTTTCTGGACCCCACCAGCCTCCGCTTCGCCGGGCAGCTCACGGCCGTCGTCGGTCCCAACGGCTGCGGCAAGAGCAACCTCGCCGACGCGGTCATCTGGGTGCTCGGAGAGCGCAGCGCCAAGAGCCTGCGTGGCGAGACGATGGAGGACGTCATCTTCGCCGGCTCGGAGGGCCGCAAGGCCTTGGGGCTCGCCGAGGTGCGCCTCGAGCTGGAGACCGACCCCGGATTCGCGGCCGCCGACGACGGGCGGCTCACCATCACCCGGCGGGTCCATCGCTCGGGCGAGGGCGAGTACTTCGTCAACGGGCGCCGCACCCGCTTGAAGGACATCCGCTCCCTGCTCATGGACACTGGGCTCGGGCTGCGCGGGTACTCGATGATCGAGCAGGGCCAGATCGGGATGATCCTCTCCGGCAAGCCGCAGGAGCGGCGGCGCCTGCTGGAGGAGGCCGCCGGCATCACCCGCTACAAGGATCGGCGGCGCATCGCGGAGCTCAAGCTCGAGGAGGCCCGGGGCAACCTCGCCCGGCTCGACGACCTCCTCTCGGAGGTGCAGCGAGCCGTCCGCTCGTTGAAGCGCCAGGCCGCGGCCGCCCGGCGCTACCGCGAGAAGCAGATCGAGCGCGCCGAGCTGATGCAGGCGGTGCTGCGCGGACGCTGGGCGCGGGTGCAGGGCGAGCTCGAGCAGCTGCGCCGACGGCTCGAGGCCGAGGTGAACGTGGACGCCGAGCTGTCGGCCCACCTGGCCCGCGACGAGGCCCGCCTGGCGGCCGAGCGCGAGGCCGCGGAGGCCGCCGCCCAGGATCTTTCGAACCGGCATCGCGCCGAGGCCCGCCTGGCGGCCGAGATCGAGGGCCGCCAGGAGTCGCTGAAGAGCTCCCGCGCCCGGCTCGAGGAGATCGGCCGACGCTTGCGCGCCGGCGCCGAGACGGCGGACCGTCAGATCGCGCGGCGCCGTGAGCTGGACGCGCTGGAGACCGAGCTCGGCGAGCGGCGGACCAGGCTGGAGGCGGAGCGCACCGAGGCCGCGACGGCGGTCGACGCCGACAGCGAACGGATCACGGTGGCCGCGCGCGGCGTCGCGGAAGCGGTGGAGCGGGTCGAGTCTCTGCGCGCCGGGCTGCTTTCTTCGCTCAACGGCCTCACCGAGCTCCGCAACCGTCTCCACGGCGAGCATCTCGAGCGCGAGAAGGCCACGCTGCGTCGGCGACAGGTCGAGAACGAGGCCGCGGTCAGGGAAGGCCGCTGGGCCGAGGCGGAGGAGCAGCTTGGCGCAGCCGCTCGCCGGGCCGGCGAGCTGGAGACCGCGGTCGAGCGTGCCGAGGAGACCGTGCGCACCGCACGGACGAGGATCCTCGAGCTCGAGCGGGAGGTCGAGAGCCTCGCCGAGGAGCGCCTCGAGGCGCGCACCGACCTCACCGGCGCGCGTCAGCGACAGCAGCTGCTGCGCGAGCTCGTGGCCGCCGGTCGCCAGCGTCTGGAGGCCCTCGGCGAGGCCCTCGTCGATCTGGGCGTGGAGAGAGCCGAGGCGCTCTCCGGCACCCTCTCGGTGCCGGCCGGCTGGGCGGCCGCCGTCGACCTTTACCTGGGCGAGGTGGCGGAGGCGTTCGTGCTCGCGTCCGAGGAGGATTCGGCACCCCTCGCCGTCGAGCTCGCCGAGCGCGGGCTCTCCGGCGCGCTGCTTCGCCCGCGGGTCTCGCAGGACGTCGCCCCGGAGCCTGCCGATCCCGCCATCCTGGGGGCGCTGGGCGAGGCGCTCGGCCTGCCCGCTGCCGTCGCGGCCGCCCTGCCGCCGGCCTGGCGGGTGGCCACTGCGGCGGACGCGGAGCGCCTTGCGCGCCGCCATCCCGGCTCCGCCTTCCTCACCCGGGAGGGGATCTGGGCCGAGGCGGGCATCGTCCGCGTCGGCCGTGCCGGCGGACCCGGCCTCCTCCAGGCCGGGGACGAGCTGGGCGCCCTCGAGGGCGAGATCGCGTCGCTGGCGGACCGCCTCGGGGGCCTCGACGAGCGGGCCGCGACCGCCGAGTGCGAGCTGGTCGACGCGCGCTCGGCCCTGGAGACCGCTCTCGCCGGGCAGGAGACGCATCGGCAGAAGCAGGCCGTGGCCCGAGCCCGCCGGGACGATCTCGAGGCCCAGCGCCATCGCCTGACGGTCGAGCGCGAGACGCTGTCCACCGAGCTCGAGCAGCTCGGCGCCGAGCTCGCTCGCCTCGCCGGACGCGAGGATCGCCTGCAGCGCGAGCTGGCGGAGGCGCAGGAGCGGCACGGCGAGCTCGAAGGCGCCTTCGACGCCGCCAATCAGGAGCTCGAGCGCAGCCGGGGCGAGCGGGAGGCGACGAGCACCAGCGGCGCCAGCCGCCGGGGGCGCCTCGAGGTTCTCGACGAGCGCCTCGAGTCGGTCGGCGCCGAGCTCCGGCGCCTGCGCGCCGAGGCGGAGGCGATCGAGCGCTCGCTCGAGGCGTGGGGCACCGAGGCCGATGAGCTGCGCGGGCGCCGGACGGAGGTCGAGGCCGCCCTCGCCGAGACCGAGCGCCAGCTGGCCGCCGACCTGGCGACCCACGACGGCTCGCAGCAGGAGCTCCTCGGCCTGCAGGAGGGGCTCGAGGCGCGCCGCGACACCGTCCGCGAGCTCGAGCAGAGGCTGGCGACGACCCGCGCCGAGCGCGACGAGGCCCGCGAGCGTCTGGCCGGCCTGCGGGAGCGCCGGGCCTCGGCACGCCAGGACGCCGAGCACCTCACCGAGGCCTTCCGCCAGGAGCTCGACGCCGCGCCGCCGGCCGAGGCCGGGACGGCGCCCGGCCACCTGGCGGAGCTGGAGGCGGACCTCGAGCGCTGCCAGCGAACCCTCGAGCGACTCGGCCCGGTGAACCTGCTCGCCGCCGAGGAGCACACCGAGCAGGAGGAACGGGCGCAGTTCCTGGAGGCGCAGCGTCGCGACGTCGCCGAGTCGGTCGACAGCCTCCGCTCGACGATCCGCCAGCTCAACCAGGAGTCGGGCGAGCGCTTTCTCACCACCTTCCGCGATGTCAACGAGGGCTTCGGGCGCACCTTCGCCGATCTCTTCCGCGGCGGCCACGCGGAGATGCGCCTGATGGACGAGGACGACCCTCTCGACTCGGGGATCGAGATCGCGGCCCGGCCACCCGGCAAGCGGCTGCAGAGCCTGTCCCTGCTCTCCGGAGGCGAGAAGGCCCTCACCGCGATCGCGCTGCTCTTCGCCCTCTTCCGCACCAAGCCCTCCCCCTTCTGCATCCTCGACGAGGTGGACGCGCCGCTCGACGACATCAACACCCTGCGCTTCGTCGAGCTGCTGCGCCGCATGGCAGGCGAGACCCAGTTCCTCGTCATCACCCACAACAAGCTGACCATGGAGGCCGCCTCGACGCTCTACGGCGTCACCATGCAGGAGCGCGGCGTCTCGCAGCTGGTGGCGGTGGAGCTGGACGAGATCGCGGAGGGGGAGGGCGGCGAGGTGGCGGTCGAGGCCTCGGCGGCGGCCTCCGCCTGACCGGCTCTCCACCCGGCCCTATCGCGAGTGGCCAGATGTGTAGGGGCGGCCAGGGTGGCACCTGCGATCGTTTAGGCTCACGCGATGCCCCTCACCCCCCCACGCGCCCTCTCCTGGGACGCGCCTCCGCGCTTCGCCCGCCTCCGCTACCTCGACGCCCACACCGGCGGCGAGCCCCTCCGGGTCCTCCTCGATGGCCCGGCCGAGATCCCCGGCGCCACCCAGAGCGAGCGCCGCCTCTGGGCGGTCGAGCACCTCGACGCGCTGCGCCGCGCCACCATGCTCGAGCCCCGCGGCCACGCCGACATGTACGGCTGCCTGCTCACGCCGCCGGTCGACGACGGGGCGGACTTCGGCGTCCTCTTCCTCCACAACGAGGGCTTCTCCACGATGTGCGGCCACGGCATCGTGGCGATCGTGACGGTAGTGCTCGAGACCGGCCTGCTCACCGCCCGGAGCTGGCCCGCCGAGGTCGTGGTCGACACGCCTGCCGGCCGCGTCCGGGCCCGCGCCGAGGGCTCGGCGAAACGGGTCCGGATCGTCTCCTTCCGCAGCGTCCCCTCCTTCGTGCTGGCCCGCGACCGGCGAGTGGACGTCGCCCCGTGGGGAACGATCTGCTACGACCTGGCCTTCGGCGGCGCCTTCTACGCCTTCGTCGACGCCGCGCCCCTCGGGCTGGCGCTCACGCCCGAGGAGCTCGGTCCGATCATCGCGGCGGGCCGCGCGATCAAGAATGCGGTGGTCGCGGCCGGGGGAATCGAGCATCCGACCGAGCCCGCCCTGGGGTTCCTCTACGGGGTCGTCTTCACCGGGCCGTCGCCGGAGGTCGGTCTCCACGGCCGGCACGCCTGCGTCTTCGCCGACGGCGAGGTCGATCGCTCTCCGACCGGAACCGCCCTCAGCGCCCGCCTCGCCCTGCTGCAGGCGGGCGGGGGCCTGGCGCCGGGGACCGCGATCGCGGTCGACAGCCTGCTGGGCAGCCGCTTCACCGGGTCGGTGGCGGAGGTGACGACCTGCGGCACCCTGCCGGCGGTGATCCCCGAGATCCGGGGCGAGGCCTGGATCACCGGTCGCGGCACCTTCCTGATCGACCCCGACGACCGCCTCGGGGAGGGCTTCCTGCTGCGATGAAGCTGCTCCTCCTCTCGGCCGCCGACATCGAGAGGGCGCTGCCCATGCGCCGGGCCGTGGAGGTGACGAAGGAGGCCTTCCGCGCCTTCTCGGCCGGCGAGGCCGAGATCCCGCAGCGCACCTCGATGCCCTTCGCCGACGGCGCCGGGACGCTGCTGATCAAGCCGGGCGCCCTCGCCGGCCGAGTGCTCGGCGCCAAGCTCGCCGCGGTCGTCCCGGGCAACGCGGAGCGCGGTCTGCCCGCCACCTCGGCCCTGATGGTCTGCCTCTCGCCGCAGACCGGGGAGCCGCAGGCGCTCCTCGACGGCACGGGCCTCACAGCCTGGCGTACGGGAGCGGCCTCGGGCGCCGCGACCGACCTGCTCGCCGAGCCCGCGGCGCGAGTGGCCGCGGTCTTCGGCGCCGGCGGACAGGCCCGCGCCCAGGTGCTGGCGATCGCCGCCGTGCGGGAGGTGGAGGAGGTCCGGATCTGCTCGCCCACCCGGGACCGCGCCGAAGCCCTGCTCGACAGGCTGCGGGACGAGGTGGGCTGCACGCTGCGCTACACCGCGTCCGCCGCCGAGGCCCTCGCCGGCGCCGCGATCGTCTGCACCGCGACGACCTCGTCGCAGCCGGTCTTCGCCGACGCCGACCTCGCCGCCGGCGCCCACGTCAACGCCATCGGCTCGTTTCGGCCGGAGATGCGGGAGGTCCCTCCCGAGACTGTGGCCCGCGCCGGCATCGTCGTCGACTCGCGCGCCGCCGCGGCGCTCGAGGCCGGCGAGCTCGTCCACGCGGTCGACGCCGGAGCGAGCGTGCCCGAGGCCTGGGTCGAGCTCGGCGACCTCGTCGCCGGCGCCGCTCCTCCGCGGGTCCCGGAAGGCGGTGTCACCCTCTTCAAGTCGGTGGGGCTGGCGGTTCAGGACCTGGCGGCGGCAGCTGCGGTGCTGGACACTGCGCGCCGCGAGGGCCTCGGGCAGACCATCACCTTGTAGGACGACGGAGCGCCGGCCGCCTCAGCCGGAGCCAGGGCCAGCGGGCCAACCTCGGCGTCCCGGGCCGCCTACTGCCCGCGACGCGTCCTACCACCCAGGATGGCGACGCTCCGGCGCCAGTCGAACGCCACCGGACCGAGCGCCGCCAGAGGAAGCAAGCCATCTTCGGCGCGATCGGTGACCCCAGGGAGCAGCAAGGCGCGGCGGACTGGACGCTGGAGGCCGAGCCTGGGCGCGGGCGCCGTCCGGACCGGGTGGTGGCCGTCGAGCGTCTCGAGGTGGACGACACCCTTACCGCCGACGGCGCCGGCCGAGCCGAAGAGGATCAGCTCGCTCGTCCCGCTGTCGACGACGAGTCGCAGGTCCCTGCCCCGCCACCCTCCCGTCCGGGCGCGCAGGACGAGCGCCGGCCGTCCCTCGGCGAGGACCAGGGGGACCTCCGATCCGATGACCCGCAGGGCCGCAGCGCCCACGATCAGGTGACGGCGGGGCACGTCGATCCGGAGCGGGACACCCCGCATCGCATCCATGCCCAGCACGCCGTCGACGCCCGCCGCGAAGGCAGCATCCCCCAGCTCCCTGCTCCAGCCCAGGCAGTCGATGCTGAGGCTCTCGCCGCCGAGCCGCGCCGCGACGGGCCCGGCGCAGACGGCCTGCACCACTGCGGTCGGCGTGTGGAGGTCGAAGCGGGCCCGCGGGCGAAGGCCGAGCCGCTCGGCTACGACCGCGCGGAGCAGGGAGCGCGAGGCTCCGGTGTCGACGAGCATGTCGAGCCGCTCGCCGGCGACCACGACCGGAGCGGCGACCAGCCCGTCCCCGAGAGAGGTCAGCTCGACTCCCGGCCCCGTCTGGGCGGCGCACACGGCACCGGCTAGACTGGCGCCGGCCAAGACCAACAGGATTTCGCGACCCTTGGACATGTCGGCTTCTCCTCCGCGTACCGACAGCTTCGAGCCGACCGCCGTCCCGCGTCGTGACGGGTACCGGATGCTCGCCCCATGAAGGCCTGATGTTTCGCCCCCAGCCCCCTCGAGACCAGCGGTCGCTGCCGGTCCGTTTCCGGTTCGGAGACACCGAGGTCGACGTGGCGGCGGTGCGCACGACCCGAGCGGGCCGCGAGATCGCGCTCGAGCCCAAGGCCTTCGACCTGCTGCTCCTCCTGGCCGCGAATCCCGATCGAGTCGTCGAGAAGGCGGAGATCTTCGAACGGCTCTGGGCGGCCGAGTTCGTCAGCGACAACGCCCTGACGCGGGTGGTCGCGGCCCTTCGTCGCGCCCTCGGAGACAGGCCGGACCGGCCGATCGTCATCGCGACGGTGCGCACGCGCGGGTACCGCTTCCTCCCCGCCATCGAGGCGGTCGAGGAGACGCCCCGGGCCGCCGACGGCGGGCCCGCCCGGAGCCCGTCTCCCCGCAGCGAACGGCGGACGCGCGCGTGGATCTCCGTGGCGGTGGTCGCGGCGCTCGCCGCGATCGGGGTCTGGCTCGCCCGCCGGCCCGAGCCGGCCCGCCCGACGACCGCCGCGGTCCCGAGCCCGGTCCAGCTCACCACGGAAGCCGGCAACTACTTCTACCCGGACTTCTCGCCTGACGGCAGCCAGCTCGTCTACGCGAGCGACGTCGAAGGGGGTCTCGAGATCTACGTGCAGCCGGTCAGCGGCGGCCGCGCGACCCGGTTGACCGACTCCGGCGCCTGCAGCGAGCCTGCGTGGAGCCCGGATGGTCGCTGGATCGTGTACACCGATCTCGCCCGCGGCGGGCTGTGGCTGGTGGCGCCCTCGGGGGGAAGCAGACGGCAGCTCACCGACTTCGGCATGCAGGCGGCATGGTCACCGGACGGTCGCTGGGTGGTGTTCTCCCACCCGGGACAACCAGTGATGGGCTCGCTGCAGTGGTCGGCCATGCTGGACTCCTCGCTCTGGGCGGTCGAGGTGGGCAACGGCGAGATCCGTCGTCTGACCTCCGCGCCGTCCGCAGCGGGCGGTCAGGGCGCGCCCGCCGTCACCACCGACGGGGAGTCGGTCGTCTTCAGCACCGCGAGCTGGCTCGGCGGCCGACTCTGGCGTGTCCCCATCACCGGCGGCGAGCCCGCAGCCCTGACCTCCGGCGCGGGGGACGAGGCCGGCGCGTGGTGGCTGGATCCGACGCCGGACCCGCTGCGCGACGCCCTGTACGTGATCCGGCGCAGGCCAGAATCGACACGGATCGAGCGGGTCTGGCTGCAGGGACCCGCGCGGCGCGAGACCGTCCTCGGGCCGGCCCCGGCCGCCGCCGCGCAGCTCACGGTCTCCAAGGACGGCAAGTGGCTGGCGTTCGTCGTCGAGGAGGTGGGCACCAGCATCGAGGAGCTCCCGGTGAACGGGGCTGGGGATTCGATCGGACCGCCTCGCGCCCTCGCGGCTCCTCCCGTCGAACGCGTCTTCGTTCCCCAGCACTCACCGGACGGTGACCTGCTCTTCTACCGTCGACACCGCGCCGGGTCCTCGGTCGAGGGCGTCATCGCGGATCGCACGGGATCGGTCCTGCAGGTCGTTCGCGATCTGCCGATCGGGCTGACACGCTGGACCTCGCCCACCGCCGTCCTCCTCGCTCCCCTGCGGGAGTCGGTCCGACTCGACGCGCTGACGGGCCGCAAGGTCCCGGTGGCGCCCCTCGCGGGCGCGGACCGCATGATCGATCGGGCCCGGGGGGGCGCGTTGAGCGTCTCGCCCGACCTCCGCGCCGTCGCGCTGACCGCCTCGACCGGCTCGGGCCGCGAGCTCTTCGTCTGGGAGGTCGGCCGGCAGGAGCCACGCCAGCACACGCATCTCGGCGGGCTGGTGGACTTTCCCTCCTACACGCGCGACGGTCGATGGATCCTGATCCAGCACATGCCCCGGCCCGAGGTCGGCAACGGCATCCTGCGAGCTCCTGCAGGCGGCGGCGAGCCGGAGAGGATCCTGTCGGGGGACGGCCCTTCCTGGCTCGGTCAGCTCTCGAGTCACGGCGATCTCGTCGCGTACGCGGCCCAGCGCGGAGGCGCCTGGTATCTCGCCGTGGCCGGGCCGAGGAGCCCGGAGCGCCTGCTGGACACGCCGCCGGAGGTCGTCGGCTACCTGCGCTGGCCGACCTGGTCTCCCGACGGGTCCCGCATCGCCTACGAGCGGGCCCACTACCGGTCCCGCATCTGGCTGCTCGAGCTCGACGTGCAGCGCAGGGGTCGAGCCTACTGAGCGTCTCAGGCGCCGCAGGCCGCCTCGACCTCCGCGACCGTCTTCGGGATCGGCGGCCCGAGCACCCGCGCGCCCTCCTCGGTGATCAGGACGTCGTCCTCGATGCGCACGCCGCCGAAGCCCATGTAGGGCTCGAGGGCGGCGTAGTCGAAGTACTCCGCGAACCGACCCTCGCCGCGCCAGCGCTCGAAGACCTCGGGGATGAAGTAGATCCCGGGCTCTACGGCGACGACGAAGCCGGGCTCGAGCGCCCGGCCGAGGCGCAGGGTGGCGACGCCGAAAAGCTCGCTGCGCCGCACCGTCTCGTCGTAGCCTACGAGGTCCTCGCCCAGCGCTTCCATGTCGTGGACGTCGAGCCCCACCATGTGGCCGCAGCCGCACTGGAAGACCAGGGCGTGGGCGCCGCGGGCGACCGCCTCGGCGGAGTCGCCGCGGAAGATCCCCAGGTCACGCAAGCCCTCGAGCAGGTCGCGCGCGACTCCGTCGTAGAGGTCGCGGAAGCGCACGCCGGGACCGACGGTCGCCAGCGCCCGCTCGTGGGCGCGCAGGACGGTCTCGTAGACGCTCTTCTGCCGCTCGTCGAAGCGGCCGGAGACCGGGAAGGTACGGGTGATGTCGCTGGCGTAGCCTACGGCCGAGCTGACGCCCGAGTCGTGGACGACGAGCTGTCCCGCCTCCATGCGGTTGCCGTAGGCGTGGTTGTGCAGCACCTCGCCGCGCACCGAGAAGATGATCGGGAAGGAGAGCGAGGCGCCGCGCTGAGCCACGCAGGCCAGCACCCGGCGCACGACCTCGGCCTCGAGGATCCCCGGCCGCGCCGCCTCCATCGCCAGCACGTGCATGTCGCACGAGATCTCGATCGCCTTCTCGATCTCACCGACCTCCTCCGGGCTCTTCCGCTGGCGCAGAGCGATGACGGCCCGCACCAGGGTCTCGGAGGTCCGGTTGTCGAGCTCCTCCGGCTCGCAGCCGAGCCAGCCGGCCAGGCGGAGCCGGTTGTCGGTCCGGAACTGCGGCAGGACGTGGACGGTGCGCCCGGCAGCGCGCCACGCCGCGACCTGCTCGCCCAGCGTCTCGATCGGCTCGGTCCGCCCGACAGCAGCGCCGGCGGCGCGCTCGGCCAGGGTCGGCAGCGGCCCCGTCCAGACGATCTCGTCGAGGCCCGGCTCGTGGCCGAAGAGGGTCTCGGTGCCCTCGTCCACGTCGATCGCAGCCGCCAGGCCGGGCTGGTCGAGACCCCAGAGGTAGAGGAACGAGGAGTCCTGGCGGAAGGCGTAGTGGTTGTCGGCGTAGTTCATCGGGCTCTCCTCGTGACCGAGGAAGAGCGCCACCCCGCCGTCGAGACGCTCCTTCAGGGCGTCACGGCGAGCACGGTAGATCGCGGGCTCGAACATGCCGCGATGCTACCCCAGCCGGCAGGCGCGATCAGCCCGCCTCGACCATGCCGAGGGCCGCCAACCGGCCCCGCAGCCTCTCGACCCGGCGCCGGTTGACGCCCAGATCCCAGTAGCCGACGCGCGACCGGGAGCTCACGTGGATCACGCCCGCGTCCTCGTCGAGGACGAGCTCGAGGTCGTCGACGAACTGAAGCCAGCGGCTGGTGTCCGAGAAGCGCAGGTATCCGGGCTCCTCCTCCTCCAGGCGCACCCGCGGCCACGAGGTGAGGACCTGTCGAGCCACGACCCAGACCTCCGCCGGAGGGGCCGCCAGGCGCAGCGGAGGGACGCGTCGCGAGCCCTCCGCTGCGAGGCTCGACACGCAGCTCGCGCGATCCGGGCACGGGGCGAGTCTCCTGCGACCGCTCTCCATCGGTGCCCCGGAGCGTATCAACGAGCGCAGAACCTCTCCCCACGACGCGGCGAGGTGCCGGGCGCCCTCCTCGTCGGGGTGGACGCCGTCGGCGGTCATCGTTTGCGGGTCGAAGCCGGAGGCGGCGTCGACCAGCAGCAACGGGCTCTCGACCGTCGACAGTCGGGCCACGACCGACGGCACCAGCGCGTTGACCTCGGCGATGCCGGAGAGCCCGGGGAGCGTCGATGGGATGAGCGTCGAGAGCAAGATGGTGGCGTCCGGGGCGCCTGCCCGGAGGGCGCGCACGACCTCCTCGATGTCACCGACCACCTCTGCGGCGGCCTCGCCCTGCCAGAGGTCGTTGTGCCCGACGTGCAGCAGCACGACGTCGGGCAGGGTCTCCTCCGCCACCCGCCGCGCGACCCCCGCGACCTCGTCCGCCCGCCATCCCCACCGCCCCTCGTGATCGGCGTCGAACCCCGCCGCCCCTCCCTCCCGCACCCCGGACCGTGTCCCCACCAGATCGACCGCGACTCCGCTCTCCACGAGCTCCCTCCAGAGCCACGACCGGTAGCTCCGCTCGGCGTCGAGGCCCTCGGTGATCGAGTCGCCCAGCGGCAGCACGCGCACCGCCTCCCCCGCCAGCCCGCCCCAGCTCGCCAGCAACCCCACGATCCCCGCCACACGCCAGCACCATCCCACGCCGCCGATCCTACCCGCCCCGCCGCCCGCCCCCCGACGTTGCGCCACCCCGACCCCGCCGCTACAATCCCACCCCGCCTCGCCGGAAACGGCCCGGGCCGACGTAGCTCAGCGGTAGAGCAGCTGATTCGTAATCAGCAGGTCATCGGTTCAATCCCGATCGTCGGCTCCATTTAAAGCATTGAATTTACGGTACTTATCGCCGCCTGCGCGGTACAGGCCTCGGCTCCTCTTCGACTATGGGGTCCGTATGGGGTCCACCGGGCCAGCTCTCAGGAGCCTCGAAGGCGGGCCGTTCCCGGCCGGTATCGAGCCCTCCCCCGCCCTCTGCCTTCGCCTCCCGGTGGTCCGCAACATCCGCAACATTGACAAACAGGGGCCACGCCGGCAGGGCCTCGGGCGCCTTCCTGGTAGCCTTACCAGCATCACGACTCGGGAGGGTGGAGCCCACGACCCACCGCCTCGATGCCGTCTGCCTCCGGTGCCCGCCTGGTCTGCACCAGGTGCGGCTCGAGGGACTGTCAGACGGTCCTGGTCTCGACGCGGCTCACGTCCGGCGGTTCCACCACTGCACCGCCACCTCCTCGGAGGGGACCGGGATCCTCGCGTTCCAGAGGACGCACTGTGTATCGCCGTCGTCACCGTGCATGATCGAGAGCGGCCAGAACGGACTCTGTACCTCTCCCTCGGGGCCGTCGGGGAGCAGCTCAACCCTCGCCAACCTCACGGTGCCGCCACAGAACGGACAGGGCATCAGTCCTTGCTCCATGCGCGCTCTCCTCTTCGGGCCTCAGGGAGAGGCTACCACCTGCCCCCGCGGCATGAGCGTCATTGAAACGCGACGCCCTCAGCAGCCCTGAGAGCGACGATCTCGGAGCACGGCGACTCTGCCCGCCCCCGCACCAGGAGGCCCCGGCCCTCGCCCTTGGTAGGTAACTCGCTGCCCCTCGAGAAGTGCCCCTCGAGAAGTGCCTCGAGAAGTGCCTGCCTCGAGAAGTGCCCGCTCGAGAAGTGCCCTCGAGAAGTGCCCTCGAGAAGTGCTGCCTTC
>Ga0302046_10003022_pt1 | contig 15384 bp, 17 predicted proteins | sample RVTome_11_FD_200261 | JGI IMG/M metagenome (GOLD analysis project Ga0302046, IMG submission 200261) | Soil microbial communities from uranium-contaminated site in the Upper Colorado River Basin, Wyoming, United States - RVT147D111 (version 2) ...
ACCGGGAGGATGATACCATGATCAATCGACGTTTAGTTTGGTGCCTGGCATTTGGCCTCGCCGTCTTCGTCATCGTATTATTCGCCCCCACGTTTAGTACGGCGCAAGAAGAGATTCCACCTATTCCTCATACCCTGGAGAATCGTGACGATTGCCTGGGCTGCCATAAGGAAGGCAGATTGAAAGCACCGATTGTTCCGGCCAGCCATGAAGGTCGGACCAATGATGTCTGTCAGGATTGCCACCGGCCGGTTGGCGAAGCGCCTGCGCCTGCCCCGCCGGCCGTGCCTCACACTCTGGTTGGCCGAGAAAATTGCCTGGAGTGTCACCTCTCGTCCGAACCCACGCCAACCGCCGGGCCACCGCCGCTACCAACTCCGATCGTCCATCCCCAGGCCAGGGGTGTCGATAACTGTGTTGACTGCCACTCAACCCTGCCGGAGACAAAGCATACCGACATTGTCTCCCAGTCACAACGGAGCATCCACGCCGAACGGAATGTGTCCTGTGCCGATTGTCACGGTGGTGATCCTTCAGCCACCACGATCGAGGAGGCAAAGGCTCCCGATACGGGTTATATCGGCGTGCCGGTCAAGGCCAATATCCCGGCCTTGTGCGCCAGTTGCCACGCTAAAGTGACCCTTATGCGCCAGTATGACTTGCCCACCGACCAGTATGCCAAATATCAGGAAAGTATTCACGGTATGCGCTTGGTCGAGGGTGATGACAACGTGGCTGCCTGCTTCGATTGCCATGGCGGTCACCAGATTCTTAAAGCGAATGACCCGGCTTCCACCGTCTATCCGTCCAATGTGCCCAACATGTGCGCCAGGTGTCACGCCGATGAAGCGTTGATGGCCCCCTACGACATTCCCACCAACCAGTTCGACCTCTACGAGCAGAGTGTGCATGGCCATGCCCTGTTCGACGATCATGATCTGCGGGCCCCTACCTGCGCCACCTGCCACGGTACCCACGGTGCGGCTCCGCCCGGTTTTGATGAAGTAGCCAATGTTTGTGGCAGCTGCCACTCCGCGACGCAAGATTATTATCTGCAGAGTATCCATGCCACCGACGAAAGCGGCCCCAAGTGTGTGACCTGTCACGGGCGCTATGATGTCGGCAAGCCCAGTGAAGCCCTTTACCTGGGGGCTGAACCCCGGCACTGCGGTGAATGTCACACGCCTGAAAGCGAAGCGGGCCAGGTGGTCCAGACGCTTTATGACTCCATCACGACCGCCGCTCAGGCTTACGATCAGGCTGAATTGGCTATCCAGAACGCCCGGAGCGTAGGCATGCTGGTCTCGCCTTTGGAAGGCCGGCTGCGCGAGGCCAATACCGATCTGGTCACGGCGCGGGCAGCCCAACATACCCTGGATATGGAGGTCGTGAGCAAGCGAGCAGACGAGGCCCGAGCGACCGCCGAGGAAGTACAGACCGACGCCGAGGCAGCCATTGCCGCAAACATCTTCCGTCGCCGGGCAATGGTCATTGCCGTGGCAGTCATTGCCTTGACGATTGTGGCCCTCTACATGCTCAAACGGGAACTCGATCACCAATTGGAGGCCGGTTCATAAACCCTAAAGGACGAATGTCACCAGAATTGGGGACTTATGTCACTGCGAAACATGTCCATTTTGGTCTATAGTGAATCAGACTGAGTTGCACCCCAGCAAAAAACTTATGGACAAGAAGAGGTTTATCGATGAAACAACTCATCCGCCGACCAGCATACGATTTGAATGATAGACCCTTTATGATTATCTGGGAGACCACCCAGGCCTGCGACCTGGCTTGCCGCCACTGCCGGGCCATGGCGATTGCCGAGCACGACCCCTTGACGCTAACGTTTGAGGATGTCAAACGGCTGCTGGAACAGGTGGAGAGTTTTGGTAAGCCCCGACCCATTCTTATTTTCACCGGTGGTGATCCTTTCAAGCGCCAGGATTTGTTCGATATCCTGAACTATGGTAATGAATTGGGCCTGGTCATGGCCGTTTCGCCGTCTGGCACGCCCTTACTAAACGAAGCCAACCTGCGCCGCGTCAAAGAATGTGGGGCCAAGGCCATCTCGCTCAGCCTCGATGGATCTACGCCCGAACGCCACGACAATTTCCGCCGGGTGCCCGGTTCTTTTGCGTTGACGACCCGGGGCTGGCAGATCGCGCGTGACATCGGCCTGAAATTGCAACTCAACACCACCGTCACCCGCTATAATTTGGATGACTTGCCCGATATCTTTCGGCTAGTGTTGGACTATGGCGCCATGACCTGGAGCGCCTTTTTCCTGGTGCCAACCGGTCGTGGCAAAACCGAGGATGAAATCGCTCCCGCCGAATATGAAGCCGTGATGCATTTCCTGTACGATTGCTCCAAATACATCAGTGCCAAGACAACCGAGGGCCATCACTACAAACGGGTCGTTTTACAGCGCACCATTTTGGACGAAAAAGGGCTGGCCGTAGAGGATTATTTTGACCTGCACCCCGTCTACTTCCAACTACGGGCTCGCCTGGACGAGATCGTCGCCGAGTATGGGCTTCAGCCCCGAGAAACCATCTTCCGTACACCGATGCACATCAACGCCGGCAACGGCTTTGTCTTTGTCTCGCGTCGGGGCGATGTCTTCCCCAGTGGCTTCATGCCGATTGACGTAGGCAACATCCGCCAGAAATCGCTGGTCGAAATTTATCGTGACGCCCCCCTCTTTAACGCCCTGCGCGATCCAAGCCGGTTTGAAGGCCGCTGCGGCTTGTGCGAATTCGTCGGTGTTTGCGGCGGCTCTCGCTCCCGGGCCTTTGCTATGACCGGCGATCCGTTGGCTGAGGAGCCCTTCTGCACCTATGAGCCGGGCGCCTTCCCCTTTCAAGAGGAGTTGCAGGCTCGACTGGAGAGGCATCCTATCCCGGCCGGATGAATTTGGTAAACGGCTAGAAGCGGTGTATTGTCCAGAGTGGGATGTCTGGGCGCCATGAAATCATTTCATGACCTGCCGGTTCGATTGTCAGTTAGACCTTAATTTGTCAGTCAAGTAACTACAACTTATAATTACAGATAGTAAGACTTAAGCTCTACGTTTCAGATTAAGGAAAGATTAAGCATCACCGCTTAAAATAGGTAAACCGCCATATTCACTGGTCCGGCCTGTTACCTGACTATCAACAGAAGCTTCAAGACCACTCAAGTCACGAGGAAAGATAACCACATTATGGCTCAATCAACCTCAGTGCCAACGATCCAGATTGGCCAGCGATCCGCCAACAAGAAAATAAAATTCATCGTTGGTGGGATCATGATTGTCCTGGCGATTGTGTATTTGATTTACACCGGCATCCAAAGCACCGCCGCTTATTTCTTTACAGTGGATGAACTCTATGCCAGGGGTGCAGCGATTGAAAATCGAACGGTGCGTGTTGCCGGCAAAGTCGATGCCGAGACCATCGAGTTTAATAACCGCGATCTAATCCTGGCCTTCGATGTGGTCAGCGAGAACGGCGAACGCATGCACGCCGTCTTCAACGGCCCCAAGCCGGATCAAATGCGGGAAGGGGCCGATGCGATTTTGGAAGGCAAGTACAACGGCGCATATTTCGAGACCCAGTCGCTGCTCCTCAAATGCCCCAGCCGGTATGAGGAGGATGGGGTCGAAGAGGTCCAGGTGGAAGCCGTTAGATAATCTGCTGGCTAAATGGAAAACCTGACAGGTTTTTGAAACCTGTCAGGTTTAGTTTGTTCAGTAAGTCGAAACTGACCACGTCGATTTCGTGATGGAGGAGAAGGCTGTATGCCAAACATTGGATATGTGGCGCTGACCCTGGCTCTGGGCCTGGCTGTCTATGCGGCTGTAGTATCGGTTGTAGGCGCACAACGACGCATGCCTGAATTGATTATCAGCGCCCGCAACGCGGCATTTGGGGTGACGGGTCTGGTTACGTTGGCTGTCATTATCATCGAATACCTCCTCATCACGGGCCACTACCAGACCAAATACGTCGCCGAAGTCAGCAATCGGGCCGCCCCTCTCTTCTTTCGGATTACCGCGCTCTGGGGTGGACAGGACGGTTCGCTGCTGTTTTGGTCCTGGTTGATGTCGATATTCGCGGCCCTGGTGCTGTTCAAAAAGTGGGGCTCGATGCGCATTATGATGCCCTACGTGGTGGCCGTGACCCAGATCACCCTGGCCTTCTTTATCGGCCTGGTCGTCTTCGTCGCCAACCCCTTCGAGCAACTGGCTTTCTTCCCGGCCGATGGCAGCGGCCTCAATCCATTACTGCGCCACTTTGGCATGATCATTCATCCGCCTATTCTGTACATCGGCTTTGTCTCCTTTGTCATTCCTTACGCCTTCGCCATTGCCGCGCTGGTCACCCGCCAATCAGGCGATCTGTGGATTCGGACGACCCGGCGCTGGTCACTCACGGCCTGGCTCTTTCTTAGCCTGGGCCTGATGCTGGGCGGCTGGTGGGCGTATGATGTGTTGGGCTGGGGCGGCTATTGGGGTTGGGACCCGGTCGAAAACGCATCCCTCATTCCCTGGCTGGTGGCGACGCCGTTCCTGCATTCGGTCATGATGCATGAGAACCGGGGCATGCTCAAACGCTGGAATATGGCTCTAATCATCCTGACCTTCTCCCTGGTCATCGAAGGCACCTTCCTGACCCGGTCGGGCGTCGTATCCTCGGTCCATACCTTTGCCCAGAGTGCCATCGGCCCGCTTTTCCTGGGTTTTATTGTCATTATGTTTGGTGTCTCTCTATATCTGTTTGTGACACGTTGGGATGACCTGAACTCGGACAATGAGCTCGACTCCCTCGTTTCACGCGAGTCGGCATTTTTACTGAACAACCTGCTTTTTCTGGGCGTGGCCGTCATTGTCTGGTGGGGCGTTCACTACCCCATGTTCTCCGAGGCTCTGGTCGGTGATCGCATTGTGGTGGGGCCGCCCTTCTTTGAGCAAACCACTGCGCCATTGTGGGCCATCATCGTTCTACTCATGGGGGTTGCTCCACTGGTCCCCTGGCGACAGGCCAGTATGAAGCGGTTGGGCGATAGCTTGCTCTGGCCGGCAGCCGTGGGTCTGGCCACCATAGCCTTGCTTTACACCGTCGTCGGTATCAGAATTTTTGGGGCGCTGCTAGGCTTTGGCCTATGCGGCTTTACCCTGGCCGTGACCCTGATCGAATATTGGCGCGGCGTCAGCGCCCGCCACCGCAGCCGGGGCGAAAGCTATCCCCTGGCCCTGAAGCGATTGGTGGCCCGTAATCGCCGGCGTTATGGTGGTTACTTGATCCATATCGGGGTCATTTTGGTCGCCATCGGCATCATCGGCAGCCGTTTCTACCAGGTCGAAACGCAGCAGAACCTGGCCATCGGCGAGAGTATGACGATTAGCAGCGAATTCATCGGCGCCTATGAACTCACCTACCGCGGCCTCCGCGAAGGCGCCAGCCCGGATGATCGCATCATCACCGAAGGTATCCTGGATGTCTCATTTAACGGGCGTCCCGCCGGTCAGATTATCCCGGTTCGCGAATTCTTTATCGTGCAGGAGCAGCCGATGACTATTCCCGACAAACGCAGTACCCTGGCCGATGACCTGTACGTCATCCTGGGCGGTTGGGAAGGCGCCGGCGAGACCGCGACCTTCAAGGCTTATATCAACCCATTGATCAACTGGCTGTGGATTGGCGGCTTCGTCTTTATCATCGGTACCATGATCGCGGCCTGGCCCAATCCGCAGGAGACCGGCCAACGAGTTGCTTCTAAGGCCAGGGTGCGAGGGGCGACGGTTCCGGCGAAATAAAAGATGTTTAGATATTGGAGGTTAGAGATTGGTAGCAAGCCAAATCAATCTCTAATCCCCAATTTTCCAAAATTATGACCCGAAAGAAGCTACTCAAGAAATCAATACTGGTTCTCCTGACTGCGACCTGCTACCTGTTGCTTACAGCCAGCCTGACCCTGGCCCAGGAACCCAATTACGACCGGATCAACGGTATCGCCAAGAACCTGAACTGCCCGACCTGTGCCGGGCTCAACCTGGCCGACTGTCGTACCCAAACCTGCGCCCAATGGCGTGGGCAAATCGGCGATCTGGTTCAAGAAGGCTACAGCGATCAAGAAGTCCTCGATTTTTTCGCCACCCGCTACGGTGAGCAAGTATTACAGGCGCCGCCCAAACATGGCTTTACTCTGCTCCTGTGGGTATTACCGTTTATCGCGATCCTGGCCGCCGGCGGTTGGTTGGCTTTGGCCATGCGGAACTGGGCCAATTCGAAACAGGCGCTGGTGACCGGTTCCGCCGCACCCGGGCGTCCGAGCCAACCTGTCCCGGCATCATCCGACTCGGCGGACGATTATTTACAACAAGTGGATCGCGACTTGGACCTTAACCAAGGCCTTGACCAAACCTGAGTAATTGTGAATTGTCAATTATTAACTGTTAATTGTTATTAAAGATGGAACAAACAATCCCTCAATCTAAACCATCAGCCATTGGCCGTAATCTCGTCATCATCGGCGGGACCCTGTTTTTGGTTATCATTGTGGCTGTCATGGCCATCAACCTGAATAGAGTCGAGTCGGTGCAGCTACAGGGCAATCCGGCCCCGGATTTTACCCTGCCGCTGTTCGACCAGTTCGAGCCAGACCAGCTAACGCTGTCTGAATTGCGAGGCCAGGTGGTCGTGATCAATTTCTGGGCCAGTTGGTGTGTTGAGTGCTACAAGGAAGCCGCCTTGCTGGAACAAGCCTGGCAGGAACACCGGGACCAGGGCGTGACATTCATTGGGGTCGATTATCTGGACACCGACAAAGAGGCGCTGGCCTATCTGGCCCAATACGGTATCACCTACCCCTCCGGCCCGGACATCGGCGATGAAATCTCGCGGGCGTTTGCCATCACAGGCGTGCCCGAAACCTTCTTCATCGACAAAGATGGCAACATTGCCCACGTCCAGATTGGCCCTATTACCCGGTCGCAACTCTACGCCTTGCTGGACCGATTGATCAAGCAGCCCCGGCAGGATACCTAGTTCATGGATGCTTTGACGCTGATCACTATTACGGCTCTGATCGGGGGCACACTGGCTTTGATTTTTTATCCCCTGTGGCAGCAGACGCGACCCGACGCTATTGTCCGCCTCGACCGGTCCGGCCAGACGCTGGAAGAGGTTGAGGCACGGTATCAGGCCCTGCTGGACGCTATCCGAGATTTGATGTTCGATTACGAAATGGGCAAGGTCTCAACCGAGGATTATGAGACGCTGCTCAATCGAACCAAACTGGAAGCAGCCGGCGTCCGGCGTCACATCGACCAGTTGAAGCGGTCTTCCACAGAAGCTATCGACGCCGCTCTCGAGGCCGAGATCGAAACCCTCATCGCTCAAACCAGCCCTGCCGGTCTGAACGGGCATGAGCCATTACTGCGCGAGGTCGAGACTGAAATCGAGCTGTTAAAACAGGTGAAGCCAGGGCAGCCAACCGATCATGCGCCACGTTTCAGCCAGGACGGACTGATCTGCCCCCAGTGTGCCCAACCTGTCCAATCCGGCGATGCCTTCTGTGCTCGCTGCGGCCACTCGCTGGCAGAACTCGAGGTCAAAGAAAATATCTGTCCGGAATGTGGTTATGAATATCAACCCGATGACGCATTCTGCGCCAGGTGTGGGATGGCCCTGACAGAAGCCCAGCAGCAAACAGGCGAGAATGCAAAGACGACAGAATTTTCGACCTGAGCCCCGGCCTAAGGGAGACCTGCCTCCTCTGACTAAAACAGAGTGGAGGCAGGGCTTGCCCCCTGTCGCCTCGTTCTGGTTTCTGCTTTTGCTGATGCTTGGCTCGATACTGCTAATCTGGGCGACCGGCTCGGCGCATGCCGCCCCACCGGCCCAAGGACCGGAGGCCCCACCCTCCGTCGGTGGAGGACGGGCGTTGTGGGGCGAAAACTGTTTGCCCTGTCACGGCCCGACCGGCCAGGGCGATGGCCCTACCGCCGAGGCGCTCCCCAACCCACCCGCCAATCTGACCGATCTTGAATCCGCCCGCCAGCGCACACCCGCCGCAGCCTTCGATGTCATCAAAAACGGGCGCATGGATAAATTTATGCCCCCCTGGAGTAATCGCCTCAGCGATGATCAAATTTGGGACCTGGTCGCCCACATTTGGAACCTGAGCGTGACGGCTGACGATCTGGCTGCGGGCGAAGCCATTTATACCGCGCAATGCGCCGCCTGTCATGGCTCAGACGGATCCGGCAGCGGCCCTGACGCGCCCGCCGATATCAATGACTTCACCGACCTGCAGGTCATGACTCAACAGAGTCAGGCCGAACTGCTCGCTCACTACCTGGCCGGCGAGCCGCATGCTCAATTGAGCGAGCTGTCTCAGGATGAGATCTGGCAGACGCTTGACTACATCCGGACGTTTACCTTTATCGTGCCCAAACGCAACGGCGTGCTCAACGGACAGGTGATTAATGGCACCACCAATGAGCCGCAAGGCCATATCGAGCTGAAGCTACGCGTTTTTGACGGCAGCACCGAAGTTGAAACCATGACTACCCAGGCCGATGACAGCGGCAGCTATTCCTTCGAAAACCTGACCACCGATCATTCAACCCTCTACCTGGTCGAAGGGCGTTACCAGGATATTACCTACCTCAGTGACGAGCCGGGCCTCTTCGTGCCCGACAGCACTGAAACCACCGTCGATCTGAAAGTATACGAACCCACCACAGACGTTGAAACCATCGATATTACCCAACTACATTATCTGATTTCCTTTAGTCCGGACGAACTGAACGTTGTGCAGGTATTCGTCTTGAGTCACGACGACAATCGAACCTACATCGGCCAGGAGGGTCAAACGTTCGCCTTCGCGCTGCCGGAAACGGCGCAAGAAGTCACCTTTCAAAATGACCCAAGTGGATTGCGCTTTCTTGAAACCGGTGCTGGGTATGCTGATACCGATCCGATCAAACCGGGCGACGAGGGCGCGACCATTGTGGTCTCTTACAATCTCCCTTTTGATGACGATACGCTGACCATAGACGTACCGCTTCCGGCCGATGTTGTCTCGCTCAACGTGCTGATGCAGGAACAGGGAGCCACCCTGAGCAGCCCGCAAGTCCAGTTTGTGGAAACGCGCCAGGCGCAAGGCGACTCATTCTCGATTTACAATGGCGGAAATATAAGCCAGGGTGAAACCCTGGCCCTTGAATTGACCAACCTGGACGCGCTTGAATTTGCGGCTCCACCCGATGCCGTCCCGGCAGCCAGCGCGCCGGGTGGTCTGATCAATCAAAGTCACCTACGCTGGGTCATCATCGGCGTCATCGGCCTGGCCGTGGTCGTAACCGGTCTCGTTTACCCCCAACTGCGGCCCCGGCTCACCCATCGAGCCACTGCCTATGACGATGACCCGGCTACCCGCCGCCAGAAACTGCTGTTGCTCCTGGCTCGTCTGGATCAGGTCTTCCAGGCCGGTGAACTCGATGAGGCTGTTTATCGCCGGGCTCGAACTCGATATAAGACCGAGCTGGCCGACCTCATGCAGAGCTGAGTGACAACTGATGATTGAGATACGCAAGCTGGTCAAAACCTTCGGGCATCGTGTCGTTTTGCGCGGGCTGGACCTGACCCTGGCTGAAGGGGAGTTTGTGACCTTGCTGGGGGCTAACGGCGCGGGCAAGACGACGCTGCTCCATATCGTCGCCAGCTTGAGCAAACCCACCGCCGGCGATATTTATCTCAACGGCTTCCGGCTGGCCGATGAGGCCAATCAGTTGCGGCGCTTTATCGGCCTGGTCTCGCACAAGACCCTGTTATACAACGATCTGACGGCCGAGCAGAATTTGCGTTTTTATGCTCGATTATATGATGTGCCGGATATGGACGCTCGGGTCGAAACCGTCCTAAACCAGGTGGGGTTATGGGGTCGCCAGCACGACCCGGTGCGGACCTACTCACGCGGCATGCAGCAGCGGCTGGCCATCGCCCGGGCGATTTTGCATAACCCGCCCATTCTGCTGCTCGACGAACCCGATACCGGTCTCGACCAGCACGCCGCTGACATGCTCAGCAGCCTGTTGAGCGCCGTCGGCACCAACCAACGAACCGTGTTGATGACTACCCACAACCTGGAACGGGGCTTATCGTTGGGGCAGCGGCTGGTCATTCTGGCTAAGGGCCAAATCGCTTTCGATGCCCCTCGCCAAAATCTGAGCATCGAGCAAATGCGCGAGCGGTATTATCAATATGTAACGGAAAAATGAAGTGTCACGTGTCGGGTGTCAAGTATCAGGTGGGCCTTGATTACTCAGGTAGGTATCCAAACTCTGTAAAAAAAGACTAATGCACACGTGTGCATTGACTAATTTCTACGAGTTTCGTAAACGACGACCCATCACCTGACGCGTGAAACATGACACATGCTTATGGCCGAACAGGTTAAACCTCTAACCAACTCCATCCCAACCTCTGTTGCAACGAAGGGAGGCTTTGGCGGCTACCTGCGCAAAGTGGCGGCGATTGTGGGCAAAGACATCGCCACCGAAATCCGCACCAAAGAGATGATCAGTTCGATGTTCGTCTTTTCGCTGTTGATCATGTTCATCTTTAACTTTGCCTTTGATCTGCGGGCCGAGAACATAGGCGCTCTGGCGCCCGGCGTGTTGTGGGTGGCCATCGCCTTTGCCGGGATGCTGGGGTTGAATCGCAGCTTTGTCTTGGAGCAGGATCGCGGCGTGCTGGATGGTCTATTGCTGGCCCCGGTCGACCGGAGCGCTATTTATTTCGGCAAGATGATCGGCAACGTCCTGTTCATCGGCCTGGTCGAGATCGTCATTCTGCCGGTTTTTATCATCTTGTTCAACCAGCCGGCCTCGATCCTGCCGATGCTGGCCGGAGTCGTCATTCTGGGCACGCTGGGCTTTGCCGGGGTCGGTACCCTGTTTTCAGCCATGGCCGTCCACACCCGGGCCCGCGAGGTGCTGCTGCCGATTATGCTATTTCCCGTGGTGGTGCCGGTGATGCTCTCGGCCGTGCGCCTGACCTCGGGTATTCTCGATCAAGTACCCTTTGAAGATGTCGGTCACTGGCTGGCTTTGTTGGTGGCCTTTGACCTGATCTTCATCGCCGCTTCCTTTATTTTGTTTGATTTCGTCGTCGAGGAGTAGAGAATTTATGGCAACCCAAACCGCTTTATCGCAGCAGGAGCAAACCGTCACGGCCACTCGTGGCTTTAGTTGGGGCTATGGCCTGACCATCGCCAGCGGCGTGCTGATCGTCGCCGCGTTGTATATGGCCCTGGTCTGGGCCCCGGACGCGGCCAATCTGACCACGCCCGCCGAGCGCTTGGCCCAACGCATCTTTTACTTTCACGTGCCCGCCGCCTGGACCGGCTTTGTGGCCTTTATTGTGGCGGCGGTTTCGTCGCTGCTCTACCTGACCACGCGCCGCGAGAAGTGGGATATCTGGGCTTTGGCCTCGGTCGAGGTCGGGCTGGCCTTTTTCACCATGGTCATGGTCAGCGGGCCCATTTGGGCCAAACCAACCTGGAATGTGTGGTGGACCTGGGACCCCCGTCTGACCATTTCGACCATCAGTTGGCTGCTGTACATCGGCTATTTGATGCTGCGGGGCGCGCTCGATCACCCGGAACGGCGGGCCCGGTTTGCCGCCGTCTATGCCTTGATCGCGACCATCTCCATTCCGATCAATTGGATGGCCATCCGCTGGTGGCGCACGATCCACCCAGCGGTGGTGTTTCCGGGTAACAATGCCGATGCGGCCGGCGGGTTCGGCATGTCCGACAATATTCGGACGACCCTCTATTTCTGTTGGTTTGCTTTTACGATATTCTACATCACCTTGATGGTTCACCGGATCAATCTGGAGAACCTGCAGCGCCGCGTCGAAAGTTTGAAACAACAAATTCTGTATCGTTGAATAAAACCATCTCAATAATATGGGGAAGAAACCCTCAAGGTTTTGAAAACCCTGAGGGTTTGGCAAGGTCGCCCCAACTTTTTGAGAAGATTCGTTGAATTTTTTGAGGAGTTATTCCCATGGGTGATATGATTTTCCTGGCGGCGGGTTATGCGGTCATCTGGATCGTCGCCTTTGTTTATATTTACAGCATGGTCAATCGCCAGCGCCATCTGCAAAAAGAGCTGGACATCCTGGAACAGCTTGTCCAACGCGAGGCCGAGTCGGATTAGGTTTCTGGCGACGGCCGCTTCGATTCATCCTGCTCTCATTTTGTGGTGGTAAGAAAAATGTTAGATTTACCATGTAGCATGATGTCTGAGTAATTGGTCAGATGGTGATCGCTCCGAGGAAAGCCAATCTCAATGTGTATGAAGGCTTACAGAGTGATCGGGCATCATGTCTTACAATGAGTAAGCTAATAACGATGCCACAGGTTAATTACAAAAAGGATTGGTTGTATCTATGGTCATTGGGAATGTTACTATATTTGCGGCATTTTTTGCCGGCTTGCTTTCTTTTATATCCCCGTGTGTATTGCCGTTGGTTCCGGTTTACCTGGGTTATCTGAGTGGTTCCACGATTACGAGCGACGAGCCGCCCTCCCGAAAGCTGGTGTTCTCGCATGCGCTTTGGTTCGTAGCCGGGTTCACCTTTGTTTTTGTCGTTCTGTTTGGGTTACCGGCCGGTTTCTTGGGCGGCTCATTGGGCCGGTTCGCCGATGCGATGGTCATCGTCGGTGGTATTCTGTTGATTGTCTTTGGCCTGCATACCATGGGTATTATCACGATTCCGATTTTCAATATGCAGAAAAAATTGGAGTACGGTCACGGCCAGACTCCGAGTTACGCCCGCAGCAGTCTTATCGGCATGACCTTTGCCGCCGGCTGGACGCCCTGCATCGGCCCGCTGTTAGGCGCGATCTTGACCCTGGCGATCCAGGGACAAAACGTCGGCCTGGCCATGTTCTATCTCTTTGTTTATTCGATGGGGCTGGCCATTCCCTTCCTGGTCTCAGCCTGGTTGCTAACGACCGCCACCAATCGTCTGCGCGCCCTCAATCGCCATATGGGCCTCATCGAACGGCTGAGCGGTGCCTTTATCGTCGCGATTGGGATACTGCTGGTCACCGGGACTTTTACGATTCTCAATACCTTCTTCAATCGCTTTGTACCGGAGTGGATGCTGGCTTACATCTAAAACTCTCATATAAAAAAAACAGGCCGGAGTTATCAAAACTCCGGCCTGTTGGGTATAATGAAGGTAATGCAAAAGATAATCGTCTATACCAAACTGAATTGTCAGCTTTGTGATGAGGCGTATCATCTGTTGATAGACATCGCCTGCGACATCCCCCTCCGAATCGAGGTGATCGACATCAACCAGCCTCACAATCAAACGCTCAGTGACACCTACCGTGAGCGAATCCCCGTCGTTGCCAAACCAGAGACCCCAACCGAGCTAAACTGGCCCTTCACCAGCGAAGACCTCCGACTTTATCTGACCGGTTAAGACACCATCCCACTTTAGTCTCCATAAATGCCCCGGTGAGTCGGGGGCAGCAGGGCCGCGATGCGCTCCATCAGAACGGTGGTCAGCTCTCGAAAGGTCCCATATTCATGAGGCGGTGGTCCGACCAGCGCCGGCACATCGAGCGGCTGGCCAAACTCGAGCCGGATCGTGTTACTGTGTTTCAGGCGGGGCTGGAAATGTTGAGTGCCGAAGATGGCGGTTGGAACAATCGGGACGCGGTTCTCAACCGCCAGCTTGACGGCTCCGATCTTGCCCCGTCTCAATTGGGCCTTTTTGCCACTCCGAGTCCCTTCGGGAAACATAAATAAGACCTGCCCCCTATTTAAAACACGAGCGGCTTGTTGCATCGCCCAGGTATCTTTTTCGCCCCGCTGAACCGGAAATGAGCCCCCCAGGCGAATGGTCCAGGCGAAGATCGGGTTTTTGTAAAGCTCCACCTTGGCCATAAAGTGCAGAAAACGGGGGGAATATAAACTCAGGTAAATGACATCGAAATTGTTAATATGATTGGAGGCCACGATACAGCCACCCTCAGCCGGCACGTTCTCCAGACCAACGCACTCGACCCGGGCCAAACGGGAGAAGACGATTTTCCCCGCAACCCTGACCTTTTTCGCGAATTGTGTTTCATACGTATACCAGGTGACGTTGTCCCGCCAATCGACAGCGTCTAGCCTGGCAGATGAACTGTTTTCCACCGATCGTTTTCTCCTGAACTCGGCCTGAGGCAATAAGCGAGCGGTCCCATTGCCAATCGACCCGAATATAGAGTTAGCCGGACCCTTCCAGAAAGGCTAGCACGTCCTCACTGTGAGTTTCCGGCTTCACTTTTCGAAAGATCTGGACGATCTGGCCGGCCGCATCGATGATAAACGTCGTGCGCTCGTTACCCCAATAGGTGCGGCCATACATCGATTTTTCGACCCAGACCCCATATTTTTCCGCAATGGCGTGATCTTCATCGGCCAGCAGGATATAGGGCAGGTTGTCTTTGGCTTTGAATTTGGCCTGACGCTCAACCGGGTCCGGGCTCACACCCAAAACCACGGCGCCAGCAGCTTCATATCGTGGGAAATCATCACGGATTCCCTGGGCTTGCACCGTTCAACCACTGGTCATTGCTTTTGGGAAAAAATAGAGCACAATCGTTTTCCCTCTGAAATCCGATAATTTCGTTGGTTTGCCCCGATCGTCGAGTACTTCAAAATCAGGTGCGGCATCGTTGATGTTAAGCATGCTACCTCCAGGATTTAAGTTTGATTTTTAAAATTTCCCTTGATGACACGAAATGTCAACAGAACCTAAAACAGCGCCATCCCTGCAAGCTATGCCTGCGTTTCAGGCCATCACCGTCCCCCCATCCACATTGATGGCCTGCCCGGTGATGCCTTTACTAATATCTTGAGCCAGCAATACGGCCACCGCAGCGACCTCCTCGGGCTCGATGAGGCGGTTTTGGGGACTGGTTTTTTCCAGCGCCGTTCGAGCTTCAGCCTCGGTCAGCTTCGTTCGAGAGACAATATTGGCGATGCCGGAGTCGGTCATAGGGGTGTCGACGTAACCAGGACAGATCGCATTGACCGTGATCTGAGATGAGACGAGTTCCAGCGCCAGGGCACGCGTTAGCCCTAGCACGCCGTGCTTCGACGCTGTATAGGCTGCAATATAGCGCCCGCCGATTTTGGACGCAATCGAGGCGATGTTGATAATGCGCCCCCAATTCTGCTCGACCATGGCCGGCACAAAGGCCTTGGTCACGTAGTAGGTCCCGGTCAGGTTGATAGCCAGCAGGCGATGCCATAGCTCATCGGGATGATCGATGAATTTGTGGCTGCCTGCCGCGCCGGCGTTGTTGACCAAAATA
>Ga0302046_10003023_pt1 | contig 15379 bp, 17 predicted proteins | sample RVTome_11_FD_200261 | JGI IMG/M metagenome (GOLD analysis project Ga0302046, IMG submission 200261) | Soil microbial communities from uranium-contaminated site in the Upper Colorado River Basin, Wyoming, United States - RVT147D111 (version 2) ...
ATTCAAATACCTAAAGATTTTCTCACGAGAAGCGTCAACCAGGGCTTCTCGGGCGGCGAGAAGAAACGCAACGAGATCCTGCAGCTGCTGCTGCTCGAGCCGGCTTTGGCGATCCTCGACGAGACCGATTCGGGGCTCGACGTCGACGCCCTCAAGATCGTTGCCCATGGCGTGAACAGTCTGCGGTCCCCCGCCCGCTCGATGCTGCTCGTGACCCACTACCAGCGGCTTCTCGAGCTCATCGTTCCGGATCGCGTGCACGTGCTGGCCGAGGGCCGAATCGTCAAATCCGGCGGCCAGGAGCTCGCTCGCGAGCTCGACCAACGCGGCTACGACTGGCTCCCCGCGGGAGCGAAAGCGTGACTGCTTCGACGTTCCCACTGACCGCCGGCCGCGAGCTGCCCGGGCCCACGCCCACGCACGCGGCGCGGCAGGCGGCGCTTGCGGAGCTCACGGCCGCAGGCTGGCCGACGCGCCGGCGAGAGCAGTGGCGCTACACCGACCTCGAGCCGCTCGCCGCGTCAGATCTCGACCTGACGCCGGCGCCGGCAAGCGGCGCCGCGCGCGAAGCCGTGTCGCGCCTGCTCGACGCCTCGCGATTCGGCGAGCGGGCGCGGCAGCTCGTGCTGCTGGACGGCCAGCTGCTCGCTCCAGCCACAGCGCTCGCACCCCTCGAGATCAGCGCGACCGAGGACCGCTGGAGTGAGTTCGAAGGGCGTTTCGCGCGCACGATCGCGGCGGCGAGTTACCCGCTCGCGGCGCTCAACACGGCATTCTTGCAGCGCGGTTTGTGGCTCCGCCTTCCGGCCCGTGCAGCCGTCGCCGCGCCGATTCATATCGTGGTCGCAAGCTCTGCCCGCGCCGGAGTGGCCACGCAACCGCGCATCGTCATCGAGGCCGGGGAAGGCGCCGAGGCTACGATCGTGCAGCACTTCGTCGACTGCGACGCGTCGGCAGGCTGGGTCAACGTCGTCACGCAGCTCGATCTCGCGGCCGGCGCACGACTCAAAGTTTATCGTTTCCAGGAACACAACGCGGAGCGGACGCACACCTCGTTACTGGCCGCGGAGCTTGCGGCGGGTGCCGAGCTCACCGCAGCGTATTTCGACCTCGGCGGCAAGCTCGTGCGCAATGACGTCGCCGTGCGCCTCGGCGGGCGTGGCGCGCGCACGGAGCTCACAGGCCTGTTCCTCGCCGGCGCCGCACAGCACATCGACGACCACACCACGATCCACCACGCGGCCGGCGAAACCGTGAGCAACGAGAACTTTCGCGGCATCATCGGCGAGCGTGGGCGCGGCGTATTCAACGGCCGGGTCGTCGTCGAACGCGACTGCCAACGCATCGACGCCAAACAGAGCAACGACAACCTGCTGCTCGGCGAGCACGCCGAGATCGACGCCAAGCCCGAGCTCGAAATCTACGCCAACGACGTCAAGTGCAGCCACGGCTCGACCGTCGGCGAGCTCGATGCCGAGCAATTGTTCTATTTGCGCGCGCGCGGGTTCGATGCGCCAGGCGCGCGCCGCCTGCTCACGACGGCGTTTGCCGCGGTGATCCTCGAGCACGTGCACGACGACGCCGTCCGGGCGGAGGCCACGGAGCGAGTCGCCGCGTCCCTCGCGAGGCTCACGGAGTCGTGACATGACGGCCGCCGAGCACGAAGTGCCGCGACTGCGCCGCGATTTCGCCGCACTACGCGCCGATTTTCCGGCGCTGCGACAACTCGTCCACGGCAAGCCACTCGCCTATCTCGACAATGCGGCCTCGAGCCAGTCGCCGGCAGTCGTACACGAAGCGACGGCCCTGCAGCAGCGCCTCAACCACTCCAACGTTCACCGCGGCGTGCACTCGCTCAGCGAGCGAGCTACGGCGGCCTTCGAGGCAGCCCGTGACAAAGTCCGCGGTTTCATCAATGCGGCCTCGACGAAAGAGGTCATCTTCACACGCGGCACGACGGAATCGATCAACCTCGTGGCCGCGAGCTTCGGTCGGCGGCTCGCGCCGGGCGACGAGGTGCTCATCACTTGGCTCGAGCACCATTCGAACATCGTGCCGTGGCAGCTACTTTGCGAGCGCAGCGGCGCGCGCCTCGTCGTGGCGCCGATCCGCGATGACGGCTCGCTCGACGTGGCGGCGTTCGAGACGCGCCTCTGCAACCGAACCAAGATCGCCGCGTTCGCCCACGTTTCGAATGCGCTCGGCACGATCAATCCCGTGGCCGAGCTGACGAGGAAGGCGCACGCCGCGGGCGCTGTCGTGCTCATCGACGGCGCGCAAGCCGTGCCCCATTTGCGCGTCGACGTGCGCGAGCTCGACTGCGACTTCTACGCGTTCTCGGGGCACAAGATGTACGGGCCGACGGGCACGGGCGTGCTGTACGGCAAGACCGCCGTGCTCGAAACCATGCCGCCCTATCAAGGCGGCGGCGACATGATCCTCACGGTGAGCTTCGAGCGCAGCACGTACAACGCCCTGCCGTACAAGTTCGAGGCCGGCACGCCGAACATCACGGGCGTCGTGGGGCTCGGCGCCGCCGTCGACTACCTCGAAACGATAGACTTCGACGCCGTGCGCGATCACGAGCACGCGCTGCTCGAGCACGCGACGCGACGTCTACTCGCCGACGTGCCCGGCGCCAAGGTCGTCGGCACGGCCCCCGGGAAGGCCGCAGTTCTCTCGTTCGTCATCGACGGCATTCACGCGCACGACCTGGGGACCATCGTAGACCGTGAGGGCGTCGCGATTCGCACGGGCCATCACTGCGCGATGCCCGTGATGGACCGCTTCGGTGTGGCGGCGACGGCGCGAGCCTCGTTCGCCTTCTACAACGACTTCGGCGACGTGGACCGCCTCATCGCGGGCCTGCACCGGGCCGTGGAGATTTTCCGTGGATGAGCTGCAAGAGCTGTATCGCGAAGTGATCCTCGATCACAACCGCAACCCCCGCAACTTCGGCGAGCTTGCGGACGCGACGCGCGTGGTCGCCGGCGTCAATCCGTTGTGCGGCGATAAGATGACGTTGTACGTGAAGCTTACCGGCGGCACCATCGAGGATATCCGTTTTCGCGGCACGGGTTGCGCGATCTCCGTGGCGTCGTCGTCACTGATGACGGAGCGCGTCAAGGGGGCGCCCGTGGCCGAGGCGCTGGCTCTGTTCGAGCGCATCCACGAGCTCCTGACGGGCAGCCACGATCACCCTCCGGAGGGGCTCGACAAGCTTGCCGCGCTGGGGGGCGTGCGCGAGTACCCCTCGCGCGTGAAGTGCGCGAGTCTCGCGTGGCATGCACTCAAGTCCGCGGTCGGCGACGAACGCACGGCGAACGTCACGACCGAGTAGCCCATGTATCACTCCCAAAACGAGCCCGTCACCTTCACTCGCGACTGCCCGGCGGTGCTCATCCCCGCGGGCGAGCACGTCACGCTGCCCGAAGGCAGCAAGGGCTTCATGACCCAGGCGCTGGGCGGCAGTTTCACGATCTATATCGAAGGCAATCTCTTTCGCGTCGCCGGCCGCGACGGCGACGCCATCGGCAAACCGGCGCTCGCAGCCCCCGAGGTTGCCGAAGACGCCTCGGAGGCCGAGATCGAGTCGGCCGTTTGGCAACAGCTACGCACGTGCTACGACCCCGAGATACCGATCAACATCGTCGAGCTTGGCCTCGTCTACGAATGCAAGATCGAACGCGCGGAGACGGGCCAGCGCGTCGTCAAGATCAAGATGACGCTCACGGCTCCCGGTTGCGGAATGGGTGAGATTCTCGCGCAAGACGTCCGCGAAAAAGTCGGGGTCATACCCACGGTCGACCGCGCCGACGTCGAGCTCGTCTTCGACCCGCCGTGGAACCAATCGATGATGTCCGAGGAGGCTCGCCTGGAAGCGGGGCTGTTCTAGCCGGGAGCGACTGCGTGATGCGACTGGTGCTGTTGCGCCATGCCAAGGCCGTGCCGGCCACCGAGGCGCTGACCGACGCGAGCCGGCCGCTCGCCGCACGCGGCGAGCGCGACGCCCGCCTCATCGGCGAGCGCCTGCGCGAACGCGCGACACCTCTGGCGTCGATCGTCACGAGCTCCGCGACGCGCACGCTGCAGACTGCACAGATCGTCGCTGCGGCGAACGACTACCCGCGCGAGCACATCGTGATCGACGAACGGCTCTACCTCGCGAGCCCTATCGACATCCTGGCCGTGATCGCCACGTTCGATCCCAAGCTCTCGAGCGTGCTCGTGGTCGGCCACAACCCGGGCTTGAGCGAGCTCGCGTCGGCCCTCGTGCCGGAGCTCGGCGACACGGAGCTGCCGACTTGCGGCCTCGTCGCGATCGACGCGGCGAGCCGCGACTGGGCGAACCTACAGAGCTCACCTCTGCGAATCGCCTACCGCGACTCGCCGAAGGACGCGTGGCCACCCGCCATGATTCGTTGACCTAGGTGCGCTGCCGCGCGCGCAACAGCAACCGGCGCGTACGTTTGTCGGGCTTACCGACCGTCGGCGGAGCGAACATACGCAGCGCGCGCTGTTCCGCAGCGCGGCGGCGGCGCTCGACCGACTCCGCCGTTTCGACATAGGCCTTTGCGGCCTCGGCTGCCGGCCCGCGACGCGCGGGAATCGCCGCTACGCCCAAGTCGCGCGAGCCGCCGAACGGGAGCTCGAGCTCGAGCGCGTCGCCAATCTCAACCGCGTGGGCGGGCTTGACGCGCTGCCCGTTCAAATGCACGCGCCCCCCGCGCACGGCATCGGCGGCGGCGCTGCGGCTCTTGAAGAGCCGTGCACACCACAGCCAGCGGTCGATGCGCAGGCGATCGGCTGCATCGTCGCGCCCGTGGGTCATGCGTCAGCGCGTGTCGCAGAAGCAATAGGCGTAGACGCCGCGCGGGTCGTTGAGCCGCTCGACGAACTTGAGCGGCGCAAGTGTCGACTCGACGGCCTGCGTGACGACGGCGGACCACTTCGGCACAGCGACGACGCGACCGATGCCTGCAACGGCCTTCGCCGTCAGCGACAGCAGCAGGCGCTCTGCGAACGTCGGCTCCTGCTCGAGGTAATCGAGCGCGTAGGTGTCGGGCTCGAGCCCCGCGAGCTCGGCGGCCGACTCGACGGCCGCAGCCAGCGTGCCGAGCTTGTCGACGAGCCCACGCTCGAGCGCATCGGTGCCCACCCAAACGCGTCCCTGCGCCGCAGCATCGATCTCCTCGACCGACCGCTCGCGGTGCATGGCCACTTTGCCGATGAAGTCTGCGTAGGTCCGCTGGACCGACCGTGCTACCAAGGCTTTGAGGTCTTCGGGCAGCGGCCGCGTGAGGTCGAGCCCGCCCGAGATGTCCGTCGTGCCGATGCCGTCGAAGTGGATGCCGACTCGATCGAGCGTGCGTTGAAACGTCGGGATCGTGGCCCCGACGCCGATCGAGCCCGTGAGCGTCGTGGGGCTCGCCCAGATCTCGTCGGCCGCCATGGCGATCCAGTAACCGCCCGACGCGGCCACGCTGCCCATCGATACGACCACGGGACGGTCGGTCTCCTGAAAAACCTCGAGCTCGCGCAAGATGACCTCCGACGCGAACACGCTGCCCCCGCCCGAGTCCACGCGCAGCACGAGCCCCTTGACGGCTTCGTCGACGCGCGCGGCTCGTATGAGCTGCGCCAGCGAGTCGCCGCCGATCGACCCCGGCGGCTGCACGCCGTCGAGAATCGTGCCGGCCGCAACGATCACGGCCAACTTGCTCTGCCCTATCCCCGGTGGCGACTCCGCCCGCACGGCCGCGACGTAGTCCTCGAGCGCTACCTGCGTGAACTCGTCGCTGCGCGCGGGCGCCGGCTCGGCCTCGCCGATCGCCTCGCGAATGCGCTCGCGCATGGCGTCGCGCGTGAGCAGCTCATCGACGAGCCCGTAATCGACGGCGAGCTTCGCCGTGTCGCCGTCCGCTGCGTCGAGCAGGCTCACGATCTCGTCGGCATAGCGCTGGAGCGCCGGCGCTGCGAGATTGCGCGCGGTCGCCACGTCGGCCTGATAGGCCGCCCAAAGCGCGTCGAGGAACACGCGGCTCGCTTCCTCGTCCTGCGGCGACATATCGTCGCGCGTGACGTCCTCCGCGAACGACTTGTACTCGCCCACGGTCCAGACGTTGTAGTCGACATAGATCTTGTCGAGCAGCGACTTGTAATACGGCCGATAACGGCTGTAGCCGTCGACGAGCACCATGCCCATGGGATGCATGTAGACGTCGTCGGCCTGCGCCGCGAGGTAGTACTGGTCGCGCGTGAACCCGTCGCCGACGGCAATCACGGGCTTGCCGCTTTCTTTGAAACGCGCGAGCTCGGCGCCGACCTCCTGGAGCTTGCTCAGGCCCGTGCCGCCGAGGCCGTCGAGGTCGAGCACGACGGCCTTGATGCGCTCGTCGGCGGCCGCGGCACGCAATGCCTCGATGACGTCGCGCACGAGCGTCTCTTGCAGGGGCATCCCCTGCGCTTTGGCAATGGCTCTGTCGAGTGGGTCACCCGAGAGCTGGTCGACGAGCGCGCCTTGTGGCGCGATGACGAGCGCGGCCGTGTCCGGCACCGGCACGCGGCCGCCGATCGCGAGAATCAGGAGCGGCAAAAAGATCAGTAGGAGCACGATCAGGTGCAAAATGCGGCGCAAGCGATCGAGCCCACGCCAGATTGCGGCCACTACCTTAAGCGGCCATCCGCGATTTTCCATGGTTCTTCCCTTGAGCACGCTCTAGCGGTCGAGCAGCATTAACGACAAATCCGGCCAGAAAGCAATGATGATAACGGCGAGCAACGAGACGATCAGGAATGGCTGCGTCGCCCAATAGATTTCGGTGATGTCCTTCTCGAAGCGGTGGCTCGCGATGAATAGGTTGAGCCCGACGGGCGGCGTCAGGTAGCCGAGCTCCATCGCAGCCAGGAAAACGATTCCGAGGTGAATCGGGTCGACTCCGTATTGCGCCGCGATCGGCAGCAGCAACGGCACGACGAGCACCGTCGCGGAAAAAATGTCGAGAATCGCGCCGAGGATCAGCAGGAACACGAGCAGCGTGAGCATGAACGTTGCCGGCCCCGTGATGTAGTCGCTCACGAGCGCGAACAGTTGTTGCGGCACCCCCGTGTCGATCATGAGGTTCGTCGACGCGAGCGACACGCCGAGAATCGCGAGGATGGCGCCGACGAGTACCATCGACTCGCGCATGATGCGCGGCAGGTCGCGCCACGCCACCTCGCGCAAGACGACGACCTCGACGAACAGCACGTACAAGGCGGTCACGGCTGCCGCTTCCGACACGGCAAAGTAGCCGCTGTAGATGCCGCCGAGCACCACGGCCGGCAACGGCAGATCCCACCGGGCGACCGCGATCGCACGCCAGGCCTCGGCCCCCGAGCTCGCGCGCGCGGGTCGCGGCAACCCGCGGCTGCGCCAGAAGCAGTAGACGGCGAGCACGGCAATCATGAGCACACCGGGCAGTACCCCGGCGACGAACAGCGAGTCGATCGGCGCCTCGGCCACCACACCGTAGAGAATCAGCGGCAACGACGGCGCGAACAAGAGCCCCAGGCTGCCCGACGAAGTGATGAGCCCCAAATTGAAGCGCTCGTCATACCCCGCTTCTGCGAGCGCCGGATAGAGCAATGCCCCGAGCGCGATGATCGTAACGCCGGAAGCCCCGGTGAATGCCGTGAACAGCGCGCACGCGACGAGCGAGATGATCGCGAGCCCCCCGGGCAACCAGCCGAGCAACGCTTGCGACAGCCGGACGAGTCTCGAGGGCGCCTGCCCGGCGCTCAGCAAAAAACCCGCGAACGTGAAGAGCGGAATCGCCACGAGCACGGGCGTCTCGGACAGCCCGAAGAACTCGATCGCGACGACCGACAAGTCGACGCCCTCGCGCTCGAACCCGGCGAACGCGCCGGCGCCGATGACGGCGAACAACGGCGCGCCGATCAATATGGCCACCACGAGCACGATCGCGATCAGCGCCGTCATGGCGGCCGTTGCGCGACGCCGCGCCCACTGACGCGCCGCACGGCTTGCGCAAGGAACGAGCAAGCCATGAGCGCAAACGCGACCGGCATGATCGCCTGTAGCCACCAGGCCGGTACGTTCTCGAGCAACACGTCGCCGAACTCGAACGAATCGGCGACGAATGCCCACGCGTACCAGGCGAGCGCACCGCTCACGGCCGCGGCGAACAGGTCGGCGGCGACGCCCGCGGCCGTCTGCAAGCGCTGCGGCAACCAGCGCGTCACCGCCCCCATCGTGATGTGGCGGCCGTCGCGGCTCGCCGCGAGCGCGCCGAGCAGCGCCAGCCACAGCACGGCCAAGCGCGCCAGCCCGTCGCCCCATGCGAACCCGATCGAGAACGCATTGCGCAGCACGATCTGCGCGGCGCCGAGCAGAATCAAGCCGCCTAGGAAGACTACGATGAGCGAAGTTTCGACCCAGAGCGCGGCGCGCTCGGCGCGGTGCCACCAGCGATTGTCTACGCCCGCGCTCAAGGGCGGCTAAGGCGGCGCCTCTGGATGCGCGCGCCGATACTCGGCGAGCAGCGCCAAGAGACGGTCGAACATCGCCGCGTCGAAGTCGGGGCGCCTGCGGAACTCCGGCCAGAGTCCCTCGACCGTGCTGCGCCAACTCGCGACGTCAGCCGAATCGACGGTCACGGTCCGCAGGCCCGCCTTGGCGAGCGCCTCGGCCGCCTTGCGGTTGTCGTCGCGCGCTTCGCGATCGAGCGCCCCGATGTGGCGCGTCATGACCTCGCGAACGATGCGCTGATCCTCGGCGGCGAGTGTCGCGAAGACGTCCGCGTCGATTGCGAAGATTCCCATCGAATAGGAGGCCGGTATGTCGGTGATGTACTTGACCTTCGTGTGCCATTGCAGCACGAGCGCCGCCACGGGCGACGCGAACGCGATCTCGATGAGCCCGGTCTGTAAACCCGTGAGCACGTCCGTCACGGGCAGCACGGCCGGCGACAGGCCGAGCGCCTCCATCGCGAGGAAGCTCGTCGGATCGCCCTCGGGGACCCACACTTTTTTTCGGCGCAGGTCCTCCACGGTGCGAATTGGCTCGTTCGCGAGCAGGTTGGCGAACCCGCCTTCGATGAAACCGAACGTCGCGAACCCGGCGCGCTCGAGCCCGGCCGCGAGCTCCGGGTCGAGCTTCGCACGCACGGCGTCGACCTCGTCGAGCGAATGGAACAACAGCGGGATGCCATAGAGGTTGAGCGCGGGATAACGCTCCCCGAGCCCACCGGCCGTGAATGCGCCGCCATGGAGCTGGCCGATGCGAACCTTGCGCAGCACCTGAGCGTCGCTGCCCATGACGCCGCCGGGATAGAACTTGATCGTGACGCGCCCGTCGGTGAGCGCCTGAACTTCCGCCGCACCCGCACGCATCTCGAGCATCCAGCGCGAGCCGTCGGGAGCGACCGTGGCGATCTTGATATCGGCGGCTTCCGCGGCCGACAGACCGAGCAAGAGCGTTGCGGCGGCCGCGAGCCGAGTCAGCGTTCGAACGAGCCCTACCCCACTGCGTTCTCCCATCAGAAGTACTCCTTGGAGGTGGCGAGCAACTCTTCCGCTTCCTGTTTGGCGAGGACGTTGAACAGCGTGAATAGCGGCGCCTCGGCCGGAGTGTTGACCACGTCGGTGAGCAGCCGGTCGTGCAACTCTTGGTCGAAGACGAGCCGCGCGTAGCGCCGCGCGTATTCTACCTTGATCGAGAGATCGCGACCGCCCGACAGCTCGATCGCGCGCTCGAAATGGGCGCGCGCCACGTCGGGCTCGCCGCCGAGCGCCGGCGGGCGTAATGAATTGAGGATGCCGAGGTAGCCGTGCAGCGCACCGTTCTCGTAGGCTTCGTCGAGCGCGAGCGCTCGCTCGAGCACGGCCTGAACCCAAGGCAGCTCGCTGACCGCCGTCCAATCCTCGCTCGTCGCATCGAGATAGCTCAGCCAACTCACGGCGTAAGCGTAGAGCGGGCCGATGTCCTTGTCGTCCACGGCTGCGAGCTCGGCCACGAAGCGGTCGTAGTCGAGACCGCGCCAGTTGCACGCGGCCTCGTGGGCGAGACAGATCGCCCGTTCCCCATAGCGACGCGCCTTGGCAGTGAGCGCGACCGTGCGCTCGGCAGGCGCGAAACGCGAGCCGTAGAGTGCGAACAGCTGCGCGCCTGCGGACAGCAGCGGCGCACTCTCGGGGGCTTGTGCGATAAGGCCGTCGACGGCCAGCAAGTAGGCGGGGACACCGGTCGCGACGAGCTCGGGATCGTCTTGATTGAGGATCGCGGCCGCCAGGGTGTCGGCCGCCCTGCCGCCGATGAGACTCGTGCATCCGGCCGTCAGAGCGACGCACGCCGCGACCCACGCGAGTCTGCGCGCGTTCGATCGGACGCTCGCGAGCGCCACGCGGCGGGCGTCAGACCTTTTCTTTGATGCGCGCGGCTTTGCCGCTGAGGTCGCGCAAGAAATACAGCTTGGCCCGGCGGACATCGCCACGTCGTTTCACCTTGATTTCGGCGATGGCCGGGCTGTGCGTTTGGAACACGCGCTCCACGCCTTCGCCATGCGAAATCTTTCTCACCGTAAACGAAGAGTTGAGCCCCCGGTTGCGCTTGGCAATGACGATGCCTTCGTAGGCCTGGAGGCGCTCGCGATCGCCTTCCGTCACGCGCACTTGGACCACCACCGTGTCACCCGGACCGAAGTCGGGGACGTCCTTTTTCAGTTGTTCTTGTTCGATCTGATCAATTGCCCTGGACATCGTGTAATCCTCTGCCATTCCCATTCGGTGGCCGTTGCGCGAAATCACACTATTCTACCGATTCTCGTCGCCCGAGTTCAGCCGCGCCCATTCGGCCTTGAACTCCGTGAGCAGCGCCTCTTCTTCCGCGGTCAAGCGCCGCGCCTCGATGAGCTCCGGCCTCCTCCGCCACGTGCGACCGAGCGCCTGCTTGAGCCGCCAGCGCCGCACGGCCGCGTGATCGCCGCCGAGCAAGACCTCGGGCACCTGCCGCCCATCGACCACTTCAGGGCGCGTGAATTGCGGGCAATCGAGCAGCCCCGCCGTGAACGAGTCCTCGACATGCGAGGTCTCGTCGCCGAGCACTCCCGGCAACAACCGCACGACCGCGTCGATGACCACGGCCGCGGCGAGCTCCCCGCCGCTCAACACATAGTCGCCGAGCGATAGCTCCGCACCGAGCTCGCGCTCGAGGAGACGCTCATCGATCCCCTCGTAACGGCCCGAGACGAGCAAGAGCCCCGGCGCGCCTGCCAATTCACGCGCGAGCGCCTGATCGAACGGCCGGCCCTGCGCCGTGAGCACGAACTCGCGCGAGCCCGGTGGTAGCCGCCGTCGCAAGCTCCGCACCGCATCGCGCAGCGGCTCGTACTTCATGACCATGCCCGGCCCACCGCCGTACGGTCGGTCGTCGACGGTCCGATGCCGGTCCGTCGTGAACTCGCGCGGCGAGACTTGCTCGAGGCTCACGAGACCGCGCTCCACAGCGCGCCCGACCACCCCGAACTCGACCACCGGTGCGACGAGCTCCGGGAACAACGAAACGACGCCGACCCGGTACATCCCCTTACACTCAGTAGTCCGGCGACCAATCCACGACGATCACGCGCTCGGCGAGGTCGACGTGCTTGACGACCGGCCCCGCGACGAACGGGATGAGCCGCTCGGGCACGCCCTGCAGCACGAGCACGTCGTTCGCACCCGTGCTCATGAGGCGGTCCACGCAGCCGAGCACGACGCCTGCCGTGGTTCTCACCTCGCAACCTTCGAGGTCCGTCCAGTAGAAATCACCCGCCCCAAGCGGCGGCAACCGTTCGCGCTCGACGACGATATCTGCGCCGACGACGCTGCGAGCGCTGTCCGGGTCGTCGACCCCGCGCAGCTTCGCGACGATCCCGCCCGCGCGGTTCAGCCCGTCCTCGAGGTCGACGGCACGATCGACGCCTGCGAGCCTCAGAGTCCAAGCGCGGAACGTCAGCAAGTTACTCTGGGGTTCCGTGTAGGAGCGAACCTTGAGCCAGCCCTTGACGCCGAACACGCCGCTCACGCGGCCGAGGGTGACCCACTTCTGCGTCTTGGCGCTCACTGCACGGGCGCAGCGCGCACGACAGGAACCTACGCCGCCGCGGCGCCGGCTCGGTATTGCTTGAGCAGATCCGCTACGCGCTCGGAAGCCTGTGCGCCCTGGCCCAGCCAATGGTCGACGCGGGGAATATCGATGCGCAGACGAGTCTCGCCACCCGCGGCAATCGGGTTGAAGAATCCCACGCGCTCGATGTAACGCCCCTTGATCGCAGCACGGCGGTCCGTCACCACCACGTGGTAGAAGGGCCGCTTGTTCGTGCCCCCGCGCGCCAACCGAATAATCACCATCACTTGCAACCTGGTTCGTAAAAAAGCCGAGGCGGCCCGTTTGGACCGCCCCGTTGAGGGCGGCAATTCTACTCAGTTCCGTGTGGAAGCGTAAGCCCCGCAAATTGCTCCTGCGCCGTCCGTGGCGGTGTGCCCTAGCGGCGGCCCCGCGGAAACGGCGGCGGCCCCCCGCGGCGCATGGCCCCGAGCAGGCGCTGCATGCCGCCGCCCTTGGCCAGCTGCTTCATGGTTTTGGCGAGCTGCCAGTGCTGTTTCAGCAGCCGACTGACGTCCTGCACGGGCAATCCGGCACCGGCCGCGATGCGCCGCTTGCGCGACCCGTCGATGAGGTCGGGGCGGCGACGCTCGGTCGGCGTCATGGAGTCGATGATCCCGATCTGGCGCTTGAACTGCTTCGGGTCGAATTTCGCGGCCGCGAGCTGCTCGGGCTTCAGGCCGGGCATCTTGTCGAGAAGCTGCTCGAGCCCGCCCATGTTGAGCAGTTGCCGCAGCTGCTCGCGATAGTCCTCGAGGCTGAGCTGCCGCCCCTCCTTGACCTTGCCGGCGAGCTTCTCCATCTCCTCGCGGTCGACGTTCTTCTGCACCTGCTCGACGAGCCCGACGACGTCGCCCATGCCGAGGATGCGCGACGCGAAGCGCGTGGGCGCGAACGGCTCGAGCGCGTCGACCTTCTCGCCCGTGCCGACGAGCTTGATCGGCAGCCCGGTGACCTCGCGGATCGACAGCGCGACGCCGCCGCGCGCGTCACCGTCGGCCTTCGTGAGGATGACACCCGTGAGCGGCAACGCTTCGTGGAACGCCCGCGCCGAGTTCACCGAATCTTGGCCCGCCATCGAGTCGACGACGAACAACGTTTCGGCCGGCGTCACGAGCGCGTGGAGCTCGCGCGCCTCGCGCATCATGTCCTCGTCGACGTGTAGCCGCCCCGCCGTGTCGAGAATCAGCCACCGTTGGCCGCCGCGCTTCGCCGCCGCGAGCGCCTCGCTTGCGATCGCGGCCGGTGAATCGCTTGCGCTCGCGTGGAAACCGACGCCGAGATCGGCCGCGAGCTTCGCGAGCTGCTCGCGCGCCGCGGGCCGATAGACGTCCGTGCTCGCGAGCAGCGCCGCACCGCCGCGCGTGGTCGTGAGAAGGCGCGCGAGCTTCGCGGCCGTCGTAGTCTTGCCCGCGCCTTGCAAGCCGACGAGCATCAAGACTGCGGGGTGGCCGTGCGGCTCGAGCGGGCTCTCCTCGCCGCCGAGCACGGTGACGAGCTCGTCGTGCACGATCTTGACGAATGCCTGACCGGGATTGAGGCTGCGCGCAACCTCCTCGCCGAGCGCCCGATCGCGCACGCGGTCCACGAGCACCTTGGCCACGGGCAACGCGACGTCGGCTTCGAGCAGCGCCATGCGGATCGTTCGCACGGTGTCGCGGACGTTGTCCTCGGTGATGCGGCCGCGGCCGGTCACGCGCTGGATCGCCTCCGAGAGGCGTGCGGTCAATTGGTCGAACATCGGTTGGCCTTCTGGCTCACTCGTCCGAATCGGTCGGCCGGAAGCCTAACATGCGCTAACACGGGCCCGGCGGAGCATGCGCGCGACGCGGCCCTTGGTGTCGCCGTCGGTTTCCTTGACACTCCCTCACCCGTCGCGACAATGTCATGCGAGCTCAGAGCCTCGTGGAGGCCACAGAACCTTGAGCGAGCCAGCCCCGATCGGCTTCTTGATCGTCATCATCGTCGTCCTGCTCGTGCTCTCGGCGTTTTTCTCCGCCACGGAGACGGCGCTCATGAGCCTCAACCGCTACCGGCTCCGTCACCAAGCGCGGTCGGGCCACCGCGGCGCGCGCGTCGCCGAGCTCTTGTTGCAGCGCCCGGATCGCCTGATCGGGCTCATTCTGCTCGGCAACAACGCCGTGAACCTCACGGCAGCGGCGCTCGTCACCGTCTTGGCGCAACGCCTCGGTGGCCAGGGAGCAATCCTCGTCGCCACCTTCACGCTCACGATCGTCGTGCTGATCTTCTGCGAGGTCGCGCCCAAAACCATAGCCGCGCTCAACCCACCGCGCATCGCGCTGCCGGCCGCGCTCATCTATTACCCGCTGCTGAAAATCACCTACCCGATCGTCTGGGTGCTCAATCTGTTCGCGAACGGGTTGCTGCGATTGCTCGGCGTGCGCCCCGATCAGATCGCATCGCACTCGCTGAGCGCGGAAGAGCTGCGCACGGTCGTCGCCGAGGCCGGGGTCATGGTGCCGCGCCGCCATCAGCGCATGCTGCTGAGTATCCTCGATCTTGACGCCGTCACGGTCGAGGACATCATGGTTCCACGGCAGGCAATCGTCGGGCTCGACCTCGATCGGACGTGGGAAGACAACCTCGCGGTCATACAAACGAGCCCGCACAACCGGCTGCCCGTCTACCGGGCCGACGTCGATAACATCGTCGGCGTGACCCGCGTGCGCGACTTACTGCCCGAGCTCGCGAAGGGCGAGCTCACACAAGCGATCCTGCTCGAGCGCATCCGCGAGCCCTACTTCGTGCCCGAAGGCACGCCGTTGAACAAGCAGCTGCTGAACTTCCAGCACCACCGGCGGCGTTCGGCGTTCGTCGTCGACGAATACGGCGACGTGCAGGGGCTCATCACGACGCAGGACATCGTCAACGAGCTCGTGGGCGAGCTCGACCACGATGCCACGGCCGTCGACCTCGGCGTTACCAAGGAGAGCGATCGCAGCTACGTCGTCGACGCGAGCGCCAACGTGCGGCAGCTCAATCGCGTCATGAACTGGAATCTGCCGACCGACGGTCCGAAAACTCTGAACGGGCTCATCGTCGAGCAGCTGGCGACGATTCCCGAATCCGGCACGGGCGTCACGGTGGCCAACTACCCCATCGAGATTCTCGACACGAGCGAGCACGGGATCAAGCGCGTACGGGTTTTCGCGCCGGGCTCGGCGCCACCGCCGAAAGCCGTCGCTTGAGGCCGCGCTAGCCTGCGTGCACGAG
>Ga0302046_10003024_pt1 | contig 15377 bp, 10 predicted proteins | sample RVTome_11_FD_200261 | JGI IMG/M metagenome (GOLD analysis project Ga0302046, IMG submission 200261) | Soil microbial communities from uranium-contaminated site in the Upper Colorado River Basin, Wyoming, United States - RVT147D111 (version 2) ...
GCCGAGGCCAAGCGGGTGGTCGTGAAGCTCGGCACCGCGGTCCTGACGGGTGCGGACGGCAGGGTCGCGCTGGGCCGCTTCTACTCGTTCGTCGAGTCGGTGGCCGCGTTACGGCGTACCGGGCGCGAGGTGCTGCTGGTGTCCTCCGGCGCCATCGGGTTGGGTGCCGCGCGGCTGGGGGCGGCGCGTGCCGGCACGCTGTCGCTCAAGCAGGCGTGCGCCGCGGTGGGGCAGGGGCGGCTCATGGCGCTCTACGCGGACGCGTTCGACCGGCTCGGCATTCCCGCGGCGCAGATCCTCATCACCGAGGGTGACCTCTCCAATCGCGTCCGGTACCTCAATCTCCGCAGCACGCTCGCGAAGCTGCTCAGCTTCGGCGCGGTTCCCATCATCAACGAGAACGATACGATTTCCACGGCGGAGCTGACGCCCGTCGGCGATGCGGGCCTTCGCCAGGTCAACTTCGGCGACAACGACCGGCTCTCGGCCCTGGTGGCGGCGAAGATCGAGGCGGATGCGCTGGTTCTGCTCACCGACGTGGACGGCCTGTACACCGCCGACCCCCGCGCGGCCGCCGACGCGGCCGTCGTCCCGGTCGTGGCCGACGTCACGTCGAGCCTGGAGGCGAGCGCCGCCGGCCCGCGTATCGGCCGCGGCGGCATGCGCACGAAGCTCGAGGCCGCGCGGATCGCGACCCATTCGGGCTGTACCACGGTCATCGCGAGCGGCTTCGCGCCGGGCGTCATCGACCGGCTGTTCGCGGGCGACGAGGTGGGGACCGTGTTTCTGCCGCGCCCGGGGCTGTCGGGAAAGCGGCGCTGGATCGCGTTCGCCACCACCGTCCAGGCGGCCGTCGTCGTCAACCAGGGCGCCCGCCGGGCGCTCGTCGAGCGGAAGGCGAGCCTCTTGCCGGTGGGCGTGCTCGAGGTCCGGGGCGAGTTCGAGCGGGGAGACGTCGTCAGCATTCTCGACGAGACCGGCGACGAATTTGCACGGGGGATCGTGAACTATTCGAGCGGGCAGGCGGCGCAGATCGCCGGCCTGCGCTCGGATCGCGTGGAGGAGCTGGTGGGGAGCGACGAGGAGCTGGTGACGCGCGACAACATCGCGCTGCTCGAGGAGCTCCATGCCGCGTGACCGCCGGCGGGACACGCCCGGCACCGTGATGGAAGCGGCCCGTCGCGCGCGGCACGCCGCGGCGGAGCTCGCGTCTTTTTCGGCGGATGCCCGCCACCGGGCGCTCCTCGCCGTCGCCCGCGCCATCGAGGAGCACGCCGCCCAGATCCTCGCCGCCAACGCGCGCGACCTCGACGCGGCCGGCGAGCTGGTCGCGGCGGGCACGATGTCGGACGCGCTGTTCCGGCGCCTCCGGCTCGACGAGAGCAAGCTTCGCGACCTCCTGGCGGGCATCGAGCAGGTGGCCGCGCTCCCCGACCCGGTTGGGCGGATCACCCTGGCCACCGAGCTGGACGACGGGTTACGCCTGGAGCGGGTAACGTGCCCCATCGGGGTGATCGGCGTCGTCTTCGAATCCCGCCCCGACGTCTTGCCCCAGATCGCGTCGCTCTGCCTGAAGAGCGGCAACGCGGTGTTGTTGAAGGGGGGGAGCGAGGCGGAGCACTCCAACCGCATACTTGCGCGGGTGATCCAGGAGGCCGAGTCGTCCGCCGGCGTGCCCGACGGCGCCCTGACATTGCTCGAGACCCGGGAAGACGTCGCCGCCCTGCTCGGCGCCGACCAGGACGTGGATCTCCTGATTCCGCGCGGCTCCACCGCACTCGTGCGGCACATGCAGGAGAACACGCGCATCCCCGTGCTCGGGCACGCCGAGGGCGTGTGTCACGTCTACGTGGATCGGGCGGCCGATCTCGAGAAGGCGCTCGCCATCGTGCTCGACGCCAAGGTCCAGTATCCGGCGGCGTGCAACGCGGTCGAGGCGCTGCTCGTGCATGAGGATGTCGCGGCGGAGTTTCTTCCGGTGGTGATCGCGGCGCTGCGGCGCCGGTCGGTCGAGGTCCGCTGCGACGGCCGGGCACTCGGGCTGGCGGGTACCGCCGACGTCCGTGCCGCCACCCAGGCCGACTGGGGCACCGAATTCGGCGATCTCGTCCTTGCCGTGCGCGTGGTCGAGTCGCTGGATGCCGCGATCCGCCACGTGAACACGCACGGCTCCCGCCATACCGACGCGATCGTGACCGAAGACCCTGAGGCCGCCGAGCGGTTCGTCGCGCAGGTGGACGCCGCCGGCGTGTTCGTCAACGTGTCCACCCGGTTCGCCGACGGCTACCGCTACGGCTTCGGTGCCGAGGTCGGCATCAGCACCGGCAAGCTCCACCCCCGCGGCCCCGTGGGGATCGATGGGCTCGTCACCTACAAGTACCGCCTGATCGGCGACGGCCACGTCGTGGCGACGTACGTGGGGCCGGAGGCGAAGGGGTTTCGGCACCGGGAGCTGCCGCTGGAGGACGTGGTGACGAGTAACTGACGATTGCAGATTGCAGATTGCAGATCTGCGATTGATCGATCAAATCTGCAATCGCTGATCTGCAATCGCCAATCTGCAATCGTTGTTTGGTACCCGCCGTTCCGCGAACGAACGGCCAGCGCGCACCCACACCCGCACCTCCGCCACCGTCGGCCGCGTGTTCTCCCCAGCGCCCAACGCGCGCCACAGCGCGTCGGCATCGGCCCGCGCCAACCCGCACGGGTCGTCGATTCCCAGCTCCATCAGGCGGCCGGTGTGCGCCGTGCCGATGCCGCGCAGCGTCGCCAGGGCTGCCACGCCGTGCAACGTGTCCAGCCGCTCGCGCGGGATGCCGGTCCGCTCCGCCAGCGCTGCCGGCGCCGCGTCGGCGAGCGCGAACGGCGTCGACACGCCTGCCGCGCGCAGGGCCCCCGCTTCGGCGCTCGTGATGCTCGGCAGGTCGCGCAGCTGCGGCGTCGTAGAGCTGATCGTCCAGCGTTCCATGCCGAGCAGTGTGAGGGCGGAGAAGGCCGCAGCGACGAGAACGGCAGTGAAGCGGCGGGGGGCGTGGAGCACGGAATGCCACGGGGGTAGGGTGTTCTCCGAGCCCCGGGCCCCGCGCTCCGCGCCATCACTCCGGGCCGCGTGCCCCGCGTCAGGCTCCACCGCGACTCCCATCGCGCACAGCAGGTGATACACCGCCCACACCTCCAGCGCGAGGAACGGGAAGCCGAGAAAGCCCAGCGGCGGCATCTCGAACCACTTGAGGTCGTCGAGCCCCGGGACCGTGTAGATCCACTTCCCGCGGGCCAAGCCATTGTACGTCTCCCACAACGCGCCGATCGCGAGGCCGCCCACGAGCAGCCGGCCGATGCGTCCCCAGCGCCCCTGTTCGACGTCGCCGAGGAGCGACCATTCGGGGCGGCGCGCGTAGACCAGCGGATCCGCGAGCAGCCACAGCGAGCCCCAGATCAACGGGAAGCATTCGGCCGGCCGGGCCACGGCGAGTGCCGTCGTGACGACGCCCAGGGCGCACACGGTCGCGAGGCGCCGGGGGCGCATGCGCCAGGCTGGACCCCGCCACGTGTCGCCGATCCCGAAGATCCGCAGCAGGCGCTCCGCGAGCACCACCGCGGGGACGACCGTGGCGAAGGAGATCAGGATCCCGGCCCAGCGCTCCACCGGGTGATCCGGCAGAAAGACGTAGTACCAGTTCCGAAGGCGGAGGTTGGCGGCCTCGAAGAGAAGCCAGATCGGCGCCGACCAGCCGAGCAGCGAGAGCGCGGTGAGCGGCCGCTGCAGGATCGGTCGCGCCCCGGCGCGCCGGGAGGCGAGCGCGTCGAACACGCCGAGGGTCGGGTACCAGGCGAACACATAGAACCACGTCGGCACCGGATCGACCCGCAGCGCCAGGAGGATCCAGGCGGCGACGAAGGCGACGAGACTCGCGGCGGCGTACATGCGGTCGGAAGGTGTGTCGCGTGGTGGCACGACGCCAGCGCTCGTCTCGCTTGCCTTGCCTGCATGCACCCGGTTTGATTGCCTGCATGACGGGGACCGCCATCGCTTGCCGCGGGCTCGTGAAGCATTACGGCGACGTCGTCGCGGTGGACGGCCTCGATCTGGAGGTGCGCCGCGGCGAATGCTTCGGCATGCTGGGGCCGAACGGGGCCGGGAAGACCACCACCATCGAGATCATCCAGGGGCTGCTCCGTCCCGACGCGGGCAGCGTCGAGATCCTGGGTGCCACGTGGGACCGGGACGAGCGCGCCCTGCGGGAGCGCCTCGGCACGCAGCTCCAGGAGACGAAGCTCCCCGACAAGCTCGAGGTCGAGGAGGTTCTCGTGCTGTTCCGGAGCTTCTACCGGGATGGCCACGCGGTGGCGGACGTGCTGCGGCAAGTCGGGCTCTACGACAAGCGGCGCAGCTGGGTCGTGAAGCTCTCGGGAGGCCAGCGCCAGCGCCTCGCCGTGGCATGCGCCCTCGTCTGCCGTCCCGACGTGCTGTTCCTCGACGAGCCCACGACGGGACTGGATCCCCAGTCGCGCCGGCAGCTGTGGGACGTGATCTCGGAGTTCCGGCGGCAAGGCGGGACGATCCTCCTCACCACCCACTATATGGAGGAGGCGGAGCGCCTGTGCGACCGCGTCGCGGTGGTGGACGGCGGCCGCATCATCACGCAGGGGTCGCCACGGGAGCTGATCACGTCGTTGGGGGCGGAGCACGTGGTGGAGTTCGCGCTCGCCGACGGCGTCGGCCTGGGCCGCGCTGACCTCGCGGCGCTGCCCGGCGTGGAGCAGGTCCATGACGCCGACGGCAAGATCCGGCTGACCGTGAGCCACATCCATCAGACGGTGCCCGCGCTCATGCACGTCCTCGCCGAGCGCGGCGCGATGCTCAGCGAATTGACGACCCATCACGCGACGCTCGAGGACGTATTCCTCGCCCTGACCGGGAGGCATCTGCGCGATGAGTGAGCGGCCGGGCCATCCGTTGGTCCACCTCACGGCCTGGCGGATCCGCGAGTTCACGCGAGAGCCGGAGGCGCTCTTCTGGGTGTTCGTGTTCCCCGTTCTCCTGGCGTTCGCGCTCGGCCTCGCGTTCAAGAACCGCGCGGTCCAGGTGGTTGCGGTGGCCGTGGAGCGCGGATCGGGCGCGGCGGACCTGATGCAGGCACTCGACGCCGCCGCCGGAGTCGCCCCCGTGCTGGTGGACAGCTCCGAGGCACGGAACCGGTTGCGCACCGGGCGGGTGGCCCTGGTGGTGCGGCCCGGCGAGCCGGTCGTGTTCGTGTACGATTCGACGCGCCAGGAGAGCTACGTGGCGCGGCTCGTTGTCGATCAGGCCATCCAGCGGGCGGCCGGCGTCGAGCCGCGGCGGGCCGTGGTGGATCGGCGCGTCACCGAGAAGGGCGCCCGGTACATCGACTTCCTCCTGCCCGGCCTCATCGGCATGGGGATCATGGGGACCGGCATGTGGGGCGTGGGGTTCGGCATCGTAAAAACCCGCAACCAGAAGCTGCTCAAGCGGCTCATCGCGTCACCGATGCGGCGCAGCGAGTTCATGCTCTCGTTCGTGTTGAGCCGGCTCTTTTTTCTCGTCCTCGAAGTCGGCTCGCTGCTCGCCTTCGGCGCGCTCGTGTTCGGCGTGCCGTTCCGCGGATCGCTCCTGGCGGTCGCCGTCATCTCGGTGCTCGGCGCCATGACCTTCGCGGGGCTCGGCCTGCTCGTCGCCAGCCGGTCCCGGACCATCGAAGGTGTGTCGGGGCTCATGAACGTCGTCATGGTGCCCATGTGGATCTGCTCCGGCGTGTTCTTCGCCTACTCGAACTTCCCCGAGCCGATGCAGCCGTTTCTCCAGGCGCTCCCGCTCACCGCGCTGAACGACGCGCTCCGCGCCGTCATCCTGGACGGCACCGGCCTCGCGGCAACCGTGGGCTTCTTGGGGATCCTGGCGGCTTGGGGTGTGGGGAGCTTTGGCGTGGCGCTGAAGGTGTTTCGGTGGCAGTGAGGGGCTGAGCAGCAGAGCGGCAGAGGCGGCAGGAGCGGCAGGAGCGGCAGACACGGGAGAAGCGGGAGGGGGCGCGGGGAGCTGGTGCCCCGTGCCATGCCCTGTGCCTCTCCGCTGACGGACGGAAATCCTGAGATCATATGCGAGAACCCGAACCCCGCCTCACGTCACCCGACACGCCCGGCCACGTCTCGGTCGCGCGGCTTCCCGACTACTGGTACGTGGCGTGCCGCTCGCGCGACCTGCGCAGGGCGCCCATCGCGCGCACGATCCTCGGCACACCGCTCGCGCTGTTTCGCGACGGGCGGGGGAAGGCCGCCGCGGTCCTCGACCGCTGTCCCCACCGTAACGTGCCGCTGTCCCAGGGCCGTGTCGTGAAGACCGGGAACCTCGAGTGCCGCTATCACGGGTGGCAGTTCGACGTCGAGGGTGCGTGCCGGCTGGTACCGGGCCTCGTGGAGAGCGGCGAGGCGAAGGGGCGCCGGGTGGAAACGTTTGCGGTACGGGAGCATGACGGGCTGGTGTGGGTCTATGCGGCCTCGGACGCCGCGCCGGCCCGTGAGCCTTTCGCCTTGCCGCTGGTGGGTGCGCCCGGGTATACGACCGTCGTGCGCGAGGTGGAGGCCCCCGCGAGCGTGCACGCCACCGCAGAGAACACGCTCGACGTTCCGCATACCGCCTATCTCCACAAGGGCCTGTTCCGCGGGGGGGAGAAGCACCGCATCGAGGCCATCGTGCGTCGCTGGCCCGACCGGGTCGAGGCGGAGTACGTCGGCGAGCCGCGCCCGCCGGGCATCGTCGGGCGCCTGTTGTCTCCCAGCGGCGGCGTGGTGGAGCATTGGGACCGTTTCTTCCTACCGTCCGTCGCGCAGGTGGAATACCGGCTGGGCACGGAGAATCACATCGTCGTCACGTCGCTGATGACGCCCGTCAGCGATTTCCACACACGGCTCTTTGCCGTGATCAGCTTCCGGGTGCGGCTCCCAGGCCGGCTCGTCCGTCTCGTGCTCGAGCCCCTCGCCATGCGGATCTTCCGCCAGGACGTCGACATCCTCGCGGAGCAGACCGCTTCGATCCGCCGGTTCGGCGGCGAGCGCTTCATGTCCACGGACGTCGATGTGCTGGGTCGCGAGATCTGGCGCTTGATGAAGCACGCGGAGGGAGGGGTGGTGGCGGGACAGGGCGAGGAGCCGGTTGTGCGGAAGCTGGAGATGATGGTGTAGGGTGTCCCCATCCCCGACCCCGTCCACCCCGGCGGCAGAAGCGGCAGCGCCCCCCGCCCCGTCCCACCCCGCGGCAGAAGCGGCAGCCCCCCCTCCACCCCCCTCACCGCGGCATAGCGGCAGGGAGGCGAGCCGAGCACCCTGCCGCTCCTGCCGCTCCTGCCGCTCCTGCCGCCGGGGTGGCGGCGGTCAGGGGTGGGGCTGCCGCCCCCTCCGAAACCTCTCCCCCCTTTTCTCCGTAGGTTAACGTCGTTAGCTTAACGCCGTTAGGTTAACGGTGTTAACATTTGACGGGAACGACTTACGAAATGGTGACCGGATCAATGGCCAGCCCCGTGCCGTCGTCCGACGGCCACCCATCGCTCGAGGCGGCGATCCTCGAGGCGGCGAGCGACCTCCTGGCGAGGGGTGGGGTGCAGGGTCTCTCCATGCGGCAGGTGGCGGACCGCGTCGGCGTCAGCGCCACGGCGATCTACCACTACTTCAAGGGGAAGGACGATCTGGTGGACCGGGTGGTCCGGCAGGGATTCGAGCGGTTCGGCGAGTATCTGGAGCGGGCGATTGCGGCGCACCCACGCGGGTCGCTCGCGCGTGTGCGCGCTCTCGGGGATGCGTACATGCGGTTCGCGCTCGAGAACCAGGCCTACTTCCGCGTCATCTTCAGCATGCAGTCTCAGGGCGAGCGCACGGTCGAGGATCACCCGGAGGGCGGCGGTTACCAGCTGCTGCGCGAATGCGTGGTGGACGCGATTGCGTCCGGGGAGATGTGCGCGGCGGATCCGGATCTTCTGTCGTTGTACCTGTGGAGCGTGGTGCACGGCCTGGTGACGCTCAATCTGTCGTGTACCGAGCCGCTCTGCGCCGGCGAGACCATGCCGCAGTCGCCCGTCGATCTCTATCAGGCGTTTGCGCCGTTCGTCGTGGACGGTATCCGCTTCCGGCCGCCGGCTGGCGGGACGCGGCACGATGGACGACGGGAGGAGTGATTCAACGTGCGGATGACGTTGCAGCGACCACGAAGGCGGTGCGCGGCGCACGGTTTTTGCCGCGCCGTCCCCATCCTGCTGGCGGGACTGATCGGCATGCCGGCGGCGGCGGCGGGCCAGACGCGGGCTGCCGCACCGGATACGCTGTCGCTCGCGCGCAGCATTCAGCTGAGCCTCGAGCATAGCCTCCGGTTGGCAGATGCCGAGCAGGGGTTCGAGATCGCGCGGCAACGGGTGCGCGATGCGTGGAGCGCGGTGCTGCCCGACGTGAGTGCCAGCGCGTCGTATGCTCGGAACTTGCGGGTTCAGCGGGCGTTTCTGCCGGCCATCATCTTCGACCCCAGCGCGAGTCCGGATGACCTGATCCCGGTGCAGTTCGGGTCGGACAACACGTGGATGGCGAGCTTCCAGCTGACGCAGCCCATCTTCGAGGCCGCCGCCTTCATCGGCGTCGGCGCGGCCGCGCGGTTCCAGGACCTCGAAGAGGAGCGTGTCCGCGGCGCCGCGCAGGAGGTGGTGACCGCCGTACGGCAGGCGTATTTCGACGCGCTGCTGGCCGCGGACGAGGTGCGCCTCACGGCGCAGAGCATCGAGCGGGTGCGCCGGACGCTGGAGGAGACGCGCGCAATGAACCGGGCCGGGATGGCGAGCGACTACGACGTCCTGCGGCTCGAGGTCCAGCTGGCCAACCTGGAGCCCAATCTCCTGCGGGCGCGCAACGCGGTGTTGGCCACCATTCGGACGCTGCAGGTGGAGATGGGAGTGGAGCCCGATGGGCCGGTTGCGCTCGAAGGGGACCTCAGCACGATCGACCTCAGCAACCTGGACGCGAACGCGCCGGCCAACGCGTCCTTGCTCCGCGTCGCCGGCCAGGACGACCTGAGCGAGGAAGACGTCGACCGCCTCTACCGGATCGCGCTGGCGCAGCGCAGCGACGTGCGGCAGCTCGACGCGACGATCACGCTCGAAGGGGCGCGGCTGTCGGCGGAAAAGGCCGATTACTACCCCAAGCTCAGCCTGTTTTCCAGCTACGACATCACGGCCCAGGAGAACGGCGGGCCCAACTTCTTCGGCGAGTCGGGGAATCAGCGGAGCACGGCGGCCGTGGCCGGTCTCCGTCTGGAGGTGCCGATCTTCACCGGGTTCTCGCGCGACGCTCAGGTGCAGCAGGCGCGGGCCACCGTGCGGCAGAACGAGGCGCGGCGCGACCGGCTGGCGCTGGAGACGGCGAGCCAGCTCCGCACGTTGCGGGAATCGGTGGGAGAGGCGCGGGCGCGCACCGTGGCGCAGCAGCGCGCTGTGGCGCAGGCGCGGCGGGGGTTCGAGATCGCGTCGGCCGAGTACCGGGCGGGCGTCGGGTCGCAGCTCCAGATCACGGATGCGGAAGTAGCGCTCCGCGAATCGGAATTCAACTACGCGCAGGCGGTGTACGACTATCTCTCAGGCCGGGCGCGGCTCGAAGCGGCTGCCGGTGTGGTCCCGTATCGGGCCGGTGACCTGGCACAGCAATACGAGAACCAGTGAGAGCATTGATCATGGCGAAACGGCAAATGATGAATCGAGACGTCACGCGGTGGTTGGCGATGGCGGCGCTCGCGGCCGCCGCCGCCCTGCAGGCGTGTGCGCCGGCGGAGGGAGACGCCGACACCGCGGCCGCGGACTCGGCCGACGCGGCCGGCGCGCGCATCACGAACGTCGAGGTCACGGCCGTGCGGCGCGGCCCGTTCGTCGACTACATCCGCGTCACCGGCGAGGTCGAGGCGATGAACGACGTCACGGTCTCCGCGGAGGAGTCGGGCCGGCTGGAGGGATTCCTCGTGGAGAAGGGGCGGTCCGTGCAGGCGGGACAGCCCATCGCTCGACTGGATGATGATCTCCTGCTCGCGCAGGTGGAGGAGTCGCGGGCGGCCGCCGAGCTGGCGACCGAGCAGTATGCGCGCCAGCGGCAGCTCTGGGAGGAAGAGCGGATCGGCACCGAGCTGGCCTATCTCCGGTCGCGCTATGAGGCCGAGATGGCCGCCGCCCGTCTCTCGCAGCTCGAGGCGCGGCTCGCGCATACGGTCATCGTCGCGCCGGTGTCGGGCGTGTTCGACGAGAAGTTCCTGGAGGAGGGCGAGATGGCGTCCCCGGGCGCGCCGGTGGCCCGCATCGTCTCGACGGCGCGCGTCAAGGTGGCCGCCGGCGTACCCGAGCGGCTGGCGGCCTCGGTGGAGGTCGGTGACAGCGCCCGCGTGTGGTTCGACGTCTTCCAGGGACGGGACTTCAGCGGGCGGATCGGATTCGTCGGCAGCAGCGTAGACGTTGCGAATCGCACGTTCCCCATCGAGATCGTGTTGCACAATCCCAACCGGCTCATCAAGCCGCACATGGTGGCCAACGTCCAGGTGGCGCGGGAGCGGTTGGACGACGTCATCACGGCACCACAGCAGGTCGTGCTGCGCTCGGCGGATGGGTACAAGGTGTTCGTGGTCGTGGAACGTAATGGCCGTCCCGTCGCGGTGGCGCGCACGGTGACGCTCGGTCCGTCATCGGGCAATCACGTGGTGATCGAATCGGGGCTGGAGGTGGGCGACCGCCTGGTGACGCTCGGCCACCAGCTCGTGGATGACGGCAGTCGCGTACGCATCGTCAACGCGCCTTCGGCTCCGGCCGAGCCCGAGGGTGCGGAAGACGCGGACGGCACGGAGGGGCAGTAGCATGGCGAGACGACAAGGGCGCGGTACCTACAAGACCTTCGGGCTCACTTCCCTGGCGGTGGATCATCCCACCAGCGTGCTGGTGCTGATGGTGATCCTCATCCTGGCGGGCGTCGCGTCGTACGTCGCGATCCCGAGGGAGTCGAACCCCGAGATCACCATCCCGAACATCATCGTCAACACGATCTACCCCGGGGTGGCGCCTGGTGACATCGAGACGCTGATCACGCGGCCGATCGAGGACGAGCTCAACACGATCGCCGACGTCAAGACCATCACGTCCACCTCGGTCGAGGGCTACTCGAGCATCAACGTGGAGTTCACGGCCGGGACGGTCATGAACGAGGCCCTGCAGCAAGTACGGGAGAAGGTCGACATCGCCAAGCCCGACCTGCCGTCCGCCGCCGAGGAGCCGCAGGTCTTCGAGATCAACTTCTCGGACTTCCCGATCATGCAGGTGAACGTGGCCGGGGACTACGATCTGGTGCGGCTGCGCGAGGTGGCCGAGGACGTGCAGGACCGCCTGGAACAGATCCCCAGCGTGCTCGAGGTAGCGCTCGCCGGGGGCCTCGAGCGCGAGGTCCACGTGGACGTGGATCTCGCCAAGCTCAAGTTCTACGACGTGGCGTTCGAGGACGTGATCGATGCCATCGACAACGAGAACGTCACCATTCCCGGCGGGTCGATCGACGTCGGGAGCGTGAAGTACCTGGTGCGCGTCCCCGGCGAATTCGAGACCACCGAGCCGATCGCGGACATCGTCGTGGCGGCGCGCAACGGCCGGCCCATCTACGTGCGCGACATCGCCCGCGTGGATTTCGGCTTCAAGGAGCGGGACAGCTTCGCCCGGCTCGACGGCAATCCGGTCGTGAGCCTCTCGGTCTCGAAGCGGAGCGGCCAGAACATCATCGCCACCGCCGATGCGGTGCGGGAGGCGATCGCCCAGCTCGAGCCGGGGTTCCCACCCGGGACGGTGGTCAAGATCACGTCGGACCAGTCCGAGGACATCCACGAGATGGTGAGCAGCCTCGAGAACAACATCATCTCGGGTCTCATCCTGGTGGTGGGCGTGCTGCTCTTCTTCCTTGGCGTCCAGACGGCGTCGTTCGTGGGCATCGCTATCCCGTTGTCGATGCTGATCTCGTTCAGCATCATGCAGCTGCTGGGCTTCACGATGAATATCGTCGTCCTGTTCAGCCTGATCCTCGCGCTCGGAATGCTGGTCGACAACGGCATCGTCGTCGTGGAAAACATCTACCGGTATCGGGAAGAGGGACACGACCGGAACACCGCGGCCAAGCTGGGGACCGGCGAGGTGGCGACGCCGATCATCGCGTCGACCGCCACGACCCTGGCGGCGTTCGCGCCGATGGCGTTCTGGCCGGGCATCATCGGCGAGTTCATGAAGTATCTGCCGCTCACGCTCATCATCACGCTCAGCTCGTCGCTGTTCGTGGCATTGGTGGTCAACCCGGTGCTGTGCTCCTTGTGGCTCGATCCCGAGAACGCGCCGCGCACCGCGCTGCCGCCCGCGAGCAAGAAGCTCCTCGTGGCGGCGGGCGCCGTGACGCTGATCCTCGCTCTCGCGATCAACTGGTCGCGGCACGGCGTCGTTGGGGCGATGGGGACGGGGCTGCTGGTGCTCACCGGGGTTGGGCTGTTCGTGCTCCACCGGCGCGTCATGGCGCCCTTCGCGCATTGGTTCATCACGCGGGGACTCCCCGCGGTGCTGCGTCGCTACGAGGCCATCGTGCGCTGGGCGCTGGGCCACCGCCTGCGCATGATTCTCGGTGCGGGCGCATCGCTGGTGGCCGTCGTCATGGTCTTCGGCGCCTTCAACCCGGGTGTGGAGCTGTTCCCCGAGGATATCCCACCCTCCATTGCGTTCGTGCAGATCGAGGCGCCCATCGGGACCCGCGTCGAGCTGACCGACGACCTCGTGCGGCGCGTCGAGGCGGTCGTCCAGGACGTCGCGCACCTCGAGGACCTGGAGTCGGTCGTCGCCACGGTGGGGCAGGCGGTGACGCAGGACTTCACGAGCGGCCGCGGCACCCACTTGGCCACCGTGAGCCTGAGCTTCGTGGACTTCCAGGACCGGAGCGTCAGCACCAATGAGACGCTGGACACGCTCCGCGGGCGGCTGCAGCAGACCATCGCCGGTGCCGACGTGGCGGTGGAGACGCAGCAGGGCGGCCCGCCCACGGGACTGCCAGTCACCATCGAGATCTCCGGCGATGACCCCGCAGTCCTCAAGCGGTTGGGTGACGACGCGGTGCGGCGCCTCGAGGCGTCGCCCGTCTTCGCGAAGCTGGACGGGCTCGAGAGCGACATGGCCGACGGCCGGCCGGAGCTGCTAGTCGAAGTCGACCGGGAGCGCGCGGCACTGTACGGGCTCAACACCCGTGACGTCGGCGTCACGGTGCGGAGCGCGATCAACGGGACCGAGGCGTCTACGTTCCGCGACGGCAACGACGAGTACGACATCACCGTCCGCCTCGCGAAGGAGTACCGGGACAACCTCAACGCCATCGGTGACCTCACGATCGTCGCCGACGGCCAGCAAGTGCCGCTCTCCTCGGTGGCCAGATGGTATGTCGGCGAGGGGTTCGGCGACATCAATCGGAAAGACCTGAAGAAGGTCGTCACCGTGTCGTCCGACGTCCGGCCCGGGTACAACGGCAACACCGTGCTCGCCGAAGTGCAGGCGCAGCTGACGGGCTTCCGGCAGGGTCTCCCGTCCGGATACTCGATGGTGTACACGGGGGAGCAGGAGGAGCAGCAGGAATCGCAGGCGTTCCTGCTGGGTGCGTTCTTCACCGCCGTGTTTCTGATCGGTTTCATCCTGGTGACGCAGTTCGATTCCGTGACCAAGCCGCTCATCATCCTGAGCTCCGTGGTCCTCTCCACGATTGGCGTGCTGCTCGGCCTGATGGTGTTCCGGATGCCGTTCGGCATCATCATGACGGGTGTTGGCGTGATCAGCCTCGCCGGCGTGGTGGTGAACAACGCCATCGTGTTCATCGACTACGTCGACCAGTTGCGCGACCGGGACGGGATGTCACGGCGGGAAGCGCTCGTGCAGGGGGGCGTCACGCGGTTCCGGCCCGTGGTGCTCACGGCGATCACCACCGTGCTGGGCCTCGTGCCGCTGGCGATCGGGCTCAACTTCGACTTCTTCGGCCTGTACGGCTCGCTCGACCCCGATCCCTACTGGGGCGGCGAGCAGGCGGCCTGGTGGGGGCCGATGGCCATCGCCGTCATCGCCGGCCTCACGTTCGCGACGTTCCTGACGCTGGTCCTGGTGCCGGTGATGTACTCCTTGCTCGACGATCTCGACGACTGGCTGGCGCACACCTTCAAGTCGTCAGCCGCCACGGAGGCGGACGGGGGGCGGATGCCCGAACCGGCCATGACCTGAAAAGCAGTGAGAAGTAAGAAGTGAGGAGTAAGGAGTGAGGAGTCGAGTGACGGAGTCCCACCCGCTCTGCCGCGGCTGGCCGCGCCCCGTGACGGGAGGGAGGGGAAGGGCCTTCTTACATCTCACATCTCACTTCTTACGACCGAAGCCATCCCGCGTACAGTTCGGGCCTCCGATCCCGGAAGAATAGCGTCCGCGCGGGCGAGCGGTCGCAGGCGGTGAGGTCGAGGTCAACCACCACCAGGTCTTCAGCGCCCCGTGCGCCGCGCGCCACCACCTTGCCGGTGGGATCCACGACGAACGACTCCCCGGCGAACGTCAGCCGCTCTTCCTCGCCCACCCGGTTGCACAGCGCCGCGAAATAGCCGTTCTGGAATGCCGCGGCCCGTACCTCGGCCTCGTACAGGCCTTCCGGCCACTCGTCCAGCACCCCCGCCTGAGGGATCACCACCACCTGGGCGCCCGCCACGCCGAGGGCGCGCATGTACTCGGGATAGTGCCGGTCGTAGCAGATCGCGACGCCGATCCGGCCGGCCGCCGTAGGGTACACCGGGGCGCCGCGGTCACCGGGGTGATAGTAGGCCCGCTCGTGGAAGCACGCGTAGTCGGTGATGTGCACCATCCGCGTCACCCCGAGGAGGGTGCCGTCGGCATCGAACACGGGCGACGCGTCGTAGCGGCGGCCGTCGGCGTCTTCCTCGTACAGGTTGAACACCGTCACGAGCGCGCGTGACCGCGCCTTGGCGGCGATTCGCTCGGTGGTGGGGCCGGGCACGCGCTCGGCACACGCCGCGGCCGACGGATCGTGCGGGTGCTGGGGAAAGAACCGGTCCACCGCGAGCTCGGGGAAACAGATCACCGAGGCGCCGGCGTCGGCGGCGCGGTCCATGGCGTCGAGCGCGCGCTCGACGTTGGTGTGGCGGTCCGCGAGGGTGCATTGTTGCGCGAGGGCGAGGCGCACGATGGCTCCGACGGGGAGAAAGGGCGAGCAACAAGAGATAGGAGGGGAACGGCAAAACGGAAGGGGCGGGCGGCCGCGGCGGAACCTTCGCGCGACTGACGGTTACGCAGGACGTACAC
>Ga0302046_10003025_pt1 | contig 15376 bp, 10 predicted proteins | sample RVTome_11_FD_200261 | JGI IMG/M metagenome (GOLD analysis project Ga0302046, IMG submission 200261) | Soil microbial communities from uranium-contaminated site in the Upper Colorado River Basin, Wyoming, United States - RVT147D111 (version 2) ...
GAAGTTGACGGTCAGTGCGGCAACGGATGGCTTGGCGGCCTCGTCGGGCTGACCCAATGCGGCGCGGTACTGCCTGCCGAACAATACGTTCGAGTACCAGATCGCACCGAGGACGAAGTAGGCGGCCGCGGCGATCAACACCGCCAGCCAGTTCAGGTCGCTGAACACGTCGAATATCACGGATACCTCCTGATCGGTTGGCAGGGAACGCTACGTCGATTCGACCCGTGGTGCCTGCCGGACGGAGGCGCCATCACCGTCCCCTGACCGTTCTGTGTCAATGAAGAGAAGGTTGAGGGGGAGGAATTGACACAGAACGGTGAATGCTCAGTATTTGGCCAGTTCCTGGGCGCGCTCGACGATCGTTTGCGCCGTGGGGTAGAGGGCGTTCTCCAACGAGCCGGCGTAAGGCATCAGTGGCACGTCGGGGAGCCCGTACCGTTTCACGGGCGCATCGAGCCACTCGAATGTCTTGTCGGCGATCTGTGCCGCGATCTCGGCGCCGTAACCGACGAACTCGTTGTCCTCGTGCATCACCAGCGCCCGCGATGTCTTCCTCACGGAGGCCTCGATGGTCGGCCAGTCGAGTGGCTTGAGGCTGCGCAGGTCGATCACCTCGGGGCTGATGCCGAGTTCTTCGAGCATCGGTGCCGCCTGCATCGCGAAGTGGGCCATCGCGCCGTAGGCGATGATCGTCAGGTCGGAGCCTTCGTGTCTGATGGCGGCACGGCCCAGCGGCACCCTGTAGTCGCCTTCGGGGAACGGCCCCTTGGCCAGCCGATACAGCTTCTTCGGCTCGAGGAACATCACCGGGTCCGGGTCTTCGACAGCGGTATGCAACAGCCCCTTCACGTCGGCGGGTGTCGAGGCAATCACCACTTTCAACCCCGGAACGTGGGAATAGAAGGCCTCCACCGATTGTGAGTGGTACTGGGCGCCGTGGATGCCGGCTCCGTAGGGGGTGCGGATGACGATGGGGACGTTCCATCTCCCATTCGACCGGTAGCTGACCCGGGACGCCTCGGAGACGATCTGGTTGAAGGCAGGGTGGATGTAGTCGGCGAACTGGATCTCCGGCAAGACCTTGAAACCGGTTGCCGACATGCCGATGGCGCACCCGATGATCGACGACTCCGCGATCGGAGCGTTGAAGCAGCGGCTCGCGCCGAATCGGTCGGTGAGCCCCTCGGTCGCCTTGAACACCCCACCTTTGCGTCGTGCTACGTCCTCTCCGAAGAGGACCGCGTCGTCGTGCTGCTCGAAGATCTCGTGCAGGGTGCGGTTGATGGCGGTGATCAGGTTGACCGTCTCACCCGGGGGCGTCTCCTCGACCGAGGTCGACGGCGGGCCCGGCTCGATCACCCTGGCATAGACGTGTCTGGTGGGCTCATCGGGGTTTGACGCCCCCTCTGCCTTCTCGACCGCCTCCGCCAGTTCCCGGACAACATCTTCGTCCAACTGCTCTTCGTCGGCCTCGCTGAGCAGGCGGTTCTCGATGAGATACATCTTGAGGCGGGCGAGTGGATCCTTCTTGCGCCACCCCTCCACCTCTTCCCGGCTCCTATAGAGAGTGTCGTTGTCATCGGAGGTGTGGGCGTAATACCGGTACGTCTCGGCCTCGATGAGTGTTGGCCCCTCCCCGGATCGCGCGCGTTGAACAGCTGTTTTCATCGTCGCCAGGACCTCGAACGGGTCGTTTCCGTCGATGAGATGGCCGGGGAATCCGTAGCCGGCGGCCCGTTGGTGGATCCTCCCCGCGACTCCTTCCTCGGTGGGCACCGATATGGCGTACTGGTTGTTCTCGATCACGCAGATGAGGGGGAGCTTGTGGATGCCCGCCCAATTCATTGCCTCGTGCCAGTCGCCCTCCGACGTGGCCCCCTCGCCCCCGTACACGACTGCGACTCCGCCGGTCTCCTTCAGCTTGAGACCATGCGCGATCCCCGCGGCATGGGGGAACTGCGTGCCGATGACCGACGACTGCGAGAAGACGTTGCGGTCGGGATCGGACCAGTGTGAAGGGAGTTGGCGACCTCCCGAGGAGGGGTCATCCCTCTTGGCGAAGACACCGAGGAACACTTCGTAGGGAGTGAATCCCCAGGCGAGGCCGACACCCATGTCGCGGTAATAGGGGAGGACCCAGTCCCGATCGGTGTCGAGGGCGAACACCGACGCCACCTGAATCGCCTCATGGCCGGACGACCCGAGTACGAATGCGGCCCGGCCCTGCCTTTGCAGCGCCCACATGCGGTCGTCGATGCGACGGGTGAGCAGCATGAGCCGGTACATCTCGACGACCCGGGCATCGGTCATCCCGAGACTCTGGTGTTCCCGGGAAACGCCTACGTCATCCATCAGTTGCGATCGTCTCCACTCCGGCGGAAGCGTCGAAGGTCCCCGATGTCCCTGATCCGCTCGTCAGCCACATGCACGGCTGCCTCATTCGGGGTGATCTCGTGTTCCTCGGCGGCGTCGAGGATCTTGAGAGTCGCGTCGAAGATCGAGTCCACTCTGTGCAATGCGCGAGTCTTCGAGTATCCATGGAGCTCGTCGTAGACGTTGATCAGGCCACCGGCATTGACCACGAAGTCGGGTGCGTAGAGGATGCCCCTCTCGGCCAGCCGCACTGCGTCTTGGTCGGTGGCGAGCTGGTTGTTGGCACTCCCCACCACTGCGTGGCAGTTCAGCCGAGGGATGGTCTTCTCGTTGAGGCTCGCTCCCAGAGCGCAGGGAGAGAAGAAGTCACAGTCGATGTCGTAGATCTCGTCGAGCTCGACCGGCTTGACGCCGTAGTTGTCCACCGCGGCCTGAAGGGTGGGCTCGTAGTTGTCGGTGGCGATGACCTCGGCTCTCGCCTCGACGAGTAGCTGGACGAATGCCGATCCCACCTTGCCCACGCCTTGCACGGCGAACCTCCTGCCGGTGAGGTCTGAGTCTCCCCACAGCTTCTGAGCGACGGCCCGAGTTGCCGCGTAGAGCCCTCGTGCCGTGACCGGCGAGGGGTCCCCGGCGCCGCCCAGGGCTATCGAGTTGCCGAGGGCCCATCTCGTCTCGCGTCGGACCATGTCCATGTCGTAGGTGGTCGTTCCCACATCCTCGGCGGTGATGTAGCGGCCTTGCAGCGAGTCAACGATCCGCCCGTAGGCGCGAAACAACCTCTCGGACTTCAACGTCCGAGGGTCGCCGATGATCACCGCCTTCCCCCCACCCAGATCCAACCCGGCGGCGGCGGCCTTGTACGTCATGCCCGTGGAGAGACGAAGCACGTCCTTGACGGCATCCGTCTCCGATTCGTACGGAAAAAAGCGAGTCCCGCCTAAGGCGGGACCCAAAGCCGTGCTGTGGATGGCGATAATGGTTCGAAGGCCAGATACCTTGTCGTAGCCGTAGAGGATCTGCTCGTGGCCCTCGCTGGCTACAGCGTCGAATACTCCCAAGGTTCTGACCTCCTGTGATCTCAATAGGAGACGGTGGGAGAATCTTACTTGCCTTCTACCTCCCTGCGCATCGCCGGGGATCTGTGCCAGGATGAAGCGATGACCAAGGCGGCCTATTTGAGGGTGTACTCACCGGAGGTTTCCGGCTCCAGTGACCCGGTGCCCGGATTCGTCCGCACATATGGGATTCTCTCCGAAGACGAGGGCGATGCCTACTGGGCCGTCGAATGGGACGGCCGCCGTCTCGTCTGTCCGCGGAATCTGCGATTGAGGGTTCTGGAGTCGACCGTCGCCTTCGCCAACGCTTTCCGCGGGCTAGGAGCAGGTCTGATCCCCGAGACGGCCGCCAGGGCGGCGGATGCCGAGCTGAAGGCCTATCACCGGGCTTACCCGGAGCACCGGTCCCACATCTTGACCTCGGCTTGGCATGTGCCGGTGCGATGGTTCACCGCTTTCGACGCTTCGGAGAAGGAGGTCTACGAGGGACCCGAGGGCCCTCGGCTCCGCTTTCGGACCGACATCGAGAAGGCCAAAACACGGGTGAGACGTGCCTACGACATCCTGACGAAGCTGGCAGTGTTCGCCGGGCCCGCTCAGGAGCTCAACCAATTGTTGGAGTGGCTCGAGCCATTCTCCATGGAGTCGATGGTCGAACTGGATTACGGGGCGGTGGCGGAGCTGTTCGACACTCAGGAGCTGGTGTTCGACGACTCTTGTGAGCAGGTCAATGAGTCGTTGGACGCCCTGGAGGCAGGTGACATGCTGCGGGCCGGGGAGTGCTATGGCCGGGTGGTCACTCGCTGGGCCCCCGCCTTCTCGGTGACCTTCTCGAATTGAGTTCCGGTACCTAGTACCTAGTACCTAGTACCTCATACCTGATACCTCATACCTGATACCTCATACCTCATATAGCGTCACCCTCGTGTCATTCCGCTATTTCGCATACGGCTCCAACATGTGGGTGCCCCATCTACGCTCCCGCTGTCCCTCTGCACGTCTCGTGGGGACTGGCCGGCTCGATGGCTGGGCGACCGTTTACGACAAGCCGTCGACCGATGGCTCCGCCAAGCTGAACATTCGGCCGGAGCCCGGAGGAACCGTGACCGGAGTGGTCTTCGACATCGACGATGACGACCGGCCGGCGTTGGATGCAGCCGAGCCCTCGTACACGCCGATCGATGCGGGCGAGTTGGGACTGACCTATGTCTACGACGGTCGGCCGTCCGAGGCGAGACCGTATGACTGGTACGTGGCCTTGGTCAAGGCTGGAGCAGAGTCCCACGGCCTCGAGGGCCCGACCGTCGAGTCGGAGCCCGACCCCATCGTCGCCGGAGTGGTCCCGGCCGACGCCACCGATTTTGCCGCGATGAGGATGATCCTGTCCGACGGGCTCGTCAAGGGGGCAACCCGCTACTACGCCCACCCTGGCGATCTCGCCTGGTGGCTGCACCACCCCGACCCCAGGTACGAGGCCGTCGACTCCTATTGGATGCAGGGTGACGACTGTTTTGCCGTCCTCGTCGCCAACGATCCGGGCGAGATCAACCTCTTCGCCCGACCCGGGCGAGACCCGATGCCCTTCATCCGATGGTGCCAGCGCCGGTTGGGTGGTGGAGCCGAGGTCGGCTGGGTGTCGGACGACGACGACGAGCTGGTGGCAGCACTGACCTTGGAGGGCTATGGGCCGGTCCGTACCTATCGCAACTATCGGTGGGATCTGGACGAAAAGGAGATCCCAACGGCTGAGCTGGCACCGGGATGGGAGCTTCGCAGCGTCCGCGACGAATCCGAGGCGGACAATCGGAGGAGTGCCTCACATGCGGCATTCGAGTCGACGATGTCGGCGGAAATGCATTTGGCTAGGTACCTCCGCTTCATGCGCTCCCCCGTCTACGTGCCCGAGCGCGACCTCGTGGCCGTCGCTCCAGACGGCCGAATCGCGGCGTTCATGGTTTGGTGGCCCGATTCCTCAGGCATCGCCCAGATCGAGCCCTTCGGGACGCACCCTGACTATCACCGGAAAGGCGTCGGGCGGGCGCTCATCCATCACGGTCTGGCCCGGATGAAGGACGCTGGGATGAGCGTCGTCCGCGTATGCACCAATGAGCCCCGACAGGCCACCGCCTTCTACGAGGGAGTCGGGTTCACCGACGTGGGCCGTCTTCGATGGTGGTCTCCAGCCTCGTGACGCTGGATCGACCACTCGAGGCCAGGACTGCGCTCATCACCGGTGGGAGCAGGGGATTGGGCGCTGCCACCGCACGACATCTCGCCCGCTGGGGCGCCCGGCCGATCATCACCTATCGCAATCAGGGAGATGCTGCCCAAGCCGTTGTGGCGGAGTGTGGGAATGGTTCGTATGCCATCCAGATGGATCTGGTCTCCGAGGACAGCGTCAGGTCGGCGTTCGACGAACTCATCGAGAGAGAGGAGACGCTCGATTTTCTCGTCGCCAACGCCGCAGCCACGGCGTTGAAGCCCCTCCTCGCCTTGAAGATGCACCAGATCGACAAGACATTTGCCATCTCCGTCCGTCACTTCGTCCTCATGGTCCAGCTCGCCTTCCCACTTCTCGAAAGGGTGGGTGGCAGAGTCGTGGCGGTTTCCGGAGCCGACACCGTCGGTTACATACCCAGCCACGGGCTCCTGGCGGCAGCCAAATCGTCCATGGAGACTCTGGTGAAATACCTGGCTGCTGAACTGGGTCCCTCCGGCGTGACCGCCGTGGGGGTTCTGCCGGGCTACATCGACACCGATTCCATTCGGATGATGACCGGGCCGCTGTACGAGGCGATGAAGACGCTCGAGGTCGAGACACATCCGCTTCGGGAGGCAGCCTCGCCGGCTGACGCGGCAGAGGCCATAGCGCTGCTGTGCCTGCCCGAGGCGAGATGGCTCAACGGTCAGGTCGTTCACAACGACGGTGGCGGCCTTTATGCGATGCAAGGCCGGTTCTTTCACGCTGCGACGAAGGCCATGGGGGAGGCCCCTGGCGAGGACTCGCCGATCGTCGGGCTCTGAGGCCGCGAGAGGCTGAAATGCGCCCCGCGGGCTTATCATCGGCAATTGAAGCCTCCCCGTAGCAGTCCGAGGATCGTCCGGTGCTCTCCGGACTGATCGCGGCTCTTCGCAACCTGATCAAGCGGGTCGTCGCCGACTGGGTAATCCTCACGTCGGCACTCGTGACCAGCCTCCTGTCGATGATCCTGCTCACCGCCGGGCCGATCTATGCCGACGCGGTGTCGCTCAGTGCCCTACACAAGACCATCGAGGACGCCCCACCGATCGAGGCAATGGTGCAGGTCGAGGCGCGTGTGCCCGCCGCGTTGTTCGACGAGGCGGACGGCATCGTCTCCGGATCGGTCGATGAGACCTTCAGGAAACCGGGGTACCGGACGACCATGCAGATCTCCTCCGATTCGTTCGAGCTGGTGGAGGCGGGTGACGACGAAGTGATTGCACTCACCGTCTTTCAGAGCCTGGAGGAGATCGAAGACCACGCAACCCTGATCGATGGCGCCTGGCCGGTTCCGGGTGGAGCTCACGTTGCGGTGAGCGCTGCTGTCGCCGAGACCCTTGGTGTCGGGGTCGGCGACCCGGTCACGACCGAGAATCGACGGGACTCCGACCTTGCAGTCACCGTCGAGATCTCGGGTGTCTTCGAGGTCGGTGATCCGACCGACGTCTATTGGCTGGATGACCGCCTGATGCTCGAAGGGGTTGTCGAGTCGGCCAACTTCACGACGATCGGGCCCCTGGTCACCAGTGAACAGAGCCTGCTGGGCCAGGTGGCGCCTCTGCGGGCGTCGGTCAACTGGAGGGTCGCGCCCGACTTCAAGAACCTGGCAGTTGCCGATGTGGGCACGCTACGGGCCAGGATCGCGGCGCTGGGCGGCATGCTCACCGAGGCTGCCGAGACACTCGGCCCGGAGTTCACGCTCCAGACGTCGGACTTCGGCGTGAAGACCCAAGTGGGCGAGCTGCTCGGCGATACCAGCCGGTCCCTCACGGTCACGAGGTCGAGCGTGATCGGGCTTCTCGTCCAACTGGCGATCCTTGCCGGCTACGCCTTGGTTCTCACCGCGGGCCTCCTGGTCGAGTCCCGCGCCACCGAGACCTATCTCGTGAGGTCCCGTGGTGCCAGCCCGGGTCAGTTCCTGGCGGTCGCCGTCGCCGAGGGTGTCTTGCTGGTCTTACCGGCTGTGATCGTCGCCCCGTGGTTGGCGACCAAGGCGCTCGACCTCCTCAACGAGGTCGGCCCTCTGGCCGGGATCAACCTGTCTATCGAGCCGATCATCCCGATAGAGGCGTACGTCGTGGCGTCGATCGCTGCCGTCGGGGTGATAGTCGCCATGGCATGGCCGGCATATCAGGCGGCGGTCGAGTCCCATGGGCTGGGACGACGTAGATCCAGGGAGAGCTCCCGGTTCAAGACTCAGCGTGCCGGCCTGGATCTAGCCCTGGTCGCGGTGGCAATGCTGGCTTTCTGGCAACTGCAGAGTCTCGGCCCGCAGCTGTCGGCGCGTGTCCAGGGCCGGTTTGGGGTAGACCCCCTTCTCGTCATCTCCCCCGCACTTGGGCTGCTGGCGGGGGCAGTCCTCGCCCTCCGCATCGTTCCCCTCCTGGCACGTGTGGCGGAGAGCATTGCGGCCGCGGGCCGTCGGGCGATCCCCGCCCTGTCCTCCTGGCAGGTCGCACGGCGACCGGTGCGCTATGCGCGGTCGGCTCTCCTCCTGATCATGGCGATCGGTATCGGGTTCTTCGCCGCCGCCTACTCCTCGACATGGCTCGACTCCCAAGAGGACCAGGCGGCCCATCAGGTCGGTGCGGACATTCGGGTCTCGCCAAATAGGAGGACGGGCGATTCGATCGGCGATCTTCATCTCATCGCCGCCCAGGAGTCGATCCAGGGCGTGGAGGGATCAATGGCCGTGGTCAGGAAGTCGACGTCGGTGGCCACCAGCCTGAACCCGGTACGGATGTTCTTGGTCGACGCGGCGCGTGCCGACGTGGTCGCGCTCAGATCTGACCTCCACGAGGGATTCGACGAGGCGGCCCAGAGGATGACCGCGAAGAGGCCGTCCCTGGCCACGGTCGAGTTTCCCGGTCGGCCAGAACAGATCGGGATGGTCTTCGAGATATCCGAAGAGGAGGTGTTCCCGACCGCCGACGGTGGGATGCGAGAGGAAGAGCCTCTTCCCCTCGCCTTCAATGCTCTTGTCCGTCTGGTCATCCAGGATGGGAATGGGATGCTCCACCGTCTTCCCGCCGGCTCGATCTCTTCCAACGTCGGGGTTCAGCGGGTAGCAGCCGATTTGGCCACTTTTCTCGAAGACGGGACCCGGGCAACGCCCCGCTATCCGGTTTCGCTCGTGTCGATCGAGATCAGCCAACCCCTACCCTTCCCGGCGAGGTCGGTGCGTCTAGAGCTCCGGTCGATCGAGACGAGGGAGCGGACCGGGGCCTGGAAGCCAGTGGACCATGACTCCTCAGTCGCGGCCTGGGACGTGGAGACGAGGGCCGTGGGCGGGTTGGTGGTCGACCAGGCCATCGCTATCAGCCCCGACCAGACGAAGGGCTCGCTCATGATCGACATCCTCACGGGGGAAGGTGGCTTCGAACCGGCACCGGTGCTCTACGGGATACGACCCCGAGGCAGCGAGGTGCCACAAGCCCTCCCAGCGATCGTCTCCCGCTCCTTTCTCGAGGAGAATCGGTCTGCGGTCGGTGATGTCGTCCGTTTCTCGGGCTTGTCCAACGCCTCCGACCAGATCGTCGTCGAAGGAGTCGTCGACGTCTTTCCGACTGTGGACCCGGCCAGTCACGAGACGGTGCTGGTCGATCTCCCCACCTATCAGGCGATGAGCTACGAGCTGGGTTCGCCATCGGATGCCATCGATGAGAACTGGGTCGGAGTCGCCGGCGACTCCGATGAGGTTGCTTCCATCCTCGACGGGGATGTCTTCGAGTCCTTCTCCTTGCTAACCCGGCAGGGGCGCTTGGAGTCGCTCGCCAACGATCCGGTGGCCCTCGGCACCATCGGTGCCCTGGCGCTGGGCTTCATCGCTGCAGCCGTGTTCGCCGCAGTCGGATTCGCCGTGAGCGCCGCCGTGTCCGCCCGGGAGCGTCTGACCGAGTTCGCGCTCTTGCGTGCGGTAGGTCTCACCGGGCGCCAGCTCGGGGTGTGGCTGTCGTCCGAGCAAGGCGTCCTCGTGGTGCTCAGCCTGTTGTTCGGGACCGTGGTCGGATTCATCCTCACGGCCACCATCCTGCCGTTGATAGCGGTCACCCAGTCGGGAGACGCACCCATTCCGGGAGTGATCGTGGCTTATCCCTGGAGCATCATCCTCACTCTCGAGGTCGTCGTGCTGGCGACCCTGGCGGTCATCGTGCTGGTCATGACCCTGGCGCTGCGTCGTATGGGTCTCGGCTCCTTACTCCGGCTGGGGGAGGACTGAATGGTCGTCGAGCGACGCCCCGGGTCGCTGAGCGTCCGCGCCCGGGTCCTACTCCGTCAGCTCCAAGCAGCACCGTCTGCGGTGGGGAGCGTCTTCATGGTGGTCCTGCTGATCGCTCTCTTCGTCACGGCCACCCCTCGCGTGTTCGAGCGGGTGGCCGATGAGGACCTCCTCGAGACGATCGAAACCGCCGACCCGGCACGACGAAACATCGAGATCCGCCGCTCCACCCGTATCGGTTTCGGTGCCGACGACCAGTTCGTCCACGTCGACAGACGTGGCGAGCAGCTCATGGAGACCGAGATGACTCCGACGGTCGCCGGGATCATCGATGGGACGCAGTTCGTCGTCGACATGCCCAGGTACAAGGTGCTCTCCTTCCCCGCCGGAGTCGAAGGTCCCTTCCCGACGACCTTCGTCTACCGCTATCAGGAAGGCATCGAGGAGCACATGACCCTCGTCAGCGGGCGCATGCCACGGGAGCACGACCCGATCCCGATGTTCGACGGGCCCGAGTGCCCCGAAGATGTCCTCGATACGGAGGGTTACGTCGTCTCCTCCGACGTCGAATGCCGAATCGACGACGTGCCGGTGTTCGAAGCCGTCGTCTCTGCCTCGACCGCTGAGGCGATGATGCTGGACGTCGGTGACATGGCACTTCTCCGGCCTGATGGCACCGACATCGCCTTCTCAACCGTTTCGAGCTTTCAGCTCCAGGAAAGAGTGGTCCTTCACCTGACCGGTCTCGTCGAGTTCAGCGACCTGTCCAACGAGTTTTGGTTCGCCGACAACGTCCTCCACGAGCCCCGGATAACGGAGAACCCCGACTTCCGCCTCGTCGGAGCGACGGGGGTAATGGACCCGAATCAATACATGGACATGCTCCGGTCGATACCGTTCGTCGATCGTCGGTATTCATGGCGCTACTTCGTCGCGGCTGACGCGGTCAAGGAGGCGCCGCTGGAGACGCTCTCCAACGACGTGGCCCAGTTGTCCCAGCTGTCCGAATATACGGTGTCGTCCCAGCTCCCCGAGCTGCTGTCCGAATACACCGAACAACGACAGCTCACTGTCGAGCTGATGTCGATCTCAGTGGCCAGCCTGGTAGCCGTCGCCCTCGGCGCAGTCCTCCTCCTGTCCACCCTCATCGCGGTTCGACAACGCTGGTCGACCGTACAGATCCGCAACCGGGGAGCTTCGGGTGGCCAGTTGGTCCTCACTTCTGTCTATCGCGGGCTGCTGTTGGTCGTGCCGGGGGTGATCGTCGGATACGCGGTGAGTGCCTCCCTGGTTCCCGAGGCCCAGGCGTTGGCGTCGCTGCGGGCGGCGTTCGCCCTGGGGGCCGTGGCCATCGCGGCCGTCACCTTGGCGGCTCTGCCTCTGATACGGAGTCGTCTCGGGTCGATCCAGAAGGACGACTTCTGGCCCGGAGCTTCGGCGGCGCGAAAGATCGTGCTGGAGGTCCTGGTTGTCATCGCCGCGGTGGGCTCGGGTCTCATCCTGAGACGTCGCGGCTTGTCGGACGAGCCTCTCTTGCGTAGCGGATTCGATGCGCTCTCGGCCTTCGCTCCCGCGGTCATCGGCCTGGGAGTGGCAGTCATCACGATTCGTCTATACCGCCCCTTGATCGTTGGACTCTCGTGGCTCGGTTCCCGGGCTCGATCACTGGTTCCGTTCGTCGGTCTCAAACGCGTTCTCGGTCAGCACGGGTCCTCCTGGGTGTCCCTGGCTGTGATCCTCGTTGCAGTGGGCGTCGCCGTCTTCTCGTTGATCGCCCGGACCTCGATCGCCATCGGCCAGGTGGATCACGGCTGGCACATCGCCGGCGCCGACTACCGGGTGAACGCCCACGAGCGCGGTGTGGGTTTGCCAGATCCCGACGCCGTCGTCGAGTTCGCAGGTTTCCGCGCCGTTGCCGTCGGGACCGAGATCGCTGACATCACCTTTGTCGGGTCGGGGCTGACCGCGGACGCCTTCGTGCTGGCCGTGGACGTGGATGACTACCGGGATGTCGTCGACGGCTCACCCGCGACCATCATCCTCCCCGCACCTGTGTCCGAGCTCGGCTCCGAGGATCTCGGCACGGCAGCCAACCCGATTCCTGCCGTCATCTCCGAGAACTGGTCTCGCGACGGCTCTCCTGAGGTCGGTGCACTCGTTGAGATGGAGGTCGGGCAGGTGAATCCGGTGATCCGCGTCGACGCGATCGTCGAGAGTCATCCGTCGATGCCGACCACCCAGCCGTTCGTCATCATCGACCGCAGGGCTTTGGCGCAGGTGATCGGGGAGCTCGCGGTCCATCCCTCGGTCGTCTATGCCGAGGCATCGTCAACTGCTCCGGCTGCCCTCGAAGATCACCTGGCCGGGATTTCTCCCACTATCAGGCTCACCTCACGCCATGAGTTGACGTCCGACCTTGCAGATGACCCCTTCGTGCGTCTCGTCGATTCCGGTCTCCTCGTGGTGATGGTCACCGCGACCGCGCTGGCGGTGGCCACCGCCCTCGCCTCGACCGCCCTGGCGTCCGCACGTCGACGCAAGGACGTGGGATACCTGGGCACCATGGGATTGACCTCTCGGCAGGCAACGGCACTCACCATCCTCGAACAGGTGCCGCCGGTGGTGGTTGCTGCCTGCGTCGGCATCGGGCTCGGGGTGGGTGTCACCAGGCTGTTGGCGCCGATAATGCCACTCGACTCCTACACAGGGAGTCTCCTGCCCACTGAGTTGCAGGTCGATCCCGTGGCTCTGCTACTGGTATCCGGCGCCCTTTTGGCCTCGGTGATGGTCGCAGTCGTAGGGTTCGTGCTCACTACCAGGGACGACCAGGGCCAGATCTTGAGAGTTGGTGACGAATAGTGGCCGACCGGACCGACTATGAGACCATCGAGAGGCAGGCCGCGACGGCCGAGAAGCCTCGCTACGGCGGTGAAGCGCTCATCGTCTGTGACAACCTCGTCAAGATCTACAAGGTTGCCGAGATCGAGGTCGTGGCGCTGCAAGGTCTCGACTTGATCGTCGACCAGGGAGAGTTCATCGCCATCGTCGGCGCTTCGGGGAGTGGCAAGTCGACTCTGCTCAACATTCTCGGCGGCCTGGACACGCCGTCGGCGGGCGAGGCCCGGGTGGACGGTTTCGACCTCTTGAGGATGAATGCTCGGGACCGCACCCACTATCGAAGACGAGTCATCGGCTTTGTCTGGCAGCAGACCGCGCGAAATCAACTCCCCTACCTGACAGCGAGGGAGAACGTGGAGATGCCGATGACACTCGACGGCGGATCGGGGAGGTATCGACGTCAACGCGCTCTCGAGTTGCTGGATCTCGTCGGTCTGGTCGATCGAGCCGATCACCGACCGGGAGAGCTGTCGGGTGGTGAGCAGCAGCGGGTGGCCATCGCCACGGCGATGGCCAATTCACCGCGTGTCATCTTCGCCGACGAGCCGACCGGGGAGTTGGACAGCGCGACCTCAGGGGAGGTCTTCGAAGTGCTCAAGAGTGTCAACGAGGAGAATGGGGTGACGATCGTCGTGGTGACCCACGATCCACATGTTGCCGAGCACGTCAATCGCACAGTGGCGATACGCGATGGCAGAACGAGCAGCGAGGTGTTGCGGCGTGCCGCAATGGGTGCGGACGGGGATCACCAGTTGGTGTCCGAGGAGTTTGCGGTCCTCGACAGGGTCGGTCGTCTCCAGCTGCCCCACGACTACGTAGACGCCCTCCAGCTGGAGCGGCGGGTGCGCCTCACTCTGGACCCGGATCACATCAACGTCTGGCCCGATAGGGCGGGATCGAGTGAGGAGGAGCCTGATGAATGACGGGCCACTGCTCGAGGCCGTTGGGCTGGGAAAGACCTATACCGGTGCGGCCGAGGACGTCGAGGCGGTCAAGGACGTCGATCTGCGGGTCTACCACGGCTCGTTCATCGTGGTCAGAGGTCGCTCCGGGAGCGGGAAGACGACCCTCCTGAATCTGCTCGGGGGTCTTGACCGGCCGACGACGGGATCGGTGGTCATCGAGGGGAGAGACCTCGCCGAGTTGAGCGAATCCGAACTGGCCGTGATGCGTCGGAGTGAGATCGGATTCATCTTCCAGGGGTTCGGCCTGATACCCATCCTCACAGCCACCGAGAACGTCGAGGTGCCCCTTCGACTTGTCAAGACACCTGCCGCCGAGCGACGGGAACGGTCACGGATTCTCCTGGAGCTGGTCGGTCTGGGCGACCGTGGCCCTCATCGTCCCAGCGAGCTGTCTGGTGGCGAGCAACAACGGGTCGCCATCGCCAGGGCATTGGCCAACCGGCCACAACTCCTTCTGGCCGACGAGCCAACCGGACAGCTCGACTCGAGGACCGGCGAAGGGATCATCAGGCTGCTGAGCGCATTGGTGCGGAGCGAGGGAATCACCGCCATCGTCGCCACCCATGATCCGGCGCAGCTTGCGGTGGCAGACGAGGTCTGGGAGCTGAATGATGGGGTCCTCACCGCGGGGACGACTTTCGCGGCCAGACGGTGACTTGCCGGTGCAGAGGATGGCCAGGCTTCTCGAGCCAATCCGCCTGAGAGTCGCCGCCTCGGCGTTGGGGCCGTTTGCCCACGCCCCATACCCGCTCGATTCGACCCTGGAACACGATGGCGATGCCGGCTTGTTCGGTCCGGGCGCGGTGTCATGGCACGTGATAGCCGACCCGGCGGCGTTCGTCGGGGGAATCCGAGGGTTGTTGATCCAGGCGGCGCATCCCGAGGTGGTAGCCGGTGTCGGTGATCACTCCCGCTATCGGGACGATCCACTTGGGCGATTGTCGAGAACTTCGGCATACATCACCGCCACCACGTTCGGCGCCCGGCCCGAGGTCGAGGCGGCTGTGGCCCAAGTGGAGAGGATCCACCGAAGGGTGAAAGGCGTTTCCAGCCGGGGCATCGAGTACGACGCCTCAACCCCCTCGTATGCGGCCTGGGTGCACAACGTCCTCACCGACTCGTTTCTCACCGCCCATCAGATGTTTGGTGGGAGACGGTTGACCATCGAGGAGATGGACCGATTCGTGGTGGAACAGACCCGGGTCGGTGCGCTACTCGGGGCCGACCCGATGCCGGAGACCGCAAATGACCTCCGGAGATGGATAGAGGCCCACCCTGACATCGAGGCGAGCCACGAGATGGAGGACGCGGTGAGATTCCTGACCGATCCTCCCCTCGACCCGACGACCAAGGCTGGTTACAAGGTCCTCATGGAGGCGGCCGCCGCCACCATCCCACTTCGCATCCGCGACATCCTTGGAATAGGGAAGACCCGACTCGCGATCCCTGTCGGTCGAGCCGCTGTGGGTGCGTTGCGCTGGGCTCTCGGCTACTCGCCCTCCTGGGAGTTGGCCCTGCGGCGCAGTGGTGCACCGGTCCCGGAGGGCATGTTCAAACGGCTGATCCCATCAGCCGGAGTTTGACGCGAGGCCGAGGGTTCCGGCGATGACGTTGCGCA
>Ga0302046_10003026_pt1 | contig 15370 bp, 7 predicted proteins | sample RVTome_11_FD_200261 | JGI IMG/M metagenome (GOLD analysis project Ga0302046, IMG submission 200261) | Soil microbial communities from uranium-contaminated site in the Upper Colorado River Basin, Wyoming, United States - RVT147D111 (version 2) ...
ACCTCCAGAATGCGCATCCGGAGCCTCTCCTGGATGCCCTGACGGAAGCGGACGATCTACCTCCATGTCGTGGTAATCTCCTGCACGGCGTATCCTCCTTCGCCCCTCGGGGCGGTTGTGCTTTGCTAGCAGGAGGTTACGCCACTTTTTCTTTTTCCACGAAACTCGGGACGGATCCGATGCGGAGATCGGCAAAGTGATTACCTGCCGACCTTCAACGCTTCGGCGAAGTTCTGCACGAGGATCAGCTCGACGATCTCGACCCTGCTATCGCGGATCATGATGAACCGCTTGTCGTCCGGTGCAACATCATATTGCGCACTCAGACCGCTCGCCTTGTAGCTCGCGGTCGAGAACAGGCGGCGACGTGTGCCGACGGAGAATCCCGCATCCGTCCGGATCTCCACGGCGATCAGGTCGTTGCGCGCATCGCGGTAGAACAACTCTCGGCCGCTTCGTGCCCATACGGGCTCCGTGCCCCCATCGATCGAGATCTGCACGCGGGCGTCCGGATTCGGCGCGAAGCGCTGGACGTACACTTCCCGCCGTCCCGACTCGTCGGACACGTAGGCCAACCACGCGCCATCGGGAGACAACGCGGGCGTGACCTCCTCGTTGGGCGTTGCCACCAATTCGATGGGATCGTTGTCCGTGCCCCACTCGCGTGCCAACACGTCGCCTCGCCCGAGCGACAGATTGTCCGTACGGTAGATCAACCAACGGCCGTCGGAGGACCAGAGGCTCTCTGCGACACTTCGCGGCTCTTGGAGAACCACATTGGCGTCGCTTGTCAGTCCGATGTCCCGTTGGTGCACCTCTCCCTCCCCGATGAACAGAACCGTAGTTCCGTCCGGATGCCAGGAAGCGCGGTAGGCCTGCCGGCGTGATCCCGGACGAACGAGCCACGCGAGAGGGCCGTCGGGCAAGGGCCTGCCCCATACTCCCTGCGCGCCCACGCTGCCCCCTCCAATATTCCCGGCCAGATGCCTCCCGTCCGGCGACAGCCGGGGCGACCCCAAAGCACCGGACCAGTCCGGGTACATTCTCTCGGGGGTGCCGTCCCTGCTCACCCACTCGAGCTGCGACGAATCCGTCGCGGCGCTGCGTAGATACGCAATGGCCCCGGCTGGGGCCACGGCGATGTGGCCGCCGCCACTCGTTTGAACGACAGGCTCCGCCGTCCCCGTGGTCTTGCGGCGCCCGGGGTCGAACTCGATCCTGTAGAGCCAGTCGTCGGCCGCCGCGTACAGCAGCCAGCCCGGCTCCAGGAACCGGGCATTTCGGCCTGCCACTCCGACCGAAACGAGCTCTCCGTTCGCGAGGGACAGAAGGGCAATGACCCCTCCTGGTGGGGCGTCGGTCTGACGAAGAGTGGCCGGGCCCAGGGTCACCAGCGCAGTTTTTCCATCGGATAGGAGAAATGGGTCGCGGAGCTGCTCGCCGGGGCCAGCGGACGCGAGACGCTGGGGTGAGCCCCCGGGCTCGGCCGACACGCGCGCGATGCCGGCGTCGTCCGCGTAGATGATGTGGTTGTCGGCGCTCCAGCTCGCGCCGTACATGACGGGCGCTTCGGCGATGGTGACAACGGGGCCACCGGCCACCGGTATCTTGCGGATCTTGCCGTCCTGCCAGAACCCCAACCAGCGCCCGTCCGGCGAAAAGAACGGACGGCGAGCATTTGCCGTTCCATCGAGGAGGCGTGGCTCCAGCTCGTCCATGGACCGGACGAAAAAGCTCTGTCCCGGGCCAACGGCCCCAGGATGCACGGACTGGCCGACCACGTTCGGATCGTAGGCGGCGAAGGCGAGCAGCTCGCCATCGGGCGAAAGGGCGATTCCGGCCGTACCCGTGGCGGCGAGCCGGTAGCCTGCGGGCGGATTGATGCGGAACCTTGCCGTTGATCCGGGTGACTCCGAAGGCCCGTTCAGCAGGATCCAAACGACGGCAAGTGACAGCCCCGCGGCGAACGCCACGCTGCCAATTGCAATCGAAAGGCCGCGCCGCGGGGCGCTCTGGGCGCCAGCCGCGGTCAGCACCCGCAGGGATGGCGCCGTGCCGGCCTCGATCCGGGCGGCGAGCGCCCGCAAATCGACGACCAAGTCCGCGGCCGTCTGGAAGCGCTCTGCGGGATCCTTGGCCAGGCATTTGGTGACGATCCGCTCCAGCTCGGCCGGCAACGACGCCTCGACCTGCCCCAGCGGCGCCGGATCCGAACGGAGGATCGCGTGTAGGGCGTCGGGCGCCGTCTCGCCCCGAAAGGCGCGGCCGCCGGTCGTCATCTCGTACAGCAGACAGCCAAAGACGAACAAGTCGGCGCGGCCGTCGATCTTCTCTTCTCCTCGTACCTGCTCGGGGGCCATGTAGCCGGCTGTGCCCATCACCGCGCCGGCGACGGTGCCGATCGCCGTGGGCGACGCCGACTCTGTGCCGGCGCGGGTCACCTCGGTGAGCTTGGCGAGGCCGAAGTCGAGAACCTTGACGTGCCCGTCAGCAGTCACGAAGACGTTGTCGGGCTTGAGGTCGCGGTGGACGATGCCCGCCGCGTGCGCCGCCGCCAGCGCCTCGGCGATCTCGACGCCGAACGCGAGAGCCTTCTTCAAGGGCGGGACGCCGCGTTCGAGCGCCCGTCGCAGGGTCTCGCCCTCGAGATACTCCTGGACGATGTAGCGGGTCTCGACGGCGGCATCGGCGGCGGGTGCCGAGCCGACGTCGAAGACCGCGGCGATGTGCGGGTGGTTGAGCGCCGCGGCGGCGCGGGCTTCCTGCTCGAAGCGCGCCAGCCGCCCGGGCTCGGCGGCGAACTTGTCCGGCAGCACCTTGATCGCCACCCGGCGGCCCAGGCGCGTGTCCTCGCCCAGATACACCTCCCCCATGCCGCCGATGCCGAGCGGTTTCTTGATCACGTAGGGGCCGAGTTGGTCGCCGGGGTTCATCCCGGCGCTACTCTACAAAAAGCGTCGCGCCTTTCCCACTGGCGTGGGCCGCGGCGTCGCCGCGGCGCCGAGGCTGAGCCCGGTGCTGAGCAGGCCGTTCGGGAAGGCCCAGCCGGCGGTCGGGAACCACTCGCGGATGGTGCCGGCGGGATCGGGAACAGCGGCGCCTGCACGACCCGCAGCAGGAAGCGCAAGGCCAGGAGCGCCACCATGACCGAGGCGGCGGAGGTCACGATCTGGCCCGGGACGAGGCCGGTCAGGATCGTCAGCACCACCCACAGCAGCGCCGCCACGGTGAGGGCGCGCCGCGGCCCCGCCACCTCCCCGAAGATCCCGCCCGGAAATTGGAACAGCGCGTAGCCCCAGACGAAGGCCGACAGCACCCAGCCCATCTGCATCTCGGTGAGGCCGAGCTCCGGCATCATCAGCTCGGCCGCCACCGACAGGTTCATGCGTAGCAGGTAGGCGACGAAGGGCGGGCGGGTTGCGTATCGACGCCGCCATGAATGCCCGAGAAGGCTGCCGGGCCTCATCGGCGAGCGCCCGTGGCCGCCTGTCCTCTTTGGAACCCGGTCCCCGTCAGTCCGGGAGAGCCCGGCCTGCTAGAATCCGGCCGGAGACGGCGCCGCGTGGCGCCTCTCGACCGCTTTCCGCCCCCGCCATTCGATGAGCAGCCGAGTCGAAGCCCTGCAAGCGAACCTGCGCGCCGTGTTCGAGGAGGGCGCCGAGCGGCAGGCTTCGGCCGATCTCGCCGCCCCGGTCGAGGCCGGCTCGGAGCTGACCGGCTACCGGTTCCTGGAGCTGCTCGAGGCCATGTACACGGCCCGGCACCTGGACCTGGAGGCCCGCGAGCTGAAGGACCGCGACGAGGGCTACTACACGATCGCCAGCTCCGGGCACGAGGCCAATGCCGCCGTCGCGGCCGCGCTCCGTCCGACGGACCCGGCGTTCCTGCATTATCGCTCGGCCGGCTTTTTCATTGAGCGGGCCCGCCAGGTGGATGGGCAGACGCCGATCTTCGACATCCTGCGGTCGCTGACCGCCGCCGCCGACGAGCCGATCGCCGGCGGCCGCCACAAGGTCTTCGGCAGCGTGCCATTGTGGATCTACCCGCAGACCAGCACCATCGCCTCGCACCTTCCGAAGGCCGTCGGCCACGCCATCGCCATCGAGCGCGCCAAGCGGCTCGGCCTGCCGCTGCCGTTTCCCGAGGACGCCATCGTCGTGTGTAGCTTCGGCGACGCCAGCCTCAACCACTCGACGGCGCTGGGGGGCATCAACGCGGCGCTGTGGGCCGCGTACCAGCGGCTGCCCGTGCCGATCCTGTTCGTCTGTGAGGACAACGGCGTGGGGATCTCGGTCAACACGCCGCGGGGTTGGGTCGAGAAGCGCTGGGGAAGCCAGCCGGGCCTCCAGTACGTCCGCGCCGACGGCCTCGATCTGGTGGAGACATTCGCCGCGACCCGTGAGGCCGTCGCCCACTGCCGCCGCCGCCGCGCCCCGACGTTCCTGCACCTGCCGCTCGTCCGCCTGCTCGGCCACGCCGGCACCGACGTCGAGCTCGCCTACCGCGACATCGAGGAGATCAAGGCCAGCGAGGCGCGCGACCCGCTCCTCCTCAACAGCCGGCGGGCGATCGCCGGCGGCCTCGCCGGCGGCGAGCGGCTGGCGGGCGTCTATGAGGAGATCGGCGATCGGGTGCGGCGCGCCGCCCGCGAGGCGGCATCCCGCCCCCACCTGGGCAGCGCCGCCGAGATCATGGCGCCGCTGGCCCCCTACTCGCCCGCCGCAGTCCGCGCCGAGGCCGAGCGCGACGACTACGGGCCGGCGCGCAGCGAGCTGTTCGGCGGCGACGGCCGGCTCCCCGAGGCCGGCAAGCCCCGCCACCTCGCCCAGCTCATCAACCACGGGCTGCTCGACCTGCTGGCCAAGTACCCCGAGATGCTGGTGTTCGGCGAGGACGTCGCCAGGCGCGGCGGCGTGTACGGGGTGACCGCGCAGCTCCACGAGAAGGCCCGCGGCCGGGTCTTCAACACGCTGCTCGACGAGCAGAGCATCCTTGGCATGGCGATCGGCGCCGGCCAGCTCGGCTTCCTGCCGGTGCCCGAGATCCAGTACCTCGCCTACTACCACAACGCCGAGGACCAGATCCGCGGCGAGGCGGCCTCGCTGCAGTTCTTCTCCAACGGGCAGCTGCGCAACCCGCTTGTCGTCCGCATCGCGGGGTGGGCCTACCAGCGGGGCTTCGGCGGCCATTTCCACAACGACAACAGCATCGCCGCGCTGCGCGACGTGCCCGGCATCATCGTCGCCTCGCCGGCGCGTGGCAGCGACGCCGTCGGCATGCTGCGCACCGCCCTGGCGCTGGCCAGGGTCGACGGCCGGGTCGTCCTGTTCATCGAGCCGATCGCCCTGTATCGCACCCGCGATCTGTACGCGGACGGCGATGAGGGCTGGCTCGACGCCTTTCCGGCGCCCGGCGAGGCCGTCAAGCTCGGCCGCGCCCGGGTGTACGGCGACGCGCCGGAGGACGCGGATCGCGCCCTGACCATCGTCAGCTGGGCGAACGGCCTGTGGCGATCGCTGCGCGCCGCCCGCCGCCTGCGCGACGAGCACGCCGTTGCGGCGCGGGTGATCGACCTCCGCTGGCTGCAGCCCTTCGATATCGACACGCTGTGCGCCGAGGCGGCGGCCAGCGGCCGGCTGCTGATCGTCGACGAGGGGCGCCGGACCGGCGGCACCAGCGAGGCGATCATCGCCGCCCTGGTCGAGGAGCTGCCCCGCCGCGAGGCCCCCCTGCCCCGCATCGTCCGCTACTGCGGCGAAGACACCTACATCCCACTGGGCCCCTCGTGGCGGTACGTCCTGCCCGACGAGGACGGGATCATCGAGCGGGCGCTGGCGCTGGTCGAACAGCCGCAGACCGTCGCGCAAGAGACCGCGGCGCCGGAGACGACCCGGTGAGCAGGACCGCCGTCCTCCTCTGCCCGGGGCGCGGCAGCTACCGGGCGACCGAGCTGGGATACCTGTCGCGCCCGGCCCCCGCGGAGGCGCGCTCGCGGCTCGACGCCGCGATCGACCGCGCCGACGGCCTGCGCACGGCCCGCGGCGACCTGACGATCCGCGGCATGGACGGCGCACCGAAGTTCCGCTCCGAGCTCTTCGCCGGCGAGAACGCCTCGGCCCTGACCTTCGCCTGCGCCGCGTTCGATGCCCTGCGCCTGGACCGGGGCGAGATCGAGCCGGTGGCGGTGGGGGGCAACAGCCTCGGCTGGTACTCGGCGCTGTTTGTCGGCGGCGTCCTCGACCTCGACAACGCCTTCGAGCTGGTCGAGACGATGGGCGGCATGATGCGCCGCGGGCCGCTCGGCGCCCAGATCATCTACCCGCTGGTCGATGACCAATGGCGGCTTCACGGAAGCCGGCGGCAGGTGGTCGACGCCGCGCTCGATGCCGTCGCCGAAAGCGGCGGGCGGGCGGGATGGTCGATCCGCTACGGCGGCTTCGCCGTCCTGTGGGCCGACGACGACGCCGTCGAGACGCTGCTCGCCGCGCTCCCCGGCATCGAGCTGGGCGAGCGCGAGTACCCGCTGCGGCTCCCGGACCACTCGGCGTTCCACTCGCCGCTGATGGCGGCGGCCTCGGCGCGCGGCCTCGACCAGCTCGCCAGCCTTCCCTGGCGCCAACCGGCGCTGCCGCTCATCGACGGCCGCGGCGCCCAGTGGCGGCCGCTGAGCTGCGATCCCGAGCAGCTGTGCCAATACACGTTGGGCACCCAGGTACTGAACGTCTTCGACTTCACCGCCGCCGTGCGCGTGGCGCTGCACGAGTACGCGCCCGAGAGGCTGGTCCTGCTCGGCCCCGGTGACACGCTCTTCTCGGCGGTCGCCCAGGTGCTGATCGCCGAGCGCTGGCAGGGCATCGACAGCCGCGAGGCGTTCCTCGAGCGCCAGCAAGCGGAGCCCTTCGTCCTCTCGATGGCCCGCGCCGAGCAGGCGGTCGTCAAGAGCTGATTCGGGCTGCGCGCGGATCGCCTTCTCCCGTTGCCATGGGAGACTTTGCCCCGGTTTTGGTATCCTTCGGGGGCCAGAGGCGATTCCCGGGTCCAACGAGGCTCGACGCCGGCGGCAACCGCGCCCCTGCGGCGCCGCCGTGCTGCGGCCGGAGCGGAGGGCTGCGAAATGGTCAACCGACGACAATTCATTGGCGCAATCGGTCTGCCGGCGGCAACGGCGGCGGTCCCCGTCCTCAACGCCGCCGGCATGGAGCGCGGCCTCGCAGCGCTGGCCGAGATGGCCGCCAGCTCGGCAACGCCCGCCCAGCTCGCCGCCGACGAGGCCCTGTGGCGCGAGGTGCAGGCCGCCTACAGCGCCGACCGCAGCATCGTGAACCTGAACTACGGCGGCGTCGGCGCTTCCCCCATCGGCGTGCAGGAGGCGATGAAGCGCTACCTCGACTACTCCAACACCGCCCCCGTCTACAGCATGTGGCGGATCCTCGAGCCGCAGCGCGAGGGAGTTCGCCAGCGGCTGGCGCGCAACTTCGGCTGCGACGCCGAGGAGATCGCGCTGACCCGCAACGCCTCCGAGGGCCTGCAGATCTGCCAGCTGGGCATCGACCTGCAGCGCGGCGACGAGATCCTGACCACCAACCAGGACTACGGGCGCATGCTGACGACCTTCAAGCAGCGGGAGCGGCGCGAGGGCGTGGTGCTCAAGCAGTTCTCGATCCCGGTGCCGGCCGAGGACGCCGGCGAGATCGTCTCGCTGTTCGAGCGGAACATCACGGGGCGGACGCGGGTGATCCTGATGTGTCACCAGATCAACCTGACCGGCCAAATACTACCTGTGAGGGATGTCGTCCAGATGGCGCGCCGGCGGGGCATCCCCGTCATCGTCGATGGCGCCCACGCCTACGGGCAGTTCCACTTCCGCTGCGAGGACCTGGACTGCGACTACTACGGCACCAGCCTGCACAAGTGGCTCAACGCCCCGCACGGCACCGGCATGCTCTACGTGCGGCGCGACAAGATCGCCGACCTCTGGCCGCTGATGGCCGCCAACGCCAACCAGGACGACGACATCCGCAAGTTCGAGGAGATCGGCACCCACCCGGCGGCCAACTACCTGGCCATCGGCGATGCGCTGACCTTCCACGAGGGCATCGGCAGCGAGAACAAGGAGGCCCGCCTCCGCTACCTGCGCAACTACTGGGCCGAGCGGCTGCTTGAGAACGATCGCATCCATCTGAACACCAGCCTCGACCCGCGCTTCTCCTGCTGCCTGAGCAACGTCTACATCGACGGCATCGACGCCGGGGCGCTCGGCAACTACATGTGGAACCAGCACCAGATCATCGTCACGCCGATCAACCACGCCGAGTTCCAGGGCCTGCGGGTGACCCCCAACGTCTGCACGACGCTCGAGGAGCTCGACCGCTTCTGCGACGCCATGGAGCACGTCGCCGTCCACGGGCTGCCGGCTTGACCGCGGTCACGACGGATCCCGCGCGGCGCTCACCAGCCCTCGAAGAGCTCCGCCCAGGCCACATAGCCGTCACGCAAGCGCATTCGACACTCGCCATCCCCACGACCAGGAGCTGATTCGATGCCCGCCATGCTGCGGCGCCTGCCGGCGCTGATCCCCGCCGTCTTCGTCTTGACCCTCGCTCTCGTCGCGGCGCCCGCGTCTCCCGCCGTCCCCCTGGCGGCAACGCCGCAGCGGCAGATCACCACACCGGCGCAGGAGCTCGGCCATTCCCTCGGCGACGACTACTTCCTGGCCAACTACCAGCAACTGGTCGCCTACTGGCAGAAGCTCGAGCGGGAGTCCGACCGCATGGTGCTCGAGCAGATCGGCGAGACCGAGCAGGGCCGGCCAATGTGGATGGCGATCATAACCTCGCCGGAGAACCATCGTAACCTCGATCGATACAAGGAAATCTCGCGGCGGCTCGCGCTCGCGGAGGGCCTCGACGAGGCCGAGGCGCGGGCGCTTGCCGCCGAGGGCAAGGCGGTGATCTGGATCGACGGCGGCCTGCACGCCACCGAGGTGCTGGGCGCTCAGCAGCTCATGGAGCTCGTCTACCAGATGAACGCCCTCTCGGACGCCGAGACGCTCCGCCTCCTCGACGACGTCATCCTGCTGGCAGTGTGCGTCAACCCCGACGGCATGGACCTGGTGACCGACTGGTACATGCGCAATCCGGTCCCGGAGGAGCGCAACACCCGCGGCGTGCCGGTCCTGTACCAGGAGTACACCGGCCACGACAACAATCGCGACTTCTACATGTCGACGCAGAAGGAGACCATCGCGATCAACAACATCCTCTACCGCGAGTGGTTTCCGCAGATCGTCTACAACCACCACCAGACCGGCCCCTCCGGGACGGTGCTGTTCGCGCCGCCATTCCGCGGCCCCTTCAACTACAACCTCGACCCGCTGCTGATCCTGGGGATCGACACCGTCGGCACCGCGATGCACAGCCGCTTCGTACGCGAGGACAAGCCGGGGGCGACCATGCGCCACGGCGCCAGCTACTCGACCTGGTGGAACGGCGGCCTGCGGACGACCCCCTACTGGCACAATCAGATCGGCCTGTTGACGGAGACCATCGGCAACCCGACGCCGATCAACATCCCCTTCAACCTCTCCCGGCAACTGCCGAGCAACGACCTCCCCTACCCCGTGCCGCCGCAGGCGTGGCACTTCCGGCAGTCGGTCGACTACTCGATCACCGCCAACCGCGCCGTCCTCGACATCGCCAGCAAGCTGCGCGAGGACTTCCTGTTCAACATCTGGCGGATGGGGATGAACTCGATCGAGCGCGGCCGCACCGACACCTGGACGCGCTCGCCGGCGCGGATCGCGGCGGTCGAGGAGGCGCTCGCTCAGGAGCGGGCGGAGGAGCGGGCGGAAGGCGGCGGCCGCGGCGGCGGCCGCGGCGGCGGCACACCCGCCGAGCTGTACGACACGGTCTTTCGCGATCCGCAGGCGCGCGATCCGCGCGGCTACATCCTGCCCGCCGATCAGCCCGACTTCCTCACCGCCACCAAGTTCGTCAACACGCTGATCAAGAACGGGGTCGCGGTGCACCGGGCGACCGCCGACTTCACGGCCGCCGGCGAGAGCTACCCGGCCGGCTCGTACGTGGTGCTGTCGGCGCAGGCGTTCCGGCCCTTCGTCCTCGACATGTTCGAGCCGCAGGTCCACCCCGACGACTTCGCCTACCCCGGCGCCCCGCCGACCCGCCCCTACGACGTCGCCGGCTGGACCGTCGCCTATCAGATGGGCGTCGAGTTCGACCGCGTTCTCGACGGCTTCGACGGCCCGTTCGAGGCCCTCCCCGACCTCGTCGACCCCCCGGCCGGCGCCGTCGCCGGAGCATCGGGCGCCACCGGCTTCCTGTTCAGCCCCCAGGTCAACGACTCCTTCAACGCCGTCAACAAGCTGCTCGCCGCCGGCGACGCGGTGTTCCGCTACGCCTCGCCGGTCTCGGCCGCCGGCGCCTCATTCCCGTCCGGCGCCTTCTACGTCGCCAACGGCGCCGGCACGGCCTACCGGCTCGCCGCCATCGCCGCCGAGATCGGCGTCAGCTTCACCGGCACCTCGTCGCAGCCGGGCGGCGAGCTGCAGGCGCTCAAGCCGATGCGCGTCGGCCTCTGGGACCGCTACGGCGGCGACATGCCCTCCGGCTGGACCCGCTGGCTGTTCGAGCAGTTCGACTTCGACTTCGAGGTCGTCTACGCCCCCGAGCTCGACGCCGGCAACCTCAACAGCCGCTTCGACGTGCTGGTGTTCATGAGCTCGGCGATTCCGTCGGTCCGCTCCGGCGGCGGCGGGCGTGGCGGCGGGCGCGGCGGCGACGACGAAGACGACGAACCCCAGGTGCCGGCCGAGTACCAGGGCCGCCAGGGCTCGGTGACCGCCGCGAACACCATTCCCCGGCTCCGCGAGTTCGTCGAGCGCGGCGGCACCATCCTCGCCGTCGGCGACAGCGCCATGAACCTCGCCGGCCACTTCGACCTGCCGGTCGAGGACCACCTGGTCGAGCGCGACCCGCGCGGCGGCGTCAGCTCGCTGGGCAGCGAGAAGTTCTACGTCCCGGGCTCGGTGCTCCGCGTCGAGGTCGACAACACCAACCCGATCGCCTGGGGCATGGACGACGAGGCCGACGTGTTCTTCCGCAACAACCCGGTCTTCCGGCTGCAGCCGGACGCCGCCGCCCGCGGCGTCGAGCCGATCGCCTGGTTCGGCCCCGACTCGCTGCGCAGCGGCTGGGCCTGGGGCGAGACCTTCCTGGAAAACGGCGTCGCCGCGATCAGCGCCAGGCTCGGCAACGGCACCGTGGTCCTGTTCGGCCCCGAGATCAACTTTCGCGCCCAGCCCCACGGCACCTTCAAGCTGCTGTTCAACGGCATCTACGTGGCCACCGAGAGCGGCGGCCCGGGGCGCTGACCGCCAGGGGCCCCGACCATGGCGCTGAGCATCAAGAATCCGGAGGCGGACCCGGCTTGCGCGCGAGCTCGCCCACCTCACTGTTGAAGGCCTCACCGAGGCCGTCATCAAGTCCCTGAAGGAGCGAGGGCGGAGACGAGCAGAGTGGTGGTGGTCGTCCGGTCAGCGGAGAGCTGCCTCGGCGCCGCCGATCAGGGCCTTGATGGCTGCCGGCAGCTCGAAGATCGCCGGATCGACGTTGTCGAACTCGACGTCCTCGATGGTGGCGACGACCGATTGTCCGGGGCCGATCTGCTGAATGATCCTCGTCGCCACCAGCAGGTCGCCGAAGCCCTGGTAGTCGTGGACCTCGGTGACCACATTGATGCTCCCCATCAGCGATTCCTGCACGCCTTCGGTGCCGATCAGCAGGCCGCTCTCGACGTCGAAGTACTCTAAGACCTCGCGCCCCGAGGTGTACACCAGCTTCACCTTGTACGCCGGCCGGCCCGCGAACTCCGTGCGCTCGATCGTCTGCATCGACGTGAAGTTCTCCGGCCCGTGCAGATCCGCGTAGAAGTCGGCCTCGTCGGCGATCTGGCGCAGCTCTCCGCCTTGTAGCAAGCGCTCGCCCATCAGCGAGTCCATCGACCAGCCGACGCTGCCGTCATAGCCCACTCGGCTCTCGACGCCGGCCTGGGGAAAGCCGACGATCAGCAGCGACTTGTCGGGCGCCGCCGAGTGGACCGTCATCTCTCCGATCAGCCCCTGGCCGACGATCTCCAGGCGGCCGGAGACCCGCGACGAGGTGCGCGCCTCCACCACGCTGCGCCCGCCGATCGCCTCCACGTGGCGGGCGATGATCTCCGCCGGCTCCGGCAGGGTCTGCTCGGCCTGCTGCCTGACGATCCATTCGACCGCCCCTTCGAGCGCCGGGTCGCGGCCGGCGAGCAGGTCGGCGCGGCTCACCGCGACGTGCTCGTCGGGAAAGACACCGCGGCCCTCGAGCCGCACGCCGCCGTCGCTGATCACGAAGTCGGCGAAGGCGTGCTGGAGGATGTCGCCGTTGGGAAGCTCGTCCATCAGCGACGGCAGCACCGCCCCCATCGAGCGCTGGCCGAAGACCCGCGCCCGCCCGATCGCCTGCATGCCGCCGGCGAAGACCTCCGAAGTGCTGGCGCTGGTGTTGTCGATCAGGATCGCCAGCGGCCCGGCGAACGGCGCCACCCGTGCCCCGCTCGTATCGATTCGCCGCGGGTTGGCGACGAAGTGCAGCTCGCTGTCGCGCATCTTCATGGTTCCGAGCGCCACGTGCTCTTCCACGAAGTGGCCGCCGATCCCCATCACCATGGCGCCGAGGCCGCCGGGGTTGCCGCGTAGGTCGAGCACCACCCCGTCGGCGTCGCGCATCGTGTCGATCGCCTCGTCGAATGGGCGCGCCAACACCGGCAGCCAGATGTTGAAGCGGATCACGCCGACGCTCAGCGCCACGTCGGGCCGGACGATCTCGGAATCGAGCGCCGCCGGCATCGGCGGCAGGTTGCCGAACTGGCTGAGCTGCCCCGCCGGCCGCTGCAGCGGCAACGAGACCGTGACCGGAGCGTCGGCGGCATCGAAGAAGTCGATCTCGAGCTCCGAGGCCGGAGAGCCCGAAAGCATCCGCTTGATGCCCCGCTGGGCCTCGACGCGCGCCTTGTGCTCCTCGACCTGCTCGAGCAAGGCGTCGAGCTGGTCGCCGACCTCGACACCGCCCACCCGGCGCACGACCCAGCCGGGGCGGATCCCCGCCGCCGCGGCGGGCCCGCCGGCCGCCACATGGGAAACCACGAACTGCTCGCCGACCAGGGTCGCCTGGAAGCCGGCCTCGCCGTTGCCGGCCGCCGTCTCGCCGGGCGCCGGCGCCAGGCCGGCCAGCGATTCCCGCGGCCAGAGCGCGAAGTGCGACTGGTCGAGGCGCGACAGCATCTCCTTGATGACCGATCGCAGCTCGCCCGTCGAGGCAGCCGTCGCGGCCCGCGGCCGCAGCTCCTCGCGAACGGCATTCCAATCGACCCCGTTGAACTCGGGGTCGAAGTGGGTCTCGGCGATGATCTGCCAGGCCTGGTCGAAGGTCTCGAGGCCGCGGTCGAGCTGCGGCCGCGCGGCCTGCCCCGGAACTGCAGCCGATAGCAGGAGCGCCGAGAAAGCGACGAGCGCCGCGAGCGCCGCGGGACGCAACTTCGATTGCGTGTTGCTTCGGAAGAAACCCATCATCCCTCGCGGATTGCCTCTACCCTGCCTCTACGATACCCGGATCGGCAGCGGTCCGCATGGCGGCCTTTATCGGAAAGGATGACACCCGGCGGTGACGCCTCCGAACCACAATCGTCGCGGCGCGGCTAACGAATCCCCTCGAGGATCCAGATGCCGCCGGTGCGCTCCTCGACCGGGACGATGATCCGCTCGGCGCCGACCGCGAACTTGGTGTACAGGGCGGCCTCGGGCAGGCCGTTCTTCAGGTCGCGGAAGCGGGTCACCGGGAAGGGCTCGCCGCCGGCCGTCGCCTGCCCCCAGATGTTGAAGGCGCCGCTGCGGTCGGAGGCGAAGTAGAAGAACCTCTCGTCCGTCGACCACGCCGACCAGCCCTCCTGGGCGTCGTCCTCGATGAGGGGCGCCTGGCCGGTGCCGGCGGCGTCCATCACCCAGATGTCGCCGCCGCCGTCGTTGCGGTTGGTCCAGTAGGCGATCTGGCGGCCGCTGGGCGAGAAGACCGGGTACATCTCGTGGCTGATGTCGCGGGTCAGGCTGCGGGGCTCGGCGCCGTCGCCGAGCTCGAGCGACCAGATGTCCCAGTTGCCAGCGCGGTTGGAGTAGAAGGCCACCCGCCTGCCATCGCCCGCCACCGACGGAGACACGTCGCGCACGGGGTGCTCGGCGCGGGTCAGGGGGGTCGGCACGCAATCCACGATACAGCCGGCGCGCCAGAGCTCGTAGGCCCCGCGCTTGGTGGAGGTGAACAGGATGCCGTCGCCCGCCGGCGAGAAAACGCCGCCGATCTCGCGCACCGCCGCCTCCCAGACCGTGGTCACCTTGCGCTCGGTGAAGTCGCCGTCGAGCCGCATGGTGTAGAGGAGGCCCTGCACCGAGGTCCGGTGGGCGGTCCAGACGATCTCCAGGCCGTCGGCGGACAGCGATGGGTAGTAGTTGCTGTCGGCGGCGCGGGTCAACTGGTTGTCGACGCCGGTCGCCTGGCCGGTCTGCGGATCGATCTGCATCGACCACAGCTGACGGATGACGTGGCGGGCGGCGAAGGCGAGCCGCGAGCCGTCGGGCGACAGCGCCGGGTCGACATCGTCGGTCGTCGGCCAGGTCAGGCGCGCCCGCGCCCCGCTGGGACGGCCTCGAGCATCGAGGTCGATCCGCCAGAGGTCCTTGTTGCCCCCGTACGGGCCGCGGCTGACGACCAGGAAGCGGCCGGCGGAATCGACCGCCAGCCCGGCGGCCTCCTGGCCGGTGGGCACCAGGCCGAGCGGCTCGTGGAGGTCGCCGTCGGCGCCCACCATGTAGACGTCGGCGAGCGAGCGGTTCCAGTAATAGATGCTGCGGCCATCGCGGGACCAGACGGCGTGGGGGACGCCGGCGGTGTCCTCCACCACGACGCTGGGGGCCGCGTCGAGGCGGGCGGCCGTCACGTAGAGGTCGCCCCGCCAGTCGAAGACGATGCGCGTCGAGTCCGGCGACCAGCGCGGCCGGGCGCCGAAGCCGGTCACGCTCGTCGGCTGGCCGCCATGCGGCGAGATGATCGCGATACCGCCGTTGCCGAAGTCGCGGGTGTAGGCGACCGAGGAGCCGTCGGGGGCCCAGTCGGGGTCGGTCTCCTCGCCGGGGAAGTCGGTGATCCGATCGATGCGGCCGTCCCGTTCCAGGTGCCAGAGATCCATGCCGCCGGCGACGTCGGAGGCGTAGACGATGTCGCTGCCATCCGGCGACCAGGACGGTGATCCGGCCAGACCGGCCTGGCTG
>Ga0302046_10003027_pt1 | contig 15368 bp, 10 predicted proteins | sample RVTome_11_FD_200261 | JGI IMG/M metagenome (GOLD analysis project Ga0302046, IMG submission 200261) | Soil microbial communities from uranium-contaminated site in the Upper Colorado River Basin, Wyoming, United States - RVT147D111 (version 2) ...
CTTCCCGGTCGAGGGCAAGACCAGCCGGGCGATCGGAGGCCGGTTCGGCGATCCGCGCAACGGCGGGAGCCGTCCGCACGAGGGCGTCGACATCTTCGCGGCCCGCGGCACCGGCGCCCTGGCGGCCGCCGATGGACGGGCCTCGCGCGTCGGCAGCAACCGCCTGGGGGGCAAGACCGTCTGGCTGCGCACCGACGACGGCCTCGGGCTCTACTACGCGCACCTCGACCGCCAGCTCGTGCGCACCGGCGAGCGCGTCGCCGCCGGCGAGGTGATCGGCCGGGTCGGCAACACGGGCAACGCCGCCCGCACCTCCCCGCATCTCCACTTCAGCGTCCACGAGAACGGTCCGCTCGACCCCTGGCCCTTCGTCCACGAGCCGACCGAGCGCCCCGCCGAGGTGACCTCGGACCTGGCCCTGCTCGGCGGCTGGGCGCGGGTCGCCGGCTCTCGGGTCAACCTCCGCGCCGCGCCGAGCGCCGCCGCCGCCCTGCGCGGCGACGCCCGCCGCCACGAGGCCCTCCGCGTCGAGGGGGCGAGCGCGGCCTGGTACCGGGTGGTCGGCGCCCGCGGACCCGCCTACGTCGCCTCCTGGCTCGTCGAGGGCGTCGAGACGCCTGTCCGGCGTCTCGCCCTGGCGGCCCCGGAGCCCCTCCTCCACGAGCCCGCGCCGGACGCGCCCATCGTCGCCCAGGCCGCGGCGGGCACGAGCCTCGAGGTGCTCGCGGAGCGCCAGGGACATTGGCTCGTGCGGCGCGCTCCCGGCGACCGGCCGGCGTGGGTGTCGCGCGGAGGCGCACAGTGACCCTTGCCGCGCCGCGGCAGTGCGCAAGCGGCGGAGTCGTGAGGCGCGAGGACGGGTCGTGATGAGAGTCTTCGTCGCAGGGGGCAGCGGGGCGGTCGGCAAGCAACTGGTGCCGCTCCTCGTCGAGGGCGGCCACGAGGTGATCGCGCTGGCTCGCGACTCCGGGAGAGGGAGGGTGGTGGAGGGCCTCGGAGCGCAGCCCGCCGTCGCGGACGCTCTGGACAGGGACGAGCTGACGGCGGCCGTCCGCAGGGCGGAGCCGGAGGTCGTCGTGCATCAGCTCACCGCGCTCTCCGGCGTCTCCGGGAGCTTCAAGAAGCTCGACGAGGAGTTCGCTCTGACGAACCGCTTCCGCACCGAGGTGACGGACACGCTGCTGGCGGCGGCGCGTCTCGTGCGAGCACGACGCTTTGTCGCCCAGAGCTTCTGCGGCTGGCCGTTCGCGCGGGAGGGCGGGCCGATCAAGAGCGAGGAGGATCCGCTCGACCCGAGCCCGCCTGCCGGCTTCCGCCAGACCCTGGCCGCCATCCGCACCCTCGAGGACGCCGTGCGCCGCGAGACCGAAGTCGAGGCGCTCGCCCTGCGCTACGGGATCTTCTACGGACCGGGCACCGGCATCGCCGAGGACGGGACGATCGCCGAGCTCGTCCGCAAGCGCCGGATACCCGTCGTCGGTGAGGGCACGGGCATCTGGTCGTTCATCCAGATCCAGGACGCCGCGCGGGCGACGGCGGCGGCGCTGTCGGGCGGCACGCCCGGGATCTACAACGTCGTCGATGACGAGCCGGCGCCGGTCGCGACCTGGCTGCCGCATCTGGCGGGCGCCCTGGGGGCCAAGCCGCCGCGCCGGATGCCGGTCTGGTTGGCCCGACTCGTGATCGGCGACGGGGGCGTCTCGATGATGACGAGGGTCCGCGGCGGCTCCAACGCCAAGGCCAAGCGTGAGCTCGGGTGGCAGCCCATCTACCCGACCTGGCGGCGTGGCTTCGTCGAGGGGCTCTGATCCCCGAGCTCGTCGCGGCGCCGCGATGACGTTCGAGCGATAGCGCGTCGCTCCTCCTCCCTCTGGAGATCGCGGAGGAGATCGAGCCCCTCGAGCAGGCGCTCGACCTCGTAGAGGTCACTCGCGTCGGGGGCGCGCCGCCGGTGCGGTAGAAGCGCGAAGCCGCGCCCGATCCCGTGGAGCCGGTCGATGAAGGCAGCTGTCCGGGTACCGAAGGCGGTCATGGGCTGCAGGCCCTCACTGGATCGCCACGGACCAATGCCCGATGTCCCCGGACTCGAAGTCGTCGCTGAAGATCAGGGCGCCCTGGACGCCGATCACCCGGTAGCCCATGCGCTGGACCTCGGGGCCTTCGACGCCGTGGAGGGCGCTGAAGGTGACGAGGACCTTGTCGTCGGCGCCGGCGAGGCTCGGGCTGTCGTCGGGGCCGGCCGAGTCGGTCAGGGGGAAGCCGTCGTCGGGGTCGAGGACGTTGCCGTCGAAGTCGACGCGGGCCGCCCGCAGGTCGGCGCGCGGCTGCTCGATGCCGAGCAGGTGGCAGAAGTCCATCCAGGCCACGGCGAACTCCGAGCCGCTCCAGGCCGCGGCCGGGTAGTACTCGTGCCCGCCGCCGTCGGCGATCAGGAATTCGGGGGCCGGAAAGCTGCCGTCGGCGGCGATCAGACGGCCCTCGACGCGCGCGTTCTGGAACACCGTGTTGTCGTGCCAGACGACGAGGGCACGATCACCCGCCGGCGCGATGTCCGGATCGTCGCCGAGGCCGGCGCCATCGATGAGGAAATCGCCGGTCGCGGTGCCCGTGGCGTCGACGAAGGCGCCATGGATCTTCGAGGAGGAGATGTCGTGCGAAGGCTGGCGTTCCCAGGCCACGAGCCAGCGCCCCCCCAGGGTGGCGACGGTCGGGGCCAGCGCGAAGTCGAAGCCGAGCGTCATCGGGGTGTCGAGGACGGCGAGCGTCGCGCCGTCCACCCGGAAGCCTTTGAGGATCTGCTGGTCGCCGCTGAAGAGGTGGGTGTAGACGACGAGGAAGGCGCCCCCCATGCCGCCGACGGCCGAGGCGGTGGCCGAGTCGGTCATCAGCGCGGCCGGGGCGGCGTCGAGCGGCGAGCCGTTGGCGGCCACCCGCCGGCCCCAGACCGTGCTTCCGAGCGTCCAGGTGACGAGGTAGCGGGTGCCGTCCCAGGCGACGTCGGGGAACGCGGGGGTCGCCTCCTCGTAGGCGGCGACCTCGAAGGGCTCGGCGTCGAGCGGCGTCCCGTCGGCGGCGAGGCGCTGGACGAGGACCCGCGAGGCGCTCCCTCCCTGCGCGAGGAAGGCGACCAGGTGCTCGCCCCCCTGGCTCGCCGTCTCGGCCCAGGCCTGGCGGGTCAGGCCGACCGAGACGTCGACGGGCGAGCCCGGGGCTCCGAGGTCGAAGACGTTGGCTCCGCGGATGTTCTCGGCGATGCCGGCGCCCCAGTTCGCCGGGGCCCAGACGACCTCCGTCCGTCCGTCGCCGAGGCTCGAGACGGCCGGCATAAAGTCGTCGCCGTCGGGGACGAGGATCGGCGTCGGTCCCTCGACGATCGCGCCCTGCGGGCTGACGCGCAGCATGTAGAGGTCGGCGTCGGTGCCGACCTGCTGGTCGGGATTGGTCGAGAAGGCAATCACCCACTCGAGGCCGTCCCAGGCGACGTCGGGGCCCGTGGGCTGCCAGCCGAACCCGGCGTCGAAGCCGATGCCGCCGGGGTCGAGGACCTGGCCGCCGTGGTCGACGCGGTAGGCCTTGCGGCTGGGAGTGACGATCAGGAAGTCGCTGGCGTCGGTCGCCACGCGCACCCCGCCGCCGTCCCCCTCATCGTTCGACACGTGGACGGGCTGGGCGTCGAGGAGCGCGAGGTCGGCGGTGACGCGCCGGAAGCGGATCTCGTCCGGGGCGGCCTCGTTCCAGGCCAGCAGGTACTCGTCCTGCGCCCAGACCGCGCGCGGCTGGCGTGGGCCGAAGGCGGCGACGCTGTGCTGCTGCAGGATGACCGGGACCGCCTCGAGGACGGCGCCATCGGGGTCGAGCCGCACCCCCTCCAGGGTCGGGATGAAGGTGGTCGGCAGGTAGCTCTCCCACACTACGAACCAGTTGGTGCCGTCGGAGGCGACGCTCGGGCTCGACGCCGTGGTGCAGCCGTCGGTGCAGTCGAGCCAGATCGGGATGGGCTGCGGATCGAGGACGGCGCCCGCCGTCGAGACTCGTGCTCCCACGACGTCCCGGAAGAAGTACCAGTCCGGCCGCTCGCGCTGCCAGACGATGAGCCAGCTCTGGCCGTTCCAGGCGACCGTGGGACGGGTCTGGTTGCGGCCCTCCTGGGAGACGAGGATCGGCTCCGGATCGAGCAGCGCGCCGTCGGCGTCGAGGCGCGCGGCGTAGATGTCCCAGCCGTTGCCGCAGAACGGGTTGTCGGGCATCGCGGTGAAGCCGCAGAGCACGGTCCGCATGTCCTGCCAGACGACGAGGTATCCGGTGCCGCCGGGCGCGACCTGCACCCAGAGCTGGCTCTCGGTCGAGGTCCCCACGACAGCATCGCCGGGGAGGAAGAGAAGGTCGCCGACCGGCGGCTGGGCGGTGGCGGCGGTGACGGACAGGCAGAGGGCGAGGAAGGGGAGAGCGCGCGGGATCATGGAGGGAGCCTCCGAGTTACCGCTCACGATACGCCGCCGTTCATGACATCGGCATGACGCCGTCGTGCGTGCATGGGTGGTTCCGGGCCGCCCGTTCGGGTGGTCGGGCGCCCCGACGCAGCAGAGCTCCGGGCCCGCTCCGCGGACCTAGAAGAACCCCGGGAACTGCTTTTTCAGCTCCCCTTCGAACTTCCGCGCCACCTTCTCGAACCCGGTGCTGCGCGGGTGGATCTCGTCGTTCCACTCGCCGGAGCCGACCGAGCCGCGGGAGTCGACGTGGACGAAGCGGCGCTCCGAAGCGGCGATGGTGGCGAGCACGTTGTTGAACTCGTCGACGAGCCATGCGGCGATGGCCCGGCGGTGCTGCGCGGGGACGAAGACGGTGGGGTCGACCTCGCCGTTCATCGCCTTGTGCATCCAGGGCCCGAGCTTCTTCAGGCCCCAGAGGATGCGCACCGGGCGGTCGCCGGGGACGGCGTAGTCGTAGCCGTGGGCGAGGATCGTGCACTCGGGGTTGACGTCGTCGCGCGCCCAGCAGAGCTGCCGGTAGGCGATGCCGATCTGCTGCAGCTTGTCGAGGACCCTGTCGACCTCTACGAAGTCGAGGGCGGTCGTGCCCGCCGGGTTGGCTTTCAGGTAGAGCACCAGGTCGTCGCCCAGCAGGTCGTTGCCGCCGCCGCTCATCAGCAGCGCCTCGGCCCGGTAGTCCTTGCCGCCGCGGGTCAAATACGTGCGGTCGAGGTGCTCCTTGAGCTTGCGCAGCGGCTTCGCGTCGAGCATCCGCAACAGCTCATCGCCGGGCTTCTCGAGTCGCAGCACCGAGAAGTGCCCCATCGTCAGCAGGTGATCGACGACGTTGCGGTGGAGGGGAAAGGAGAACCAGGAATCCCCCTCGGTGAGGATCACCGGCTGGTCCGAGTGGTGCCGGATCTGCTCGATCAGGCCCTGGATCGTCGTGTGCTTCGCGGCGTCGGGTACCGGCATGGCTCCTCCCTCGGCTGGTCTCCTGCAACAGGCGCACAGGGATGATCGCCGTTACCGGACCGGCGGCACAACCAGGGCTTCCGGTCTCTACCAGACGATCTCGAGACCGTAGGGAGCCAGCCGCGAATCGCCGGTCACCACCGGGAGGTCCAGGGACAGGGCCTGGGCCGCCAGCAGCCTGTCGAACGGGTCCCGGTGGTGCATCGGGAGGTCGGCGTATCGGATCAGGTGCGGCGGCTCGAGGGGAAGGAGGGTCAGGACCCTCCCCGTGACGTGGTCGTCCACGAAGTCTCCCACCGACATCCCCAGCCGGAGCCTCCCCAGCTGGGTCTTGATCACGATCTCCCAGAGGCTGCCGACGCTCAGGAGCTTCTCGGCCTCGGAGTCGAGGATCGCCGCCTCGGCCGCGGCGGACAGGCGAGGATCGTCGAAGACGAACCAGAGGAAGGCGTGGGTGTCGAGCAGGACCCGGCTCACGAGTACTCGGTCATGTCCTCGAGAGGCTCGTCGAAGTCGGGCGCCATGGAGTAGCCCGGGTTCTTCCCTTCCCCCTTGGTGAGGGGCAGCCGTTCGGGCCGCACGGGGCGCAGCTCGGCCACGCGCCGGCCACGGCGGGTGGGGGTGCGGTGCAGGGCGACCCGTGGTAGCCTGCCCGGCGTTCGACGCAGGGCGCCCGCGGGAGAGGCGCCGCGCGTCCTGGTGAGGCCCACCGACGAGCTCCATGCGCCAGCGCCTGAACACAGCGATCCGGCTCGGCGTGTTGATGCTCCTCGGTCTGGCACCGCGGGCGGGCGCACAGGGCGAGGTGGATCGCCTGGCCGCCCTGGCCCCGGACCTCTCGCGTGGCGTGCTGCAGCGGGCGCTGACGGCCCTGGAGTGCTCGCCGGACCCGCGGCTGCGCGACGAGCCGATCCTGGCCGTCATCGACTACTCGCTGCCGTCGACCGCGAAGCGGCTCTGGGTCTTCGACCGCGCCGAGCCCAAGCTGCTCTACCGGCTGCTCGTCGCCCACGGCGTGGGCACGGGCGAGAACCGCGCGCGGATGTTCTCCAACCGGTCCGGCTCGCGGCAGTCGAGCCTCGGCCTTTTCCGCACCGCGGAGGCCTACCAGGGGGGTAACGGCTACTCGCTGCGCCTCGACGGGCTCGACCCGGGCGTCAACGACCGTGCCCGCGAGCGGACCATCGTGATCCACGGCGCCTGGTACGTGAGCCCGGAGTTCGCTGCCGACCACGGCCGTCTCGGTCGCAGCTGGGGATGCCCCGCGCTCGAGCGCCGGGTGGCGGCCAGCGTCATCGACGCGATCAAGGACGGTGCGGCCCTGTTCATCTCCGGCGACGATGGGCTCTGGCTGGCGCGCGAGAGCCGGCGCAGCTGCCCGCTGCCACGCGATCAGATCGCCGGCTCGAGGTCTTCCGCCAGCGCGTCGAGCACCGCGGCGTCACGGCCGTAGACGTCGTCGTAGAACCTTAGCTCGCCTTGCGAGTTGACCCAGGCCGTCCAGTAGAGGATGAGGACGGGCAGCGGGTCGTCGAGCATGACCGTCATGGTCTCGCCGCGCGCCAGCACCGCGTCGATGCGCGCCCGATCCCATCCCGTCTGACCCGCGAGCAGGCGCTCGGCGAGCGCGAGCGGGTCCTCGACGCGGATGCAGCCGTGGCTGAAGGTGCGCACCTCGCGGGCGAAGAGGTCGCGACTCGGCGTGTCGTGCAGGTAGACCGAGTACGGGTTGGGAAACATGAACTTGACCCGGCCGAGGGCGTTCCAGGGCCCCGGCGCCTGGCGGACGACGTAGGGAAAGGCGGCACCGGGTGCCAGGTCGATGCTCGACGCGTCCACCTCCCGGCCGTCGCGATCGAGCAGCGTCATGTGGTTGGCGCGCAGGTAGTCCCAGTCCTTGCGCAGGGCAGGGAGGATCTCGGCCCGCGCGATGCCGCCGGGCACGGTCCAGGTGGGATTGAAGACGAGGTAGAGCAGGTCCGCCCGGAAGACGGGGCTCTTGTGCTGCGTCCGCCCCACGACCACCCGGGAGGTCCAGACCGGTCGACCGTTCTTCACCAGGTAGACCCAGAAGCCGGCGATGTTCACGGCGACGTAGTCGTCTCCGAGGTCGCGGAGGATCCAGCGGCCCCGCTCGAGGTTGACGCGGATCTGGTCCAGGCGCCGCTCGACCGACACGTTCAGGGCGCCGACGGTCCGAGGTCCGACGATGCCGTCGGCGGTCAGGCCTCGTCGTAGTCCGGCGAGTCGAGTGGAGTCGAAAGGGGAAGATCGCCGGAAGCGGCCAGGCGGCGCCTGAGGGCAGGCACGCGCAGAGCCTCCTCGATCGCGCTCACCGGGTCCCCGTCGCCCGGCTCGGCGGAGAGATTCCAGTTCGGGTCGAGCGTCACGGGATCGACCTTGCCGAAGAGCAGATGGTGCCGCAGCAGGACCAGCGCGTCGGTCAGCAGCAGCTCGAGCTCGGCCTGCACCTCGGCGTCCTCCGGCAGTTGCCCGAGACGGCCCCGGAGGGCCAGGATCTGGTCCCGGTGGTAGGTCGCCGCCTCGAGCCCGTCCTCCGGGGCGCGGGCGATCGCCCGGACCATCTGCTCGCGGTCGGACACGTCCGTCCAGAGCGGCTCGAAGGCCCGGGTCTCGTAGAGCTCGGGGAGGACGAGCGTCGCGACAACCGGCACGCCGCCGAGGACGAGGCTATCCCCCGCCCGGAGTTGCTCCACACGGAGCCGGATCGCCTCGCGGATCGCCTCGTCGTCGCCGCCGGCGCGCGCCGGGCCGGCGGCGGACAGGCACGCCGCGACCGCTACCGGCAGAAGGGTCCACAGTCGGTCTCGTGTTATCGCGTCACCTCCGCAGGAAGCTAACAGAGCGGGCGGCTCCGGAGGGGCCGGGCTCACCGGAGGAGGAGCCGAGCCCATTCCGGGTCGCCGCCTCGCAGTGCCAGGCACTTGTCCCCCTCGCACTTGTCCCCCCTGGTGACCGAGCCTACCCGTGCTCAGGGCTCGCGGCCGAGGGCCGTGCGGGCCAGCCGCAGGCCCCAGTTGCGATCGCGGTGGGTGGGCAGGTCGTCGCTGCGGTCGGCGGCGCGGCAGTGGCGCGGGATGCTGCTCCAGGAGCAGCCCTTGCGGATCCGGTACTCGCCGGTGGCCGGGCCGGCCGGGTCCGTCGCCGGCTCGCCTCCGTGCGGGGAGTAGCGGTCGCCCGTCCACTCCCAGACGTTGCCGAGCATGTCCCGCAGCCCCCACGGATTGGCCTCCTTGGCACCCACGGGATGGGTGCCGCAGAGCTCGGCCGGGAGCTCCTTCCCGCCCCAGTCGCCGCACGGCCACGCCGGGCGGTAGTCGACGCCGCTGTTGCCGCCGTACCAGGCCAGGGGGGAGAGGGCGGGCGCCGCGTTGAGCGCCACGACCTCGAATGCGCCGGCCCACGTCGGCGTCTCGGTGCCGGCGCGGGCGGCCCGCTCCCACTCGGCCTCGGTGGGCAGGCGGTAGCCCGGGCAGTCGACGCCGGCGAGCTCCACCCGCGCGCAGCGGAAGTCGCCGTCGCACCAGTCCTCGCCGGCGGGGCACCCGCCGCCCAGCGCGCCCTCGCACCCCGCGAGCTCGTAGCAGGGTGGCAGGCCCTCCGCCTCCGAGACCAGGTTGGCGAAGGCCACGGCGTCGGTCCAGCTGACCGTCTCGACCGGGCAGTGGGGACCGCAGGCGGCGAGGAACGACGGCGCGGTTTCCGTCAGGCGCGCCCACTGCTCCTGCGTGACCTCGGTCTCGCCGAGCCAGACACCCCGGGTGAGCGTCACCCGGTGCGGTGTCTCGTCCTTATCGCGCCCCGGCTCGTCGAGGGGGCTCCCCATCCGGAAGCTCCCCGCCGGCACGTAGCGGAGATCCTCGTCGAGCGCCGCGCTGCGCAGGGTCGCCCCGGCCATCGGCACGGGGGCCTTCCGGCAGGCCAGCGGCGCCAGCGCCGCCGCGAGCGCCGCCACCGTCAGGATCGGGCGGAGCATGCGGCGAGGATACTGCGCTCGCGGCAGGTTCGGGCCACGAAACGCGAGCCTCTCGAGCCGGCCCCGGTCCTGAGCCGTCCGCCGCGCTATGATCGGCTGCCAGTTCCGCAGCAGTCCTTCTCCCGGGCGTCGCGCGCACACCGGGAGCCGCCGACGGGGGGGTCGGCACTCGATGATCGGATCTCGGCTGGGCCCGTACGAGATCACCGCCAAGCTGGGCGAAGGCGGGATGGGGGAGGTCTACCGGGCCACCGACGGGAAGCTCAAGCGCGAGGTGGCGATCAAGGTGCTGCCGACCGGCGTCGCCGACGACGCGGAGCGCCTGGCGCGGTTCGAGCGCGAGGCGCAGCTGCTGGCCCAGCTCCACCATCCCCACATCGCCTCGATCTTCGGGCTCGAGGAGTCGGCGGGCGTCCGGGCCCTGGTGATGGAGCTGGTGGAGGGGCCGACCCTGGCGGATCGCCTGAGCGCGGGCCCGGTCCCGCCGGCGGAAGCCCTGCGGATCGCGCGTCAGATCGCCGACGCGCTGGAGGCGGCGCACGGCAAGGGGATCATCCATCGCGACTTGAAGCCCCAGAACGTCAAGCTGACCGCCGCCGGCCAGGTGAAGGTGCTCGACTTCGGGCTGGCCAAGGCGATGGAGATGCCGGGAGCCGGGGGCTCGGCCACCGCCTCGCCGACGCTGCTCAACTCGCCGACGCTGACCGCGGCCGGAACGCAGCTCGGGGTGATCCTCGGCACCGCGGCCTACATGGCGCCCGAGCAGGCACGCGGCGGCGCGGTCGACAAGCGGGCGGACATCTGGGCGTTCGGGGTCGTGCTCTGGGAGATGCTGACGGGCGCCTCGCTCTTCGCCGGCGACACCGTGACCGACACCCTGGCCGGCGTGCTGAAGACCGAGATCGACCTCGAGGCGCTGCCCGCCGGGAGTCCGGCGGCGGTCCGCCGCCTGCTCCGGCGCTGCCTCGAGCGCGACCCGAAGAACCGTCTGCACGACATCGCCGACGCGCGCATCGTCCTCGACGAGGTGCTCGCCGGGGGCGCCACGGACGAGGCGGAGGAGCCGGAGCGGCGCCCGGCCCGGAGCCCACGGCAGGCCATCCTGCCGTGGATCCTGGCCGGGGCCCTGGCTGTCGGCCTGGCCGCCGCCCTGTTTCTACGGCCGGCGTCCGGCCGATCCGGTCACCCCGGGGGACGGACGCGGTTGGCCTTGGAGGTCGCGGTACCGCCGGGGCAGATCCTCAACGAGGACTCGGCGCTCGCGCTGGCCCCCGACGGCAGCGCCGTCGTCTTCAGCGCGACCGACCCGATGAGCGGCCCGCAGCTGTGGCTGCGCCGGCTCGAGGGCTTCGAGTCCGTGCCGCTGCGCGGGACCCAGGGCGCTGCGTTGCCGTTCTGGTCACCGGACTCCCGCTCGATCGGCTTCTTCCGGACGGGCGACGGGACGCTGTGCCGCTACGATCTCGCGAGCGGTGGGGTCGAGGTCCTCGCCGGAGTCGGGGCGGGGCCGATCCCCGGCGGGGGACCCGGGAGCCGGGGAGCCAGCTGGGGCGCCGACGGCACGATCCTCTTCGCCCCCTCGGTCAACAGCCGCATCCAGCGGCTGATGCCCGACGGGACGATCGAGGACGCAACCGTCCTCGACCCGTCGATCCTCGACGGCTCGCACCGCTTCCCCTCCTTCCTGCCCGACGGGCGGCACTTCGTCCTCACGGTGTGGAGCAACAACCTGGAGACGGCGGCGCGGGTGGGCGGCGTCTACCTCGCCTCGCTCGAGGACGGCATCGAGCGACGGTTGACCTCCGATGCCTCGCAGGCGCTGGTGGCCGGCCCCGACCTCCTGCTGGTCCGTCGCGACGGTGCGCTGGTGGCGCTGACCCTCGATCCGGAGACGCTGGAGGTCAAGGGAGCACCCCGCAAGATCGCCGACGCGCCGCTCTACTGGGCCGCCTCGGGCGGCCTGGTCGCCTCGGCGACGTTCGCCGGCGACCTGGCCTTCGCGCTCGACACCGGCGCGCGCGGCGGCCGCCTCGTCTGGCTGGGGCGGGACGGAGACCCGGTCGGGACGGTCGGGGAGGAGCGTCTCGGCGTCGCCGAGCTGGCCCTGGCACCGGACGGACGGCACTACGCGGTGATGGCCGTCGGCGCGGCAGGGGGCAACATCCTGGTGGGCGACGAGCGGCGCGGCGTCCTCGACCGCCTGACCCCCGAAGGCATCGATTCCTCCGCTCCGGTCTGGTCGCCGGACGGCCGATGGCTCGCCTACGTCACCGAGGCCGAAGGGTCCCTGAGCATCTACCTCCAGGAGGCCGACGGGAGCGATGAGGCGGAGCTGCTGCTGAGCGATCCGCAACGCGGTTTCGTAGGCTCGAGCTGGTCGGCCGACGGCCGCTACCTGCTGTTGCAGTCGAGCGCCAAGGGCGACTCCCGGACGGACCTCTGGATCTACGATTTCTCCGAGGGCGGAGCTCGCGAGCTCCTGGCCGATCAGTCGGCGGCCCTCGGGGAGCCGACGCTCTCGCCCGACGGCCGCTGGCTCGCCTACACCTCGGACGAGTCGGGCAACCCGGAGGTCTTCGTGCGCCCCTTCCCCGGCCTCGATCGCCGCTGGAAGATCTCGCAGGGCGGCGCCACCTCCCCGCACTGGAGCCGTGACGGCCGCGAGCTGCTCTTCACCGGGCTGGCGGACGGGTCGATCCAGGCGGTGGACGTCGCCGTCGGTGCCGGGGGCCTCGAGGTCGAGGCCCCGCGCCCCCTCTTCACTCCCGTCCCGCGCCCCCTCGCCCTCGCCCCCGCCCCCGATCACGACCGCTTCCTCGCCGGCGTTCTCCCCGCCGACGCGCGCCAGGAGCCGATCCGCCTGATCCTCGGCTGGCGCTCGGCTCCCGGCTCGGAGACCTCCCCCTGAGCCTCGCCGCCGGCACCCGCCTCGGCCCCTACGAGATCACCGCCAAGCTGGGCGAGGGCGGGATGGGGGAGGTCTACCGGGCCACCGACGGGAAGCTCAAGCGCGAGGTGGCGATCAAGGTGCTGCCAGCGGCGTTCGTCGAGGACGAGGGGCGGCTGGCACGGTTCGAGCGGGAGGCGCAGCTGCTGGCGCAGCTCCACCACCCGCACATCGCCTCGCTCTTCGGGCTCGAGGAGTCGGGCGGGATGCGCGCGCTGGTGCTCGAGCTGGTCGAGGGGCCGACGCTGGCGGATCGGCTGCTGCGCGGTCCGCTGCCCCTCGAGGAGGCGCTCGAGATCGCGCGGCAGATCGCCGAGGCGCTGGAGGCGGCGCACGAGAAGGGGATCATCCACCGGGACCTCAAGCCGCAGAACATCAAGGCGCCCGAGGACGGGGCGGTGAAGGTGCTGGACTTCGGGCTGGCGAAGGCGCTGGACCCGGCGGGGACGGCGTCGGGCGACCCGTCCGCCTCGCAGCTGGCGGCGTCGCCGACGCTGACTTTGGGTGCCACTGTCCAGGGAGTCCTGCTGGGGACGGCGGCCTACATGGCGCCGGAGCAGGCGAAGGGGGCGGCGGTCGACAAGCGGGCGGACATCTGGGCTTTCGGGGTGGTGCTCTGGGAGATGCTCACCGGGAGGCGTCTCTTCGAGGGTGACTCGGCGGCCGACACGTTGGCAGGTGTGCTCAAGACCGAGATCGACCTGGACGAGCCCCCCGCCGAGGCCCCGCGGGCGGTGCGACGGCTGCTGCGACGCTGTCTCGAGCGCCGACCCAAGGACCGCCTGCACGACATCGCGGACGCCCGGCTGGAGCTCGAAGAGGCGCTGGCCGCGCCGTCGCGAGGGGGTGTGGAGCCGACGGTCGCCCGCCGTGGGACGCTCGTCCCGTGGTTGGTGGCCGGGACGCTGGCGGTGGGTCTCGCCGGGGTCCTGGCGTGGGGTTTCGCCCGCCCGGCGCCCGTCGGCGGCTCCCTCTCCCTCACCGTCAGCCCGCTCACCCAGGGTGCGGGCCTCGAGGTGCAGCCCTCGATCTCGCCCGACGGCAAGCTGGTGGCCTACGCCTCCGACGCCGACGGTGACTGGGACGTCTACGTCGTGCGGGCGGCGGGCGGCACACCGACCAATCTGACCGACGGCTCGCCCGAGGACGATCTCCAGCCCGCGTTCTCCCCCGGCGGAGAGAGCATCGCCCTTCGCTCGGAGCGTGGCGGCGGAGGGCTGTTCGTCATGGGGGCCACCGGAGAGTCCGCGCGTCGCCTCACCGACGAGGGCTTCAACCCCAGCTGGTCTCCCGACGGCCGCCGGATCGTGTTCTCGACCGAATCCGTCAACCAATCCCCGGGCTATCGCGAGATCAGAGCGGCGCTCCGGCAGGTGGACGTCGAAACCGGCGAGGTGACCGAGCTGTTCGACGCGCTCGACTCCGTCCAGCCCGTGTGGTCGCCGCACGGGCAGCGGATCGCCTTCTGGGGTCTGTTCGAGGACAGCGGACAGAGAGACCTCTGGACGGTGGACGCCGACGGCGGCGCCCCGGTGCGCGTCACCGCGGATGCCGATCTCGACTGGAGCCCGACCTGGTCCCCGGACGGCCGGTTCCTCTACTTCTCGAGCGATCGCGGCGGCAGCCTCAACCTCTGGCGCGTCGCCATGGACGAGCGCACGGGACAGGTCCTCTCCGCTCCCCGTCCGGTGACGACGCCGTCGCGTTGGAGCGGCCAGGCGGCGCTGGCTGCCGATGGCGTCACCCTGGTGTACACGGCGCTGGATCGCCGTACCAACGCCGAGCGCGCGGCTCTCGATCCGGACCGGCTCGAGATCGTCGGGGCTCCCGAGGAGATGACCCGCGGCACGGTGGAGTACGCCTATCTCGACCCCTCGCCCGACGGTACGCGGCTCGCCCTGGCGACGAGCGGGCGGCGGGAGGACCTCTGGGTGCTCGAGACGACGAGCCGAGAGCTGCGACGGCTCACCGACGACCCCGCCAAGGACCGCGGCGTGAGCTGGACCCCCGACGGCCGGCATCTGTCGGCCTACTCGGATCGCGGCGGCAAGTACGAGCTCTGGTGGATCCGGGGCGATGGATCCGGGCTCGAGGCGGTGACGCGCAGCGACGGACCCCTCTACGCGCCCGTCTGGTCGCCCGACGGCCGGCGCCTCTCGGCCGGGACGATGGAGGAGCAGCTCCTCTTCGATCTCACGGGATCTCCCCCCGTGGCGCCCGTCGAGAGTCTGCCACCTCTCGGAGATGCCGAGTATTTCGTGGGGAGCTCCTGGTCCGGTGACGGTCGCCGGATCGCGGGTGTCGGTATCTCGGGCGCGACGGCGGAGGTCCAGACGGGAGTCGTCCTCTACGACGTCGACGCCCGAAGCTACGCCCGGATCGGCGACCTCCGGCCCACCTGGGGGGGCTTCCCTGCGCCACCGGTCTGGCTCCCGGACGACCGCCATCTCGTGCTGGGCGCCGGCCCCGATCTGATGATCGTCGATAGTGCATCAAGCGAGCAGCGGCGACTCCTCGCCGCTCCCTCCGGATCCCACTACTTCGCGCCGCACCCCACTCGCGACGGGCGAACGCTCTACTACCTGCGCCTGCAGGAAGAGTCCGACCTCTGGATCGCCCGGCTCCGGGAGGACCCATGAGTTTCGCCGCCGGCACCCGCCTCGGCCCGTACGAGATCACCGCCAAGCTGGGCGAGGGCGGAATGGGGGAGGTGTACCGGGCCACCGACGGGAAGCTCAAGCGCGAGGTGGCGATCAAGGTGCTGCCGGCGGCCTTCACCGAGGACGAGGCGCGGCTGGGGCGCTTCGAGCGGGAGGCCCAGCTGCTGGCGCAGCTGCAGCATCCGCACATCGCCTCGATCTACGGGCTGGAGGAGTCGAACGGAGTGCGGGCCCTGGTCATGGAGCTGGTGGAGGGGCCGACGCTGGCCGACCGGCTCGCCCGGGGGCCGCTCCCGCTCGAGGAGGCCCTCGCCGTCGCC
>Ga0302046_10003028_pt1 | contig 15364 bp, 12 predicted proteins | sample RVTome_11_FD_200261 | JGI IMG/M metagenome (GOLD analysis project Ga0302046, IMG submission 200261) | Soil microbial communities from uranium-contaminated site in the Upper Colorado River Basin, Wyoming, United States - RVT147D111 (version 2) ...
ATGAGGTCTTCTCCGCTCCGGATCCGTTCGCCGAGGGCATTGAGGACCGACATGGCCGTCTCCGGGGCAACGCCGAAGATGAGCAGCTCCGGATGGGCGAGCCCGAAGAGCCCGACGGTGTAGGCGAAGGCAGGGCCGTCGTCCGGCGGGCACTCGCATCCGGGGACGTTGCAACCGCCGCCCACGTATCGGATCATCCAGCCGTGGCGGCGCACCACGGTCCTCATCTGGGCGTCCTCTTGGTCGATCCAGGCCCTGGTTCTGGCATCCATCGGCGATCTCCCCGGTCGAGCGGCACCGATACCAACGTACCGGCCCTCACCGACAGGAACGGAGATCGCGTTCTGGCGTGACGCAGCCGGCCACAGCCGACCCGGTTGCGCAAGCAGCGGAGTGTCAGGCTTCTTGTGTCCGGTCGGGTGACTCATGCAGATAAGACCCGCGGGCGCCCGGGTGGTCGAGGACCGGCGAATGGCTCATGGGCTGGTGGGAGCGAGTTGGGGGCCGCCAGGACAATCCGAGGGTGGAGACATTCTCGGGCCGAGCGGGCGGCATGGGTCTATAGCCTGGTCTGCCGAGCCTTCGACCCACAGTTGGAGCGCCGCACCAAGCCGGAACCAGTCGCGGAATTTTGGTGGGCGTGCCAGTTGGCCTTCGGGCACCCGATCCCAATCGACGTAGCCGACGTTGACGGGGACACAGGTTGTCTCCTGGCGGACCGTCTCGATGATCTCGTCGGCAGTCACCGCCGATGTGGGATACTCGACGAGCCATCCGTCACGTCCATCCACGAGACAACTCAACGCGTGAAAGGGACCGGCGTCGAGGAACACGAACGCGGCTATCGAGACCGACACAGTGAAGAGGAGCGCCGCGGCCGAGAGGCGCCAGATGCGTTGGGCCATTGCCTCATCCTATGGGCGGGCTGCGCGTGCGGCGATCGCTGTCCCCTGAGGTCGGTCAGAGGAACGGCCAAACCCACTGGCCACGCTGGGTACCGGGAGGGGGACTCGAACCCCCACGGGCTTGCGCCCAACGGATTTTGAGTCCGTCGCGTCTACCGATTTCGCCATCCCGGCGAGGACCCGATGATAGGAGCGACCGTAGAATCGCCGGTGTGGGGAGGCTCGAGCGCAAGCTGCTCCGGATCGTCGACAGGCAGGCCGCACTGCGAGAGTCGGAACGCCTCGTCGCCGAGGAGCTCTCGATCCATCGACACCTCGACGACGATGCGAGGCGCGACGCCGCCGTCAGCGAGTCGCCGCTCGATCGCGCCGACGCCCGCGAGACGGCCGCCGATGTGCGTCGCTTCGAGGACCATCTCGCCCGGCTGCAGGCGGAGCAGCAGCGCCTCGAGGCGAGGCGGCGCAAGTTGGTGGCGCGGCTGCGGGACTGAGTGGGCGCGCTAGTCCGGTTGTGCGCGCAGAAAATGGCCTCCAGATCCTTGGTCGCCCCGTCGATCATCCCTCAGGCCGCATTCGGCATCACACGGGCGAGAAGGGCCTGATGAACAGGATCATCGATCAGCTTGCTGGTCACCAGAGACGGCGGTTCGAGCGCGGGACCACGATTCTCGAGTTCACCATCGTCGCCTCGCTCCTCTTCTCCATGCTCTTCGGGATCATCGAGTTCGGGCTCGCTTTTCGCGACCGGCTGACGATATCGAACGCAACCCAGAACGCCGCCAGGGTCGGGGCGGCCCGGGGCGACGACGCCGACGCCGACTTCGAGATCCTGAAGGCGATGGAGTCCTCGCTCTCCAACCTCCCGAACACCGGCATCCAGATCGTGAAGTTCGTCGACGTGTTCAGGGCCACGACTGCCGGACTGCCCGCGTCCGGATGCCCTGGTGCGGCATGCAACCGGTACACGTACACGCCGGGTGGTCCGGGGTGTGACTGGAACCCGTGCCCCGACCCGGACGCCGGCTACTCGGGATGGCCGTGGAATCCCTCCTCGCGCGACGTTGCCCTCCCCGACCTGGAGGTCCTCGGGGTTCGGACCACGTTCTCGCACAACTGGATCACGGGCGGCCTCATCCCCCTGCCGAACGTCGACTGCACGGGCGCGCCGGGCACCTCATGCTGGGTCGACATCGCTCTGTTCAGGCAAGAGCCGCAGGTGTTCGAGCCATGAGCCGGCTCGCCTCGGGGCGTGAAGGATCCGAAGGCGAGAAGGGGACCGACAAGGAGCGAGGAGCGACGCTCGTGCTCGCCTCGCTCACGATCGTCGTGCTCCTCGGGATGGCGGGATTCGCAGTCGACCTGGGGTGGCTCTATCTCAAGGCGAACCAGGCCCTGAAGGCGGCGGAGGCATCCGCCCTCGCCGGGGTCGTCCACATGCCCAAGCCGGGCGCGGTCCCCTGGGGGGCAGGCGCCGAGGCGTGGGACACCGCGGTGGACGTCGCCGCCCGCAACGGCTACACGACAGGATCCGGCACCACCGTGACGCCCAGCGAAGTGCCCGGCCACCCCAACCAGCTCGAGGTCGACGTGGCTACGTCCGTTCCGACCTTCTTCATGCGGATCTTCGGCATCGGGAGCGTGTCGTTCAGCCGCGACGCCATCGCCGAGCACCTCCCACCGCTCAAGATGGGCAGCGACGAGCCGTTCCTCGGCAAGGATCCGACCGACCCTTCTCGCAACACGCACTACTGGCTGTCGGTCAACGGCACGTACACCGGCAAGAACGAGGGTGACCCGTTCTCGACGGTGTGCTACCTCGGATCGGCCGGTCCGGGCGGGCCACCGCCCTATCCGAATCCGGTGCCGGCAGGCTGCAGCGCCACGGGCAATCACGAGTATCGGAACCCTGCGTACTACTTCGCGGTCAATGTCCCGGCCGGGCACGTCGGCACGACGCTGGCAGTCGACGTCTTCGACGGGCCATGGACGGACCCGGCGCTCCAGACCGCCGACTACCACTACCGGTGGGACGTGACGCCGTACGTCACGACCTTCCGCCTCCTCGCGCCCGACCAGACTCCGGACGACCCCAGCGACAACGCGGTCGAGATCTGCCGAGACGACTACCACGCCCTGGGGAGCCCCGGCTACGACCCGTCAGAGGCACAGGTGTGGGACACGCTCTGTACGACGACGGCGGTCGAGGGGACCTACGTCCTCGAGCTCTCGGTCTCGGGGGACACGTACTCCAACAACAAGTTCTCGCTCCGCTCCCGGATCAACGGCTCCACGGCGAACAACGTAGAGATGTGGGGCTTCGGGGCGCTCTCTCTGGCGATGCACGACCCGAACACCAGCCCGGTCTTCAAGATCGTTCGCCTCGACCCGATCTACGCCGGGACATCGCTCGTCGTGGCGCTGTGGGATGCGGGCGACCTCGGCCAGGCGGGGACCCTGACGTTCGGTGGCGCAGTTGCCGGGCTCGAGTGCCGTGTCAGGGAGCTCGACGACCACGGCTCGGTCGTCGCCAACTGGCACGCCGACGACGGGGGCGCCGGTTGTGAGCTCAACATCGCGCCGAACGAGCACAACAACCAGTGGGTCGAGTTCCAGTTCGACGTGCCGACGACATACGCGTGCCCGGCCTCCTGCTGGGCCGATGTCACCTACGCATTCGGTTCGGCGCCCCACGACCGCACGACGTGGACCGCCACCATCCAGGGTGGTCCGGTCCACCTCCTGCCTTGAAAGAGGGGATACCCGGGATGAACGCGCCCAGCGTGGCAATTCGCCACTCAGGAATTGTCCTCCATGTGTCGATAGAAGGTGCAGGCGACCCATTGACGGGCGGGACTTGATGGCGCAAATTCATCGTCGCAAACATGAACACTCTCAGGTAGGGTTGACAACTGTGAGTAGTTTTCCTGGTCGAGAGCGTGACTCTGAGCGCGCATCCGAATCCGGCACCAGCCTCATCGAGTTCACGCTCGTTGCCTCGCTGCTGTTCACCCTCCTGTTCGGGATCATCGAGTTCGGCCTGGCGTTTCGCGACAGACTCACCATCTCGAACGCCTCCCAGGGAGCGGCCCGGGTGGGCTCCTCGCTCGGCGACAACGACGAGTCCGACTTCGAGGTGCTGAAGTCGCTCGAGCAGTCCCTGGGTACGCTCGCCAACTCCGGAATAGACATCATCCGCTTCGTCGACGTCTTCCGGGCAAACTCGAGCGGCAACCCGGTCTCGGGCTGCCCGGGTACGAGCTGCAACCGCTACCTCTACTCACCGGGCTTCGCCCCGAGTTGCGACTGGAACCCGTGCCCCGACCCGTCCGCCGGGTACTCGGGCTGGAGTTGGGCCCCGGCGTCGAGGGACGTGGAGCTCCCCGGGCTCGACGTCATGGGCGTCCGGATCACCTTCAAGCACGACTGGGTCACCGGCGGCTTGCTCCCCCTGCCCAACGTCCAGTGCGACGGCACCGCAGGTGCGACGTGCTGGACAGACGACGCACTGATGAGACTGGAACCACAGGTGTTTGCCCCATGAAACTGATCGAAAGACTCGAGAACCGAATCGCTCCCGTGACGGCGGAAGGCGAAGATGCAGACCCGAAGCAGCGCGGGGCGACGCTGATCCTCGCCACGCTCGTTCTGGTCACCCTCATGGGGATGGCCGGCTTCGCAGTCGACCTCGGCTGGCTGTACCTCAAGACCACCGAGGCTCAGAAGGCGGCCGAAGCGTCGGCGCTCGCCGGCGTCGTGCACATGCCTTACCCTGCCTCGGTCCCGTTCGCGGCGTCCGAAGCGCACGATACGGCCATCGACGTGGCGGCGCGCAACGGGTACACGTCCGGCTCGGGGACCACGGTCACGCCCCAGCCCGTTGCTGGGCGGCCCAACCGGCTCAACGTCCAGGTGGCCACGACGGCGCCGACGTTCTTCATGAAGGTGTTCGGTCTCGACTCGGTGAGCTTCATGCGCGACGCCACCGCCGAGCAGTTGCCCCCCCTGAAGCTCGGCAGCGACGAGCCGTACCTCGGTAGTGACCCGACAGACCCGACGCGCAACCGGTTCTTCTTCGTCGCCATCAACGGCGAGCGCGAGCCGAAGGAGAACGGCGACCCGTTCAGCACGAGGTGCGTCGCAGCCTGCTCGAGCGGCACGCCGAATCCCCAGTACATCGACCCGGCGTACTACTACGCCGTCGAGGTGCCCGACTCCGAGGTCGGCCAGTCGATGAACATCCAGATCTACGACGGGCCCCACTGGAGGAACAACCAGAGCAACTTCCTGGCCGGTAACCCCTTGGCCACCGGCGACCGGGCCGATCCACCGTCCGGTTTCGCCCTCCGGTTCACTCTGTTCGCACCGGACCAGACGCCCGGCAACCCGGCGGACAACCCGGCCATCCCCGGCTGCTCACGCACGTACGGCGAGGCCAGCTCCGGGACGTCGGCGGGTGTGCGCGAGTGGACGTCGGTGTGCACGGTCACGGCCACCAAGGGCCTCTACGTGCTGGCCGTGTCCATCGACGGCAATGGCAGGGCGATCTCCGACTTCTCCATCCGCACCTTGGTCGGCGGCAACCAGAACAGCGGCGTCGACGTGTACGGCCTCGGGGCGATGTCACTCGACATGATCCAGGCGGGCGTCACCGCCAACTTCAAGATCGTCAAGCTCGAGGACATCTATGCGGGCACCCAGCTCGTAATCTCCCTGTTCGACCCGGGTGACATCAGCGGAGGCTTTGCCAATCTGAGCTTCGATGGCGAGGCGGCCGCCTGGGACTGCGGGGTGAGGATCTACAACCACGCCAAGAACCCGATCACCGGGTGGACGGGAGACGACAGTCCAGGCTCGGCGCCTTGTCTGCTCAACACATCCGGGCAGCGGTTCAACAACCAGTGGGTCGAGTTCCGCTTCGACATCCCGAGCACGTACACGTGCGCCATCGACTGCTGGTTGCGGGTGACGTACAACTTCGCCCCGACGGCGACCGTGACAGAGCGCACGACGTGGGGTGCCAGGATCAACGGCCAGCCGATCCACCTGTTGCCCTAGCGGACGGGTTGACGGGCTTGCTTCGGGGCGCACGCCGCGTCGGCGGCGCCGCCGTACACTCGGACGATGCCGAAGATCGCGCTGCTCGACGGTCACAGCCTCGCGTACAGGGCGTTCTACGCTCTCCCTGCCGATCTGGCGACGCCGGCGGGCCAGGTCACGAACGCAGTGTTCGGATTCACCTCGATGCTCATAAAGCTCCTCGGAGACGAGCACCCAGATGCGCTGGCGGTTGCCTGGGACGTCCGGGGTCCGACCTTCCGGACGGAGAGGTACGCCGAGTACAAGGCTCAGAGAGAGGCCCCTCCTGAGCTGTTCAGGGGGCAGCTCCCGCTCATCGACGAGGTGCTCGACTCGCTGAAGATCGCCCAGCTCAGGAAGCAGGGCCTCGAAGCGGACGACATCATCGCAACGCTCACGGCCCAGGCCCGGGCGGCAGGATGGGACGTGATCGTCGTGACCGGCGATCGGGATGCCTTCCAGCTCATCGAGGACGGAGTGACGGTGCTCTACACCCGGCGGGGCATCTCGGACACCGTCAAGGCTGACAGGGCGTGGATCGTGGAGCGATATGGCATCGCTCCCGACCGCTACCGGGACTACGCCGCCTTGCGCGGCGACACCAGCGACAATCTCCCGGGTGTCCCGGGCGTCGGTGAGAAGACGGCCTCCAAGCTCATCCAGTCCTACGGCGACCTCGACGGCGTGTTCGCCCACCTGGATGAGCTGACACCGAGGTTGCGCCAGAACCTGACCGAGGCCAGGGATCAGGTCATGCTGAACCGAGAGCTGATGACGCTCGTCCGTGACGTCACGTTCGGCGACGCCGAAGGCGGCAAAGTCGACATCGAGGCCTTCACGCTGCGCGAGTGGGACCGCGACGAGGTCCGCATGGTGTTCGACGGGTTGGCGTTTCGCACGTTGTGGGATCGTCTCGTCGAGCTGGGGGGACAGGCTGCGGCCGCCGCGGAGTCGATAGACGTCGAGGTGACGACCGCCGTCGACTTGGCAGGTGTCGAGGCACTGCCGCCGGGACCCGTGGTCGTCGAGCTCGTGACGGATGGGTTCGAGCTCGCCGGGGTCATGTGCGCCTCGTCCGACGCCGCCGCCCTGTTCGTGCCCCTCGAGTCGTTGTCCATCCTCGATGCCCGCTTGAAGGCCGACGGCATGGTGGCGCACGACGCCAAGCGGGTGCTGGGCGCCCTCATCGAGGCGGAGACGGGCCCGTACCGGGTGGCGTTCGACACGGCCCTCGCCGCCTACGTCATCAACCCTGCCCAGCGCGCCCCGGACCTCGAAGAGCTCGCCTATCGGGAGCTCGGCCTCACGGTGGAAGCGGCGCAGGACGACGGCGAGGGAGCGCCGCAGGCGTCCTTCGACTTCTCGGGCCGTCAAGGGCCCGATCTCGAATCGGCTGCCAGGCGTGCCGTCACGGTCGCCCGCCTGGTGCCTGCGCTGCGCCAGCAGGTCGAGGCGAGGGGCAGCACCGCTCTCCTGGAGGACATCGAGCTGCCGTTGATCCCGATCCTGGCGAGGATGGAGGTCACAGGCATCGCGGTCGATGCCGAGTTCCTCACCGATCTCGGCGACGATCTCCGTAAACGCTTGGGTGAGTTGGAGACGGCGATCCACGAGGCAGCCGGAGAGCCGTTCAACATCAACTCGACATTGCAGCTGCGCGAGGTGCTCTTCGACAGACTCGGCCTTCCGGTCCTCGCCAAGACTCCGAAGGGTCAGCCGTCGACGGATGCCTCCGTCCTCGGGAAGCTGCGGGACGAGCATCCGGTCGTCGAGAACCTGCTGCGCTATCGAGAGCTGGAGAAGCTGCGATCGACGTACGTCGATGCCCTGCTGCCGCTCATCGAGGAGGACGGGCGAATACGGGGCCGCTTCAACCAGATGGCCGCCGCGACGGGCCGCCTCTCGCAGGAGCAGCCGAATCTGCAGAACATCCCGATCCGATCCGAGGAAGGCAGGGTCATCCGCAAGGCGTTCGTCGCCGAGGAGGGATGCGTGTTCCTCGTAGCCGATTACAGCCAGATCGAGCTTCGCATACTGGCGCACATGTCGGGCGATCGCGGGCTCGTGGACGCCTTCGAGCACGATCTCGATATCCACACCGCGACCGCCGCCCGGGTCGGCGGCGTATCGCTCGCCGAGGTCGATCCGGACGCCAGACGCCGGGCGAAGATGATCAACTTCGGGCTCCTCTACGGGATGGAGGCGTTCGGGCTCGCCCAGCGCCTCGAGATCTCCCGCGAGGAGGCGGCGGCCCACGTCGAGCAGTACTTCGCCCAGTTCCCGGAGGTGAGAGCCTTCATGAGGGGGATCGTCGCCGACGCCAGGGCGACCGGGTTCACGACCACCCTGCTCGGGAGGCGCCGCTACCTCCCGGAGCTGGCGTCGTCGAATTTCCGGGACAGGCAGATGGGGGAGCGGATGGCCTTGAACGCTCCGATCCAGGGCTCGGCGGCCGACATCATCAAGAAGGCGATGGTCGAGCTCGACGAGGCCCTGCGGGCCGGTGGATACCGCGCCGAGATGCTCCTGCAGGTCCACGACGAGCTCGTCCTGGAGGTACCCGAGGACGAGATCGAGGCGGTGACGGAGCTGACGAAGCGAACGATGGAAGGCATCGTCGAGCTGCGGGTGCCGCTACGCGTCGACACGGCCATCGGCAGGTCCCTCGCCGACACTAAGAGCTGACGTCACTTCACCAGCGCCTCCCGAACCTGGTAACCTCGTGGCTGCCCGAGGCAGGTCAGCGCGCGCTCGGGCAACCCATTGCCAAGGAGTTGACGTTCTCGCATGATCGAACAAGAAAACGAGGTCACCCAGGAGCCGGGTGACGCTGTGGCGGATGCAGCCACAGAGATGGCGACCGCAGTCGCCGACGAGGCCCCCGCCGGCGAAGAGACGGCCGAGGCCGTCGAGCGGGAAGACGTGGTCGGAGAGGCTCATCCCGCACCGATCGCTGAGGTCGAAGACGATCGTCCGCAGGCTGACGGCGACCCGATCGATGCAACCGAGGAACCGGCGGCCGAGGGGCCCGCGGCGGCCGAGCAGCTCGAGCATTGGGAGCAGGCCGATTCGATCGAGTCGATCGAGGAGCCGGCCGGGCTGGCAGACCAGGCGGAGCCTGCCGAGCAGCCGGAGCCGGCCGAGCAGGCGGAGCCCGAGAAGCCGCTCACGGTCACCTCGCAGAGGCCGGCGATCACCGCGCCCCGCGACATCGGTGACGTCGCAGACGAGCTCAGCGAGGACGACTTCGCCGAGGCCGTCGATCGCACCGTCTTCCAGTTCAACGAGGGCGACATCGTCGCCGGACGGGTGGTTCGCGTCGACCCCGACGAGGTTCTCGTCGATATCGGCTACAAGTCAGAGGGCGTCATCCCGTCCAACGAGCTCTCCATCCGCAACACGGCCAACCCATCGGACGTCGTGGCGGTCGGCGACGAGCTCGAGGCCCTCGTGCTCCAGAAGGAAGACGAGTCAGGGCGGCTCGTCCTCTCCAAGAAGCGCGCCCAGTACGAGCGTGCCTGGGGTCGCATCGAGCAGGTGATGAACGAGGGCGGCACGGTGAGCGGGCCGGTCATCGAGGTCGTCAAGGGCGGCCTCATCGTCGACATCGGCTTGCGAGGCTTCCTTCCCGCTTCGCTCGTCGACCTCCGCCGGGTCCGTGACCTGAACCCCTACGTGGGGGAGGCGATCGAGGCCAAGGTCATCGAGCTCGACAAGAACCGCAACAACGTCGTGCTCTCGAGACGTGCCTACCTCGAAGAGGCGCAGGCCGAGCAGCGCCAGGCGTTCCTCGCCGACCTCGAGCCCGGGGACATCCGCCCCGGGGTCGTGTCCTCCGTCGTCAACTTCGGCGCATTCGTCGACCTCGGCGGGATGGACGGTCTCGTCCACGTGAGCGAGTTGTCCTGGCAGCACGTCAGCCACCCCGGCGAGGTCGTCAACGTCGGCGACGAGGTCCAGGTTCGCGTCCTCGAGGTCGACCGCGACCGAGAGCGCATCTCGCTCTCGATCCGCCAAACCCGTGAGGATCCGTGGGACGAGTTCGCCAGAGATGTAGAGGTCGGCTCGATCATCGACGGCATGGTCACCAAGACCGTTCCATTCGGCTCCTTCGTCTCCGTCGGTGAAGGCGTCGAGGGACTAGTCCACGTGTCCGAGATAGCCGTTCACCACGTCGAGAGCCCGGAGTTGGAACTTTCGATCGGGCAACAAGTCCGTGTAAAGGTGACCGAGATCGATGCCGACAGACGTCGAGTGAGCCTGTCCATCAAACAGGCACTCCCCGAATGGGAGGAACGCTCGACGTGGAACGACAAACGCAGTACTCAGCCGGCACGCCCGAAGCGGCGGGAGTTTCAACGTGAAGAAGAAGCTGCCCCCGAACCTTCATTCAGTGCCGACGCGTCCCTGGAGGCAATCCTCCAGGAGCTCAAAGAGAAAGGCATCGGCCGCAACTAGCGGCCCGGCCGGTCTTCCGGTCTGCCATTACTCGCTGCTGGCCCGGACATCCGAGGTCGTCGAGACACCGTCGTGTGGTGCGCGTGTATCTCTGACCGGAAGGGCCAACTGAAATGGGCAAACGAACGATCGTCCTCGTGGTGGCATTGGCGCTCGCCGCTGTGTCTGCGTTCTCGATATGGCAGTACCTCTCGGGTGTCGAAGGTGACCTCCGTGAGGGCCTGCGCGAGGTGCGCGTCTATCGTGCAGCACAGTTCATCCCTGCGGGGACGGCTGGCGAGACGCTGACCATCCCAGACTTCATCGAAGAGGGCACGGCCCTCGCCGAGGACGTCGCATTCGAGGGCTCCACCATCCTCTGCTTCGGCGTCGTCGACCCCGGTGACGACCAGACGCTCTGCGACAACAACCCGCAGAACCTGCAGGCCGCCCTCGAGGCCCGCCTCACAGCCGGCCCGATCTCGGCGAAGCAGCTCATCACGTCCGAGATGTTCGTGACGCTGTCCGAGGCGTCGGTGTCGCTCTCCGAGTCGATCCCGGCGGGCAAGGTCGCCATCTCGATCCGGCCCGAGGAAGAGGCATCGGTGGGTGGATTCATCCGCCCGGGCGACCGCGTCAATCTGCTCGCCTCGGCATCCGTCGAGCTGACCCAGCTCGTCGAGCTCTTCCAGGACGCCGAGCTCCGCGAGCTCGTGTTCGGTGGCGGCCTCGGCCAGACCCAGGGCGAGCAAGGCGAGGGTGAGGTCGACGAGACCGGCCAGCCGGTGGATCCTCTGGCGGCCTTCGCCGATACGATCCCGAACTCGCTGCAGTTCACCCAGACCGTGCTGCAGGACCTCGAGGTGCTCGCGGTCGGCCCTGACACGAGGGACGCGCCGCTCGGCGTCGGGCTCGAGCCACAGGGCGCCCAAGTCGTCGTCCTCGAAGTCACGCCCGAGCAGGCGGAGAAGATCGAGTTCGCGCGTCAGTACACGTCCGTGGCGTTTTCGCTCCTGCCGAAGGACGAGCCGTACACTGAGTTCGAGGCACAGGGCGTCCTCGTGGACGATCTGTTCGCCTTGCTCGACCGCATCGAGGAGCAGCTGAGGCTTTTGGGAGAGTCGCTTGGCAACTGACGCCGGCACGTATTCGATCCTCCTCGTCGACACCGACGACGCGTTCGTTGATGGAGCGCGGGGGCTGTTGAACGGCCACAAGGTCTACAGCGCCCGCAACATCACAGACGCCCAGCGCCGGCTCACCGAGGAAGGGATCGACATCGCCGTCATCGGACCGGCCTTCGCCCACGAGGCGGGGGTCACCGATGTGTCTCAGCTCTTCGACGTCCGCCCCTCTCTTCCGATCGTGATGGTGGCGGAGACGATGAGCACCGATCTGTTGCGGGCTGCGCTGCGGACAGGGATCAAGGACGTGATCGAGTCTCCGCTGACGGTCAGCAAGATCGAAGAGGCCCTCGGGGTCGTGGTCCAGCTCTCGCAGCGACAGGCCCCCGAGGCGGTGGCGAGGCGCAAGATCGGCAAGGTCGTCACGATCATGTCGCCCAAGGGCGGCGCCGGCAAGACGATGACGACCACCAACACGGCCCTCACCCTCGCCATGTGGGGCGACCCCGGCCGCGTGGTCATCCTCGACGCCGACCTGCAGTTCGGCGACATCTGCATCTCACTCCAGGTCGACCCGAAGCACACGATCGTCGACGTCGCCAGGGACATCGACAAGCTCGACGAGGAGCTCCTGTACAGCCTCCTGGCGACCCACTCGAGCGGGATGAAGGTGCTCTCAGCGCCCCTCGAGCCGTCACTCGCAGACGAGGTGTCCACCCAGGTGGTCGTCAAGACCATCGGCATGCTCAAGCGCATGTTCGACTACATCGTCATCGACACGGCACCGTTCCTCGATGAGCCGGTGCTGTCGATCCTGGAGCGCTCGGACGCCGTGCTGCTCGTGGTCGACATGGACCTGCCGAGCGTCAAGAACGCCAAGCTCGCTCTCGACACCCTCCGCCTCATCAAGTTCCCGTTCGAGAAGATCAAGCTCGTTCTCAACCGGGTCAACTCGAAGGCCCGGCTCGACATCGACGAGCTGGAGCGCTCGCTCGGGCTCGAGGTGATGGCCGCCATCTCGTCGGACAAGCTCGTGCCGCGCGCCGTCAACGAGGGCGAGCCGGTGGTGTCGATGTACCCGCGGTCGCGGGTGGCCAGGGATCTGCGGTCGGTGGCCAGGCTGGTCGTCGACGGCGAAATGTCCGGAGAAGATGATGCTGAAGACGACGGCGCGAAGCGCCGATGGTTCGGTAACAGGTAAGTAGTCGCAGCGTTTCACGAGCGAGGGCCGGCCCCTCGATCGATCATTCCCGAGCGCTGCCAAGCCAGGACGATAGGGGTCTCCAAATGAGTCTTGCGGATCGAGTGCGAGCCGCCAAGGCCGCAGACGTGACCGTCGACGGTCACCACCGCGAAGAGATGCGGCAGGAGCTGCGTCGCAAGCTCCACTACAAGGTCGTCGAGGGCCTCGGCCCGACGCTGTACGACCGCCAGATGTCCGACGCCGAGCTCAAGCTGCGCGTCATGGAGATGCTGGAGTGGGCTCTCGACCAGGAAGAGTCCGTCCCGCTCTCGCGGGCCGACCGTCTCCAACTCCTCCAGGAGATCGCCGACGACGTCCTCGGATACGGGCCGATCGATCCCTTCCTGAGCGACGCCAGCATCACTGAGGTCATGGTGAACGGGCCGCACTCGGTTTGGGTGGAGCGGTTCGGCAAGCTGACGCGCACCGACACGAAGTTCGTCGACGCCACCCACCTCGAGAGGATCATCGAGAAGATCGTCGGACAGGTCGGCAGGCGCATCGACGAGTCGACCCCAATGGTCGATGCCCGCCTCCCCGACGGCTCCCGCGTCAACGCGGTCGTTCATCCGCTCGCCATCGGCGGCCCGTTCCTGACGATCAGGAAGTTCGCCGTCGACCCGTTCACGACGGACGACCTCGTCGCCAACGACACGTTCACCGATCAGACCGCCGGCTTCCTGCGCCGCTGCGTCCAGGGTCGCCTGAACGTGATCGTCTCCGGATCCACCGGCTCCGGCAAGACGACGCTGCTCAACGTGCTCTCCAGCTACATCCCGGAGAACGACCGCATCGTCACGATCGAGGACGCCGCCGAGCTCCGGCTCAACCAGGCGCACGTCCTCAGCCTCGAGGCCCGTCCCCCCAACCTGGAGGGCAAGGGCCACGTGACCATCCGTGACCTCGTTCGCAACTCTCTGCGTATGCGGCCCGACCGCATCGTCGTCGGTGAGGTTCGTGACGGGGCAGCCCTCGACATGCTCCAGGCGATGAACACCGGCCATGACGGTTCGCTCACCACGATCCACTCCAACTCGCCGCGTGACACCCTCGCCCGAATCGAGACGATGGTGCTCATGGCGGGCATGGACCTCCCGGTGCGGGCCATCCGCGAGCAGGTCGCCTCGGCCGTCGACCTGATCGTCCACCTCCACCGGCTCCGCGACGGCACACGGCGCGTCACCCAGGTGACCGAGGTCGCCGGCATGGAAGGCGACATCATCACGACCCAGGACCTCTTCCTGTTCGACTACGGCATGGGGATCGACGAGAACGGCATGTATCGAGGCCACTTGAAGGCTGCGGGCATCCGCCCGACCTTCAGCGACCACCTCGAGAACTTCGGCATCCAGTTGCCGGCCGACCTCTTCGAGCCGGAGCCGTTCGCGAGGCGATGACCGTGAAACGACTGACAGCAATCGCATTGGTGATCGCCGGGGCGGTCGTGATGACCTCCGCCCCTGCGTTCGCCCAGGACGCCGGTTCGGGAGACCCGAACACCTCGTTCGTCCTGCTCGGCTCGATCGGGGCGGCGGTGGCGTTGTTCCTGCTCATCGTGCTCCTGTTCGGGCCGAACAAGGCCGTCGAGCGCGATCTGCAGGGCAGGCTGGGCGCCTACTCCGGTCAGAGGGAGGACCGGGGACGGCTGGCCAACTTCCCGCTGCTCCGCCGGTTCGTGAACCAGGCGGAGAGCGTCGCCGAGCAACGCGGCCTGCTCGACGTGATCGACACCGCGCTGGCGCAGGCCAACTTGCCACTCCGGCCGGGCGAGGCGATCGCCGGCATGATCGGGATCGCCTTCATCGTCGGGATCGTCGGCGGGCTCTTCGCCAGGAGCCTGCTCGTCGCGGCAATCGCCGCAGTCGTCACGATGGTGCTGAGCGGGATGACGGTCCAGATGGTTGCAGGCAGGGAGCGGTCGAAGTTCGAGCGGCAGCTTCCGGACACCCTCAACCTGATCTCGACATCGCTGCGAGCCGGCTATTCGCTCCTGCAGGCGGTCGAGGCGGTCGCCTCCGAGGCGGCAGACCCGACGGCCCGGGAGTTCGGCAGAGCCATGAGCGAGACGCGACTCGGTCGCTCGCCGGTCGACGCCCTCACCGACGTCGCCACCCGCATGGGCTCGGTCGACTTCGAGTGGGCCGTGCTCGCCATAAGCATCCAGCGCGAAGTCGGTGGCAACCTGGCGGAGGTGCTCCAGACGGCTGCCAACACGATGCTGCAGCGCAACCGCCTGCGGCGTGAGATGAAGGCGCTCACTGCTGAAGGCCGCATCTCGGCCATGGTGCTCGGAGGGTTGCCGTTCGGGCTGTTCGCCTTCCTGTACCTGACGAATCCGACCTACCTCCAGCCCCTCTTCAGGAACACCGGCGGCATCATCGCCGTCGTCGGCGCCCTCGTCATGCTCGTCGCCGGCATCGTCTGGCTCAACAAGATCGTGAAGGTGAACGTCTGATGGATTACCTGCTCATCTCCGTGATGTCGGTGTCCATCACCGCCGCCGCCCTGGCGTGGTACGTCGGGCTCGGCGTCGTGCGGGCGGGGGAGAGGACGCGGGGCCGCCTCCTCAGCCTTCAATC
>Ga0302046_10003029_pt1 | contig 15360 bp, 13 predicted proteins | sample RVTome_11_FD_200261 | JGI IMG/M metagenome (GOLD analysis project Ga0302046, IMG submission 200261) | Soil microbial communities from uranium-contaminated site in the Upper Colorado River Basin, Wyoming, United States - RVT147D111 (version 2) ...
CCCAGGCTCGCCGGCCAGGATATCCAGCGCATGGGCCAGGGTTGGTCGCAGGGCGTCCAGACCTTCCTTTACGGCCGTGGGGCTTCCCGGCAGGGCGACGATGAGCGTCCTCCCCGCCGTGCCCGCCAGGCTTCGCGAGAGCGAAGCCATGGGCGTGTGCTGGCGGCCATCGGACCGGAGCAGCTCACCGTAGCCCGGAAGCTCCTTATCGATCACATCCCGCACGGCTTCCGGTGTGACGTCCCGCGGACCCAATCCCGTGCCTCCGGTCGTGACGATGAGATCGACCGTCCCCCCGGTCACCCAGGCCCGAAGCCGGCGCCCAATCTCCTCTCGCTCGTCCGGCACCACGGCCCGTTCGACGAGAGCGAACCCGAGCCCGCGAAGCTCCGTCGCCGCTACCTCGCCGGAGCGGTCCTCCCGGGTGCCGCCAGCGACGCCATCGCTGACGGTCAACACCACGGCACCCCTTGCCATATTCAACCTCCTTTGACCCGAGCCCGCCGGAAGCGGTATAAATGGGGCTCGCCTCGTGGCAGGAACCGGCTACGCGCCCGCGTCGCCGAGAATTCTCAGGGAGCGCTCTTCACCTGTCAACGTCCACGAGATCCAGATCCGGAATGGGGTGACCACGCGATGACGCGCACGAAATGGCTGTTTGGCGCGCTGGTGACGACCGCGCTTTTGACAACCAGCCATCGGCTAGCCGGACAGGCCGAACGGGCTGAACAGGATGAACAGGCTGAGCAGGCCCAACAGGCCGGGGAGCCGGCCCCCGCCCAGCAAGAACAGAACGTGGACGAGGGCCGATACCAATTCCGCGTGACCGTCGACCTGATATCGCTAAACGTCACGGTCACCGATGCACGCAACCGCTTCATCACCGATCTCGGTCGGGACGACTTTCGCGTGTTCGAGGACGGTGTCCACCAAGAGCTCTCCGTCTTCTCCCAGGAAGACCTGCCTCTCCGCATGATCCTCTTGCTCGATGCGAGCGCGAGCATGGAAGAGAAGATTGGCTCCGCGCAGCAGGCGGCCATCCGCTTCGTCGGCGAGATGAAAGACGACGACCTGGCGGAAGTGGTCGAGTTCGGGAGCAAGGCGCACATCATTCAGGCCTTCACCGGCGACACCGAGAAGCTCCGCGACGCGATCCTTCGAACGCAGGCGGGGGGGACGACGAGCCTCTACAACGCGCTCTACATCGCGCTCAAGGATCTGTCGCGGCGCCGGTCCGACATCCGCCGCCAGGCCATCGTGGTGCTTTCGGACGGCGAAGATACGAGCTCTTTGGTGACGTTCGAGCAAGTCCTCGAGCTCACCAAGGACACGGATGTGACGATCTACACGATCTCTCTACGTCGGGAAGGAGCGCAAAAGGGGAAGTATTTCTCCGAGGCCGAGCATGTCCTGAAGAAGCTCGCCGAGGAGACCGGTGGGCAGTGGTTCTTTCCCGGTCACATCGACGAGCTGGAGTCGGTCTACGCCCGCATCGCGAGAGAGCTCAAGAGCCAGTACAACATCGGGTACTTCTCGAACAACACGCGTCGAGACGGCAGCTGGCGCCGCGTGGTCGTGCAGACGGCCTCGGACGAGGGCCTCCTCGTCCGAACGAAACTCGGCTACTACGCGCCCCGCAACTGACGAGTCGTACGCCTGCCAAGGAAAAAGGCCCGCCGGCCTCGGCCGCGGGCCTTTTCCTTCGAGCCTAGCGATCAGTTGTAGTAGTTATTGTCCGCCAAACCCGCTTTGGCGGTAATGTTGCGCAAGACGACGCTCGTGGTGAATGACTGGCGAAGGCGATTGCCGTCGTCGAAATCGCCCTCCCTCGCACCTTGTAGATCTGCAGTCGCGCTCCTTCCGCTCAGCGTCACGCGGACCTGGGTAATCCAGGTCGCGGGATCGTTGGGGTCTGGCATGCCGGGACTATCCTCGAAGACGTCACTATCGCCGATGGCGAACTGCACCTGAAGATTCTCGATGTTGGCGGCAACAGGATACCAGGTGGGGCCCTCTCTAAGGTCTCTTCGTTCGAGCGCCGGGCTCTCCGCGGGTGGGAGCGGGTTGATCCGGTACTGAATCATCGAGAAGACACCGAAAATAGCACAGTCCCCGGTAACTTGGTTGTCGAATCCCTGGGGGCGGTTGAAATTGGCCTCGTCGTTTCCGGAGTTATGGTTGAGAGTCATGGTGGGGCAAGAAGGGCCGCCCGAGCAGCCTGGATCTTGAGTCAGCTCGAAGGGCACCACCGCGAGCTCGCCGTCTCCGTTGCAGTCGCCGGGGTACTCGATGGCCATGAGGACATCGCCATCGGAATAGGAAGACGTGTAGTCAGCCGGATCGTCGATGGGCGGTTCGAGAGTCGTCGGATCGGTCTTCGCGGTGGCGGCGTTCGAAAGCGGTCCGTAAGGAGCGCCCGGTAGAACCGTCGGGAAGTCCGTGTCGGTGTACATGATCACGACCTCGTCCGGCGTATCGCCGCCGCCGTCTACGGGAACGACCGCGAACAACACCGGCAAGTTTTCCCCGAGACCGGCATCCGTCAGGTCTCGGACGATCAAGTCAAGGCCGTAGCGGGCGTTCTGGTTCATTTCCGCGACTTCGGGCTCCCTCTGAAAGCTGGTCTGACCCTTCTGCAGGAGAGTAAACACCGATGCCATCACAATCATGGTGATGAGCATGGCTACCATCATCTCCACCAAAGAAAAGCCCTTCTGGGCTCCCGTGGCTCCCGGATTCGGGGCGGTCTTCATAACGTCCTCCCGGTCTCGCATTTTCATTCAATTGTCCGTTGGGTCTAATGCCGGTGTCCTTCTAAAGCAAGGTGTGTTCCAAGTTTCGAGCTCACGGCGCTCCCCTCAAATGCCACCGAGAGAGTGGGTTACACCGCCACCCCGCCCACGCGGACGCACCAAGACCAGCCGGAGCCGGGGGGGCCTTACCCGAGCGGCGGCGCCACCGAAACACTCCTGAACAGTAAGCACGCTAAATAACTTCTTCTAAATGCTTTGGCGCTTCTTGGCTGTTTTTTCGTCCGTGGGGATTCTCCGCCAGGGTCGCGATCTGTATTCTGTCGCGGGCTCGCGAAAAAGAATTTTACAGACTGGGGCTCGCTCGTGACTATCGCCTGCCGTCTATATCTCTATCTGAGAAGCACTTACCCTGAAATGTCGGAAACGCGCGGACTGGCACCTTCATTGCAATCAGGAACGGCGTCTACTAAATGGATGCCTCCGGGTCGGGAAAGGGCCCGGCTGCGGGGGCTCAAGCTCCCTCCTATCGTAGGCAAGAAGGGGCTGGACCATTGGTCCAGCCCTTTCTTTTTCTTCCTCAAACGAGTAGCTTTGGCCTTGTGCTAGATCGGGGGTTCTTCGAGAAGCTCGAGTCCGACAAGCTCAGCCCCTACGCCGCGCTCAGCGCCACCTCGCGCGGTCGCCGCTTCCCGGAGCCGGAGCACGCGTTTCGCACGGCCTACCAAAGGGATCGCGATCGCATCATCCACAGCACGGCTTTTCGCCGACTGGAGTACAAGACCCAGGTCTTCGTCAATCACGAAGGCGATCACTACCGCACACGGCTCACCCACTCGCTGGAGGCCGCGCAGATCTCACGCACGATCGCTCGGGCTCTTCGCCTCAACGAAGATCTGACCGAGGCGGTGACCCTTGCACACGATCTGGGCCACCCACCATTCGGCCACTCCGGCGAGGACGCGATCAACGAGCTGATGCGCGATCACGGCGGCTTCGAGCACAACCTCCAGGCGCTACGTTTGGTGGATTGCCTCGAGCACCGCTACCCGGGTTTTCTGGGCCTCAACCTCACGCATGAAGTGAGGGAAGGCATCGTCAAACATTCGCCGCGCTATCGCGAAGCCGCGCCGGCCGAGTTCATGGACGGCGCCGAGCCGGTTCTCGAGGCACAGATCGTCGACCTGGCGGACGAGATCGCTTACACCAACCACGATCTGGAAGATGGCCTATCCTCCAAGATCCTGGAGCTGGACGGGCTCGAAGAAGTCGAGATCTGGAAAGAGCATTTCGGTAAGGCGAGCACGAGCCATCCCGGAGAGTCCACGCGCGTGCGGGTGCGGGTTGCCATTCGCGGCATCATCAACACGCTCACCACCGATCTCATACGCCGGATCCTCGACAACATCGACGCCCACGGCGTCCGAAGCTTGGAGGACATCCGGCGGGCTGGGAGACGTCTCGTCGAGTTCACGCCCGAGGTCGAGCGGCAAAAGAGTCGTCTCAAGCGATTTCTCTTCGTGAACCTTTACCGTCACTACCGCGTGGTGCGCATGGCGGAAAAGGCCCAGCGCGTGGTTCGCGATCTCTTCGGGGCCTACGCTTCCAATCAAGAGCAGCTTCCCCCCCATATCCAGAGCCGTATTCCGGAAGAAGGACTACACCGCGTGGTCTGCGACTACATCGCCGGGATGACCGATCGCTTTGCCTTGGGAGAGCACCAGAAGCTTTTCGACCCTCACCAGCGGGTCTGACCGTGGGGACGCGCCCTCGGTCGCGCGTATGGCTCGCGCGGCCGGTGCGCAACGGAAGATACTGCTTTTCCGAGGGTTAGAGCGCCGATCCGCCGTCTGGCACCCCGTGGCATAGGCATTGCTAGACTCTCGGAAGCGGAGCGGTATGCATCGTTGACGGGCCAGCAAAAGGGGGAGCGGATTGAGCAGGGAAAAGGCGTCAGGACCGGATCTGGATACGGATTCTGGGGACAAGCCCCTTCCGATTAAGAAACCGTCGATCACACTGGCCAACGAGAAGTCCGGGAACGGATCCGGGAAGGAGAACCGACTCCATACCCGCCTGCCGCTCGTCGTGCGCGCCGAGATCCAGATCAATGGAACCCAGCAAATCGGTTACTTGACCAACCTCAGCCTGGGCGGCGCCTTCCTGGCCACACAAGAGATGCTAGCCGCCGGCACGCCCGTGCATCTGCACGTCTTTCTTCCCTGGAAGCTCGGAGAGTTCGAAGCGAAGGCGAGAATCGTCTGGAGCTCGGGGAGGAATGGAACGGACGTGGATCCGCCGGGCGTCGGCCTCCGGTTTACCGGGCTGGATTCGCACGCAGAGAGCCGACTGCGCGCTTATGTCGACGCGTTCTTGCGCCTGGTAGCGCAGATCGAGGAATAGGCCGACCCTTTTCCTAAGGACCGCTCTTGGGCGGTCACCCGCTGCGCTCAGCGACGGGTCTTTTTTCTCGCCCCTCCCCCGTCACCCAAATGGGTCGCAAGGTGCAAGAAATCCGCCCGGAGGCGGGAGTCCCCGTTCAATAGCCTCCATGCGTTCAGCAACCGGCGCTCGCGCGGGTCGCCGGGAGGCGTTTTCTTTCGGTCCCGTTCATCCGGGAGGAAATACGCGACCGGCGTGTCCAGGGCCTCCGAAATCTTGTCAAGCCAATCGAGGGAAACGCGCCGTCGCCCCTTCTCGAAATTCGTAAGGGCTCCCGCCGAAATACCTACCATCCTTGCCAAGTCCTTCTGTCGAATTCTCTTGCTCTTCCGGACGTCCCGGATCTTCTCACCGACCTTCAAAGTCTTTCCTCCTGCTGCCGCCCTCTCGATGCAGCTCACTCCGAGTAAGCGCTCCATTTTATAATCAAAAGCTGCGGGAATGGATATCCGGAAAAATACGGGTTTTCGTCAAGGAAAGAGGTGCGAGCTTTCCAGGTGAAACCTGCCTGTCCCTCGCTTAGCTCTTCTGCTAGTATAGTTTAGCGGACATACTGAGATGAGCGGCGCGGAGAACCAACGCGAAAAGGACAAGAGGCGCGAGAAGGCAGTTACGATCGTCCGAAGGCTCGTCGAGGCGGGATACCCCACTTACTTCGCGGGCGGCACCGTTCGCGACATGCTGCTCGGCGAGCCGCCGGCCGATATCGACATCGCAACCGCCGCTTCCCCCGACGCGATCGCATCGCTTTTCCCGAGAACCATCCCCGTCGGCGCCGAGTTCGGCGTGATCTTAGTCGTTCAGGAGGGGGAGCCCTTCGAAGTGGCCACGTTCCGCGCGGAAGGTCCCTACCCCGACGGGCGGCGCCCCGCATGGGTTCGACCTGCCGATGCTCGGACCGACGTGGAGAGGCGAGACTTCACCATCAATGGTCTGCTCTTCGACCCCCTCCAAGAGAAGATCATCGACTGGGTGGAGGGACGAAAAGACATCGAACGCCGCCTGATCCGCTCGATCGGTGACCCCATCGAGCGCTTCTCGGAAGACAAGCTGCGCATGCTCCGCGCCGTTCGTTTGGCCGCCAACCTCGGTTTCCGGATCGAGGAGAGCACCGGGGTCGCGATCCGCGATCGAGCGGCCGAGATCCAGGCGGTCAGCGGGGAGCGGATTCGAAACGAGCTGGTAAGCATCTTCACCGGTCCTCATCCCGATGAGGGACTGCTGCTGCTCGAGCGGTACGGACTGCTTTCTCCCCTACTCCCCGAGGTGTCCGCGATGAAGGGCATCGAGCAGGGCAAGGACTATCATCCCGAAGGAGACGTTTTCGCGCATACCTTGAAGATCCTGTCGCTCTTGAAGCAACCGACCGTGAGCTTGGCTTTCGCCGCCCTCCTGCACGACGTCGGCAAGCCGCCCGCGTGGCACCCGGGCGGCAGGCCCCTGTTCCCCGACCACGCACGAGTGGGGGCCGAGATGAGTCAAGAGATCTTGAAGCGACTCCGCTTCGATCGGAGGACGCGTGAGCGGATCGTCAAGTCCATCGCGAATCACCTCCACTTTCTCGACGTGCGCCGCATGCGCGCCGCGACGCTTCGGCGCTTCATGGCCAGTCACAACTTCGACGAGGAGCTAGAGCTGCACCGGCTCGACTGCTTGGCGGGAAGCGGAGACCTCTCGAACTGGGAGTTCGTGGTCGAGAAGAGAAAAGAGCTAGCGCTCGAGCCTCTCCCGGAGGCGCCACTCCTTCGAGGTCGGGATCTCCTGCGTCTCGGCTTCGTCCCGGGTCCCAGGATGGGAGAGATTCTCGAGGAACTCGAGGAAAAAAGGTTGGAGGGAGCTCTGAAGAGCGCCGAAGAGGCGGAACGTTGGGTGAAAGAGAACTACTCTCACTAGCTCCCGGCGGAGGGCTCGACGGGTGGCGCGGCCGACTCCTCTTCCGGAGTGAGGAACTTCTCGAGCCCGGGTGCGCCGATCTGTCTGGGCACTTCCATCTTCGTGGCGGATTTCCAGGAAGACGGCCCAACCTTCACGAAGACTTCCACGGTGACCTGCTCCCACTTCTCGTTCTCGAACATCTGTTCCGGCTCCTGCTTGGAGAAATAGTACGAGTCGGAACGCAGCGTGATGAGCCGCGACGTGCCGCCTGGTGCTACAGGATCACCGGATAACGAATACTCGAAAGCACTCCCCCAGCTCTCCTCGGGCGCGCTCTCGCGCCGGAAGACGGCCATCGTCTGGACGTAGTCCACTGGATTCGCTCCCCGATTGTGAATGCGGAACCGCACGATGGGCCGTATATAGGTTTCGTCCTCGAGTTTTCCCCGAACCGTCCAATAGCTCTCGACGTCCACGGCCTCGAGGCCCTGCACGGCGTCTTCCTTGGAACAAGCGAGCGGCGTCGCCAGAACGAGCGCCAGAAGAAGGACTCTGTAATCGAAAAATGATTGCATTCTCATGCTCACGCCGAGTTGACAGGCCAGGTAGCGCTCACTATTATAGCCGCCCGTCAGCGGGCCTCCCGGCTCCCCAGCTTACGCCCTTGCGAGCCAGGAACCATCCGCGGCCGGTCAGGGAGACACTCTAGCGCCTCGAGCCGGTGCCTTGGCTCGCCCAGCGGGATGAGTATAATCACAAGGGGACAAGGAGGCGATTCGGCTTGATTGAAGTAAAGGGAGTCACCAAGAGATTCGGTCGAACGACCGCGGTCGACCATGTCACCTTCGAAGTGCGCAAGGGGGAGATCCTCGGATTTCTCGGTCCCAACGGAGCAGGAAAGACGACGACCATGCGCATCATCACGTGCTTTCTGCCACCCAACGAGGGCTCGGCCTCGGTGGCAGGCTTCGACGTCTTCCGCGAGCCTTTGGAGGTGAAGAAGCGGATTGGATATCTGCCCGAGTTGCCTCCCCTGTACCAAGAAATGACGGTCGTCGACTACCTCGACTTCGTCGCGCGCATCAAGGGCGTCCCCGGACCCAAGCGTCGCGAGCGGGTGGACAACGTCGTGGAAAAATGCGCTCTCGCCGAGGTCCGGGAAAAACAGACGGGGCGGCTGTCGAAAGGCTACCGGCAACGCGTCGGATTGGCGCAGGCGCTGGTTCACGACCCCGAAGTCCTGATTTTGGACGAGCCCACCGCGGGACTGGATCCTAGACAGATCATCGAGACCCGGGAGCTCATCAAGGGGCTCGCCGGTGAGCACACGATCATCTTATCCACGCACATTCTTCCCGAGGTCTCTATGACCTGCGAGCGAGTGGTCATCATCAACGCGGGTCGCGTCGTAGCCGAAGATACGCCGGAAGGACTCACCGCCCGCATGCGGGGGTCGGAAATCCTGAGCGTCACCGTGGAGGGGACCCCGGACAAAGTCCGCGATTCCGTGAGCTCGCTCGCCGGGGTGGTGCAAGTGCGCGAGACGGGTTCGCACAACGGCGCCTACACCTTCGAGGTGGAAACATCGAGCGGACAAGACATCCGGCGAGAGCTGGCGCAGACGATCGTGCAGGGAGGTCATGGGCTGCTGGAGCTGAAGCAAGTCGGAATGAGCTTGGAGGACATCTATTTGAAGCTCACGACGAAGGAGGAAGTCGAGGCGAAGGAGCCTGCTGGGAAGGAGCCATCGGAGGAGGAGTCTCACTCATGAGCAATGTATGGGCCATCTACAGAAGGGAGATCTACTCCCTGTTCACGTCATGGATAGCCTATGTGGTGTTGAGCTTGTTCTTGGTCATCTTCGGATACTTCTTCTATAGCATCCTCTATAGCTTCATCGAGTACGGGTTCCGGATTAGCGAACACGGTGGCGGTGGGACGCTCAACATCAATCAGGACATGGTCCGTTGGTTGTTCGACAACACGGCGGTGATCGTCCTCTTCATGATTCCCGGCCTGACCATGCGCGCCTTTGCCGAGGAGAAACGCTCGGGAACCATGGAGCTTCTCCTGACGTCGCCGATGACGGATTTCCAGCTCGTCCTCGGAAAGTTTCTGGCCGTCTTTACTCTCTATGCCGTGATGCTGGGCCTGACCTTCATTCACATGGGAGTGCTCTTCTACTACGGAGAGCCCGAATGGCAGCCGCTCCTCGCCGGGTATTTGGGCTTGCTTCTCATGGGCGGAGCCTTCGTCTCCTTCGGGGTTCTGTTCAGTAGTTTCACGAGGAATCAAATCGTCGCGGTCTTCTCGTCCTTTACGGTCTTCCTTCTCCTCTGGCTCATCGGGTACTCGGAGAACTGGGCGGGTAGCTGGGGGTCGACCCTCGCCTATCTCTCGGTCACCAACCACGTCGGTGAGTTCTCGAAAGGAGTCATCGACACGAAGGACCTCATCTACTATCTGTCTTTCATCGGCTTCGGTCTCTTTCTCACCACGCAGTCCGTGGAGTCGCACCGCTGGAGGGGATGACAATGAATCGCGTCATGACTTACCTCGGACCCCTCGGCTTGGGCGCCCTCCTCGCCGGCGTTCTCCTCAGAATGCTGGCGCCGGATCAAGAAAACTTCTGGACGGCCTCGCTTCTAGTCGGGCTTTCGTTGACCATCGTCTACCTCGGCACGAAGTGGAAGGAACTGGCGAATCTGACCCGTCAGCGCGGCGCCCGCTACGGCGCGAACCTGGGTATTCTCATCGCGCTGGTGGCCGGGATCATCATCGCCATCAACTACCTTGCCAATCGCCACAGCAAGCGCTTGGATCTAACCGCCACCCAACAATACACTCTTTCCGACCAGGCGGTCAGCGTACTCTCGAACCTCGATCGGGACCTGCACATAACCGTCTTCAACCGTAAGGACCAGGCGCAAGTCGCGCTCGACTTGCTCGATCAGTTTCGCTATCAGAGCAACCGGATTACGGTGGAGGTCGTCGATCAAGAAGCGGAACCGGCCAAAGCCGCCCGCTACCGTACATCGACCGAGGCCAACATTCCCTTCGGAACCATCGTCATCGACAGCGGGGAAAAGGTGGAGCGTGTCTCGGTGGCCGCGGAACAGGACGTCATCAACGGCATCATCCGAGTCATCAAAGAGGGAAAGAAGAAGATCTACTTCATCGAAGGCCATGGCGAGAAGAGCGTCGACGAGACCGCCACCGGCCTTTCTATCGTCAAAACCAAGCTCGAGGAATCCAACTACGAAATCGGTGAGTTCCTTCCTCTACAATCCATGCAAGAAGGCCGTATTCTGGTTCCCCCGGACGCTGCCGCTCTGGCGATCGTGGGTCCCCAACGAGACTACCTCCCCGCTGAGACCGAGATGCTTCGTGAGCATCTCGAAGGTGGCGGCAAGGTGCTCTTCCTCCTCGATCCCGAGAATCAGGGGGCGAAACCCAACCTCGTCGCGATGCTGAACGACATCGGTGTGCGCGCTGGCAACGACGTCGTGATCGACGCCTCCGGGGTGGGCCAGCTCTTTGGATTCGGCCCCGAAGTTCCCCTCGTTGCGAGCTATAGCACCCACACCATCACCCAGAAGTTCGCGAACGTGCCCACCGTTTATCCCTTCGTCCGCTCGGTCCAGGGTGCGGACGCTCCCCCGGAAGGCGTCTCGGTAACGACGCTCGTGAGCTCCTCCGACAACAGCTGGGCGGAGGATGACTTCGATGCCCTGTCCCAGGGGCAGGTTTCGCCCGATGAGGGCGAGCGCACCGGTCCGCTCTCCCTCGCCGTGGCCGTCACGGTCGCGGTCGAGCAGCCGGCCTCCGAAGATCTCGCCGAGAAGGCGGCTGGCGACGAGGGCACTGAATCACCCGACTCCCCCGACTCCAGTGGCGATGCGAGCGAAGCCGCGGCGGAGCCCGAGGGAGAGAACGCACCGGAGGAGGGTCCTCGTGAGGGCCGCGCGGTCGTCATCGGTGATTCGGATTTCATCTCCAACGCCCTCGCGGGAGCACCGGTTGCCAACCTCGACCTTTTTCTCAACATGGTGAGCTGGATCACCGAGGACGAGGATCTCATCTCCATTCGGCCCCGCGAGCCCCAAGACCGCCGTATCTTCATGAATCAGCAACAGCAGAAGAACGTCGCGTATCTCTCCCTCCTCTTCATCCCGGTTGCCGTTCTGATCACGGGAACCATCGTGTGGTGGGGGAGGCGGCAGTGAATCCCAAGGCGACCGTCATCCTCGCGGTGATCCTCATCGCCTTGGGGGCCTATATCTATCGCTACGAGAGCGAGCCCGTCGAGACCGACACCGAGTCGAGCTACGAGAAAATCTTCGATTTCGAGGCGGAGCAAATTCAGCAGATCGAGGTACGGCGAGAGGAGAACGAGGACGTCAAGCTCGAACGCACCGGCGAGGACGCCTGGCGGCTCCTGGCTCCCATCGAAGTCGACGCGGATGGCGTCGCGTCCGACGCGCTGGTCAACGCCGCCGCCAGCTTGGAGAGAGAGCGGGTCGTCGCCGAGGGCGAGCTCAATCTCGCCGACTTCGGACTCGACGCGCCGCAGTTGGAGCTCGAGTTAACCGTAAAAGACGCGTCCCAACCGACGACGCTTCTTTTCGGCGACGAGACGCCGACCGGGAGCAACCTCTACGCGACGCTCGCCGGCGGCAACCAGGTCTTCGTGATGGCGGGGAGCAGCAAGTATGCGCTGGAAAAAAGCGGCTGGGACTTGCGCGACAAGCGAGTCCTTCGCTTCAACCGGGACGGCGTGAAGACGGTGGTGGTGAAGCTTCCGGAGAAACAATTCACCCTGGCCCGCGTGAGCGTGGACTTCTGGAACGTCGCGGAGCCGGTCCTGACCCGTGCGGATCGCTACAAGGCGAGCGGCCTAGTCTCCATGCTCGAGAGCACGAAGATGCAGGAGCTCGTTACGGAGTCGGCCGGAGATGTGAGCCAGTATGCCCAATACGGACTGGACTCCCCGACCTACCAAGTCGAAATCCAGCTCGCCGATGGCAGCTCGGACACGCTTCTCCTTGGCGACCAGCAGGGGACCAACTACTACGCGCGGAACCCCGATCGCCCGCTCGTCTATCTCATCGCGGAGAGCGCCGTGAACGACATCAAGAGGGACGAGACGGAGTATATTTCCAAGCGGCTCTTCGCCTTTGCCACGTACCAGGCGAGCAAGCTCCAGATCGCGTCCGCAGATGAGGCCACGCGAGTCTACGAAAAAGTCAAGGAAGACGACGGGGATGTGTGGAAACAGACCGCGCCCGAAGCTGAAGATATGGAAGGTACGATGGTCGACGACCTCCTCTACAAGCTGAACGGCACCGACGCCGCGGAGATGGTGCCCGAAGCCCCGAGCCTGGAGGCGCCGCGTTACACGATCACGGTCTGGTCCAACGAGGGAAAGAACGTAGAAGAGCTCGCCGTCGGAGACACGACCGGGGACACCGTCTACGCCCGGCGCGACGGAGACGACCTCACTCTGAAGATCTCACCGGAGAGCTGGAAAGAAATCGAAGCCTTGATGCGATTCGACGAGACGACCGACGATGAATCGGGCGGCGTGAGTCCGTAGACCACCGCGGCTCATTCACAGCCGCGGACGCTAGTCTTCGTCCACATACAATTCTTTCGCGCGCTGGGTCGCTTTCACCACTGCCTTGATCAGGGTCACCCGCAGCTTGCCCTCCTCCAACTCCATGAGACCATCTATCGTGCAGCCCGCCGGGGTGGTGACCGCGTCCTTCAGCAATGCCGGGTGATGCCCCGTCTCCAAGACGAGGCGCGCCGATCCGAGCGCCGTCTGCGCCGCCAGCAGGGTCGAGACGTCGCGCGGCAACCCGACTTTGACGCCCGCTTCCGCGAGGGACTCCAGGATCACGTAGATGAACGCGGGGCCGCTGGCCGAGAGCCCAGTGACGGCATCCATGTATTTCTCGTCCACCACGACCGTACGCCCCACCGTGTCGAATAGATGTTGGGTCAGCTCGAGGTGACGCGGCTCGGCGAACCGCCCGGCGCAGATGCCGGTCATCCCTTCCTGGACCGAGCAGGGCGTGTTGGGCATCGCGCGCACGACCGGAGTCTCGGAAGGGAGGAACTTCTCGATGCTTTTCGTGGGAACCGACGCCGCAACCGAAACGACGAGCTTCGACTTCGTGACAACCGGACGGATCTGCTCGCAAACCAGTCGAACCACCGAGGGCTTGACACTCACCAGGATGATGTCCGCCGCCTCAGCCGCGGCCCTGTTGTCGGTGCCGACCTTGAAGCCAAGCTCGGTGGTCAGTTCCGCAGCATGTGCGGGATGGAAGACCGTGGCGATGGCGGTCTCCTTGGTAACCAGCCCCTTCTTCATGAGGGCATGAAGCAACAGGCTGCCCAGCTTCCCCAGACCCAGGATGGCAATCCGTTTCTTCGACAGATCTTCCTTCACGATGAGCTCATCGTTACGCAGGACACGGTTCCTGTCAACACGATATCCAAATTGATGCGAGAAAGGCTCGAACGTCCGGAGCGGAAGCCTTACTCGGCTCCGTCGTCGCCCATGGCCGTTGGACCGCGCTCCAACAGGGAGGCTCGCCTCATCCCTTGGTCCCCGAACCGCTCCTGGATGGCATCCAGTGACGCGTTCAGCTCCCGCTTCTTCTCATCGGGATGAAAGAGCCGCAGCTGGCGCGGGGCGGTGTGCACATCCTGAAGCCGCGAGGCGTAGACACCCAAGAGACGCACCTTGTGGTCGCGCGACTTGAGCCGATTCAACAAACGCAGCACCGTCCGGAATATCTCGTCCGCATCATCCGTCGGATCTGGAAGCGTTAGGCTTCGCGTCTCGGTGACGAAGTCCTCGTCCCGAAACTTGAGCGTGACCGTCCCGGCGAGGAAGTCCTGGTCGCGCAGGCGTCGTGCCACGGCTTCGGCGAGCCCGAGCAGCGTCCGGCGGATCTGCCCCGGATCGTCGGTGTCTTGCTCGAAGGTCGTTTCCTGGCCCAGTGATTTCCATTCGTGCTCGGGCGCCACGGGCCTCTCGTCGATTCCCCGCGCCAACCGGTGGAGCTGGTGCCCATGCTTGCCAAAGCGCTCGGCGAGCTCGGCGGGCGACAATCGCGCGATGTCCCGGATCTTGTAGATTCCGAGCTTGTGGAGCTCTTCGGCGGTTCGGGGACCGACCCCCCACAGCCGCTCCACCGGAAGATCGTTCAGAAAGGCTTCCTCTTGACCCGGCGTCACCTCTACCAGCCCGTCTGGTTTCTCGAGGTCCGACGCGATCTTCGCTAGGAACTTGTTGGGCGCGATGCCGATGGAGGCGTTGAGTCGTTCCTGGACTCGAATGCGCTTCTTGATTTCCAAAGCGATCTCGCGACCACTGCCGTAGAGCCTGACGCTTCCCGATACGTCCATGAACGCCTCGTCGATCGAGATCGGCTCCACCAATTCGGTGAAATCTTTCAAGATCGTCATGATTCGGCGAGAGACCTCTCCGTACTTCTTCATGTTGCCGCGCAGGTAGACCGCCTGGGGACAGAGTCGGTACGCGCGGCCGATGGGCATGGCGGAGTGAAGCCCGAAGGCTCGCGCTTCATAAGACGCGGCGGCGACCACGCCGCGGCCCCTTCCCCCGCGTGGATCGGCGCCGACGACGACCGGCTTCCCCTGATACTCGGGGTGGTCTCGCTGCTCCACCGATGTATAGAAGGCGTCCATGTCGAGGTGCAGGATGGTCCGCACGGAGTGCCCTTTCCGTTTCCCTAGGGAAGATATTTTGCGGGGATCGGCTCTCCCGGCCGCTCGCTATCCCAAAAAACCGTGACGATCCACCACCGGACGCCATCCTTCTTGAGTTGGATGCTGTTGATAAACAGCACGGCGGAGTCCCATTCCCTTCTCCTTTGTTGAAGAGAGCTCGGAGCGGACGAGCAGGCTGATGAAAAACGGGTCAGCCTGCTGCGAGCGCAGCGAGCCCGGCGCGAATGCGCCGACGAAAGCGCGAGCCGTGGGGGTGGGGCCCCGCGGCACTAATGCACACACTAGTAACCGAGCTTCCGGCAGTAACCGCTATTGTAGCAAGGACGGTGGGGCTCGATGAGGCAGGGCTTGCGGACGGGGAAATCCATATCCTCGGAGCATTCCGGCCCGGGAGCGACGTCGGAAAAAGATACGTGGGCGGACATGGTCTGGGACGAAGGCGTAACGGAGGGATGCACACCGAGGCGTTCCTCGAGCTCTTGACGCACCAGGGCTCGCACGACGTCCGGGCTGACAGGATTGGCAG
>Ga0302046_10003030_pt1 | contig 15358 bp, 13 predicted proteins | sample RVTome_11_FD_200261 | JGI IMG/M metagenome (GOLD analysis project Ga0302046, IMG submission 200261) | Soil microbial communities from uranium-contaminated site in the Upper Colorado River Basin, Wyoming, United States - RVT147D111 (version 2) ...
GGAGAGGTTGGACTCCGACAGCTCCCTCAGGGCCACCTCGAAGAACGCGCTCCCCTCGTCCGCGGTCTCGAGCAGCTCGAGCAAGCGTTCCGGAGCGATCCAGGCGATCCACTCGATCGCTTTGCGGTCGCCTCCCAGCGCCACGGACTCGACCAGCGGGAGGAGCGTCGCGTCCCATGTGCCCAGCAGCTTGGACACCGCCTTTTCGCGCACCTGCGAGACCGCATCCCCGGCCGCCTGCTCGAGCAGGCCGCGGTGCCGGCGAGCGTCCAACTCCTCGGCCACTGCGCGGCGGATCAGGGGATCGCGGGCCGTGAGCGCGCGCGCGAGCGCGGCGCTCGCCTCCTCGCTGTCCTGGCGCGCAAGCACGCGCGCCGCCGCGCGCGTGTCGAGCTGCACCAGGAACGGACCGATCTGGACCGCCTTGGGCTGCAAGAGCTCCTCGAGCCAAGGGACCGTCGACGCGCCGTAGACGGCGAGGTCCGAAATGACCGAGCTCGCCCATTTGTCGCTGTCGACCGGCTGGTACCTCGAGAGCCCGTGGAGGAGCTCGCCGATGCGGGCGACGAGCTCGTCGCTCTGCTGTGCGGCCACCGCTCCGGGTGAGCCGGCAGCGCGCGCCTGCACCCGCCGGCGCGCCTCGCCGGCCTCCGCGGCCGTCTTCTCGTCGCCGGCCGCGCGCGCATCCGCCTCGGCCCGCGCGTAGAGCGTCGCGGCCAGCTCGAGGTCGCGCTCGTACTCCTCGACGTAGGCGGCGCGCTCGATCGTCGCGCGCGGGCTCGGCTCGGCCTCGTTCTCCGCGGGTTCCTGGAGGAAGGCCGGCGGGAGCAGGAGGAGGAACAGGACTCGGATCGGGCTCATGGGAAGACTCCTTTCGTCGGGGGTCGGACCAGTGGACGACGGAGCCCGACTCCACCTGTCAGGAACCCGCGACGCGGATGTCAAAAGTCGTGAAGCCGCGGGAGTACGGAACCTGGTTCATCCCCCAACAGCACCGCGAGTCGGATGCTGAGAACGAAGGGGGGAGGTGCGGTGCTGTTGGGGGATGAACCAGGTTCCCTACTCCTCCAGCCGGTACCCGACCCCGAAGGCCGTCAGGATGTGCCGCGGGCTGGCCGGATCGAGCTCCACCTTCTGACGCAGCTTGGCGACGTGCTGGTCGACCGTGCGCGTGGTCGGGAAGCGCGTCTTGCCCCATACCTCGTCGAGGAAGCGCTCGCGCGACACGGGCCGGCCGCGCTCGCGCCACAGGAGCTTCAGCATGTCGACCTCGCGCAGCGTGAGCGGCGTCTCCTCCGTCCCGCGCGACACGCGCATCGCGCGCAAGTCGACGCGCGCGTCGCCCAGGTCGAATCCGTCGAGCGCGTCGTCCGCGCCGCTCGCGTGGCGCCGCAGGTGCGCGCGGATGCGGGCGAGGAGCTCGGACAGCCCGAAGGGCTTCGTCACGTAGTCGTCTGCCCCCAGGTCGAGCCCCTTCACCTTGTCGAGCTCCGTGCCCTTGGCGGTGACCAGGATCACCGGCACGGAGCGTCCCTCGCGGCGCAGCGCGGCCAGCACGTCCAGCCCCGAGCGCTTCGGCAGCATCACGTCGAGCAGCACGAGGTCCGGCGCGGTCGCGCGCAGGAGCTCGAGCGCGGCCTGGCCGTCGCGCGCCAGGAGCAGCTCGTAGCCCTCGCGCGCGAGCGCGTACTCGAGCCCGGCGACCAGCGCCTCCTCGTCCTCCACCACCAGGATGCGCGCCTTCTGGCTCATGCCTCGCTGCGCGACGCGGTGCCGGCCTCCTCGATTGCAGGGAGCTCGATCAGGAAGCGCGAGCCGCCGCCCGCGCGCGCCGTACAGCTCGCACGCCCGCCGTGCGCCTCCGCGATCCGCCGCACGAGCGCGAGCCCCAGGCCGACGCCCGGCCGGTCGCGCGTCAGCTCGTCGCCGACGCGCCGGAACGGCTCGAAGATCGCGGCGCGCTCGCCCGCCGCCACGCCGCGTCCGCGGTCGAGCACCGCGAGCGTCGCGCGACCGTCGACGGGAGCCGTCAGCTCGACCTCGATCTCGTGCGGCTGGTCGGAGTACTTGAGCGCGTTGTCGAGCAGGTTCAGCAGCGCTCCGCCGATGGCCTGCGCGTCCGCGCGCACGCGCGCGGGCCGCGCGCTCTCGCGCAGGGTCAGTCCGAAGCCGCGCTCGCGCGCCAGCGGCTCGAACGTGCGCACCGCGTCGCGCGCGATCTGGTTCAGGTCGACCGCCGTGGGAGCCGCCGAGCCGTTCCTGTGCTCCAGCCGCGCGAGCTCCAGCACGGAGGTGATGACCCGCGACAAGCGCTCGGCTTCCCCCGCCGCCCTGCGGCCGAACTCGCGCACCTTGCCCTCCTCGACGCCGCCGCCGGCGAGCACCTCGCCCAGGAGGCGGATCGAGGCCAGCGGAGCCTTCAGCTCGTGGGTCACGGCCGCGACGAAGGCCTCGCGGCTGCGCGTGGCCGCGACCTCGCGCCCGATGCCGCGCACCGTCGCGACCGCGGCCAGGACCGAGACGAGCAGCGCGAGCCCGACCAGCGCGGCGACGATCAGGAAGCTGCGGCGCTCGCGGCGCAGCAGGCCCTCCACGTCCACGCCGGAGGCGGAGACCGAGAGACCCGAGAGCGGCGGCGCGAGCACGCGGCGCGCGAGCGACGGCGCGCCGACTTCGCCCCGGGAGGCGGCCAGAACCTCTCCGTCCGCCGTCTCGACCACCGTCGCGAAGCCGAGCGTGTCGATGGCGGCGATCTCGGGCAGGGCGAGCGAGGTCCGCACGAACCGCTCGAGCTCGAGCGCGCCGCCGCGCCAATCGCCCTCGCCGTCCGCCTCGCGAGCGCTCGATACGATCCACTCGGCCGCGGTCGCTCCCGTCAACGGATCGGGCGCGGCGCGGAAGCGCGCGACGCCGCCCGGAGCTCCGCGCGCGACCCAGTCGCCGGCTCCCGCCCGCCAGGCCGCGTCGAGGGAACGCACGCGCTCGCGCTCCCGCTCCGCGGCCTCGACGCGCGCGAGCTCGGCCGCCGGCGCCCGTTCGCGCAGGAGCGAGCGCAGGTGGTCCAGGAAGCGCCGTGTCGCGAGCTCCTCGCGCGAGACGAGGTCGGCGCCGGCGTCCGCGTAGAGCGCGAGCAGGTCATCCTGAGGAAACCCGTCGAGCTCGAGGAGCGCGAGGCGCGCGGCGAAGGAGCGCACGAGGCCGCGCTGGTCGCGCACGCGCGGATGACGCGCCACGAGCTCGGACCAGGCGGCGCGCGCGGCGCCCGTGTCTCCTGCGCGCGCACGCAGCGCCGCGAGCGTGCTCCAGGCCCAGGCGGCGAGCCACGCATCGCCGTCGCGCTCGGCGACCTGCGCCAAGCGCGCCTGCGCGCGCTCGAGCTCGCCGGCCGCCTCGAGCCGATCCACCTCGGACTCGAGGAAGCGGAAGAGGGCCGGCTCGCGCGGACCACCGGCCTCGTCGCCCGCGCGCGAGAGCCGCGGCGCGACCAGTGCTCCCGACGCGTCCGCTCGCACCGCCAGCGCATCGCCCTCGCCGCGCGCCACCTGCTCGAGCCCGCGCTCGAGCGCCGCGCGCGCCGCGTCGACCGCCTGGACCGCCTGCTCGGCGAGCCGCGCGCGCGCACGCCGGGTCTCGTCGCGGAACGCGCGCGACCCGAGGGCGATCAGCGCGACCGACGGCAGCAGGATCGCCGCGAGCAGGAAGGGAACGATCCGGGTGCGCCGCACGGTCCTGACCCTAAACCCGCGGACGGGAGTACGGAACCAGGTTCATCCCCCAACAGCAGCGCGAGTCGCACAAGAGGAACGGGACGGTTCGGGGCGGTGCTGTTGGGGGATGAACCTGGTTCCGTACTCCCTCTGGCAGAATGCGTCCATGGAGTCCGCCGGAACCGTGGAGGCATGGTGCAGGTCGTGGATCGCGACGCGCGAGCTCGCGCACAAGCTCGCTCCGCCGCCGTTGCCGGACCTCCAGGACGAACGCTCCTGGGAGCCCTCGCCCGCGTCCCTGCGCATCGAGCGGCCCGGCCGCCCACCTGAGCTGGTCGTGAACGCGCGCAGTCCGCGCACGCCGAGCGCGAAGGCGCTCCAGCGGACGGAGACGCGCGCGCGGCTCGTGCACACCTTCCTGCACCACGAGCTGCAGGCGGCCGAGCTGTTCGCCTGGGCCGTGCTCGCCTTCCCCCGGACGCCGCGCGCGTTCCGCGCGGGACTCCTCGCGCTGTGCCGGTCCGAGCTCGATCACCTCGGGCTCTACGCGGAGCACCTCGGACACCTGGGACGCGCCGCCGGCGACTTCCCCGTGCGCGACTGGTTCTGGGAGCGCGTGCCGAGCTGCACGACTCCGGCCGCCTTCGTCGCCCTGCTCGGGCTGGGTCTCGAGGGCGCGAACCTCGAGCACGGCGCGCGCTTCGCCGCCGCCTTCCGCGCGGCCGGCGACGAACGCGGCGCGGCGATCCTCGAGCGCGTCGCGGAGGAGGAGGTCGCGCACGTCGCCTTCGCTGCGCGCTGGTTCGAGCGCTTCACCGGCGCGCCGCTCACCTTCGACGCCTGGAGCGCGGAGTTGCCGGCCCCGATCACGCCGGCGCTCTTGCGCGGTCGTCCGCTGAACCGTGCGGCGCGGACGCGCGCCGGCTTCGACCACGCGTTCCTCGAGCGGCTCGCCGCGGTACCGCCGGCGACACGGGCAGCGGGCTCGACGAAGGCGCCGCGATGAGGCGCGAGGACGGACCGCCGGTCGCCCCCATCGCATGGGTGCTCAACCTCGACGCCGAGCACGAGCTCGAGTCCGGCCCGCGCTACGCGCCGACGCGGCACCTGCGCGCGATCGTCGCGCGCGAGAGCCGGCGGCTCGCCGGCAACCTGGTCGCGCCGGGCGACCGCGTGCTCTCGCTCGACGCGGTCGAACCGGGCGAGGCGGAAGGACTCGTCGGCCTGGCGTGGTCGCCGACGCCGCGCGCGCTGCGCAGCATGGAGCGCGCCGGAGCCAGGCGCGTCGAAGCACCGGACGTCGAGGTACTGCGGCGCGTGAACGCGCGTCCTTTCGCGACCGAAGTGCGCCGCGCCCTCGCCTGGGACGGCTTCGCCAAGGACGTGGCGTCGTCGCTCGAGGATGCGCTGCGTCTGCTCGCGCGTCCGGCCGAGCTCGGCTGGCTCGTGCGTCGTTCCTTCGGCGCCGCCGGCCGCGGACGCCGCCGCCTCGAGAGCGGACGCCCCTCGCAGGCCGAGGTGGCCTGGCTCGCGGCGAGCCTGCGTCGCGGCCCGCTCGTGATCGAGGCCTGGGTGCGGGTGACGCGCGAGTTCACGCGCTCGGGCTGGGTGTCGCGCGACGGCGGCGTGGTCGTCTCGGGGCCCTGCTTCCAGGAGACGACCGAGACCGGTTCCTGGACGCGCACCCAGGCAGCCGGGCGGGGCGAGGTCGCGCGCACGGACGATGCGCGGCTCGAGGAGGCCTGCGCGACCGCCGGGAGCGCGCTCGCCGCCGCCGGCTACTTCGGTCCCTTCGGCATCGACGCCTTCCGCCACCGCGCGGGGAGTCGCGAGATCCTCAACCCGCTCAGCGAGATCAACGCGCGCTTCACGATGGACTGGGCGACGGGGATGTCCCGGCGCCCGGAGCGGGAGGTCGACCTCGCGCTCGCGACTTGAGAGCATGACGCGCCGGCCACCCTTACGGTTCGACCACGACTGGAGCACCCCATGAACCACCGACTCTCACCCCTCTCCGAGCGCGCCTACTCCCTCCTCCGGTTCGTCGCGGGTGCGATGTTCGCCTTCCACGGCGTCCAGAAGGTCCTCGGCGTCCTCACCGACCAGCAACCGGCCGTGGGGTCCCAGCTCTGGATCGGCGGGCTGGTAGAGCTCGTGTGCGGCGCCGCCGTCGCGCTGGGCCTCTACGCGCGGCCGGCGGCGTTCCTGGCGAGCGGCACGATGGCGGTGGCCTACTTCCAGTACCACTGGAAGTTCCGCTTCGACTCCGCGTTCCTCCCCGGGGTGAACGACGGCGAGCTCGCCGTCCTCTACTGCTTCACCTTCTTCTACGTGAGCTTCCGGGGTGCCGGGCGTTGGAGCCTGGACGCGCGGCGGGGCGCGAGGAACGCGTGAGAGCGCTGCTCTACGCCTCCCTCGCGACCCTCGCCGGCACGGGCCTGTGGCTCAAGGCCACGGCGGACTGCTGAGGCAGCACGAAGGACACGGCCGGTACGGCCGTGCTCGTCGCGACCGTCGTCGGGTTCGTGCTGCTCCAGGCGAAGCGCCCGCAGTGACGGGCTCCGGCGCTCCCGGCGACTAGCGCGCGGTGCCCGCTTCCGCCGGCTTCTTCTTCTCGACGCGCTTCAGCGCGATGACCATCGACTTCGTGCCTTCTCCCTCGCCCATGTAGAAGGTGCTCGTGTGGGTGTCCTTGGTGTGCACCGTCTCGGAGCGGTGCGGGACCATCTCGCCCGTGGCCGGGTCGGACGCTTCCCAGCGCATGACGATCGCGTTCTTCTTCGCGTCCATCTCGCCCTCCATGAACGTGATGGAGGTCGTCGTGCTGTCGATCCAGGTGCCGACGTACTTCTGCTTCGCGGTGTCGTAGCCCATGCAGCCGGTGCCGACGTAGGGGGCGCCCATGAACTCGCACTCGAAGCGCGACTGCGTCCAGAGGGAGCCGACGGCCTCGGTGACCTGGGTGGCGGGAAAGCTTTCCTCCGGCATGCCGGGCATGATGGGAGTGAACGTTCCCTCCCAGTGTCCGACCTCGGTGAGCAGACGCGCGTGCTCCTGCGTGGCCTGTGCCCCCTGCTCCTGGGATGAGCGCAGGACGACGGGGCCGGCGGCCGCGAGGGCGAGCGCGGCACAGATGGCGAGCGGGGCGAGGGTGCGTGTTGTGATTCGGTGGTTCCGCATGGCGGGGCTCCTGAAGGTGTGGTTCGGGGTCGGGGGACGGGCCGGTATCTCTTCGAGGATGCTGCGGCCGGCCCGGATCGCGCAACATTCTCCCAAATGCTCCTTGGAGGCGGGGGCTACGGGCGCAGGCAGATCAGCTCGTCCTGGCTGCGCATCACGACCAGGCCATTCGCCGTCGCCATCGGGGCCCACATCTCCTGGTCCCGGCCGTCGCCGGGTCCGAACGGTCTCGCCTGAGCCAGCGTCGAGTAGCCCTTGGGCGTCGCGGGCACGACGCGCAGCGTGCCGTCGTAGCCGTCCTGGACGATCAGCGCGTCGCCGGCCAGGAACAGGTTGCCGCGGCCGAGGTAAGGGTCGTCCTTCGTGCGCCACAGCTCCTTGCCCTCGAGCGACAGACACATCAGGCCGCCCTCGCCGCGTCGCGAGCGCTGGTCGTTCCAGTTCTCGTTGACGATGAGGTACAGGTGGTCCTCGAACAGGATCGGCGCGTGAACCTGGGCGCCGCGCTCGAGGTGGAAGAGCTCCTCGAACGCGTACCCCTCTTCGGTCTGTGCGATCCTCAGCATGGTCGAGCCGCCGCGGTAGCCGCCGGTGACGAAGAAGCGCTGGTCGTCGATCCGCACGGGGGGAGGGATGGGGAGGCGCGTGAGCTCGGTCTCCGTGCGCCACAGGAGCTCGCCGAACTCCGGGTCGAAGCTCGAGATCGTCGTGGGCGCGGACTGGTCCACACCGGAGGTCTGGTACATGGTCGAGAGGAAGACGATCTGCCGCTTCCCGAGCAGGTCCATCAGGACCGGCGTCGAGTGGCTGTAGCCGACCGTCTCCGTCACCCAGCGTTCTTCACCGGTCGCGACGTCGAGCGCGAGCAAGCCGGCCTCCTCGCCGAGGATGGTCACGATGACCATGTCGCCGACGATCAGCGGCGAGCACGACCAGCCGAACATCGGCAGCTCGCCGCCGTAGACCTCCTCGAGGTGCGTGTCCCAGGCGATGGCGCGCTTCTTTCGGTCGATCCCGGTCACCCGTCCTTGCCCGCCCACGCACAGGACCATCTCCGCGGTGATCGCGGGTACCGTGCGCGAGCCCGCGAACTGCAATCGGCCCGGCGCTTCGTAGGAGACCTCCCACTCCTCCTTGCCGGTGACGAGGTCGATCACGCGCAACCGATCGCGCACGCCGACCTCGCGGTCGAGGAGGAAGACCTGCCCGTCCCGGATCGCCGGTCCGCCGTAGCCGGGTCCGGTCGGTGTTCGCCAGAGCACCTCGGGGCCGTCCTCGCCCCAGGCGAACTCGGACGCGAGCGGCGCGGTGCGGGCGTCTCCTCCCGCGCCGCCGAAGTGCGGCCAGTCGGCAGTCTCCTGGGCCGACGTAGCGCCGACGAACGCAAGGAGAGCGAGACCGAGAGACGGGCGGCGTCGATGCATGGCTGCTCGAGACGGGTGTTCGGGGAACTCCGGCCCGCGCGGCCGACCGGGCAGGATAGCGGCGGAGTCGCGCTCGGGGCGGTCCGCTACAGAAGGCTGACCGCGCGGGCCTACCGGCTCGCCAGCGGATCCGTCGGGCCGGGTTGGCAGTAGCAGGACGAGCTGGGCGCGACGTCCGAGCGCGAGAAGGCGGCCTCGCGCGCGAGTCGAACGGGCGCGGCCTCTTCGTCGCGACCCTGCGCGCACAGCGCTTGCTCCAGGCCGAGCAGGGACCAGCCGTTGGCGCGGTTCTTCTCGAGGTCCGCGCGGTAGACCTCTTCGGCCTCCGCCGCGCGCCCCGCGCCGAGGAGCAGCGCGCCGAGCGCGTGCCGGATCGGCTGCATCCAGCCGGGCGGCTCGTCGTACACGAGTTCGTCCTCGAGGCGCACGCCCTCGCGCAGCGCCGCGAAAGCCTGGTCGAGCTCCCCTTCGCGGTACAGGAGCTCCCCGCGCAGCATCTGCCGCGCGAGCGCGAGCACCTGACCGGAGGAGTTGTTGCCCACCGTCCAGCTCTCCGGGACGAGCGCGGCGGCCGTCTCGAACGCCTCGAGCTCGTGGCGCGCCTCGTCCGTGCGACCGAGGGCCGAGAGCGACACGCCGCGCGCGTAGTGCCACAGCGCCCGGGCCAGCTTGCGGAAGTCCTCCGGCGGTGGCTCGGCCAGCACCTGCTCCCACTCGCCAAAGCGAACGAGGACGTGCCAGGGAGTCGTCATCAGTCCGTCCGCGTACTGCACCCAGTTCACCAGGAAGTCGGGCGGCACGCTCTCCTCCAGCTCGCTCGCGGCGGACATGGCCGCCTCGTAGCGGCCCTCCATCATCGACGCGTAGGCCAGGAAGTGGACGTTGTGGACGAAGTAGATGTTGTAGAAGTCCGGCGGAGGCGCGACCGCGAAGTAGCGCTTGTCGGCCGCGATCGCGCGCACGTTCGCCTCGGCCGCATCCGCGTAGCGGCCCACGCGCGTGTAGATGTGCGAGGGCATGTGCACGAGGTGCCCGGCGCCCGGAACGAGGTCGCGCAACCGGTCGGCGGCCGCGACCGCGCGGTCGGGATCGGACGACGCCTCGACGGTGTGGATGTAGAAGTGGTTGGCGCCCGGGTGAAGCGGGGCGATCGCGAGCACGTGCTCCAGGACGGCCACGATCTCGAGCGTACGACCCTTGGGCGTACCGTCGCGCTCCCACAGGTCCCAGGGCTGGAGGTTCATGAGCGACTCGGCGTAGATCGCGCCGACGTCCGGGTCGTCGGGGAACTCCCGGTAGACGCTCTCCATCGCGCGCGCGTAGGCCTCGTCCAACGGCCGCCGATCCGCCGGGTTCGGCAAGGCGTAGCGCAGCAGGATCGCGCGCACGAGTGCCGCCTCGACCGGCGTCGCGCCCGCGAGGTGCCGCTGCGCCTCCTGCGCCGCATCGTAGGCGAGCCGCGCCTCGGCCTCCGTCACGTCGGGGTTGTTGATGTCGCGCCCGTTCGCATAGGCGATCCCCCACCAGGCCATGGCGCAGCTCGGGTCCGCCTCCGCCGCCGCCTGGAACGAGCGCGTCGCCTCGTCGTGGTTGAAGCCGTAGAGGAGCTGGATGCCCTGGTCGAAGAGCTCCTGCGCCGCGCGGCTGGTGGTCGTGACGGTGCGCGCGTAGCCCCCGTAGCCCTCGAAGCGGAGCGGCGCTCCTCCGGTCGAACGGCAGGCAGAGAGAGCGAGGAAGAGGAGCAGCGCGAGTCGGGTCTTCATGGGATGGGTCTCCGCAGGGATCGAACGCGGCGCATTATGCGACAAGGCCGCGCCGCCTCGGGGCGAGGCGTGAATGACCACGAAAAGAGGCTCCATAACCTCTGAAAAGGGTTGTTCGACCACGACAGGTGGTCGACAGTAGCGCCGTGGACACCCCCCTCGACACGCTGCTCGGCCGCACGGCGGCGAAGCTCCTTCTCTACCTCCTTCACCACGGCGAAGCCTATGCAACCGGGGTCGCCAAGGACCTGAGCATCCCCCAGAGCGCTGTCCAGCGTCAGCTCGAGAAGCTCGAAGCGGAAGGGTTCTTGGTGTCCAAGCGGATCGGCAGGACGCGGCTCTACACCTTCAATCCGAAGAGTCCCGCGACCGGCAAGCTGAGGGAGTTCGTCGGAGTGTTCTACGACGGGATGCCGCTGAGGGAACGCGAGCGGATGTTCGCCACGCGACGCCGACCTCGACGGCGTGGGAAACCGGTGAAGGGGGAATGAGCGACGCCTTCGACTTCGCGGGCTGCAACGAGACGGAGCTGTGGCATCACGTCGGCGTTCACCTCGAAGCCCGCGGAGTTGGAGTCGTCCTGGTGGGAGGAGCCGTCGTCGCCGTGTACAGCGAGGGGGCGTACCAATCCGGGGACCTGGACTTCGTCCGTGATGAGCTCTTCGAGGATCGCGTCGAGGGTTGCATGGAGGAGCTCGGCTTTCGTCGCAGAGGACGCCACTACGAACACCCGGACTGTCCACACCTCGTCGTGGAGTTCCTCTCGCCGCCGCTTGGAATCGGGGACGACGTCGACATCGTCCCGCGAAGTGAGACCGTTGGAGGTCAGACCCTCAAGATCCTGTCTCCGACGGACTGTGTCCGTGACCGGCTCGCGAGCTACATCTACTTTCGAGCTCGCGAGTGTCTCGACCAGGCCGTGCTCGTGGCACGAGCGCAGGTCGTCGACTGGGACAAGATCGAACGCTGGTGCCGCGCAGAGGGTCACGTGGGGGATTCGGCCTTCGCGAAGCTACGAAGTCTCGCGGGTGGAGCGAACCGGGACTAGGTCTTCCTTCCCCGCGCCGTCACCGCCAGCGCGATCCCTCCCAGGGTCAAGAGCGCCGCGAGCGTGGCGCGGCCCGTCCAGGTCTCGCCCAGGATCGCCACGCCGCCGGCGGCGGCGAGCACCGGGACGGCGAGCTGTACGAGCCCCGCGCTCGTCGCGCTGTGGCCGCGAAGCGCCGAGTACCAGACCAGGTAGCCGAGCCCCGAGGTGACGGCGCCGGACAAGGCGGCGAGCAGCGCGCCGGTCCAGGAGAGCGAGACGTCGCTCCAGCTCGCGAGGAACACGACCAGGACCACCGGCGTGGCGAGCAGGAAGTTGCGCGCCGTCGCGACGCGCGCCGAAGCCACGTGACGCCCGTGCAGCGAGTACACGCCCCATGCGACGCCCGCGACGAGCATGAAGAGCGCGTCACGCGTCTCGGGGTCGCGCCGGATCGGGAGGAGCAGGACCAGGAGCCCAGCAACCGCCGCCAGCGCGCCCGCGAGCTGCCGCGCGTTCATGCGCTCGCCGCGCAGGAAGCCCGCGCCCAGCATCGTCCCTTGCACCGCGCCGAAGAGCAGCAGCGCGCCGATGCCGGCGTCGAGCGTGACGTAGGCCAGGGAGAAGAAGAGCGCGTAGGCGAGCAGCGCGCCGGCGCCGAGCCAGGCTCGCTCGGCGCCGAGCGCGAGGCGTCTCCCCGTCGAGGAAGACGGGAGGAACGGGGACAGGACGAGCATCCCGCTCGCGATGCGCAGGGTCGTGAAGGCGATCGGGTCGATGGCCTCCTCGCGCAACGCGAGGCGGCACAGGAGCGAGTTCCCGGCGAAGGCGAGCAGCGCGAGCAGCGTCGTCGCGAACGTCGCCCAAGGGGCCGGCCTCATCGCGGCGAGTATCGCACGGCGCGACGCACCGATCGCAGGCGCGGGGTTCGGCTAGGATGTCGGCCTCGCTTCTCGGACCCAGAGGACCCCATGCGACGCCCCTCCCTCCTGCTCGCGACGATCCCGCTCCTCGCCCTTTCGCATGACACCCAGGGGGAAACGCAGGACGCCGCGCGGAACTGGCCCGCCTGGCGCGGGCCGAGCGGCGACGGGACGAGCACCGCCTCCGGCCTCCCGACCGAGTGGGGACCGGAGAAGAACGTCCTGTGGAAGACCGCGTTACCCTCCTGGAGCGGCGCGACTCCCGTCGTCTGGGGCGAGCGTGTGTTCGTCATGTCACCGTCGGCCGCGGCCGCGGACGATGGCGGCGCCGAGGAGCCAGAGGATCGCGGATCCGGTCGTCGCGGAGGACGCGGCGGCGGTCGCCATCCGGGCGGCGACGAGCTCCTGCTCCTGTGCCTCGACGCGACCAGCGGGAAGCTCCTGTGGACGCGCGAGCTCGATGCGGGCAATCGGCTCTGGCGCAAGGGCAACAACACCTCGCCCTCGCCGGTCACCGACGGCGAGCGCGTTTGGGCGCTGACCGGGAACGGCACGCTCGCCGCCCTCGACCTGGACGGCGAGCTCTTCTGGGACCGGAACCTGCAGGCGGAGTTCGGTGCGTTCGGCCTGAACTGGGGCTACGCCTCCTCGCCGCTGCTCGTCGACGGGATGCTCGTCGTCCAGGTGCTGCACGGGACGAACACGGACGAGCCGTCCTACTTGATCGCGGTCGACGGCGCGACCGGCGCGACTCTGTGGAAGGTCGAGCGGCCGACGGACGCGCCGCGCGAGTCGCCGGACGCCTACACGACGCCGCTTCTCGCCGGGAGCGGCGATGCCGTTCAGATCGTCGTCTCGGGCGGCGACTACGTGACGGGACACGACCCGAAGACGGGCAAGGAGCTGTGGAGAGTCGCCGGCCTGAACCCGCGCAAGGCGTCGAACTATCGCATCGTCGCCTCGCCGATCCTGATCGACGACCTGCTCGTGGCGCCGACGCGCGAGCGCCCCATGCTCGCGATCGCGCTCGGCGAGGACCTCGCGCCGACGGCGGAGGACGTCGTGTGGCAGTGGGACCGGAACGGCGCTCCGGACGTGCCCTCGCCGACGACGGACGGGACGTACCTCTACCTGCTCGACGACGCGGGCCTGGTGACCTGCGTCGATCCCGCGAGCGGAGAGCCCGTCTGGGGCCCCGAGCGCACCGTGCAGGGCACCGTGAGCAGCTCGCTCGTCCACGCCGATGGCAAGCTCTACTTCACGAACGAGGAGGGCGTCACGGTCGTGCTGCGCGCCGGACCGAGGTACGAGCTCCTGGCCGCGAACGAGCTCGACGGCAGCTACACGATCTCCTCGCCGGCGGTCGCGGGGAACCGGCTCTTCGTGCGCACGGAGGAGTTCCTCTGGTGCATCGGCGCGAAGTAGCGCGAGCGCCGGCCGGCGAACGTCGGCGACGCAGTAGGATCCGGTCCATGCAACTCCGACTCCCCGCGCTCCTCGCCCTTCTCGCGGTCGTTTCCTGCGACGAGTCCGAGCTGCCGCCCGCCGCGGCGCGCACGGACTTGGTCCCGGTGCAGGGTACGCACGTGCGCCTCGCCCCGATGGAGGGAGCGGTGGTCGCCAAGGGTTACGCCGGGTTCGAGCACACGGCGACGCGCTCGATGCTGCGCGTGCTCGAGTTCCCGACCTCCTTCGCCGAGTTCCTCACCGGCTTCGACGTGCCCACGAACCTCACGAAGCAGGGACTCGCGATCACGCAGCGCGAGGACGTCCCGAACGGACTGCTTCCCGGCCGGCTCCTGAGCGGGCGGCAGACTGGCACCGACGGCGCGACCGGCACGGTCTTCCTCTGGATCTTCGGCTCGCTCCAGGACACCGTCCTCGTGCACGGTACCTGCGCGAGCGACGAGATGATCGCGGCCACGCGCGCGGCGGTCCTGTCCGCCGTGTGGGATCCGGAGCTCGAGGTCGACCTGTTCGCCGACCTCGGGTTCTCGCTGGGCACGACGGGCGGGCTCCTGCCCGCGCGACGCTTCGGCGCGATGATCACGTTCACGCGCACCGGGAAGGACGACATCCGCGGCGAGGGCGAGCCCATGCTCATGCTCGGACCCGGCCCGCCGGGGGAGATCCCCGATCCCGTCCGCTTCGCCGAGGACCGGATGCGGATGCTTCCGATCGACGATCTCCGGATCACGTCGCGTGAGGAGATCGTGGTGGACGGGCTCCCCGGCGTGGTCCTCTTTGCTCAGGGCGTCGACCCGGCCAACGGCCAGCCGCGCACGGTCTACCAGGTCGTGCTGACCGACTCGCCGGGCCATTGGCTGGTCGTCGGAATGTGCCACTCCGCCTTCGCCGAGGAGTACCTGCCCGTCTTCAGCCTCGTCGCCGAGAGCCTGGTGCGCGATCCGAGGACGGAGTGAAGGCGTGCCCGATTCACCGCAGGACCGGCAGCTCGATGCTCGACGACGCCTGCGCGCCGCGCCACACGCGCAGTAGGGTCGCGGGGACCAGCGGCGAGGCCTCGGTGTTGTCGGCGTCCGCTCCCATGAGCGTCACGCGGATGCGGTGTCCGCGCTCGAAGACGAAGGCGGTCGGCAGGAGGTCGAGGAGCACCTCGGCCGGCTCGTCCTTCGGCAGCGGCTCGGCGTCGGCGGCGAAGCAGCGCTGGTACGGGAGACCGAGGTTGTCCCAGGGCGCCTGGGCCAGGCGTCGCTGCGAGGCGCGCAGCACGCCCTCGGAAACGTAGCGCACGTCGCCGTCCGCCGCGACCTCCTCGAGCAGGACGTGCAGGTCCGCGTCGCCGGAGCTGGAGGAGACGAACAGTCGCACGAGCGGATGGCCGACGACGATGCGCTCCTCCTCCAGGGGCGGCGTGGTCCAGGTCAGGCACTTCTCGTCGTTGCGCGCGAGGCCGGAGTAGGCCATCGCCGGCGCGGCGCCGACGGCGTTGTCCCAGCGCGACGCGCTGCCGGTCGTCGTCGTCGGGTCGACGCGGTACTCGTCGAACGCCTGTTCCACGGGCGCCTGCGCGGCGAGCAGGCCGTCGTTGACCGACGCCACGCTGCCCGACGGGCCGGCGGCGAGATGGAAGCGCTCCGTCTCCGTGCCCTCGACGGGCCACGTCTCCGCCGACACCCACTCCCACTCGCCGGGTTCGACCATCAGCGCGTAGTGAATCGGCGTCTCGTCCTCGACGCCGTTCTCGATCCCCTTCAGCCAGCGGTCGAACCAACGGTGTTGCTCGGCGGCCTCGATCCGGCGCCGCTCGCCGCCCGCCTGCTCCGCGTGGGCCCACGGGCCGATCGTGAGCCGCTGCGGGCCTTCGTAGTTG
>Ga0302046_10003032_pt1 | contig 15357 bp, 29 predicted proteins | sample RVTome_11_FD_200261 | JGI IMG/M metagenome (GOLD analysis project Ga0302046, IMG submission 200261) | Soil microbial communities from uranium-contaminated site in the Upper Colorado River Basin, Wyoming, United States - RVT147D111 (version 2) ...
GCTCGCGGCGCGCGCGCGGGGGGCGTGGGCCCCGGCGCGGCGGGTGGCCCCCCGGGCGGGGGGGCGCACGGGGGGGGCCGGCGTGGTGGCCGACGTCGTCGAATAGGCCATGGGGACGCTCGCCGCCGACCAGAAGATCCGGATCCGCCTGAAGGCCTACGACCATCATCTGCTCGACCGCTCCATGAGGGAGATCGTCGAGACCGTGCGCCGCACGGGGGCCCGCGTCACCGGACCCGTCCTGCTGCCGACGATCATCAATCGGTGGACGGTCCTGCGCTCCCCCCACGTGGACAAGACCTCGCGGGAGCAGTTCGAGATGCGCACGCACAAGCGCCTCCTCGACATCCTGGACCCCACCCCCCAGACCGTCGATGCGCTGATGAAGCTGGAATTGCCCAGCGGCGTCGACGTCGAGATCAAGCTATAGCAGACCGATGCCATCCATCGGTCTGCGGGGTTAGCGAGAAGATCACCATGGCGATGAAGGAAGGGCTGATCGGCCGCAAGAAGGGCATGACCCAGGTCTTCGGGGAGGACGGCAACCTCATCCCGGTCACCGTGGTCCAGCTCGGGCCATGCATCGTCGTCGGGATTCGCACCCGGGCCACGCACGGCTACGACGCGCTCCAGCTCGGCTTTGAGCCGGCTCGGAAGAACGTCACCAAGGCCATGGCGGGTCACTACAAGAAGGCCGGCGTGACCACCTCCCTGCGGGTCCTCCGGGAGGTCCGGCTCCAGAAGACCGAGAATGTCGCAGGCTACCAGGTAGGGCAGACCCTCACGGTGGAGATGTTCACGCCGGGCGACCTGGTGGACGCGGTCGGGGCGAGCAAGGGGAAGGGGTTCCAGGGCGGCGTGAAGCGGCACGGCTGGTCCGGCGGCGATGCCACGCACGGCTCCATGTTCCACCGGGCGCCCGGATCCATCGGGGCCTCCTCCGACCCCTCGCGGGTGTGGCCGGGGCATCGGCTGCCGGGCCGCATGGGGGGCGACCGTCGCACCGTTCTCAACCTGCCCGTGGTCCGGGTGCTCCCCGAGCAGAGCCTGCTCCTCGTGCGGGGGGCGATCCCCGGCCCCACCGGGGGCCTCGTGATGGTCCGGAAGAGCGTGAAGCAGACCAAGGCCCAGCGGCAGAAGGCGAAGGAGGCCAAGTAGCCGTGCCGAGCGTCCCGGTGCTCGACTCCATGGGGAAATCCCAGGAAGCCCTGGAGCTGTCCGCCGACGTCTTCGGCGGGCCCGTGCGGGTGCCCCTGCTCCACCAGAGCGTGGTGAAGGAGCTGGCGGCCGGGCGCGCCGGCACCCACGACACGAAGGGCCGGAGCGAGGTGTCCGGCGGCGGCAGGAAGCCCTGGCGCCAGAAGGGCACCGGCCGTGCCCGCCAGGGCTCGATCCGTGCCACCCAGTGGAAAGGCGGGGGCAAGCCGTTCGGACCCACACCCCGCAGCTACGACAAGCAGATGCCCGCCGCGATGCGCCGGGGCGCTCTCCGGGACGCGCTGGCGGCCAAGATCGCCAGCGGAGCGGTGAGCGTGGTGGACCGGCTTGACGTCGCCGAGCCCAGGACCCGGGTGCTGACGGCGCGGCTGGCCAGGATGGGGCTGGCGGCGCGCTCAACGCTGCTGGTCGTCGCCGAGCGCAGCGAAGCGCTCGACCGGGCGGCCCGCAATGTGCCCTGGCTCGAGGTCGAGACGCCGGCCCATGCCTCCGTGTACCAGGTGCTCCGGAACGACCAGCTTGTCTTCGAGCGCGCCGCGCTCCTGAGCATGCAGGAGGCCCTCGCCCGCAGTGCGACCCGAGCGGCGGCCGGGCCCCCTCACCCTGCCCTCTCCCCCAGGGGGGGAGAGGACAAGGGTGAGGGGGGAGTGCCGCGAGGGCAGGGGTGAGATGAGAGACCCGCGCTCCGTGCTCGTGCGCCCGATCATGACCGAGAAGACCCTCCGGCAGAAGGAGGAGCTCAACTCGGTGACGTTCCAAGTGTCGATCGACGCCAACAAGGTGCAGATCCGGCAGGCCGTGGAGCAGGTCTTCAACGTCAAGGTCAGGGACGTCCGGACCGCGCGGCGGGAGGGGAAGTGGAAGCGGATGGGCCGCTTCGAGGGCCGCCGCCCGAGCTGGAAGAAGGCGGTGGTGACTCTGGCGCCCGGACACAAGATCGAGCTGGTGGAGGGAGCATAGCGCGATGGGTATCCGGACCGTCAAGCCGACGTCTCCAGCCCGCCGGTACATGACCTTCGTGACCAACGAGGAGATCACCAAGAGCGAGCCCGAGAAGAGCCTGCTCCGTCCCAAGCGCCGGGCCAGCGGGCGGAACGTCTACGGGCGGATCACCGTCCGGCACCGGGGTGGCGGGGCCAAGCGGATGCTCCGGCAGATCGACTTCCGGCGGGAGAAGTTCGGGATCCCGGCCAAGGTGGCGGGGATCGAGTACGATCCGAACCGCTCGGCCCGCATCGCGCTCCTCCACTACCGCGACGGAGAGAAACGCTACATCATCGCGCCCCTCGGGCTCAAGCCGGGCGACATCGTGATGTCCGGCCCGCAGGCCGACATCCTGCCCGGCAATGCGCTGCCGATCCGGAACGTCCCGCTGGGGACGCTGGTGCATAACGTGGAGCTCCAGCCGGGCAAGGGCGGGCAGCTCTGCCGGAGCGCGGGCACGATGGCCCAGCTCCTGGCCAAGGAAGGCGACCACGCCAACCTCAAGCTGCCGTCGGGGGAGGTCCGCCAGGTGAAGCTCGACTGCATGGCCACCGTCGGCCAGGTGGGCAACCTGGATCACGAGAACGTGTCGATCGGCAAGGCCGGGCGGGTCCGGTGGATGGGGTTCAGGCCCACGGTGCGCGGCACGGTGATGAATCCGGTGGACCATCCGATGGGGGGGGGCGAGGGCAAGGGCAAGGGCAATCATCCCATGAGCCCGTGGGGCCAGCCCACCAAGGGCTACAAGACGCGGCGCGGCGCGAAGCCGTCGGACCGCTACATCGTGACACGCCGGACGAAGTAGGGAGCCGAGGACATGGGACGCTCGCTCAAGAAGGGGCCATACGTCGAGGAACGGCTGGCCGGCCGGGTGGAGGAGCTCAACCGGCAGCGCCAGAAGAAGGTGCTCAAGACGTGGTCGCGACGCTCCACCATCCTGCCCGAGTTCGTCGGGCACACGCTGGCCGTCCACAACGGGAAGAAGTTCATCCCGGTCTACATCACCGAGAACATGGTCGGCCACCGACTCGGGGAGTTCGCGCTCACGCGGACCTTCAAGGCTCACGGCTCCGCGGAGAAGGCGGCGACCTCCCCCACCGGGAAGGCCTGACCCGATGAAGACGCGCGCCATCGCCAAGTACATCCGGGTGCCGGCCAGCAAGGCGCGCCTGGTGCTGGCCCACATCCAGGGCAAGCCGGTCGGCGAGGCGCTGGCCACGCTGCGGTTCACGCCGAAGGCGGCCGCCCGCCTCATCGAGAAGGTCCTCCGGTCGGCCATCGCCAACGCCGAGCACAACCACCAGGTCCGGAACCTGGACGACCTCCGGGTGAGCAGGGCGGTGGCCGACGTGGGCCCGTCCATGAAGCGCGTCTCCCCCCGGGCCATGGGCCGCGCCTTCTTCATCAAGCACCGGACCAGCCACCTGACCATCGAGGTCTCCGACGAGGCGCCCCGCCGCGCCCCGCGGACCGCGCAGAGGTAACCATGGGGCAGAAGACGCATCCGATCGGGTTCCGCCTGGGCACCACGCGCACGTGGAGTTCGCGCTGGTTCGCCACCAAGGGCTATGCCGGCCTGCTGCACGAAGACGTGAAGATCCGCAAGTTCATCAAGTCCTCGCTCTACCACGCGGGCATCTCGCGGATCGACATCGAGCGCTCGGCCAACCGCGCGCGGATCACGATCTTCACGGCGCGGCCCGGCATCATCATCGGCCGCAAGGGCGCCGAGGTCGAAAAGCTGAAGAACGAGATCCAGGGCCGGACGGCCAAGGAGGTCTACCTCAACATCGAGGAGGTGGTCCACCCGGAGCTGGATGCCCAGCTGGTGGCCGAGAACGTGGCGCTCCAGCTCCAGAAGCGCGTGGCCTTCCGCCGGGCCATGAAGAAGGCGGTCACCTCCGCCCTGCGCCTCGGCGCCGACGGCATCCGGATCGCTTGCTCGGGCCGGCTGGGGGGCGCCGAGATCGCGCGCCGGGAGTGGTACCGCGACGGGCGCGTGCCCCTGCACACGCTCCGTGCCGACATCGACTACGGGCTGGCGGAGGCCCACACGACCTACGGGGCCATCGGCGTGAAGGTCTGGATCTTCAAGGGCGAGGTGCTGCCCGCCCAGCCGACGAGCGAGGCGTAGCGCCGTGCCGACGACTGGGGCGCCCGCATGCTGATGCCGAAGCGCGTCAAGTACCGGAAGGCCCAGCGCGGGCGGATGAAGGGCCAGGCCCACCGCGGCGCGACGCTGGCCTTCGGGGACTACGGCCTGAAGGCCCTGGAGCCGGGCTGGGTGACCAACCGCCAGATCGAGGCCGCCCGGGTGTCGCTGGCCCGCAGCGTCAAGCGAGGGGGCAAGATCTTCATCCGCATCTTCCCCGACAAGCCGGTGACCAAGAAGCCTGCGGAGACCCGCATGGGCAAGGGCAAGGGCAACCCCGAGTCCTGGGTGGCGGTGGTGAAGCCCGGGCGCATCCTCTACGAGATGGAAGGGGTGGACGAGGCCACTGCCCGGGAGGGGTTCCGTCTGGCCGCCCAGAAGATCGGTATCAAGACCAAGTTCGTATCCCGCTCGCGGGCGCTCTGAGGCGACCATGAAAGCGGCCAAGTGGCGTGACATGTCCGGCGAGGAGCTCCAGCAGAAGGTCAAGGAGCTCACCGAGGAGCTGTTCAACCTGCGGTTCCAGCTGTCCATGGGAGTGGCCAAGAACCCGTCGCGGGTGATGCAGGCCAGGCGTGACCTGGCGCGGGCCAGGACCGTGCTGCGGGAGCGCGAGCTCGGCCGCGGCCGGACGGCCTGACGGAACCGCGGAGGAGAGGAGTCGTGGGCGAGAGGAAGACACGCGAGGGCGTGGTGGTGAGCGACAGGATGATGAAGACCCGGGTGGTCCTCATCGAGCGGGTGTACCGCCATCCCCGGTACGAGCGCGTGGTCCGCCGGGCCAGGCGGCTGAAGGCGCACGACGAGACCAACGCCAGCAAGACGGGCGATCGGGTGCTGATCGAGGAGACGCGGCCGCTCTCCAAGGAGAAGCGGTGGCGCATCCGGGAGATCCTCACCCGCGCCTCCTAGCGCGGTCGCAAGGACAGGTCCATGATCCAGACCAGAACGATGCTCGACGTCGCCGACAACTCCGGGGCCAAGAAGGCCCAGTGCATCCGGGTCATGGGCGGCGCCAACAAGCGCTACGCCTCCCTGGGCGACATCGTGATCGTGGCCGTGAAGGAAGCCGTCCCCGACGGCACGGTGAAGAAGGGCGAGGTCGCGCGCGCGGTGGTGGTGCGGACGGTGAAGGAAGTCGGCCGCAAGGACGGGTCCTACATCCGGTTCGATCGGAACGCGGTGGTGCTGCTGAAGGCCGACGACAACCCGGTCGGCACCCGCATCTTCGGCCCGGTGGCCCGGGAGCTGAGGGACAGGCAGTTCACCAAGATCATCTCCCTCGCCCCCGAGGTGATCTAAGAGGGCGTGAAGAGATCGCCGCGGCGGATAACCGGTGGGAGGTGTCGGGGAGGAGCGGCCCCCGACGTCAATTGAGAGGGCATCCATGGCCAGCGCGCACGTCCGGAAGGGCGACACGGTGATGGTGGTGGCGGGTAAGGAGCGCGGCAAGCGCGGGAAGGTGCTGCGTGTCATTCCCGAGAGGAGCCGGGTCATCATCGAGAAGGTCAACATGATCAAGCGGCACCAGCGCCCCACGCAGAAGCTCCGCCAGGGCGGGATCATCGAGCGGGAGGGGCCCATCCACCTCTCGAACGTGATGCTGGTGGACCCGCGGGGAGACAGACCCACCCGGGTCGGTGTCCGCATGCTCGCGGACGGCAAGAAGGTCCGGGTCGCCAGGAAGTCGGGCGAAATCATCGACAAGGCGTGACGGTATGGCCGAGGCCAAGAAGGCGGACAAGTCGCAAGCAGCCAAGGGCCCCCAGGGCGCCAAGGCGCCCCCGGGCCAGAAGCCCAAGGGCGGCAAGGGCGGCAAGGGCGCTCCGACGCCAGCCGGACCCGAAGGCGGCGCCAGGCGCGCCCGGGTCACCGGGGATGTCCCGCCGAGGCTGCGGGATCGGTACCGGACGGCGGTGATCCCAGCGCTGATGAAGGAGCGGGGCTACACCAACCCCTTCCAGGTGCCGCGCCTGGAGAAGGTCGTGATCAACATGGGGGTGGGCGAGGGGAAGGAGAACGCCAAGGTGTTGGACTTCGCGACCGCCGACCTCCAGGCGATCACGGGGCAGAAGCCGGTGGTCACCCGAGCGAAGAAATCCATCGCCAACTTCAAGCTCCGGGAGAACGCGTCCATCGGGTGCAAGGTCACTCTCCGCGGGGCCCGCATGTACGAGTTCCTCGACCGGCTGGTGAACGTGGCCCTGCCGCGGGTGCGCGACTTCAAGGGCGTGTCGCCCAAGGCCTTCGACGGCCGCGGCAACTACGCCCTCGGCCTCAAGGAGCAGGTCATCTTCCCCGAGGTCGTCTACGATAAGGTGGATAAGGTGCGCGGCATGGACGTGATCATGGTGACCTCGGCGAGGACGGACGAAGAGGCCAGGGCGTTGCTGAGCCACCTGGGCGTCCCCTTCAGGGAGTCATAGCATGGCCAAGACCTCGCTGATCATGAAGTCCCAGCGCCGGCCGAAGTTCGCGTCGCGCGCCTACTCGCGATGCAAGTTGTGCGGCCGGCCGCGCGGCTATCTCCGCAAGTTTCAGACGTGCCGCATCTGCTTCCGCGAGCTGGCCCTCAAGGGCGAGGTGCCCGGCGTGGTCAAGGCGAGCTGGTAGGAGCCCCGCGACGATGATGAGCGACCCGATCGCCGACTTGCTGACCCGCATCCGCAACGGGAGCCGCGCGGAGCACGAGAAGGTGGACATCCCCGCCTCCCGGCTCAAGGTGCGGATTGCCGAGATCCTGAAGGCGGAGGGCTTCATCAAGAACTTCCGCCTGATCGAGAACCCCAAGCAGGGCACGCTGCGCGTCTACCTGAAGTACGGCGCCGGGAACGAGAAGATCATTTCCGGCCTCGTGCGGGTGTCGAAGCCGGGCCGGCGCGTCTACGTGGGCCGGGACCGGATCCCGTCGATCCTGGGCGGCATGGGAGTGGCGATCCTCTCCACGTCCCGCGGGGTGATGACCGACCGCGAGGTTCGCAAGCAGAAGCTGGGCGGCGAAGTCCTGGCCTACGTCTGGTAGGAGCGAGACACCCATGTCGCGCATCGGCAAGAAGCCCATTCCGGTCCCGGAGGGGGTGAAGGTCGCGGTGGAGGGGACCCTCGTGAAGGTGGAGGGCCCCAAGGGCAAGCTGTCCCACTCGGTGCCGCGCGGACTGTCCGTGGCGGTGGACTCCAGCGAGGTGAAGATCGAACGGAGCTCGGATCACCGGACCGTCCGCGCCCTCCACGGGCTCACGCGCTCGCTCGTCGCCAACATGGTCCAAGGGGTCAAGGACGGGTTCCAGCGGAAGCTGGAGATCGTTGGGATCGGCTACCGGGCACAGCTCCAGGGCAAGAACCTCCAGCTCGCCCTCGGCTACTCCCATCCGGTGATCTTCCCGCTCCCGGAGGGCGTGCAGGCAGAGGTGGAGAAACAGGTCTCGATCACCCTCCGGGGCGCGGACAAGGCGCTGCTGGGCCAGACCGCGGCCCAGCTGCGCGCCCTCCGCAAGCCCGACCCCTACAAGGGCAAGGGCATCAAGTACGCCGAGGAGCAGATCCGGCGCAAGGTCGGCAAGAAGGCGGGGGCCAAGTGATGCTGGCGCAGCAGAAGGTCCGCGGGCGCAAGATCCGCCATCTCCGGATCCGCGCCAGGGTCCGGGGGACGGCGGCCCGGCCCCGTCTGGCCGTCTTCCGGAGCTTGGGGCACATCTATGCCCAGCTCATCGACGACGAGGCTGGGCGGACGCTGGTGGCGGTGGACAGCCGGGCGCCGGAGCTCCGGGAGCGGCTCAAGTCTGGAGGCAACGTGGCCGCGGCGAAGGTGGTGGGGGAGCTGCTGGCGCAGCGCGCCAAGGCCCGCGACATCACGCGGGTCGTCTTCGACCGCGGCGGCTACCAGTACCACGGGCGGGTCAAGGCCCTGGCCGAGACGGCGCGGGCCGGGGGCCTGGTGTTCTGATGCGAGCCCCCTCACCCTGCCCTCCGGGGAGAGGGACAGGGGACAGAGCGGGAGGGGAAAGGGAGGAGTTGAGTGGCTGAGGCGCGCATCGATCCGAGTGTGCTGGACCTCACCGACCGCGTCGTGGCCATCAATCGCGTCGCGAAGGTGGTGAAGGGTGGCCGGCGGTTCTCCTTCACCGCGCTGGTGGTGGTGGGGGACGGCCAGGGACACGTGGGGATCGGTTTGGGCAAGGCCCGCGAGGTCCCCGAGGCGATCCGGAAGTCCGTGGAGCACGCCAAGAAGGACCTCGTCTACGTGCCCCTCAAGGACACCACGATCCCCTGCGAGATCACCGGTCACTTCGGCGCGGCGCGCGTGTACCTCAAGCCGGCGGCGCAAGGGACGGGCGTCATCGCAGGCGGGGCGGTGCGTCCCGTCCTGGAGGCGGCCGGAGTCCAGGACGTCCTCACCAAGGCCCTGGGCACCAACAACCCGCACAACGTGCTCAAGGCCACCATCGATGCGTTCCGGCGGCTCAAGCATCTCCAGGACATGTACGCTGCCCGTCGGAAGTCGATGGACGGCGAAGGCCAGGAGGCACAGGGTGCCAAAGAAGCTTAGGGTCACGTTGGTCAAGAGCGTCATCGGGCTCAGCCCGAAGCAGGAGGCGACGGTGCGGGCGCTCGGGCTCCGACGCATCCGCCAGACCGTGGAGCACGAGGACACCCCGACCGTCCGCGGGATGATCAAGGCGGTGGACTTCTGCCTGAAGGTGGATGCGGCATGAGGCTCGAGGATCTCCGTCCGGCCCCCGGCTCGACGCGGAAGCGCAAGCGCATCGGGCGCGGGCCGGGGTCGGGCAAGGGCAAGACGTCGGGAAAGGGGCACAAGGGGCAAAAGGCGCGTTCCGGCGGCGGCTCCAGCGTCGGGTTCGAGGGCGGCCAGACGCCGCTCTATCGGCGGCTCCCCAAGCGCGGCTTCCTGCCCCACGGCGGCAAGCAGTGGTTCGCCATCGTGAACGTCAAGGACCTCGCGGCCCGCTTCGCGGCGGGCAGCGTCGTGGACCCCGACGGTCTGGTCCAGGCGCGCCTGATCCGGAAGTCCGAGCGGGATGCCGTGAAGGTCCTGGGCGAGGGCGAGGTGCCGCACGCGCTCACCGTCAAGGCCCACAAGGTGAGCGAGTCGGCCCGCCGCAAGCTCGAAGGCGCCGGAGGGCGGGTGGAGGTACTGGCGGGATGATGGAAGGGGTGCAGAGCTTCCAGAACGTCTTCAAGATTCCGGAGCTCAAGCGGCGCGTCCTGATCACCCTCGGGTTCCTGGCCGCCTACCGGCTGGGCGCCCACGTTCCCACGCCGGGCATCGACGGCCACGCCCTGTCCCAGTTCTTCGATCAGGTGCAGGGCACGCTGCTCGGCATGGTCGATCTCTTCTCCGGGGGCAATCTCCGGCGCCTGACCGTCTTCGCGCTGGGCATCATGCCCTACATCTCCGCGTCCATCATCCTCCAGCTCCTGACGGTGGTGATCCCGGCGCTGGAGCGGCTGGCCAAGGAAGGGGAGGCCGGCAAGAAGAAGATCACCCAGTACACCCGTTACGGCACCATCCTGCTCTCCATGGTGCAGGCCTTCGGGATCGCCGTCGGGCTCGAGAGCATGCAAAGCCCCGGGGGCGTGGCCATCGTGCCGGAGCCGGGCTGGAGCTTCCGGCTGCTCACGATGCTGACCCTCACCACGGGGACGGCGCTCATCATGTGGCTCGGCGAGCAGATCTCCGAGAAGGGGATCGGCAACGGCATCTCGCTGATCATCTTCGCTGGCATCGTGGTGCGCCTGCCTTCGGCCATCGTGGCCTCCTACACCTTGATGTCGACGGGGGAGCTGAAGCTGTTCGTGTTCCTCGCGCTGGTGGTCATGATGGTCGGGGTGACGGCAGCGGTGGTGATCATGCAGGAAGGCCAGCGGAAGATCCCGGTGCAGTACGCCAAGCGGGTGGTGGGCCGGCGCATCTACGGAGGCCAGTCCACGCATATCCCGCTCCGGATCAATACCGCGGGCGTGATCCCGGTCATCTTTGCCTCCTCCCTCATCCTCTTCCCGGCCACGCTGACCCGGTTCATCGCCCACCCATGGATGCAGGCGATCTCCGACGCGCTGTCGCCGGGCCGCTTCACGTACACGGTCCTCTACTGCGGCCTGATCATCTTCTTCACGTACTTCTACACCGCCATCGTGTTCAACCCCATCGATCTGGCCGACAACATGAAGAAGTACGGGGGCTTCATCCCCGGGGTGCGGCCCGGCAAGAAGACGTCGGAGTACATCGACCGGACCCTGACCCGGATCACCCTGCCGGGCGCGGTGTTCCTGGCGTTGATCTCCGTGTTGCCGGACTTCCTCATCCGCTGGTTCAACACGCCGTTCTACTTCGGCGGGACGAGCCTCCTCATCGTGGTCGGCGTCGCGCTCGACACCGTGCGCCAGATGGAGTCCCATCTCCTGATGCGGAACTACGAGGGCTTCCTGCGCAGGAAGGCGAAGGCGCGCGCGTGAGCTTGCGGATCATCTTCCTCGGGCCGCCCGGCGCTGGCAAGGGCACGCAGGCCCGCCAGCTCGCCGCGACGTTCGGGGTCCCCCAGGTGGCCACCGGCGACATGCTGCGGGACGCGGTGGCCCGCCAGACCCCGCTCGGGCGAGAGGCCAAGCGGCACATGGACTCCGGCGGGCTGGTGCCCGACGACGTCGTCATCGGGCTGGTGGCGGAGCGGCTGACCCAGCCGGACGCCGAGAACAGCTTCGTGCTGGACGGTTTTCCCCGCACGGTGGCCCAGGCCGAGGCGCTGAGGAAGCTGCTCGCCGGGCGGGGCCTCGAGCTGGACCGGGTGGTGTTCTTCGAGGTGCCCCGTGAGGAGCTGCTGAGGCGGCTGACCGGGCGCCGCGTGTGCCGGCAGTGCGGGAGCACCTTCCACCTGGTCTCGGCGCCGCCCCGGACGGCCGGGCGCTGCGACCACTGCGGGGGCGACCTCTATCAGCGCGAGGACGACGCGGAGGCGACGGTGGCCCGGCGCCTGGACGTCTACGAGCGCCAGACGGCGCCCCTGCTCGACTACTACCGGGGACGCAACCTGCTGAGCCTCGTCCAGGGTCAGGGACCGGTGGAGCAGGTGGCGGCGGCCATCCGGCGGGTGGTCGACAACGCGGTGACGGCATGATCGTCCTGAAGTCCTCCCGGGAGATCGGCCACATGCGCGCCGCCGGCCGGATCCTGGCCGAGGTGAAGGAGCGCCTGCGGGCCCTGGTGCGGCCCGGCGTCTCCACCCGGGACATCGATGGCGACGTGGAAGCCCTCATCCTCTCCCGGGGCGCGCGCTCGGCCTTCAAGGGCTACCGGGGGTTCCCCGCCACCGTCTGCACCTCGATCAACGACGAGGTGGTGCACGGGATCCCGTCGCCCAAGCGCAAACTCGCGCCCGGAGACATCATCGGGCTGGACCTCGGGTGTATCGTCGAAGGGTACTACGCCGATTGCGCCGTCACGCTGCCGGTGGGCGAGGTGCCGCCCCGCGTCCAGGAGCTGCTCGACGTCACCCGGGAGAGCCTCGACAAGGCCATCGTGCAGTGCCGCCAGGGCAACCGGCTCGGAGACATCTCCCATGCCGTCCAGACGCACTGCGAGAGCCACGGCTTCGGCGTGGTGCGGGCCTTCGTGGGCCACGGGATCGGGCGGCAGCTTCACGAGGACCCGCAGATCCCCAACTTCGGCGAGCCGGGGCGGGGCCCGATCCTCAAGCCCGGCATGGTGCTGGCCATCGAGCCGATGGTGACCATGGGCTCGTGGGAGGTTCGGATCCTGGAGGATCGCTGGACGGCCGTCACGGAGGACGGCAGCCTGGCCGCCCATTTCGAGGACACCATCGCGATCACGGAATCCGGGCCGGAGGTGCTGACCCGTCCGGACAATGGGGTGTAGGGGATGCCGAAGGAAGATGCGATCGAGGTCGAGGGGACGGTCGTCGAGCCCCTTCCCAATGCCATGTTCCGCGTCGAGCTGGAGAACGGGCACAAGGTGCTCGCGCACGTCTCCGGCAAGATGCGCATGAACTTCATCCGGATCCTGCCCGGCGACAAGGTCAAGGTGGAGCTGTCGCCCTACGACCTGACTCGCGGGCGGATCACGTATCGCTTCAAATGAGGGCCGAGGTCACGTCATGAAGGTGCGACCGTCGATCAAGGTGCGGTGCGAGCACTGCAAGATCGTGCGCCGGCAGGGCCGCGTGCGGATCATCTGCAAGAACCCGCGCCACAAGCAGCGCCAGGGATAACAGGTTGGCGAGAACGGCCCGGATGCGAGGCGGCGTGGGCGCGACGACTGAGGCGTACGTGGCGGTTCGCGCTGAGCGGCGGCGCTGCGAGGCGAGGCCCGAGTCGGTCGCACGTCGCAGGGAGGCGCGCCCGAACCAACAGAGCAGACGGGTCGTTATCGGCGACCCGTAAGGAGCGGAACATGGCACGCATCGCCGGAGTGGACCTGCCGCGGGACAAGCGCGGGGAGATCGCCATCCAGTACCTCTACGGGATCGGCATCCCGTCGGCGAAGCGGATCTTCGCCGACGCCCGTGTGGACCCGAACAAGCGGGTCAGGAGCTGGACGGACGAGGAGACGGCCCGCATCCGCGACATCATCGAGCGCGAGTGCAAGGTGGAGGGCGACCTCCGCCGCGAGGTCTCGATGAACGTCAAGCGGCTGATGGATATCGGGTGCTACCGGGGAATCCGGCACCGCAAGGGCCTGCCCGTCCGCGGCCAGCGCACCCACACCAACGCCCGCACGCGCAAGGGCCGGAGCAAGGGTGTGATGGTCAAGAAGAAGCCCGCCGCCGCAGCGCCTGCGGCCGGGCCGAAGAGATAGGGAGCGGAGGCCATGGCGGAAGCCGCAGAGCAGAAGCCGGCGCCGGAGCGCAAGGGTGGGCGGAAGCGGGAGCGCAAGGAGGTCCGGGTGGGCATCGCCCACGTCCAGGCCACCTTCAACAACACCATCGTCACGTTGACCGACAGGATGGGCAACGTGGTGTCGTGGGCGAGCGCGGGGAGCGTGGGGTTCAAGGGTTCCCGCAAGAGCACGCCCTTCGCCGCCCAGACGGCCGCCGAGAACGCCGCCCGCAAGGCCATGGACCTGGGACTCAAGCAGGTCGAGGTGTACGTGAAGGGGCCGGGGGCGGGGCGCGAGGCGGCCATCCGGTCGCTCCAGGCGGTGGGGCTCGAGATCACCGCAATCCGCGACGTCACCCCGATCCCGCATAACGGCTGCCGACCGCCGAAGCGGCGTCGGGTGTAGGGGAGGAGCAGAGTGGCCAGATATCGAGCCGCGGTGTGCCGGCAGTGCCGGCGCGAGGGCATCAAGCTGTTCCTGAAGGGCGCGCGCTGCTTCACGGAGAAGTGCGCCATCGAGCGCCGGAACTACCCCCCCGGCCAGCACGGGCTCAGCCGGACCAAGCTCACCCCCTACGGTGTCCAGCTCCGCGAGAAGCAGAAGGCCAAGCGCATCTACGGTGTGCTCGAGAGCCAGTTCCGGCGCTACTTCGCTTGGGCCGAGAGCGAGCGCGGCATCACCGGCGAGAACCTGCTCAAGCTCCTCGAGCGGCGGCTCGACAACGTCGTGTTCCGGCTCGGGATGGCCGCGTCCCGGCGCGAAGGACGCCAGATGGTCGCCCACGGGCACGTCCAGGTCAGCGGGCGCAAGGTCTCCGTCCCGTCCTACATCGTCAAGGTCGGCGAGGTGATCCAGCTCCGGCCCGCGTCCAAGATGCAGGAGCGCGTGGCCGACAACCTGGGCGCCGGGCGCGGGCAGGTGCCAGCCTGGCTCGAGGTGGACGTCAACGAGAAGAAGGGCTCTGTCCGGGGGCTCCCGGTGCGGGAGGATATCCAGATTCCGGTGCAGGAGCAGCTCATCGTCGAGCTGTTCTCGAAGTAACGCAGGCCGATGAAAAGGACCCATCTGCGAGCCCTCGCCTCGCGGCGGTTCCGCTCAGCTCGAACAGCCACGCCGCCTAGCATCTGGACCCCTTTGGTCGGCCTGCAGATGGCCAGATCCCGGTAGGCGGAAGAAGGAGCGTATGGCAAGAATCCCGTTTCAGAAGCCGAAGACGATCGAGTGGGAGATCCGCTCGGAGCGCTACGGTCGCCTCGTCGCCGAGCCGTTCGAGAAGGGTTACGCGCTGACCGTCGGGAACTCGCTCCGGCGGACGCTGCTGTCGATCATCCCGGGCGCCGCCGTGACCTGGGCCAGGATCGAGGGCGTCAAGGACGCCGTCGCCCACATCTCCGGGGTCCAGGAGGACACCGTCGACGTGCTCCTCAGCCTGAAGAAGCTCGCGGTGCATGTGCCGTCCGGCGAGCCCCGCACCACGCGGATCGAGGCCAGGGGGCCGAAGGAAGTGACTGGCGCCGACGTGTCGGAGGCCGACGGGCTCGAGGTGCTGAACCCGGAGCTTCACATCGCGACGCTCGACAAGGGGGGCTCCCTCTCCATGGAGCTGGGCATCGGAGTGGGCCGCGGCTACGTGTCGGCGGGCAAGCACGGGGCCGCCGCCGCCCCCGCAGGCGTCATCGCCATGGACGCCGCCTTCTCTCCGATCCAGCGCGTCTCCTACAACGTGGAGAACGCGCGGCTGGGCAAGATCACCGACTACGAGCGGCTGATCATCGAAGTCTGGACCAACGGCGCCATCTCGCCGGACGAGGCCCTCACCCGGGCCGCCACCTACATGCGCGACCACTTTGCCCTGCTGGCGCCCCCGGGAGGCGCCGAGGAGGAGGACGAGGCCGAGGGCGCGGGCGAGGGGTTCCTCCAGGAAAGCCTCGCCAAGCCGATCGAGGATCTCCAGCTCCCGGCCCGGGCCATCAACGCGCTGAAGAATGCCGAGATCACGCTGGTGGCGGACCTCGTGCAGAAGAGCGACGAAGACCTGGAGCAGGTCAAGAACCTCGGCTTCAAGTCCATCGAGGAGATCAAGACGGCGCTGGCCGCGCTCGGGCTCTCCCTCGGCATGCGCATCGATCCGAACCTGCTGGGCGCCCTGGGT
>Ga0302046_10003033_pt1 | contig 15355 bp, 12 predicted proteins | sample RVTome_11_FD_200261 | JGI IMG/M metagenome (GOLD analysis project Ga0302046, IMG submission 200261) | Soil microbial communities from uranium-contaminated site in the Upper Colorado River Basin, Wyoming, United States - RVT147D111 (version 2) ...
TTCGTCCCGCAGGGACGGTGGAGAGGTAGCCAGTGACTTCAGTCACTGGCGGGCGACCGAGAAACGCCCACCGTCGCCAGTGATTAAAATCACTGGCTATCACTCCACCGTCCCTGCGGGACGAAGAGGACGAGTGCGCGTCGCTGTTGACTTTTGCTCTACGGCCCAGCTCCGAGCGCACGCGTTCGATCGCGTCGAGCTGGAAGCGCGCTAACATGCCCGGCCGTCCGGTACCCCTACGCGAGAGGAAACCATGCGACCGCCGACCCTGAGACTCCGTCCACTCGTCCCCCTCTTCCTCCTTCTCCTCGCCGCCGTCCCCGCCGCGGCCGACGACCGCCTCACCGCCGAGACCTTCCGCGGCCTGGAGCTGCGCAACATCGGCCCGGCCCTGATGTCCGGGCGCATCGCCGACCTCGCCGTCCATCCCGGCGAGCCGAGCACCTGGTACGTGGCGGCGGGCTCCGGCGGCGTGTGGAAGACCGTCAACGCCGGCGCCACCTGGACGCCGATCTTCGACGATCAGAAGTCTTACTCGATCGGCTGCGTCACCCTCGATCCCAAGGCGCCCGAGGTCGTCTGGGTGGGCACCGGCGAGAACGTCAGCGGCCGGCACGTGGGCTACGGCGACGGCGTCTACAAGAGCCTCGACGGCGGCAAGTCGTGGACGAACGTGGGCCTCGGCAAGTCCGAGCACGTCGCCAAGATCCTCGTCGATCCGCGCGATTCGGACGTCGTCTACGTGGCCGCCGAGGGTCCCCTGTGGTCCTCCGGCGGCGAGCGCGGCGTCTACAAGTCCACGGACGGCGGCGCGAGCTGGACGGCCGTGCTCACCCTCGACGACGACGCCGGCGTGACCGACCTCGAGATGGACCCGGACGATCCCGACGTGCTCTACGCCGCCGCCTATCAGCGCCGGCGCCACGTCTGGGCCTTCCTCGCCGGCGGTCCGCGCTCCGGCGTCTACAAGTCCGTCGACGGCGGCGCCTCCTGGCGCCGGCTGGAGAACGGCCTGCCCAAGGGCGACGTGGGCAAGATCGGCCTCGCCGTCTCGCCCGTCGATCCGCGGCTCGTCTACGCCACGATCGAGGCCGGGGAGGACGAGAAGGGTTTCTACCGCTCCGAGGACCGCGGCGGGAGCTGGGAGAAGCGCTCGGACTACACGAGCGGCGGCACCGGCGGCCACTACTACCAGGAGATCTACGCCTCGCCGCACCAGGCCGACCGCGTCTACCAGATGGACGTCTGGATCCAGGTGACGCAGGACGGCGGCAAGACTTTCTCCCAACTGCCCGAGAACACCAAGCACAGCGACAGCCACGCCCTGGCCTTCGATCCGGACGACCCCGATCGCCTGCTCGTGGGCAGCGACGGCGGGCTGTACGAGACCTTCGATCACGGCGCGAGCTGGCGCTTCCACGCCAACCTGCCGCTGACGCAGTTCTACAAGCTGGCGCTCGACAATGACGTGCCCTTCTACAACGTCGTCGGCGGCACCCAGGACAACGGCACCCAGCTCGGGCCGTCGCGCACCGCCAACGGCCACGGCGTGATGAATTCCGACTGGGTGGTGGCCGTGAGCGCCGACGGCTACGCCTGCGCCATCGACCCCGAGGATCCGAACACCGTCTACGGCGAGTGGCAGGGCGGCGGCCTGACGCGCTACGACAAGGCGACCGGCCAACGCCTCGACGTCAAGGCCCAGCCCGGGCCGGACGAGCCGCCGGAGCGCTGGAACTGGGACGCGCCGGTCCTCGTCAGCCCGCACTCCCACACCCGTCTCTACCACGGCTCCCAGCGCCTGTGGCGCAGCGACGACCGCGGCGACTCGTGGCGCACCGTCTCCGGCGACCTGACCCGCGGGCTGAGCCGCTACGAGCTCGAGATCTTCGGCCGGGTGTGGAGCGTCGACGCGCTCTACGACAACTACGCGATGTCGGTCTACGCGACGACCACGGCGATCAGCGAGTCGCCGCTCGTCGAGGGGCTGATCTACGTCGGCACCGACGACGGCCTCGTCCAGGTGACCGAGGACGGCGGCGCGTCCTGGCGCCGGCAGGACCGCTTTCCCGGCGTCCCCGAGATGTCCTTCGTCAACGACGTCCGCGCCTCGGCCCACGACGCCGACACGGTCTACGCCGTCCTCGACGCGCACCAAGCCGGCGACTACAGCCCCTATGTCCTGAGGTCGACCGACCGCGGCCACACGTGGACGTCGATCGCCGGCGATCCGGCCGGCACGGGCATTCCCGCGCGGCACCTCGTGTGGTCGCTGGTGGAGGACCCGGTGGCGAAGGACCTGCTCTTCGCCGGCACCGAGTACGGCATCTTCTTCACGCTCGACGGAGGCCGGCGCTGGATCCGGCTCGAGGGCGGCGTGCCGACGATCGCCTTCCGCGACCTCGAGATCCAGGAGCGCGAGGGCGACCTGGTGGGCGCGTCGTTCGGCCGCGGCTTCTTCATCCTCGACGACGTCTCGCCCCTGCGCCACGTGAGCGCCGAGCTGCTGGCGGGCGAGGCGGCGCTCTTCCCGGTGCGGACGGCGAAGCTCTACGTGCCGTCGATGCCGCTCGACCTGCCGGGCAAGGCCTTCCAGGGGGACGCCTTCTACCTCGGCGCCAACCCGCCCTTCGGCGCCGTCTTCACCTACTACCTGCGCGACGAGCTCAGGACGAGCAAGGCGAAGCGCCGCGCCGAGGAGAAGGCGATCCGCGAGGAGGGCGGCGACGTGCCCTTCCCGGGCTGGGAGCGCCTCAAGGCCGAGGAGCGCGAGGACGAGCCCGCGATCGTCCTCACGGTGACGGCGCAGGACGGCCCCTTCGGGGGGGATCGGGGGGGGAAGCACGGCCACGTGGTGCGTCGCGTCACCGGGCCGGCGACGAAGGGCATCCACCGGGTGGCGTGGGACCTGCGCTATCCGCCGCCTTATCCCACCCGGCTTGAGCCGTGGACGGCCGGCGCGCCGTGGGACGAGCCGCCGATCGGTCCGCTGGCGCCGCCGGGGCGCTACACGGTGGAGCTGGCGCGCCTCGCGGACGGCGAGCTCACGGCCCTCGCCGAGGCTCAGACGTTCGCGGTGGTTCCGCTCGCGGGCACCGGCGACGCCGCCGAGTGGCAGGCGATCAGCGCCTTCCAGCGCCGCACCGCGGACCTGCTGCGCCGCGCCACCGGCGTGGCAGAGGCAGCCGAAGAAGCGGCGGAACGCCTGGAACACCTCGACAAGGCGCTGCTCGCGTCGCCGGCACCGAGCGTCGAGCTCCTGGCGCAGGCCCGCGCCCTCGACTTGCGCCTGCGCGACCTGCGCGAGAGGCTCACCGGCGACCCGACGCGCGGCCGTTTCGCCGAGCCGGCCGCGCCGTCGATCCTGGGCCGTCTCTCGGGCGTCGCCTGGGGGCACTGGTCGACCACCCACGGGCCGACGCGGACCCACCGCGACAGCCTGGCGGTGGCCGAGGAGCAATTCGAGCGGACGAGCGAGGCGTTGCGCGAGCTGATCGAGACGGACCTGCCGCGTCTCGAGGCGGCGGCGGAGGAAGCCGGAGCGCCGTGGACGCCGGGGCGGGGAGTGCCGCGCTGACTTCACGGATGTGCCGCTGAGTTACCTCATCTGGCCGAACCCCTTGCATCCGGAGTCGATTCTGTGTATACTCATCCCTCAGGCCGTCAACGGCACATGCTGTCGACGGCCTACGATGGCGGGATGGTGGATAATCATGACGTCGGCGTATGTCGTCGATGATATCGCGTGATTCAATTCACCGACGAGGTGGTTTATGTCGTCGGCAGTACTGTGTGATTCAACCTACCGACGAGATAAACTATGTGGTTCAGGCTGTTCAAAATCTGAACGCTATGGAGGTAGGGTATGACTAAGGACCGGGCCGCGAAGCGCTTTCGCCACTTCTTCACAAGTTTGACGGTATCTTTCGTCCTAACCTTCGCTGCCGTTCTTTCGGCGGCTACGAACCAGGATTTCGATATACTTGGCTCGCCCTATACACTTGGGCAGTGGGGTGTTGCTCCCGCCCCGACTATCGAATCCGGTGGACCAACCGGCAATTTCCTTCGTCTGGTGACCACGAGTGTCCCAAATGTCAATACCATTACTTTCGACTTGACCGACCTCGGCCCTTCAGAAGAAATCACCGTAGACTTCGACTTTCGAATGACGCCCGGATTCCTCCAGGCGGATGGTTTCGGATTCGCTCTACTGAACACTGACAACTTCGGTGCCACCGGAGGGGTAGGCGGTAACTCCGAAGAGGCGAACTATCCCGGATCGCTTGGCGTTGGTTTCGACATACACCAGGGTCCTGGAGAAATCAATAATAATCACGTCTCAATCCACTTCAATGGTACCAAGCTGGCGGAGGTGGATGCTTCGCCAGTGACGAACCTTGCCGGCAGTCAGTTCATCCATGCGCGAATTGTAATGAGACCCGGGAACGGTATTTCAGATGTCAGTGTAATTCTGACCCCTCCTGGAGGGAGCGCCGTGACGCTGATAGATCAGTTTCCAGTTCCAGGCTTTGAGCCCTACGAAGGGCGCGCGCACTTCGGCGCTCGTTCCGGCGGCCAGTCTGCGGATCACGATCTTGACAATATTCTGATCCAATTCTCACAAGATCCCGCGGTCTTCGGGCAGTGGAGCGACGTAATCGAAGCTCAAGTCGTCCCTGTTCACCTTCATTTGCTGCCAACCGGCAAAGTCTTGTACTGGCAGAACGGTGGGCAGAGCGATCAGGTCCGCCTATGGGACCCTATGACAGAAACAATCGGTACTCCCGCACTACCCGGCTACGATACCTTTTGCACCGGCCATTCGTTTATGGCAGATGGGAGATTGCTCGTGACGGGCGGTCATGAGAGTGACTTCGAGGGCCTACCCAACGCGAGTCTCTACGACTCGTTTACAGACTCGTGGACTCCTCTACCTCCAATGAATGAAGGCCGCTGGTATCCGACGAACACGACCCTGGCGAACGGAAGTGTCCTGGTTCTGGGCGGCGATATCATGCAAGGAGTCGTCAATCCTCTACCCCAGATCTGGCAGTCGGATAGCGGCACTTGGCGGAATCTCACCAATGTTCAAGACGTTCCCCTCGGTGTCGACGACGATGGCATCTATCCGCGTCAATTCCTGATTCCCGATGGCCGAGTCTTCAAGGTGGGTCCCCAGAAAGAAACAGTATATCTTGATACCATCGGCTTGGGGGCCTGGGTCTATGGACCTTCCAGTAACTTCGGCACCCGAAGCTACGGGTCATCAGTGTTGTACGACGCTGGGAAAATACTGATCGTTGGCGGGGGTGAGTTCCCACCCACCGCTACCTCCGAGGTGATTAATCTGAACGATGCGGTACCCGCTTGGCGTTTCGTGGACTCGATGGCGTTTGCTCGACGTCACCTCAATGCCACGCTGTTGCCCGATGGCAACGTGCTTGTGACCGGCGGCACGAGCTCGCCGGGATTCAATGACGCGGCCAAAGCAGTTCATGCGGCGGAAATATGGGACTCGCAAGCGGAAACATGGCTGCCTATGGCTGCGATGCATTTGCCACGAGTTTATCATTCAACTGCTATTCTTCTGCAAGACGGACGTGTGCTCGTTGGTGGTGGTGGGAGACCTGCACCGACCGGGCACATAGATAACACGAACTTCGAGATTTATTCGCCACCATACTTATTTCGGGGAGCGCGACCCTCGATTGCTGCCGCCCCTGAGGTCATTATCTACGGCCAAGCGTTCACTGTGCAAACCCCAGAGGCCTCGAGCATCGAGAGTGTCAATTTCTTACGCCTTCCTTCAGCTACTCATGCATTCGACCAAAATCAACGGATGGTCAGATTGAGCTTCTCCCAGACATCTAATGAGCTTAATGTGACAGCGCCTGTCGATCCGAACCTGGCTCCTCCGGGTCACTACATGCTTTTTATCTTGACTGATGCTGGCGTGCCCTCAGTGGCATCGATTCTCCACGTCTCCCTCTGTCTAGGCGATAGCGAAACCGGCGACTCAGATGGGGATGGTGTGTGTAACGACATCGATCTCTGTCCTGGATCGGATGACAGCGCCGACGCCGATGGCGATGGCGTGCCGAACGGTTGTGATCTCTGTCCTGGATCGGATGACAGCGCCGACGCCGATGGCGATGGCGTGCCGAACGGCTGTGATCTCTGTCCTGGATCGGATGACAGCGCCGACGCCGATGGCGATGGCGTGCCGAACGGCTGTGATCTCTGTCTAGGTGACGATGCAACTGGCGATTCGGACAGTGATGCTGTTTGTGCCGACATCGATTGTGATGACGCTGATCCGAGCTCTGCTTTCTTAGATGCCTGTGGTGTTTGTGGTGGGGACAACTCGAGTTGCAGCAGAATCTTTGAAGATGGCTTTGAGTCCGGTGACACGTCTTCCTGGTCACTAACAGTTCCCTGAGGAGAAGGCGCTGCTCGCGGCGCCGGCGCCGAGCGCCGAGCTCCTGGCGCAGGCCCGCGCCCTCGACCTGCGCCTGCGGGAGCGCCTCACCGGCGACCCGACGCGCGGCCGCTACGCCGAGCCCGCGGCGCCGTCGATCATGGGCCGTCTCTCGGGCGTCGCCGGGGGCACTGGTCGACCACCCACGGACCGACTCGGACCCACCGTGACAGCCTGGCGGTGGCGCCTTCGCCCGCGGCGTGCCAGCGGCCCGAGGGCTGCGACGCGGTCTCCCAGAGGAACGGGAACCGCGGATCGGCGTGCCGAAACGCGATCACGTGGCGGCCGAGGCTCCCAAGGATCGCGCCAGATCGCGAATCCGTCCGGCGTCGGAGCCTTGCGGATCCCATTCGCCCTTGAGCAGAGCCGCGGGCGCCTTGCCATCGAGCGTCGAGCGTGGCCGGTCGAACCAGCGGCGGATGCCGAAGTCGTTATAGGCACCCGCGAGATCGCCCACGACCTGGGCCAGGAAGTGCAGGCGCTCGGCGATCGCGTCGGGCGTCGGCCGCGCCTCCGATTGGTATCGGCGCACGCTCGCCGGCGAGATGCCGAGAAGCTGCGCCAGCCGCTCCGTTCCGAAGAGGTGGTCAAGGGAGGGCCATTCGTGGTCCGGCGCGGGCGATTCCTCCATCGCCACCGCCAGCCGCCGCAGCAGTCGATCCATCTCGGGCGCGGCATCGTCCGCCAGCGGGGCGCTGAGCGCAGCCTGAACCTCGGTGCCGATGCCCGCTGAGGCGATGCGGTCGACGATCCCGCGAAATGTCGACAGGTCGAGCCGGTCGATCTCCATCTCGCCGAGAAGCCCCATGGCCTCGGCCGTCGCGATCAGGCCGACCGCCAAGCGTGCCAGCCTCTGGGAGTCGAACGGAGTCTCGGTGGACGTGATATGGATTCTCGTCATCGTCCGTATTCTGTCCGTCCCGAGCCATCGCGTCAAGACGGGCCCTGGCAGAGCTCGGCCCGCAGCAGCAGGCTGCCACCCTGCCCGCTCCCCGTCTCGCTCGAGTCTGCTATGCTCTGCCCAGCCTTGGAAACATCGCACCGTTCAGCACCCCCGAAAGGAGAAGGGCTATGGGCATCTTGTCGTGGGTCGTCTTGGGTCTGATCGCCGGAGCACTGGCCAAGCTGATCATGCCGGGCAAGGACCCGGGCGGCTGTATCGTCACCATGATCATCGGCATCGTCGGCGCCGTGCTCGGCGGGTTCCTGGCCACGCAGTTGGGCTACGGCACGGTCGAGGGCTTCGATCTCCGGAGCCTGGTGATCGCCGTCGTGGGATCTCTGATCCTGCTTCTCATCTACCGCGTCGTCAAGGGCAAGCAAACGTAACGGCATGGCGATCAGCGTCTTCGACCTCTTCACGATCGGCATCGGCCCGTCGAGCTCGCACACGGTGGGGCCGATGCGCGCGGCCCGCCGTTTCGTCACCCGCGTCGACGCGGCCGGCAAGCTGGCCGACGTCCGGCGCCTCGAGTGCGAGCTCTTCGGCTCCCTGGCGATGACGGGCAAGGGCCACGGCACCGACCGTGCCGTGCTCATGGGACTCGAGGGCGAGGAGCCCGAGACGATCGACCCGCCGTCGGTCGAGGGGCGGGTGGCGGCGATCCGCGAGCGCCGGCAGATCAGCCTCCTCGGCAAGACGCGGCTCGCCTTCGACCCCGAGAACGACCTGCTCTTCCGGCGCCGCGAGTCGCTGCCCTACCACCCGAACGGCATGCGCTTCTCGGCCTTCGACGCCGCCGGCGAGCTGCTCGAGCAGCGGGTCTACTACTCGGTGGGCGGCGGTTTCGTGGTCAACGACGGCATCGCCTCGGCAGACCTCTTGGTGGCCGACGCCACGCGGCTCCCGCACCCGTTCAGGTCCGGCAACCAGTTGCTCGAGATCTGCGCCGAGCACGGCCTCGAGATCTGGCAGGTGATGATGAGGAACGAGGAGGCGTGGCGCGACGAGGCCGAGATCCGGCGCCGGCTGCTCGCCATCGCCGCCGCGATGCTGGCGTCGATTGAGGCGGGCTGCCGCAACGACGGGATCCTGCCCGGCGGCCTCAAGGTCAAACGCCGCGCGCCGCGCCTTTACCGCGAGCTCATGGAGCGGCCCGAGGACTCGCTCAAGGACCCGCTGACCACCCTCGACTGGATCGGCCTCTTCGCCATGGCGGTCAACGAGGAGAACGCCGCCGGGGGACGGGTGGTGACGGCCCCCACCAACGGCGCCGCCGGCATCGTGCCGGCGGTGCTCGAGTACTACCGCCGCTTCGTGCCGGGCGCGAGCGACGACGGCGTGGTGAAGTTCCTGCTCACCGCCGGCGCCATCGGCCTCCTCTTCAAGGAGAACGCCTCGATCTCGGGCGCCGAGGTCGGCTGCCAGGGCGAGGTGGGCGTCGCCTGCTCGATGGCGGCGGGGGGGTTGACGGCGGTCGTCGGCGGGCCGCCGGGGCAGGTGGAGAACGCCGCCGAGATCGGCATGGAGCACAACCTGGGGCTCACCTGCGACCCGGTGGGCGGCCTGGTGCAGATCCCCTGCATCGAGCGCAACGCCATGGGCGCCGTCAAGGCGATCGAGGCGTCGCGCCTGGCGCGACGCGGCGACGGCAGCCACAAGGTCTCGCTCGACAAGGTCATCAAGACCATGCGTCAGACCGGCATGGACATGAAGACGAAATACAAGGAAACCTCGCGCGGCGGCCTGGCGATCAACGTCATCGAGTGCTGAGAACCGTGAAGAAGACGCTGCTGACGTTCTCGCTCGCCTCGCTGTTGGCCGCCTGCGGCGCGGGCGTCTCTGACGTGCGCTTCGACCACGGCGTGGCCAGCGGCGATCCCCTCGCCGACGCCGTCATCCTGTGGACTCGCGTCACGCCCGTGGACGCCGGCGACCCGCGTCCGGTGCCGTGGTCTGGGAGGTCGCCGAGGACGACGCCTTCGCCGCCGTCGTGCGCGAGGGCGAGGCCGTCACCGACGGCGCCGCCGACTACACCGTGAAGGTCGACGCCGGCGGCCTGGCGCCGGGACGCACTTACTTCTACCGCTTCCGCGTCGGCGCCGCGGTCTCGCCGGTGGGCCGCACGCGCACCTTGCCCGTGGGACCGGTCGAGCGCCTGGGCCTGGCCGTGGTCTCGTGCAGCAACTACCCGGCGGGCTACTTCAACGTCTACCGGGCGATCGCCGGGCGCGGCGACGGTCGGCTGGCCGAGGTGCCGTGCTCATAGCGGGGTGGGGCTGGCGTGGGACGCGGCGTCCGGAGCCGCGGACCGTCCGCCGTCCTCCGGCTTTCGGTATGATGCGGCGCGTCTCCTCGAGGAGAGCGCGATGGACCGCCGAGAGGACTCCCGCTACCCGCGCCGCATCCAGGTCCGGTTCTGGACCGGCGGCATCCGGAAGCCGTCGCTCGGCTACACCATGAACGTGTCGAGCTCCGGCATGTACATCACCACCAACCGCGTGCTCCCCAGGGGGACGCGGCTGCGCGTCGAGCTGAGCTCGGGCGACGGCTCCGGCCTCATGGTCGAGGCGGTGGTGGCGCGCTCGGACCGTCCGCTCGTCCAGCAGGCCCTGAACACCATGGGCGTGCGCTTCCTGACGCCGCGCGAGCTCGTCTCCGAGCTCGTCCCGGAGATCGCCGCGACGCCGCCGCAGACGCCGTCGCGTTCGCCCGAGGGCGTCTACCGCCTGGCCTTCGCCGACCACGCGCACTTCCTGGCGGCCTACCGCCGCGACCTGTCCACCGGCGCTCTCTTCGTGCCCACGGAGGAGCCGGCGCCGCTGCACGCGGACGTCACCGTGGAGATCTCCGTCCCCGAGGCCGCTCCCATACGGCTCGAAGGACGGGTCGTCCACCGCTTCGAGCCGGGCGAGGGCAACCTGCTGGCCGGCATGGGGCTCGAGTTGACGAGCCCCGAGGAGGCGCTCGAGTCGTTGCGGATCCTGGCTGCCAGCATCGAGCAGGGGTAGGCCGATCAGGTCTCGAAGTCGTCGACGCAGGGCACGTCCTCGCGGTGGACGATCCCGAGCAACGCCTTCAGGATCTTGCGCTGCGGCTCGGGCGCGTTCGCCTCGCCGAGCGGGAATCCGAGGCGGTAAGGGACGGCGAGAGCCCGCGGCGGACGGATCTTGCGGGTGATCTCCGGCAGCAGCGTGATCGACGCGGTGGCGATACCGCCGCGCTCGAGCTCCGCCTGCACCAGACCGCGTCGGCCTCGACGCCGCCGTGGTCGAAGGCGTCACTCCGGTGGTGCTCCTCGAGGCTCGCGACGTCGGCGGCGGCGGGGATCAGACGGTAGGGACGGGGTCGATCTCGCGCCAGCGATAGGTCTTCACAAAAAGGCAGTGTTTGAGGCTGAACTCGCTCACAGGCATGTCCCTGCTGGTGCTAGATCTCGGCGCCCAGCGCGCGCCAGTCGTCGATCAGACGACCGAAGCTCCGAATGTGGCTCGTCTGGTCGAACCGTTCGACCAGAGCCTTAACGTAGTGCTCCTCGGTCGCGGGATATGGATTCTTCTTGGTGTATGACAGACCTCGCTCCCGGTAAACGGCCTTGAGGTAGTTCTTATGAAAAAGTACCTTCAGCTTGTGCGGTCGCTTGGGCTTCATGTTTTCAGGATCGAGCTTGACAACGTCGTAATACGCCTTGAACTCGCGGAGCTTCGCACCTTGCGGATTGCGCTTAAGGAATTGCTTGTTGCCGAGAAACCAAGTTTCGATACAGCAGTTCTGCACAATCACAGAGTAACGAATCGACGGGCTTAGTTTCTCGATCCACTCGGTGATCTCTTGATGGCGGTCCTCGAAATTCACTTCCTCGGCGTCTGCGCAGACGAAAAGACGGTCGACTCGGTTCCGAACAACGGTTTCGATCTCTCCGAGCACTTCGGCGATTCGCTCGAGATATCGAGGATAGCCGCCACCAGCGATGACCCGGAAGCATCCCTCCGTGACGTCCTCCGGTTTCTTGACGAGTCGTAACATCGGAAAGACGTGGGACAGCCATGCGGCGTAGATTTTCATCTCCGTACGCCGACCTTCTACAATAAAATACAGGTTCACACAACGCCCTCTGCATATTCTGGCAAATTGATCAGTTGAGTGAATTTCTGCAGTGGACTGGCTGTTTGCAGTGCAGGGATCGACTCCGCCTCCAGCACGGTGACGACGGACCCTCTACGCGTTACCAGTTTCCAGTCTCTTGTAGAGATGGCGTTGATCACCTGAGGATGGTGGCTGGTGATGACGAACTGTATCTCGCCAGCCTTCTCCAAGAACTGTTCGGCAACTTCAGGAAGACAGTCAATGCCGAGGCTGTTCTCGAGCTCATCAACCAGAAATACGCTCCCTCTTGACGCCAGAATCAGATCAACGAGATAGACAAAGACCTTCGTCATGCCTGCTGAGAGATCCCTCTGGGTAACCCAACCGGCGACGCCTCGTTCGCGAATACCCACGGCCAGATCGTCTCGCTCGATATCGACTTCAGGCTTGGCGCCAAAATCGCTGTAAGATGTGATCTTTATGTCCTCAACCTGGGGAAAGATCTCACCGTAGGTAATACGGAGCTCATCAAATAGTTCAGGGAATCTGGCCTGCAGCACGTATCCTTTGGTCAGGGGATCCAGCTCCGTGGCTCGCTGAAGTTGACTCAACGTCGAGTAATTCTCTACCGACTCCTTTGCCAATCTCAGGTTCGGAATCGAGAAGGCGGTTTCTGCAAAGGCCCAGTTCCGTAGAGCCTCGTATATGGGCTTGATCGATCTTTCGGCCTCCAAGAGCTTGATAGCACTTTCCGATTCCTGGAGTCGGGGCAGCCTTTCGCCTTCGAAGAAGAATTCCCCATTGGAACGATCGATGATCGTCCTGCTTCTCGTCGCAATCTTCTCGCGCAGGAAGAGCCCATCCGACGAATCTTCAGTCGACGACCACATCCTGACTCGCGCTACTTGAATCTCCGCGGACCATATGTAACACTCTCCGTCGATCTGGAGCTCCAACTCCCAGGCGCTGCTACTGACATAGCGTCTACCGATATGACGTGTACCGTAAAGGCCAGCATGACGGACGCTTCTCAGGGCCTCCAAGATTTGGGTCTTCCCTGCACCCGACTGGCCGACCAGGAGGTTCATGTCCCCGAATGTCGTCTGCTCGAGCGACCATCCCGTATCCTTGTTATCGAACTTCAGCGATTTAATAGCCATAATTACACCACGTCCACCACCAGGTTCTCGACGATGAAGTCGCGGCGCTGCGGCGTGTTCTTGCCCATGAAGAAGTCGAGCGCGCTCTCCACCTCGCCCATGGCGCGGATCTGCACCGGCACCAGGCGGATGCCGTCGGAGATGAACTGCTTGAACTCCTTGGGCGAGATCTCGCCGAGACCCTTGAAACGCGTCATCTCCGGCTTCGACAGCTCTTTCAGGGCGCGGTCGCGCTCGGTCTCGCTGTAGCAGTAGCGGGTCTCTTTCTTGTTGCGCACCCGGAACAAGGGAGTCTCCAGGATGAAGACGTGGCCGCGCGCCACCAGCTCCTCGAAATAACGCAGGAAGTACGTCAGCAGCAGGTTGCGGATGTGCATGCCGTCGACGTCGGCGTCGGTGGCGATCACCACCCGGTTGTAACGCAGGTCGTCGACGCTCTCTTCGATGCCGAGGGCGCGCATGAGGTTGTAAAGCTCTTCGTTCTTGTAGATCGCGTCGCGCTTCAAACCGTAGCAGTTGAGCGGCTTGCCCTTGATGGTGAAGATCGCCTGGGTGTCGACGTCGCGCGCCTGCACCAGCGAGCCGCCCGCCGAGTCGCCCTCGGTGATGAAAACCGAGGTCTCGTCGGCGCGCTTGTGCTTTTCGCCGTAATGGATCTTGCAGTCGATCAGCTTGGGGATGCGGATGGCGGCCTTCTTGGCGCGCTCGCGCGCCTGCTTCTTGACCGCCGCCAGCTCCTTGCGCAGCTTTTCGTTGGCCTCGATCTTCTCGATCAGGGTCCGCGCCGCGGCGGCGTTCTGGTGCAGCCACAGGACCACCGCGTCCTTGACCGCGGGGACGATCCACGAGCGCACGTCGGTCGAGCCGAGCTTGTTCTTGGTCTGGCTCTCGAAGACCGGATCCTGGAGCTTGACGGCCACCGCGCCCACCAGGCCGTCGCGCACGTCGGAGCCGGAGAAGCTCTTGCCGGCGAACTCGTTGATGCCCTTGAGCAGCCCCTCGCGGAAGGCGCTCTGGTGGGTGCCGCCGTCGGACGTGTGCTGGCCGTTGACGAAGCTGAAGTAGGTCTCGCCGTAGGCGTGGGTGTGGGTGAAGGCGAGCTCGAGGCGCTCCTCGCGGTGGTAGATGATCGGGTAGAGGCTCTGGGCCTCGCCGAGCTCCTCGGCGAGCAGGTCCGCGAGGCCGTTCTTGCTGCGGAAGCTCTTGCCGTTGTAGTAGAGCGTCAGGCCCGTGTTGAGGAAGGCGTAGTAGCGCAGGCGGTGCTCGATGAACTCCTCGTTCCAGCGGTAGTCGCCGAAGATCTGCGAGTCGGGGGCGAAGGCCACGAAGGTGCCGCTGGGCTCGGCGGCCTGCTTACCGTTCTGCTCTTCGAGCAGCTTGCCGCGGCTGAACCACGCCCGCTTCGACTTGCCCTCGCGCCAACTGCACACCTCGAAGCTCGCCGACAGCGCGTTGACGGCCTTGGTGCCGACGCCGTTGAGGCCCACCGAGAACTGGAAGACGTCGTCGTTGTACTTGCCGCCGGTGTGCATCCGCGACACGCAGTCGACGACCTTGCCGAGGGGGATGCCGCGGCCGTAGTCGCGCACGGTCACGGTGTTGCCCTCGCGGGTGATGTCGATCCGCCGGCCCTCGCCCATGATGAACTCGTCGATGGCGTTGTCGACGACCTCCTTCATGAGGACGTAGATGCCGTCGTTGGGGTTGGAGCCATCGCCGATGCGCCCGATGTACATGCCGGTGCGCAGGCGGATATGGGCCAGCGGATCCAGGGTCAGGATGGCTTTTTCGTCGTAGGCAACGGCCTTCTTGGCCATATCGGTCCTCGCGTCGTGAACGGGGACGGCGGCACCCTCGCCGCCGTCGCGATCAACGACGATTGTACCGCGGCTTCGCCGCGGAAATCCCCCCTCGATCCCCCCTTTTTCAAAGGGGGGAAGCTGACTCCTCGCTGGCGCATCGGCTCGGCGCCGCGGGGGATTGGGCCGACGAAGTCGGCCTATGGCGCTTCGGCCTCTTCCTTGGCCGCGGAGAAGAGCCGGCGCAGCGACTGTGCGTGCTGCATGAACGCGGCCATCACCTTCGCCGCGTCGATCTCGCCCATCACGTGGACGCAGCCCGCGTCGCCGTCGCCGCCGAACATCCCCACTAGCCCGACGACGTGCGGGCCCTCGGACTTCATGAGGACGTACGCCCGGTGCTCGTCGTCCTCGACGCTGGCCAGCGTCCCCCAGCCCGCGGCACGCAGCTCGTCGGCGGTCTCGGCGAGCCGCGCCTGCACCTCCTCGGCCTCGCCGTCGTCGAGGTCGAAGGTCCGGACCCGGACCTGGGCGACGCTGTCGACCAGGGCGGCGATCTCCGGATCGGCGTTGCCGAGGGCATTGAGGAAGCCGGACAGGGCGTCGCGGTCGAAGTCGAGACGGAGCGAAGGCTGGCGGCCCATGGCGCTCTCGAGCGCCGAGAGGTCGACGTAGCCGGGGTGGGACTCGAGGTCCAGAGCCCACGCCGCCGGCGTCGACAGGCTCAGGAGCAGGACGAGGTGTAGGGTTCTCTTGATCATCGCGTCTCCTTGACGGCGGAAAGACCGCTGGAGGGACACAGCGGGGCGGACCTTGCGGTCCGTCGTCAGGAGAACGCGCGAGGGCACGGAATGTTACGTCCGCGCGGTATGCTTCGCCGCAGACGATGCCG
>Ga0302046_10003035_pt1 | contig 15352 bp, 11 predicted proteins | sample RVTome_11_FD_200261 | JGI IMG/M metagenome (GOLD analysis project Ga0302046, IMG submission 200261) | Soil microbial communities from uranium-contaminated site in the Upper Colorado River Basin, Wyoming, United States - RVT147D111 (version 2) ...
ACCCTTGAACAGCATCTCGCTCATCCCGTCGTTCCTCCGCCGCAAACGTACATCCCGGCAGGAACTACATCGGACGCGCTCGCGAGAAGCAGGACGATGTTCGTGGGGTTTTCCGACAGCCTCTCAGGCGTCGACGCCCGGTTCATCGACTGGAGTCGCGCCGGCAACGTCCTCGCCTTCCGCATCTACGCCGGTGGCAGCCTTTATCAGCTCTGGACCATGGATGTCGATGACCCGGCCACGACCCTGGCCCCCCTCGGGATCGAGGGGCACTCCCCGTCGTGGTCACCGGATGACGCTGCCATCGTCTTCTCTGACTTCACGGGTCCGGGGGGCTGGGGGAGGATCTTGATACTCGATCTCGCCACGGCGCAGGTTACCACGCTGGCCAGCCGCAAGAGGCTGTCCTACGGCCTGCCCTGCTGGCGCCCGTTCTGACATCGATTCCTCAGACGGAGGCGAGGTTCGCGATGGTCTCGTTGCGCGCACGTGCTGTTGTACGCATCCGGGTTGCCGATCACCGACACGTCCTGGAACTCGACGCCGGCGCTGAAGCCCTCGTAAGACGCCGTCTCGTAGCCGAGCGCCGTGCGCAGCGTCGAGGCGTACGAGTCGTCTTCGAACGCGTCCTCCTCGACGTACTCGAAGCGGTAGCGCATGGTGAGCTACCACTTGCCACCCTCGACCGCGCCCATGAACCCGACCTGGTCGTCCTCTGCCGCGGGGCCGACGCCGCCTCCGCGGGTGGGGGGGGGCTGGGCCGGGCTGGCGCTCCCGCCTCTGTCTGCAGGGCGGCCCCGGTCGGACCGTGATCGCCCCGAGTGGCGGGCGACGCGGCCGGGACGGCGGGCGACCCTGCCTGGATGGCGGGCGACCCCGACGGCGGCGCGAGCGCCGCGCAGGAGGCGGCCAGGGCACCGGCAGGCGACGGCGAAACGGATGCTCACGCGTGGCCCTCCGGAGAGTGCAAGGGGACTTGGCGGCGAATCGAGTTTGCGCGGCTACGCCGGGGTGCCCGCGCCGTAGGCGCGCTCGAGCTGCTCGGCGAGCGCGGTCGCCTCGCGCAGGACCGCCTCTTGCTCGTCGCTCCCGTCGAAACGCGTGAACTCGTCCAGGAGCGCCGCGCGCTCTCCCTCGTCGAGGATGGACTCCGCGATCCGGAAGAGCACGTCGTCTTCCTTGCCGATGTGGTCGCGAAGGAGCTCGACGTAGGCCCGCGCGTGCTCGCAGAACGCGCGGCTCTCGCCGGCGCCGAGCGCCGTGTCCATGCGGCGCACCGCTTCGCGGCCCAGCTCGTGCTCGTGCAGCATCACGCCGATCGGGCCGCCGTCGCGGGGCACGCCCTTGCGCTCCAGCAGCGGGAACAGGCGCTCCTCCTCCTTCGCGTGGTGGCGGGCGTCCGCGAAGCTGCGCACGAAGCGGATGGCGCTCGCCGCGCCGGCCCGGTCCAGCTCCGCGCCGCGCACCGTGCGGCTCGCCAGCTCGTCGAGGCAGTCGAGCACGCGCTCGATCAGGCGGTGCTCCCGGGTGAGGACGTCGATCGGGTTCATGCTCCGATTCTCGCCGCGCACGGGTCCCGGGCCCGTACGCACATCGTCCACCTCGTCCCCAGATCGTGGCGTACCGGTCGCGGCGTAGCCGTCCCGGCGCTCCGCGTCAGGCTCGTCGCATGCGCCGCGGCGAGGTGGCGAGGAGCACGAGCGGCACGACGCCCGCGGCCAGGAGGCCCATGCCGGCGGCGACGAGCGGCAGGGGCGCGTCGAGCCGCAGGTAGTCGTTGGTCAGCCCGAACGAGCCGCTGCCTGCGTAGTCGAGCCGGGCGGCTCGATCGAAGACCAGGCGCGCGGAGAGGATCAGGTTGGCGCCCAGGAGGTACCAGCCGAGCGTGCCGTAGAGGACGCGCTCGAGGTTCGACGAGCTGAAGCCGCCCGCCGCGGCGCGCCACAGGAAGATCGCGGCGAAGACGAGCTCGCCGCCGTGGCCGGCGAGCAGGAAGAGCGGCTCCTTGAGCGGCGAGAGCGCGACGCCGAGGTAGACGCCGACGGCCAGCGTGGTCGCGAGCGCTGCCGCGCTCGCGCTCGCACGCTAGAGCCGGAAGACCGTCGTTCCGAGCAGCAGCGCGAGGACGCCGACGAGCACCGTCACCTGTCCGCCGTGGACCGCCGCGGCGTGGCCGTCGAGCCGGATCGCCGGGACGGCCGGCATGCCGAAGAACCAGGCGGTCGCGGCGTGCCCGGTCTCGTGCGTCAGCGACGCGAGGAACCAGCCCATGGTGCGCAGGAGCGGCGTCGCGGCGAGCAGCGGGGCCGTCGCGAGGCCCGCCGCGAGGTAGAAGTGGTGCTCGGCGAGGCCGAGGATACGCGCCGGCACGTGCGCTGCGGGGATACGCGTCGGCGCGTGCGCGACGCGCTCCGTCTCGATGGCGAAGGGCACGCCATCCTTATCGGTCGGCTCGCTCCTCCCACCAGAGCCTGCCGCGCGCCCGCGGGTAGTTTCCGACCTGGTCCATCGTCGCCGCGTCGTACAGCCGCCCGCCCGCCATCGTGAAGCGCACCTTCTCGGAGCCCCGGATGTCCTCCAGCGGGTCGGCGTCGACGAGGACGAGGTCCGCCAGCTTGCCGGCCTCGATCGACCCGAGGTCAGCCTGCATGCCGAGGTAGCGCGCGCCGTTGAGCGTCCCGCAGCGCAGCGCCTCGAGCGGCGTCATGCCGCCCTGCACGAGCATCCACAGCTCCCAGTGCGCCGCCAGGCCCTCGCGCTGGCCGTGGGAGCCCAGGTGCACCTCGACCCCGGCGTCGAGGAGCTCCTTGGCGACGCGCGCGGCGCGCATGTGGTTCCAGTCGCCGTCGAACGCGTGGCGCACGTTGCGCACGGCGCGTGCGTCGACGAGCTCGCGCGGCACGAAGGCGAGCAGGCGCTCGTTCTCGAAGACCTTCGTGTGCTGGTACCAGTAGTTCTCGCCCCAGATCCCGCCGTAGGCGACGCCCAGGGTCGGCGTGTAGCCGACGTCCGTCCCGCCCCAGAGCTGCAGGACGTCGTCGTAGACGGCCGGGACCGGGATCGCGTGCTCGATGCCGGTGTGGCCGTCGACGACCTGGGTCATGTTGTGCTGGAAGAGCGAGCCGCCCTCGGGCATCACGAGCACGCCGACCTCGCGCGCCGCCTGGAGCACCTGCTGGCGCTGGTCGCGGCGCGGCTGGTTGTAGCTCTTGACGCTGCCGGCGCCGGCGGCGCTCATGCGCGCGACGTGGAAGCGCGCGTCGTCGAGGCCCTCGATCTCGGCCTTGAACGACCCCGCGGCGCCGTAGAGGATCGTGCCCGTCGAGAAGATGCGCGGAGCGGTCACGAGGCCGGCGCGCTGCATCTCGCTCGCGGCAAAGACCTCGCGCGTGTCGTTGGACGGGTCGTGGATCGTCGTGATCCCGAAAGAGAGCGCGGAGAGCTCGCTCCAGTTCTGCTCCGGCTGGATCTCGTTCGCGCCCTGCGGCCCGTGCGCGTGGACGTCGACCAGGCCCGGCAAGAGCGTCATCCCGCGCGCGGACACGACGTGCGCGCCCGCCGGCACCGCGACCTCGCTGCGGGGACCGACGGCCACGATGCGGTCGCGCTCCACGACGACGGTCCCGTCCTCGATCACGCGCTCGCCCTGCATCGTCACCACGCGCGCGCCAACGAAGGCTACGCTCCCCTCCGGCACGTCCGTCGGCGCGGCGAAGCCCAGCCGGACGCCGTCGACCGGGAGCGGCGGCAGCTCCGCGCCGCCGGCGAGGAACTCGAAGCTCTGGTCGAGGCGGCGCGAGTAGAGCTCGGGGCCCATCGTCCAGTAGACCGCGGCGCTGTCGCCCGACCAGCGCAGGTCGTCCGCGGAGCCGAGCGAGACGCAGGCCTGGGGCAGGGCGTCCGCTCTCGGGCCGACGCTCACCTCGCGCCCGGTGGGCGGGAAGGGGACGACGTACGCCTTGAAGCGCTCGGCGAACGCGACCCAGCGGCCGTCGGGCGACACGCGGAACTCCGTCGCGGCCTCGCTGGAAAGGTGCGTGCGCTCGTCCAGCCCGTCGAGGCCGATGCTGCGCAGCTCGCGCCGGTCGTCTCCCGAGCGCGCCAGGTAGAAGACGCGCTCTGGATCGGGGCCGAAGTGCGGCGTGCTCCCGGCGCGCACGAGGCGCCGCGGCGCCGAGCTGCCGTCGAGCGGCGCGACGTAGAGCCCGGGCTCCTGCGAGTGGCGCGGGCTCGTGAGGAAGCCGCCGGCGAGGCGCTCGTACACGACGCGCGTGCCGTCGGGCGTGAGCGCCGGGTTCGCGTAGTGGCCCGGGCCGACGTCGATCGCGCGCGACGCTCCACCGCCGCGCGCGACGACGCGCAGCGTGGCGAGCTCCTCGTCGTCCCACCCGACGAACACGATCTCGCGCCCGTCGCGCGACCACGACGGGAAGTACTCGAAGCGCCCGGCGTCGGCGGTGAGGGGGCGCGGCGCGCCGCCCGGCAGCTCGCGCGTCCACAGGTAGCCGAGCGCCTGGAAGACGGCCGTGCCGCCGTCGGGGGAGGGCGCCGCCCAGCGCACCATCTTCACGTCGAACGTCTGCGGCGCGACCTCCACCGTCCTGCGCAGCGGCTCCGAGACGGCGCGCGAGCCTCGGACGTGGAACGGGATCTCGCGCGCGGCGCCGCTCGCGACGTCGACGCGCCAGATCTTGCCCTGCGCCCAGAGCACGATCTCGTGCCCGTCGCGCGTCCAGGCCATCGTCGGGTACACGCCGTGGATCGCCCACGTCTCCTGCAGGTCGCGCTCGAGACCGCCCCACACCGCTCGCTCGGCGCCCGACGCGAGGTCGCGCACGTAGAGCACGGTCGAGAGGCGCACGCGGCGCACGAAGGCGAGCCGCGTTCCGTCGGGCGACGGCGTCGGCCGGCACGCGCCGCCCGTGCCGCCGGCGATGCGCGTCACCTCGCCGCTCTCGCGGTCGAGCCGCTCGATCGCGTAGATGCCCGCGTTCGGGTCCTTGCTGTACTCGAAGGTGGCGCCCGGCGTGGCGTCGAAGCTGTAGTAGAGGTAGCGCCCGTCGGGCGAGAGCGCCGGCTCGCCGAGGTCCTTCTGCTCGCCCGGCTTCTCGGCCATCCCGAGGCCGGAGCCGCCCGTCCAGTGGTACAGCCAGATCTGCCCCGCGCCCAGGCTGCGGCGCGAGGTGAAGTGCTTGCGCCCGGCGAGGAGCTCGCCGTCGGGCGTCCACGCGGGGCTCGAGACGAGGCGGAAGCTCTCCTTCGTCACCTGGCGCGCGTCCGAGCCGTCCGCGCGCACGATCCAGAGGTTGTCGCCGCCGCCGCGGTCGCTGGCGAACGCGATCCACTGGCCGTCGGGGCGGAAGCGCGGGTGCATGTCCCAGGCCATGCCCGAGGTCAGCGCGCGCGCCTCGCCGCCTTCTAGCGGCACGAGGTACAGGTCCCCGAGGAGGTCGAAGACGATCTGGCGCCCGTCGGGGGAGAGGTCGAGGCTCATCCACGTTCCCGCGCGCGTGTCGATCGCCACCTCGCGTTCCTCTCCGGGCGGGTCGTCGACGTTCCAGCTCGGTTCGGCGGCGTCTTGCGGCGAGCCCGCGGCCGGCTCCTCCTGGGGCGCGGCCACCGCGCTCGAGCCGCAGGCGATGGAGAGGGCGAGAAAGCACGCGGGGCGCGGGTTTCCGAGCAGCATCGTGGGAGTCGATCCGGGTGGGGGACGCTCGGGCGAGCGGAGGGCGAAGCTCCTAATCCTAATATCGGTCCGATCGGCTAGCGGGCGCCCCGGCTCGAGCGCTTGACGCCTCTGGCCGGGCGCTCCACCATCGCCGCCCCCCGACCCGGAAGGACACCCCTGGATGAACGTCCCCGCCAGCCTGGACCCGCCGCGCCGCGTGCTCCTCGGACCCGGCCCCTCGGAGGTCGCGCCGTCGGTCTCGCGCGCCCTCTCGCTGCCCACGCTCGGTCACCTCGACCCGGCGTTCCTCGCGGTCATGGACGAGCTGCGCGCGATGCTGCGCCAGGTCTTCGGCACGCGCAACGAGCTGACGCTCGCGATGTCGGGCACCGGGTCGGCGGGGATGGAGACGTGCCTGGTCAACCTGATCGAGCCCGGCGACCTCGTGCTCGTGGGGGTCAACGGCGTCTTTGGGACGCGCATGGCCGAGGTCGCCCGGCGCGCGGGCGCCGACGTCACCGCGGTCGAGGGCGAGTGGGGCCGCGCGCTCGACGCGGACGCCTTCCGCGCCGCCGCGCGCGGTCGGCGCTTCAGGCTCCTGTGCGCCGTGCACGCCGAGACCTCGACGGGCGTGCTGCAGCCGCTCGAGGGGCTGCGCGAGGTCGCCGCCGAGCTCGGGGCGCTCTTCGTCGTCGACTGCGTGACCTCGCTCGGCGGCCTCGAGCTCGACCTCGACGGCCAGGGCGTCGACGCCGCGTACTCCGGCACGCAGAAGTGCCTGTCGTGCCCGCCCGGGCTCGCGCCCGTCAGCTTCGGCGCCCGCGCGCAGGCGGCGCTCGGCGCACGCCGGAGGCCGGTGCAGAGCTGGTACCTCGACCTCTCGCTGATCGCCAGCTACTGGGGCGGCGAGCGCGCGTACCACCACACGGCGCCGATCAACATGCTCTACGGGCTGCACGAGGCGCTGCGGCTCGTGCTCGAGGAGGGCCTCCCGGCGCGCGAGGCGCGCCACCGCACGAACGCCCGCGCGCTCGTCCGCGGGCTCGGCGCGATGGGGCTCGAGCCGCGCGTCCCCGAGGCCGAGCGCCTCCCGCCGCTGACGGCGGTCGCCGTCCCGGAGGGCGTCGACGACGCGCGCGTGCGCCGCCACCTGCTCGAGCAGTACGGCGTCGAGATCGGCGGCGGGCTCGGGCCGATGAAGGGCAACACGTGGCGCATCGGGCTGATGGGCGCCGGCTCGACGCGGCGCAACGTGACGCTGTGCCTGGCCGCGCTGCGCGAAGCTCTCGCGGCCCAGGGACACCGCGCGCCCGGCGATCCCCTCGCGGCCGCGGCGCAGGTCTACGGGTAGGCGCGCGGACCGTTTTTCGTGGTCGCTCCTCCGGGGGCCGGCTATCGTTGGCCGACGAACCTCCCGATGGTCCCCCAAGGTCGAGAGCGCGACTCCGTGCCCGTCCCCACGCTGGCGGGCATGTTCCTTTTATGTGGAGGCGCGCTCGTCTTCGAGCTCGCCTTCAACAAGATCGTCGGCGTGCAGGGCTTCGGTCGCCTCGGCGACATCGCGATCGGGACGGCGCTCTTCGGGTACGCGCTCGCGGGCGTGCTCTACGTGACCGTCGAGCGCGTGCGGCGCATCCCCGCCGCCGTGCTCGCCCCCTGGGCGTGCCTGGCGACGGGCCTCGCGATGCCGCTGGCGCACATCTTGACGACGTGGGTGCCGCTGGATTTCGCCAAGTTCTTCGAGCAGACCGGGGCGACGCTCCTGGCCGTGGCCGTCTGGTACCTCGCTCTGGCGCTGCCGTTCTTCACCTCCTCGCTCGCGATCGTCTCGCTGCTCTCCGCGGCGAGCGCGAACGGGCGCCGCGTGGGCAAGCTCTACGGCGCCGACCTCGTCGGCGCGGGCTGTGGCGCGGTGTTCGGCATCAAGGCGCTCCCGGTGCTCGGCGGCGCGGGCATCCTGTGGTTCGCCGGCTTCCTGTGCGCCGTCGCCGGCGCCTGCTTCGCCGCGCGGACCTCGCGCCGGGCCGCGAGCGTGATCGCCACGGCCGCCGCGGCGCTGGCGCTGGGCGCGATCTTCGTCGCGCCCGAGATCGGCATCCGCGTCCACGCCGCCAAGCGCGACTTCCTCAGGGACGAGCGCGAGGGCAACATCGTCACGAGCGTCTGGAGCGCCGTGTCGCGCATCGACGTCGCCAAGAACAAGGCCACGTACATGATCTGGTTCGACGGCGGCTCGCAGCAATCGCTGATGCGGCCGCCGGAGGATCGGCTCGAGGAGAGCGCGCTCGCGGGTTTCAACGCCAGCAGCACGACCCTCGCGTACCGCCTCCGCCAGCGCGAGAACGTGCTCGTGCTCGCCTCGTCCGGCGGCAGCCAGGTGCGCGGAGCGCTGCTCTTCGGCGCGCGGCACGTGACCGCGGTGGAGATCGACCCCGCGGTGTGCAAGCTCGTCAGGACGACCTACGACGACTGGCTGGGCGGCATGTTCAATCGCCCCGACGTGACGCTCGTCAACTCGGAGGGCCGCAGCTTCCTGCGCCACTCCAGGGAGCTCTACGACGTCATCCAGATCGAGAGCGCCTACAGCGACGCGATGCTCTTCACGGGCGCGGCCGGCGACTACAACACGTTCCTGCTCACGAACGAGGCGATCAAGGAGTACTGGCAGCACCTGACCGACGACGGCGTGCTGTGGCTCGGGCAGGCGCAGCCCGTGCGCCTGTTCACGCAGGTCCTCGCCGCGCTCGACGAGCTGGGCGTGAACCCCGAGGGCCGCATCTACTACGAGAAGGGCCACATCGGCCTCGGCGGCAACGTGCTCCTGCTGCGCAAGACGCCGTTCCCCGACGAGGAGCTCGAGGTGCTCGAGCAGCACGTGCGGCGCAGCAAGATCGAGGTGTACTTCGCCCCGTGGGAGCTCTGGCGCCGGATCGGCTTCAAGTGGCACGGCCGGAAGCCCGACCCGAACCTGCGCACGGTCCTGGGCGAGATCTACAAGCGCCGCGGAGGCGAGCGCACCGAGTTCTTGCGCTCGCTGCCCTACGAGGCGCTGCCCTCGACCGACGACAAGCCCTTCTACAACCGCTACTTCCCCTTCATGTCGCGCATCCCCGATCCGCAGGTCGTCACGGGGATGCCCAGGGAGATGCGCTTCATGGCCAACGTGGGCCGCAAGCTGGGCCCCGTCCCGATCAGCGACGTCCCACCGGTCGTCATCCTGGTCGAGGCCGCGCTCCTGATGCTGCCGGTGATCGTGCTGCCCTGGGCGACGTTCCGCAAGCGGCGCAAGGCGGCCGGGGGCGAGCGGCCGAAGGGCCTCGGCCTCGAGCTCCTCTACTTCTCGTGCGTCGGCCTGGGCTTCATCGCGGTCGAGGTCGTGCTCGCGCGCCGCTTCGTCCTGTTCTTCGGATCGCCGACGGTCGCGCTCGCGGTCGTCCTCGGCGGGCTCCTGTTCTTCGCCGGGGTCGGCAGTGCCTTGCTCTCGCCCCTCGTGTCGGGCAAGCGCTACGGCGCGCTGGGGGCGATCGCGGTGCTCGTCGGAGTCCTCGTCGTCTACGCGTTCGGCCTCGACGCGATCTTCGCGCCCCTGCAGGGCGCGAGCCCGCTCTCGCGCTACGCGGCCGGCGTCCTCGTGCTCATGCCGCTCGGGCTCACGATGGGCATCCCCTTCCCCGCGGGGCTGCGCCAGGTCGCGCGCGGCGGCGAGGGCCGGGTCGCGTGGGCCTGGGCGCTCAACGGCTACTCGTCGGTCGTCGCGACGGCGTCGATCGGCATGGGGATCCACCTCTTCGGATACCGCGCGCTGTTCTTCATCGCCGCGGCGACGTACCTGGTCGCCGGGCTGTGCTACGCCGGGCTCGCCGCGCGAATGGCCGCCGCGGAACCCGCCGCGCGCCCGGACGCGCGCAGCGCGCGCTCGGTCGCCTGAGGAGCCTCGTCCTCACCCCGAGCCCGAGCCTGGCTCCGCCCCCTCCAGCAGCTCCTGGAACCGCTCGCGCGTCAGCGCCCCGTGGCTGCCGTGCCAGGCGAGCTCGCCGTCCACGAACCACAGCGCCTGCGGCGACTCGTGGCGCACGGCGAGCTCCTTGGTCAGTCCGCGCGCGAGCGCGCGCTCGGCGATCACGTCGATCTCGCAGAGGGCGAGCGGCTCGCCCGCGAGCGTCTCGAGCCAGCGCCGCAGCTGCGCCTCGGCGCGCTGGCTCTCCGGGCAGATCGGGCTCTTCTTGAAGACGAGGACGGGCCGCTCGCGGGAGCGCGTGCGGATCTCGGCGAGCGCGCGCCCCGCGTCCGCGTCGAGCCGAAGGTCACGGTGCGCCATCAGATGCGGATGTGCTTGAACTGCAGCAGCTCGCGGCCGCGCGTGTAGGCGACCCCCGTCAGCCCGCTGGGGTAGAGGTCCTCCGCGTAGCCCCTTCCCGGATAGGCGAACTCCGCCGTGGCGCCGCCCTCGAACTCGAGCGTGAAGAAGTAGCACGTGCTGCCGCGCCAGCCCTGCAGCTGCGTGTCGCTGCGCCGGTCGAGGATCACTGCCGCGCGCCGCAGGAGCGGCAGTCCGGTCGCGGCCCGGCGCAGGCCGTGCGCTCGCACGAGCAGCGCGGTCCCCGCGGCGGCCGAGAGGCCGGCCAGCGTCCAGCCGAGGGCGCCCGGCCAGCCCCAGTTCCACACGAACGAGAGGACGAGCGCGATCCCCGCGACGTACAGGAGGCCCCGCCCGCGCATCGCCAGGCGCACGCCGTGCTGGTGCTTGGAGCCGGCGGGGGGCTCCCATTCCAGCGCCGCGGGGTAGGCCTCCTGCTCCTGGATCCGGGCGATCCGCTCCGCGTTGGGGCTCGCCTGGCGCTCCGCGGCGGGGGAGTCGAGGTCCAGCGGCATCGCGCAGTAGGAGCATAGCGAGAGGGGCTGCTCGGGCAGCCGCGCCCCGCAGTTGGGGCAGTGCGTCCGTCTCGGCTTCTGGGCCAGCTGGGGCATGGCGTCGGGCGGGGCCGGGCTCGTGGGCCAGGGGCGGCGGAATATAGCACGCGTCGCGCGGCGCCCCGGCGCCCCGGCGCGGGGGTCGCGGCAGCGAGTTTCCGGGGTTCGGCTTCGTTTCGCGGCGCCCGGCGTTCGATGGGGACGGCGGCAGGAACCCTGGCCGGAAGTCCATCCGGTCCCGAAGCGATTTCACCATGCGGATCGGCAGAACCCCGTACGCGCTCGCCGCGCTCGTCGTCGGCGGTCTCGCTCTCGTCCCGAGCTCCCTCGCCCAGCAGGCGGGCACCAAGCCCGCGCCGGCGTGTGGGAGCTGTCCCTCCCCCGAAGCCCCGGGGAGCGATCCCAACCCGAATCCGAGCTCGCCGACCGGCTCGCCGGACGAGCCGCCGCGCGGCCGTGGGGAGCCGCCTCCGAGCGGGACGCCGGTCCCGCCGCCCACGGCGCCGACGCCGCGCCGCCTGGCCGAGGCCCAGGATCCCTCCACCTGGGATCTCTGGTGGGAGCACAACCGCGATCCCTACCTCGCGCTGGGCGCCGCGCTGCTGCGGCTGCACCCGCAAACCGAGGTCGACGACGGCTCGCGGGTCGACCCGCTCAGCAAGAGGCGCGCGGGGCTCACGTGGGACGCCGTGTACGCCGAGCTCGTGCCGCGCATCGCCCTCGAGCTCGAGAGCTCCCGCGATTCGCGCGTCATGCGCAGCGCGCTCCTCGCGCTGGCGCGCATCGGCGAGGCGCGCGAGTACGACGCGCCCGACGGCGCTCGGCAGGAGCGCGTGCACATCGCCACGGTGATCACGCCCTTCCTCGACGACGCGCACCGCGGGACGGCCGAGACCGCCGTGATCGCGCTCGGCGTCCTGGGCTCGCCGGAGGCCATCCGCATCCTGGCCGACATCGCCGAGGACACGCGCGCCGGCCGCCACCTCACCGACACGAAGCGCGTGCCGGTGCGCACGCGCGCCCTCGCCTGCTACGGCCTGGGCGTCGCCGCCAGCTACGTCGGCGCCCCGGAAACGAGCCGCTTCGCCGTGCATCACCTCGCGCGCGTGCTCGCCTCGGAGGCGGGGGAGTACCCCGATGTCCAGGCCGCGTGCGCCATCGCGCTCGGGCTCGTCCCCCTGCCGCGCGGCAAGGAGGACCGCACCGACCTCACCGATCCGGAGAACCCGAGCGTCTCGTGGCCGTCGCTCGTCGAGTACCTTCTCGCGCGGCTCACCGACGTCGAGGCCGAGGACATGGTGCGCGCCCACAGCGCGACGGCGCTCGCGCGCGTCGTGCACCAGGCGTCCGACGGTGCGAAGAACCGCGCCGCCGAAGCGCTCCTTCACCACAGCGACCGCCGCTCCGAGGACAGCGCGGACGTGCGGCGCAGCTGCCTCGTCGCGCTGGGCGCGCTGGGCGACTCGGACGACGACGACGCGGACCGGCGCATCCGCGCTGCGCTGCGCGAGGCCGTCGACGGTCCCGATCAGCTCGCGCGCAACTTCGCGGTCATCGGGCTCGCGCAGGTCGCCGCCCGGCCGGGCAGCGGGAAGGGCGCGCCGCTCGCCAGCGAGAAGGACGTCGCCGGCTTCCTGCTCGACCAGGTGTCGCGCGGGGCGCGCCGGCTGCGGCCGTGGGCCGCGGTCGGGCTCGGGCTGCTCGGCCACGGGCTGCGCGAGCAGGGCCTGCTCCTGGGGCGCGGACCCGCCGACGCCCTCTTGAGCAAGGTGCGCGAGACGCGCTCGCCGTCCGACGGCGCGGCCTACTCGCTCGCGATCGGTCTGAACGGCGACGTCCGCGGGCTCGAGGACGTGCACCAGAACCTGGACCGATTCCTCGACGACGAGCACCGCGGCCACGTCGCGGTCGCGCTCGGCCTGATGGGGAACGCGCAGGCCCTCGCGCCGCTGAAGGCGACCATGGCCGGCGCGCTGCACAAGCCCGAGCTGATGGAGCAGGCCGCGATCGCGCGCGCGCTCCTGGGCGACGCGGAGCTGATCCCCGAGCTGATCGCGCGCCTGGACGAGTGCCGCTGCTGGCTCGCGACCTGGGGCGTGACGCGCGGCCTCGCCTGGACCGCCGACCACCGCGCCCTCGAGCCCCTGGCGCGCCTGCTCGACGACGAGCGCCGCAGCGACGCGGAGCGGGCCCTCGTCATCGATGCGCTGGGCTGGATCTGCGACAAGGAGCGCGTCATCTGGGACTCGCGCATCTCGGCCGGCTTGAACTACACGGCGGCGCCGCAGACCCTGACCGATCCGCTCGGATTCGGGATCCTGGACACGCTGTAGGGGGCCCGGCTTCCGAATCGGTGTTACCCCCACCTCGAGGAGGCCTACCCCCCGGAGGGGATCCGATGAGGTACCGAGCAGCGCTCCTGGTCTTTTCCTTGCTCGCGGGCTCCGCGTCAGCGGTCCAGACCGCGGGCGGCGTCGACCCGGGTCCCACCGACGACGGGCCGGGCGTCGGTGACTACAACGGCGGCTGCCCCCCCAATGCCGGCTCTGGCGCCGGTGGGACGTACGCCGGCCCGGGGGACCGCACCGCCGGAAGCCGCCCAGCGGCTCCCCCGGGAGCGCCCGGTGCGTCCGATAGCGGAGGTCCGAGCACCCCCACACCCGGCGCTGCCGCGCCCACGGCGGGGGCGGTGCCCGAGTCCCCGAGCACGCCCACGCCGCAGGGGCTGGCGGCGGCGCTGGACCTCACGACGTGGGACCGCTGGTGGGAGCACAACAAGGACCCGTACCTGGCGCTCGCCTCGGCGCTCGACCGGCTGCACCCGCAGACGCCGGCCGACGACTCGCGGCTCGATCCGCTGCGCGCGCGGCGCGCGGGGCTGACCTGGAGCGCGGTCTACGGCGAGGTGCTGCCGGCGCTCCTCGCGGCGCTGGAGGGCACGCACGACCAGCGGCTCGTGCGCGGGATCCTGATCGCGCTGGCGCGCATCGGCGAGGCGCCGCCCTTCGAGGGCGCCGGCCCTGCGCCGCAGCTCGAGCCGCTGATCGCGCGGCATGTCGCGGACTCGAACCAGAGCATCTCGGAGACCGCGGCGATCGCGTTGGGCGTGCTCGGCAGCCGCTCGGGGGTGGCGCACCTCGCCGAGCTCGCGGCCGATACGAAGGCGGGCCAGGAGCTCTGCGCGCGGCCGCGGGTGCCGGTGCGGCTGCGTGCGTTCGCGTGCTACGGGATGGCGGTGTCGGCGAGCTTCGAGCCGAGCGAGGAGGTCACGCGCTTCGTGATCCACCACCTGGCGCGGGTTCTCGACGAGGACGGCGCGGAGCACCCGGACCTCTCGGCGGCCTGCGTGATCGGGCTGGGGCTCGTGAGGCTCGATCCGCGGCGCGGCCCCGTCCTGGGAAAGGCCGACGCCGACTGGCCGAGCTCGTGCTTCGCGGCGCAGGTGGAGCACCTGCTCGCGCTCCTTCAGGACGAGGACGCGCCGCGCTTCGCGCGGGCGCACGCGCCGACGTCGCTCGCCCGCGTCGTGTCGGGCGGGCCCGAGGTCGTGCGCGGGCGCGCGGCGGCGGAGCTGGTGAAGCGCGCGGACCCGCGGATCGAGGACGACTTCCACGTGCGGCGCAGCGCGGTGCTGGCGATGGGCATCCTGGGCGACGCGGACGAGGACGAGGCCGACGAGCACCTGCGCGTCGCATTGGAGGAAGCGGCCGCGTCGAGCGACGAGCTGATGCGCAGCTTCGCGGTGATCGCGCTGGGACAGGTGGGGGCGCGCGCCGGCAACGGAGCGGGGTCGCCGCTCGCGGCGGGACCCTCCGCCACCGCGTTCCTCGCGCAGCGGCTGGCGCGCGGCAAGAGCCGCACGCGGCCGTGGGTCGGCCTGGGCCTGGGGCTCTTCGGCAACGGGCTCGCGCAGTCGGGCCAGCTGATGGCGCGCGCCCCGGCGGACGCGCTGCTGCACGAGGTGGAGAGCACGCGCTCGCCGGAGTACCTCGCCGCGTACTCGCTCGCGAGCGGCCTCTACGCCGACACGCGCGCGCGGGAAGCCGTCGAGGAGCACCTCTCGCGGGTGCAGGACCCGAGCTACCGCGGGCACGTCGCGGTGTCCTTGGGGCTGATGGGGGACCGGGCGGCGCTCCCGGCCCTGAGGGCGGTGATGGCCGAGTCGCTGCACAAGCCGCGGATCCAGGAGCAGGCGGCGATCGCGCGCGCGCTCCTGGGCGACCGCGACCTGATCCCCGAGCTGCTCGAGCGCCTGGACGAGTGCGACTGCTGGACGTCGAGCTGGGGCGTGACGCGCGCCCTGGCGTGGACGGCGGACCACCGCGCGCTGGAGCCGCTGCTCGAGTTCCTCGCGGACGACGGGCGGACCGCGGGCGAGCGCGGCCTCGCAGCGGACGCGCTGGGCTGGATCTGCGACAAGGAGCGCGTCGTCTGGGACTCGCGCATCTCGTTCGGGCTCAACTACACCGCCGCGACCGAGACGCTGACGAACCCGCTCGGGTTCGGGATCCTGGACACGCTGTAGCCGCCTTCCGGCTCTGCTGCGCTCCCTAGCGCGGCTCCGCCGCAACCGAATGGGTGCCGTCAGCCAACGGCGCGGAGCCGCGCTGTCGGCAGTCGGCAGTCAGCAGCTGGCAGCGGGGCGCTCGGCTCATTGACGATCACGCTCAGACCTTGCGCCGAAGGGAGTGGAGCATGGCGCCGATCTGGTCGAGTTCGTCGTGTAGCGGTTCCACGTGCTCGTCGGTGGCGTAGCGGAGGTCGCGCGCGAGC
>Ga0302046_10003036_pt1 | contig 15348 bp, 15 predicted proteins | sample RVTome_11_FD_200261 | JGI IMG/M metagenome (GOLD analysis project Ga0302046, IMG submission 200261) | Soil microbial communities from uranium-contaminated site in the Upper Colorado River Basin, Wyoming, United States - RVT147D111 (version 2) ...
CGCACGGGAACCTTCGGTGATCGTCACCAGCGGACGGACAATGCCCCGGATCAACACCAGGGCCGCGCTGGCGCCCATCAGGCCGCCGAAGGCGGTCATTACGCAGAGGAAGATAATGAGCTGGCTGATCGCCTGGTGCACGCTTTTACGCGCGAGCGCGCGGGTCGACAGGATCGAATTCAGCACCTCGTTGTCCAGTGTCGCGCGCGTCGCCCGCATGTTGGCTTCGAAGGTCTCAAGCAGCGCCCAACGTTCGCCGTTCACGGCAATCAGGCTGGCGATCGCCGTCAGATGGCGGTTGAAGTCGCCGTTCAGGACCTCGAGCCACTGGCGCGCCTCCTCCGTCACCAGCGCCGCTTCGTAGGCCGCGGTCATCCTGCTCATCGCTTTCACCGCTTCCGCGGTCGCGTCGACCAGGACCGGATGCGGTTGCTGCATGGCCGCCGCCGCGGCCTTGGGCAACCGTTCGATCCAAACCTCGAGCTCCCGTTCGGCCTTGCTGTCGGTCGGGCTGTCGGCGAGTGCGGCGGCGATCCGGTCGTTGCGCCCCTCTATGTCGGCCAGGAGTTGTCGCTGCCGCTCCGTCAGTTCGCCGAGCTTGAGGCCGTCGGCGCGCAAGCTGCTCAGGCTGGCATCGACCTTGACGACAGAGCGCTCCTCGATCCAGCCCGCGACGACTTTGCGGAACCTCTGCCCGGCGGCGTCGAAGGCTTCGAGCCAGACGTGCACCGGCTGATCCGAGCCTGGCTGCTGGCGGATCAGTGCCATCGTCATGCCCAGCGTATCCTTGAGGGCGTGCACCGGCTCGGGTTGGAGTTGGTCCGGATTGGCCAGCAGGTCGACGCCCTGTTCGATCCGCGTCGTCTGCAGATAGCCTACCGCTGCGGTGATGAAAAATAGAAACAGGAGCAGGCCGAACGCCAGCGAGATTCGTTTCGCGATTCCGAAGGTCATACGCCTGGCCTACCCCTGGCGCTCCCGGCGCCCCCAATTCGGCAGATTCAGCTTACACTAATCGCCGTCGGAGTACATCTGCGAGGGCCCGTCGAGTGCTTGTTGAAAAAGAGGAAAAGTCATGGTGGCCACGGTGAAATTGTTGGATGCGATCCAGGATGCCTTCAATCGGCATGACGTCGACGGCATTCTCGCGCACTTTGTCGACGACTGCGTCTGGCTCATGGCCCGCGGTCCCGACCCACGCGGCGGCCGGTGCTGCCAGGGCAAAACCGAAATCGCCCAGGTGCTGTCCGAGCGCTACGCCCGCATACCGGACATGAGGTGGGTGGAGATGCGACACTGGATCATGGGCGAGAAAGCTCTCTCGGAATGGGTGGTGCAGGGCACGACGCTCGACGGCGAAACGCTGGATTTGCTGGGGTGTGACCTGTGGGAATTTCGAGGCGACAAGGTGGTGAAAAAGGACACCTATTGGAAATCGATGGAATGACGAACGCGCGCGCATTGCACCGGGCCTACGTAGAGGGCGATCTGGAAAAGGTGCGCGCGCTTCTCGGCAATCCGGCGGATTTTCCCAATTGCAGAGGTCCGACAGGACTCGGCGAGGTGGTGCTGGAATATGCCATCTATCATGCGTCCGTCGACAGCATTCGCCAGCTTCTGGAGCTCGGTGCCGATGCGAACTATGGCGATCACGCCGGCTTCCCGTCGTTGATCGCCGCACTCACCTGCGGGCGTCGCGACCGGTTGGAAATGCTGACCCTGCTGCTCGATGCCGGCGCCGACATCGGGCAGCGCGGCTTCAACGGTTACACGCCATTGCATCAAGCCGTCGTGCTGGGCGACTTGGAGGCGGCCGAACTGCTGCTGTCGCGCGGCGCCGACCCCGAGGCGCGCACCGACGTCGACGATTTCGCGACGCCGCTGCAAGAGGCCGAGAATCTGGGGCTGGAAGAAACCGCGGCACGCTTCCGCAGGCTGCTCAGTTCCGCTGCATGATGCGCCGGGCCAAAGCCCATCGGTGCACCTCGGAGGGGCCGTCGTAGATGCGGAAGGCGCGGATGTCCTTGTAGGTTTTCTGCACCACCGTATCCCCGGTGATGCCGGTGCCGCCCAGCGTCTGCACCGCACGGTCGACGACGCGGCCAAGCGCCTCCGAGCAGATCACCTTGGCCATGCTGCTTTCCGCGCCGCCGCGTTCGCCCTGGTCCAGCGCCCAGGCGCAGTGCCAGATGGCGAGGCGCGACAGGTGCAGGTCGATCTCGTTGTCGGCGAGCTGGAAGCCGATCCCCTCGTGCTCGCCGATCGGCCTGCCGAAGGCGTGGCGCTGGCGGGCGTAGTCGACCGCGATGTCGTGGCAGCGCCGCGCGGCGCCGAGCCAGCGCATGCAGTGCGTGAGCCGCGCCGGCGCCAGGCGGACCTGGGCGTAGCGGAAGCCCTTGCCGACCTCGCCCAGCACCTGCGAGGAGGGTACGCGCACGCGGTTGTAATCGACTACGGAATGGCCGCCCGTCAGGTTGCTGTCCATCGTTTCCAGGACGCGCACGGTCTCGATGCCGGGGGCGTCGGCGTCGACCAGGAACATGGTGGCGCCGATGTCGGTGCCGGCAGCATCGAAGGTGCGCGCCATGACGATGTGGTAGGCGGCGCCGACGACGCCGGTGACCAGCCACTTGCGGCCCTCGATGACGTAGTCCTTGCCGTCCTGGCGTGCCTCGGTCTTCAGCATCGATGGGTCCGAGCCTGCACCGCCGTCGGGCTCGGTCATCGAGAAGGCGGAGCGAATGCGCCCCTCGGCTAGCGGCCGCAGGAAGCGCTCCTTCTGCGCCTCGGTGGCGATCTCCTGCAGCATGTGCATGTTGGCTTCGTCGGGCGCGGCGATATTGAGGGCGTGCGGTCCGAGCGTCGAATAGCCCGCCTCCTCGAAGACGATGGCCTTGGCGACGTGACCGATGCCGAGGCCGCCCCAGCGCGCATCGACGTGCGGCGACAGCAGCCCGGCCGCGCGGGCCTTCGCCACCAGGTCGATGCGCAGGGCGTCCGTCGGCCCATGCTGGTCCTGGCGCGGGTCCGCCTCCATCGGCATGACCTCGCCGCGAACAAAGGCGGCGGTGCGTTCGCGCAGCTCCTGCAGCTCTGGCGTCAGCGAAAAGTCGATCATCGGGGGCTCCCGGTCGGTCTCGGCGCCGGGATTGATAGCATCGGTCGATTTGCGCGAACAGGTTTGTGCGCGACCGACGGTTCTACGCCATCAGGACCGCCGCTAGCATGGCGGCGACCATCGCGATGACCAAGCCGATGGCGCCGTAATACTTCCAAGGCGAGATATCGTCGTCGCCCGCCTGCGGCTTGCGGCCATAGCGCTTGTCGTAGTCCTCATCGAAAACAACCAAGGGAATATCGTCGTCGTTCGGCATTGCCGCAATCTCTCCGGCCACCTGGTGCCATTGGCTTTTGGGCGGGTCACTAACGCATCGGGATGGCGCCGACGACGTTGCCTGTCCCCTCAATATGGGCTTTTTGCGTGCAATTGGGAGTCATCCGTCGTAGGTAGAGCAGCCTGCTGAATGGTCGCATCTGCGTCGACAGGTCGTCGTGGGCATGGTTCGGGTGCTGAAAGTTCTACCCCTTCTCTTGCGGCTCGTCGCCGTCCTGGCGGTCGCCCTGCCGGCGTCGGCGGCCGAGAACGAGGTCAGGATCGGCGTTCTCTATCCGTTGACCGGTTCCAACGGCCCGGCCGGTCGTGCCTCGCTCTATGCCGTCGAAGCGGCCCTTGACGTCGCCTACAACGCCTACGAGGTGAACCTGCCGCTTGCGGCGGGTAAGGGGCTGGGCCTGCCCGGAGAAGCCAGGGTGACGTTGGTGGTTGCCGATCACGGCGGCGTCCCTGAACGCGGCCGGCTCGAGGCCGAGCGGCTGATCCTGGAAGAAAAAGTCGTCGCGCTTTACGGCGCCTATCAGTCGAGCGTCACCGAGGCGGCGAGTGCCGTTGCCGAACGCCTTGGCGTACCGTTCGTGACCGGGGAATCCTCGGCACCGAACCTGCACCGCCGCGGTTTCCACTGGTTCTTCCGGACCGGGCCGCACGACGGGCAATACACCAAGGTCATGTTCGAGTTCCTGGAGGCGTTTCAGACGGCGCGCGAGGTCAATTTCGACAGCGTCGCCATCCTGCACGAGGACTCGGCCTTCGGCAGCGGCAGCGCCGCCGTGCAGGACGAACTCGCCGCCGAGCGCGGCCTGCTGGTCGTGGCCAAGATGGCCTACCGTGCCGATACCAACTTTCTGCTGGCCGAGATCGAAGGACTGAAACGGGCAAACCCCGACGTGCTATTCACCACCTCCTACAGCAACGACGCCAGACTCTTCCTCAATACCGCCAAAGCGCTCGGGTACTGGCCGAAGATGCTGATCGCGCAGGACGCGGGCTTCATGGATCCCGGGTTCCTGGCGGCGGTCGGCAAGGATGCCGAGGGCATCATCTCGCGCGCGCCCTTCGCCCTCGACATGGCCGACCGCATCCCGCAGATCGCCATCGTGAACCGAATCTACAAGCGGCATTCCGGCGGCCAGGAGATATTCGATCCACCGATCCGCAGTTTCATCGGCTTTCTCGTTTTGCTGGATGCGATCCGCCGCGCCGGCGCGGCCGAGCCGGAGGCGATCCGCGAAGCGCTTCGCAACACTTACATTCCGGCGGAACAGCTGCCGATGCCCTGGTTCAACATTCGCTTCGGACCCGACGGCCAGAATAACGGCGCCGCCGCCATCCTGGTGCAGTACCAAGGTGGCCACTACTTCACGATATATCCGTTCCGCTTCGCCGCGCGGCAGGTGATCTACCCGATGCCGAGCTGGCACGAGCGCTAAGGGCGTGGCCCGGTTGCGCGGCCGCAGGGCTTCGGCTTCACTGGTCCGCTGCCCTGGTCGCCGGTTTTCGCGAGTTTTCCATGCAAGCTAAACACATCCTCGACGGCATCACCGTCGTCGACCTGACCCAGTTCATTGCCGGCCCCATCGCCGGGCGCACCATGGCCGAAATGGGGGCCGAGGTGATCAAGGTCGAACTCGCCCCGGACGGCGACCAGGCGCGGGGCCTGCCGGTGATCAAGAACGGCCGCAGCGCCTACTTCGTGCAGCAGAACCAGGGCAAGCTCGGGCTCTGCCTCCACTTGCGCGAGCCACGCGGGCGCGAGGTCTTGTCGCGCCTGCTGGCCCGGGCCGACGTCTTCATCGAGAACCTCTCGCCCGGCGCCATCGGTCGGCTCGGATTCGGCTGGGAGATCGTGCACGGGCTCAACCCGAAGCTCACCATGTGCTCGATCTCGGCCTTCGGCCAGAGGGGACCGTTGGCCAACCAGCCGGGCTTCGACTTCATCGCCCAGGGCTACACCGGGGTCACCAGCATGATCGGCGAGCCGGCCGAGCCACCGCCGCTGGCCGGCGTCGCCATCGGCGACGTCGGTACCGCCGTGGCGGCGGTGGCGGCGATCAACGGCGCGCTCTTCCACCAGGCACGCCACGGCGGCGAGGGCCAGTATCTCGACATCGCGCTGATCGACTTCTACTTCCTCAGCCATTCGATCAACGTCGAGGCGGCGAGCGTCAGCGGCGGCGCCGTCGAGCCGACGCGGACCGGCAGCCACCACCAGCACGCGGCGCCGACCGGCATCTTCTCCGGGCCGGACGGTCATATCATCATCCTGGCGGTCACCGACGACATGTGGCGGCGCCTGACGCGCGCCATGGCGCGCCCTGAACTCGGCGCCGACCCGCGCTTCGCCAAGCGCGAGGACCGGATCGCGAACCGCGCCGAACTGATCCGCCTGATCGAGGCCTGGCTCGCCGACATCGGCGGCGTCCGCGACGCCTGCCGAGCGCTGCAGGCCGAGCGCGTGCCTTGCGCGCCGGTATTGACCGTGGCGCAGGCGATGGCGGAGCCGCATCTCATCGAGCGCGGGACGGTGCGGGAGATCGAGGATCCGAGCATCGGGCGCTTCCAGATCCCCGGCTCGCCGGTCCGCTTCTCCGCCTTTCCCGAGTTGGCCGGCGGACGCGCGCCCTACCTCGGTGAGCACAATCGTGTCGTGCTGACCGAGCGCCTGGGCTACACGGACGATGAGGTGCGCGCGCTGGAGGCCGCCGGCGTGCTGGTCTCCGAACCGTTGCCGGTCTCGGCCGCCGAACAGGAAGGAGCGCGAGGATGAAGATCAAGTCGGTCGAGGCACACTGGCTGCATGTGCCGATCCCGCCCGAGGGGCAGCACACCAGCGATTTCGGCCTCACCACCTCGTTCGATGCCGTGCTGGTGCGGATCGAAACCCGCTCCGGCATTGTCGGCTATGGGGAAGCCAAGAGCCATGTCGGCAGCGCCAGCGACAACCGGGCGCTGGCGGTACTGATCAACGACGAACTGGGGCCGAAGATCGTGGGCGAGGACGCGCGCGACATCACCCGTATTTGGGAGGGTATGTACAACGGCACGCGCACACACTTCGCCCTGTCGCGCGGCCATGCTTTTCCGATCCTGGGCCGGCGCGGGCTCACCATGTCGGCGATCAGCGGCATCGACACCGCGCTCTGGGACGTCCTCGGCCAGTCGCTGGGCGTGCCGGTGTGGCGGCTCCTGGGCGGCCGCGCGCACGAGTCGCTGCCGGCCTACGCGAGCGGTGGCTGGGCGCCCGCCGACAAGATCGGGGCGCAGCTGCTCGGCTATGTCGAGCGCGGCGGCTTCAAGGCGGTGAAGATGCGCGTGGGCGTCGCCGATGGCGAGGTGCGGCATTCGTCGGCCCGCGTGCATGCGGCTCGCGAGGCGCTGGGGCCCGACATCGACCTGATGGTCGATGCCCACGGCACGATGGGCGTCGCGGAGGCCAAGCGCTTTTGCCGCCTGGTCGAGGCTTGCGACCTCGCCTGGTTCGAGGAGCCGGTGTCCGGCGACGACAAGCGCGGGATGGCGGAAGTGCGGGCCTCGACCGACATCCCGATCGCCGCCGGCGAGAACGAGTCGACCCGCTTCGACTTCAACGAACTGGCCTTGCACCGCGCCGTCGACATCTTCCAGCCCGACCTGGCGATCTGCGGCGGCATCACCGAAGCGCGGCGCATCGCCGCCCTGGCGGATGCCTGGCAGATCCGACTGGCGCCGCACCTCTGGGGCGGGGCGCCGATGTTCGCCGCCGGCCTGCACCTTTGCATCGCCTCCGCCGCCGCCTTCATCATCGAGTATTCGCTGGGCGCCAACCCGCTGCTGTTCGAGCTGGCCGAGGCCGCGCACGAGCTGAAGGACGGCCGCATCGCGGCGCCGGAAGCACCCGGCCTCGGCCTCGAGATCGATCAGGACTTCGTCGAGCGCTACACGGTCGCCTGAGGGAACCGCGGAGGGCGGCGCGCGTTTACGCCGCAGACGTCAACAGCATGGGCAAATCGCATGTCCGCGATGAGGACGATAATCGCCGCCGCCATGATCGGCGCCCTGGTCGCTGCCGGTGCGGCAGGCGCCGGGTGCACGTCGACGCACACGCAGGAAAGCACCGGGGAATATGTCGACAGCAGCGTCATCACCGCCAAGGTGAAGGCGGCGCTGGTCGAGGAGCCGACGCTGAGCGTCTTCGAAATCGGCGTCGAGACCTACAAGAACACGGTGCAGTTGAGCGGTTTCGTCGACAGCGAGGCGCAGAAAGAGCGCGCCGCCGTAGTCGCCTACAACGTCGAAGGCGTGCGCAAGGTCGAGAACAATCTGGTGGTCAAGTAGCGGCCGGCGCTTTACGGCCCATCCGGGCCACCCGCCGGTCGCCAACGAGGATCGAACCGCTCAAGGCTCCTCCGCGATGTCCTCGAGCCAAAGCTCGGGGCGTTCGTCGATGAAGCGGCGCATCAGGGCGACGCAATCCGCGTCGTCGAGCAGCGTCACCTCGATCCCGTGGCTTTCGAGAAACGGGATGTTGCCCTCGAAGCTCCGGTTCTCGCCGATCACCACGCGCGGAATGCCGAACTGCACGATGGTGCCGCTGCACATCATGCAGGGCGCGAGCGTGGTGTAGAGCACGGTCGTCCGGTAACTCCGGCGCCGGCCGGCGGCCCTGAGGCAGGCCATCTCGCCATGGGCGATCGGATCGCCGTCCTGTACCCGCCTGTTGTGGCCGCGGGCGATGGCGGCGCCGGCTTCGACCAGCACCGCGCCGATCGGCACGCCGCCCTCGTCGAAACCCTGCCGGGCCTCGGCGAGCGCCAAGCGCATGAAGTCGGCATCGCTGTCGCCGGCCATGAGCAACTTTATTCCGGCGGCCAGGGCGGTCGGAAATCAGGCGCGCCCAGGAAGTTCCGGTTCCAGGTCGGCGCGATCAGGATCTCGTTCAGGCAGGCCCGGGCCGGCATCTGCGCGACGAAGAGGATGGTCTCGCCCAGGTCCTCGGGCTGCAGCATCTTCGCCTTTTCCTCGTCGCTGATCGGCACCGGGCGGTTGTCGAGGATCGGAGTCGCCACCTCGGCCGGACAGATGACGCAGGCACGGATGCCGTAGCGACCTTCCTCCATGTTAAGCGTCGCCGTCATCGCCACCACGGCATGCTTGATGGTGCTGTAGGCGGCACCCGAGACGTAGGAGGGGAAGCGCCCGGCCCAGGACGAGATGTTGACGATCAAGCCGTCGTTCTGCTGGCGCATCGCCGGCAGTGCCGCATGCACGCAATAGAAGACGCCGTTCAGGTCGATGTTGACCATGCGCTCCCAGCTCTCCGGCGTGAGCTGCTTCCAGCGCCGATCCTTGATATTAATGGCGGCGTTGTTGACCTGCACGTCGATGCGGCCGTGCCGCTCCATGATGCCGGCGAAACAGGCGTCGACCGCGGCCCGGTCGGAGATGTCGAGGCAGGCCACCTCGGCCTTGCCACCGGCCTCGGCGATGGCGGCGGCAGTCTCTTCCAGTGGTTCCGGCCGGCGGCCCGACAGCACCACCGTCATGCCGGCGCCGGCCAGCGCCTCGGCGCCGCCGCGGCCGATACCGGTGCCGGCACCGGTGACCCAGGCGATCTTGCCGGCGAGCGAACGCAGCATCGCGAGGCGCCTACTCGGCGGCGTGGCGCATCGCGCCCTCGGGCCCGATGCCGGCTTCCGCCAAGGCCCGGCCGAGCGCCTCGATCTCCGCCGCCGGCAGCTTCACCAGCGGCGGGCGCACAACCGCCTGCGGCAATCGTCCGAGCAGCACCAGGCACTCCTTCATGCGGTTGTGCATGTCGAGGAAGGGGGCCCGGTAGAAGGCCTGCTGCATCGGGTACATGCGGTCGTTGATCGCCTGCGCCTGCCCGAGGTCCTTGGCCTCGACCGCCTCGAACAGCGCCACCTGCAGGTCGGCGATGACGCTGCCCGCGCCGGACAGCAGTCCGCCCGCGCCCATGACCAGCGAGCTCAGCAGCCAGGAGCTGTGCGTCGACAGCACCGTCACAGGGCGGGGCAGGCTCTGGAAGGTGCGGATGTGGCGCTCGTGCAGCATGGCGTCGTTGCACCAGTCCTTGATGGCGACGATCTGCGGTACCTCCTCGAAGAGCCGGAGCAGGGTGTCGAAGGGATAGCCCTGTCCGCCCGGCAGCGGGTACTGGAACAGGATCATCGGCAAATCCGTTGCCTCGGCGATGGTCTTGAAGTGGGCCAAAGCCATCTCGGGGCGGAGTTGGCCGCCGGCGATCAGCGTATTTGGCGGGAACACCAGCAGGGCCGAGGCGCCGCCCGCCTCGGCCATTCGCGCGAGCTCGGCGCCGAGGTGGCTGCCGTCGGCGTAGACGCCGTTGACGACCGGCACCCTGTCGCCGACCTCGTCCATGGTGATGTCGAGCAGCCGGCGCTGCTCGTCGAACGAACAGCTGGCCGCCTCGGACGCATGCGCGTTGACGGTGACGGCACTGATGCCGGGGGTCGCAGCGACGTGCGCCAGGTGGCCGCGGGTGGCGGCTTCGTCGATGGCGTAACAGTCGTCGAAGGCCAAGAGGGTGGCCGGGATGACGCCCCTCGGCTCGAAGCTCTTGCGCGAGCTCATGCAGGCTCCTCCCGCAACGGTCCGGCGGGCAGGATAACAGCATCGCCGGCGGCTTGCCCACTACTCGCCGCCGGCGAGCAACGCCGCCGCCCGTCGGCCCGAGCGCACCGCGCCCTCCAGCGTCGCCGGCAGCCCGGTGTCGGTCCAGTCGCCGGCCAGCACCAGATTGGCGAGGCGGGTTCTTGGGCCCGGCCGCGTCGCCTCCCAGGCCGGCGTCTGCGCCGGCGTCGCCCGCTTCTCGACGATCAGCCGGCACGGCGGTACCGGCGTTTCCGGCAGCGCCAGCGTGCGCGCCACGTCGCGCCAGAGGCCGGCGGCAAGCGTCTCCTCCGTCTCGCCGGCGAAGCGGTTGGCGGCGCTGACGGTGACCGAGAGCACGTCGCCGCGCTGGAACAGCCATTCGGCGATGCCGCCCAGCAGACCGACGAACGGCAGCTCCGGCGCTAGGCCCGGGGCGCCAGGAGGCAAGACGAAGTGCGCGTTCAAGATGGCGCTGTAGGTTCTGGTCGGCGGCAACCAGGACAGCAGCGCTTCGGCGCCCCAGGGCGGCAACGCCAGGAGCACCGCGTCCCGCGGCCCGAGCGCCAGCGTGCCGTCGGCAAAGTCGAGGCCGGTGACGCGGTCGCCGTCGTCGACGAGGCGACGGAGGCGGGCGTTGAGGCGAACATCCATGGCATGCCGCCGCAACCAATCGACCGCCGGATCGATCAAGGCGTGGCTCAGGCCGCGATCGGCCAGCAGGGGCCGCGAGGCGGCCTCGCCGCGAAGCAGGGTCTCGCGCACCACGGCCCAGAGACCTCGGGCCGACGCTGTTTTCGCTTCCGTATTGAGCGCGGCGACGGCGAGCGGGCCCCAGAGCCGCCGGAAGCGGATACCGTCGACGTCCAGCCGCGCGCCGATGTCGTCTGCCGCTCCGGCGGTCGCCAGGCGCAGTACGTCGGCGATCAGGCCGGCAGCGCCAATTCCGGGAGGCAGTGTACCGGGCTTGAGCGCCCAGTAGCGCGTTTCGCCGGGCGCCAAATGCCAGGAGGCGCCGCTCGCCAGGTCGCGGAAGCCGAAGCGCGCCGGCGCGATCTCGCGGAGCCCGCCGCCGGCGCCGATGGCCTGCAAATGGTCGAGCAGCGCGGCGTTGCCGCTCAGGATCAGGTGGTTGCCGTTGTCGATCTCGCGGTCGAGGCGACGGTCGCGGTAGGAGCGGCAGCGTCCGCCGGCATGGCCGGCGGCTTCGTGCAGGCTGACGGCCATGCCGCGTCGGACCAGCGCCACGGCGGCGGCAAGGCCGGCGAGCCCGGCGCCGACGACGTGGACGTGAGCCGCCATCAACGTCCGGCAAGCCTGGCCAGGGCGGCGGCGGCGGCGACGGCGAGAAAGCGCGGCTTCGACAGTTCGACGCGCCCGGCCAAGGGGTCCTTGCGATAGAGCTGGTCGCGGAGCGCCATCGCCAGCCGGACGATCACCGCCGCCTCGAGGCCCAGTCGCCGATCACGCATCTGTCGACCCAGCGGCCGCGCCGTCGCCAGCAATTCGTCGACGCCGGCAAGCACGCGATCCAGCACGCGACGTAGCGCGGCGTCGGCGGCGGGCGCCAGCAGGTCGTTGGGGCCGCGGCCTTCGGCGTCGAGCCAAGCCAACGGTACGTATAGGCGACCGAGCCGACGCCAGTCGTCGGCGCAGTCCTGCAGGTGGTTCAGGATTTGCAGCGCCGTGCAGAGTGCGTCCGACGCCGGGCCTGGCGTTTCATCCTCGCCGTGCAGCGCCATCAGGAAGCGGCCGACCGGCATCGCCGAAAAGCGGCAGTAGTCGATCAGGTCGTCCCAGTCGCGGCAGGGGCGGTTGTGGGCATCGCGGCGGAAGGCGCGCAGCAGGTCGCGGGCGAAGCGGTCCGACACTCCGCAACCGTCTAGCACCCTGCGCAACGTGGCGGCCGGTCGGCGCCAGTCGTCGGCGCCCCTACCAGCTACCAGCGCCTGCTCCAGTTCGTCCAGGCGGGCGAGCTTGTGCGCGGCCGACAAGGCGGGGTCGTCGGCGATATCGTCGGCCAGGCGGACGAACGCGTAGAATGCCATCACCTGCGGTCGGCGCGCCGGCGCGAGCAGCCGCGAGGCCACCGGGAAATTCTCCGCGCCCGAGCCCTTTCGTGCCCGTGGGCCGTCTGCCGACGGGCCGCTCCCCCGCTCCTCGGTCTCGCCCTTAGCCGTCTCCGTTGAGGCCATGTCGTCGCTCTCGGTTGCGCCGCGCCGTGGAGATGTATCCGACATCGGCGACCACCGCACCAGGCATAGTGACAGACTAACGCATTTGCGGTTGCGCCGCCGCGCGGGCATCGGGGATACTTTCGGTTACGATAAGCAATGACACAGGGAGACTGCACAAATGCGATTTACGACCAAGTTCAGAGTTGGAGCTGCTGCGGTCGCCGCCATCGGCATGGCCCTGGCGGTGAGTTCCGCTGATGGCGCCGAGCGCGTCCGTTGGAAGATGCAGAGCGCCTTCGGCAGCAAGATCCCGCACATCGGCACCTCGGGCGTCCGCTTCGACGAGAATGTCAAGCGTTTGTCCCAAGGCACCTTGCAGATCAAGTTCTACGAGCCGGGAGCTCTGATTCCGCCGCTCGAATGCTTCGATTCAGTGTCGAAGGCGGCGCTGGAATCGTGTTGGACGACGCCAGGCTATCACACCGGCAAGTACCCGGCCCTGGCATTCTTCACCACAGTGCCGTTTGGCCCCGCCATCGGCGAGTTCCTGGCTTGGAAGTGGTTCGGCGGCGGCAACGAACTGCGCGACGAGATCTACAAGCCACATGACCTGATCGCCTACGACAGCTTCGCCATCGGCCCGGAGACCTCGGGCTGGTTCAAGTTGGAGATCACGTCGCTGGACCAGCTCAAAGGCCTGAAGATGCGGTTCTTCGGCCTCGGTGCCCAGGTGATGCAGAAGCTGGGCGTCTCGACCCAACTGCTGGCCGGCGCCGACATCTATCCGGCGCTGGAGCGCGGCGTCATCGACGCCACCGAGTTCTCGATGCCCACCATCGACTTCTCGTACGGCTTCTACCAGATCGCCAAATACAACTATTATCCCGGCTGGCATCAGCAGGTCTCGGTCAGCGAGTTGCTCATGAATCGCGGACTGTTCGACGCGCTGGAGGACCATCACAAGGCGATGATCCAGATCGGCCTCGGCGAGAGCGTCATGCATTCCTACGTCGAGTCCGAGTCCAAGCAGTTCGACGCCATGGCCTTGAACGAGTCGAAGTACGGCGTCACCAACCGCCGCTGGCCCGACGACGTGCTGAAGGTGCTGGAGGCGGCGTGGCTCGAGGTGGTCGCGGAATCCTCGGCCAAGGACCCGCTGTTCAAGAAGGTGGCCGACAGCTACTTCGACTACCGCAAGAATTACAAAATCTGGGGCGACGCCCAGGCGATGAAGGCGACGTACCAGTAAACGAAGGGGACGGGCGGCGGGGCGGTGTCCATGTCGCTCGTCACGCGATTGTGGCCGGAGCCCGCTTGCCGGGCTCCGGCTTTTTCTGTAGATGAAGGATCGTCCGAGGGGCTGACACGAACGTGCGGCATCAGCGGCGGGCTCGGCGCGCCGGCGCCTTCAGAACCGGCGACGACAGTACGGGGCAAGGCGAGAGCGCGCCTTATCATGGGGAGGCGACTTCCGGTCAGACGGCACGGAGACCGGAAGCGATGAGGATGCTGGCATGGAATTGATGTTATTCATTGAAGATTATTTGCCGATCTTCATGTTCTGCACCCTGGCGGCCCTGCTGTTCTCCGGATATCCCGTCGCGTTCATCCTGGGCGGCCTGGCTTTCCTCTTCGGCATGATCGGCTATTCCATGGGCATGTTCGCGCTCATCGAGTTCTTCAACTTCGTGCCGCGGATTTGGGGCACGGCGGCCGAGAACCTGGTGCTGGTCGCGGTGCCGACCTTCGTCTTCATGGGCGTGATGATGGAGCGAAGCGGCATCGCCAACGACCTGCTATACTGTTGCCAGGTGCTGCTGAAAAAGGTGCCGGGCGGCCTGGCGCTGTCGGTGACCATCATGGGCACCATTCTGGCGGCCATGACCGGCATCATCGGCGCCTCGGTGACGATGATGACGGCGCTGGCGCTGCCGACGATGCTGCGCCAGCGCTACAGCCACGCACTGGCCACCGGCACCATCGCCGCCTCCGGCACCCTCGGCATCCTGATCCCGCCCTCGATCATGCTGATCATCATGGCCGACCTGCTGGCGGTGTCGGTGGGCAACCTGTTCATGGCGGCCCTGATGCCCGGGCTTTGCCTGGCGGCGATCTACCTGACCTTTATCGTGACGCTGTCGGCCGTGCGGCCGTCGGTGGCGCCGCCGCTGCCGCCGGATCTGCTGTACGTGCCGCGCAAGGAACTGCCGATGCTGCTGTTCCGCAGCTTCTTTCCGCCGGTGTTCCTGATCGGCCTGATCAAGGGCTCGATCCTGATGGGCTGGGCAACACCCAGCGAGGCCGGCGCGGTCGGCGCCTTCGGCGCGACGCTGCTCGCCGCCATCAACCGGCGTCTCGGCTGGGAAACCATCAAGGGCGTCTGCCAGTCGGCCGGCCTGACGATCTCGTTCATCTTCTTCATCGTCATCAGCGCCACCTGCTTCGCCTATGTGTTCCGCTCGCTTGGCGGCGACGACATCGTCGAGGAGTTGATTTTCGCCGCCGGCCTGGATTCCTGGGGCCTGCTGTTCCTGATCATGGGCATCGTCTTCGCCCTCGGCTTCTTCCTCGACTGGCTGGAAATCACGCTGATCATCCTGCCGGTGTTCGCCGGCATGATCGTCGACATGGATTTCGGCGACCACGTGCCGCTGGAGGCCATGGTCTACTGGTTCACGGTGCTGATCGCGATCAACCTGCAGACCTCGTTCCTGACGCCGCCGTTCGGCTTCGCGCTCTTCTACCTGAAGGGCATCGCGCCGAAGGAGGTGAAGATCGAGAGCATCTACCTCGGCATCATTCCCTTCGTCCTGCTGCAGCTTTTGGCGTTGATCCTGGTGATCGAGTTCCCGCAGGTCGCGCTCTGGCTGCCGCACGTGGTGCACGGGCTGTAATCGGGGGGTATTGAGACATGTCGACACAAAGCACCAGCGCGATTACCCCGGAAATGGACCTGCCGGCGGCGGTGCGCCTCAGCCTCGTGTTGCGGCGCTTCGTCGGCTTCGTCGGGCGATGGGGCTCGTTCTTCATCATTCCGCTGGTCTTCGTCACCATCTTCGACGTCACGGCGCGCAAGTTGGTGTGGATTCAGATCTTCCTGGTCGAGCACGTGAGTCGCTTCTTCGAGTCCACCCTGCTGCAGGAAATGGAGTGGCATTTCCATAC
>Ga0302046_10003037_pt1 | contig 15345 bp, 12 predicted proteins | sample RVTome_11_FD_200261 | JGI IMG/M metagenome (GOLD analysis project Ga0302046, IMG submission 200261) | Soil microbial communities from uranium-contaminated site in the Upper Colorado River Basin, Wyoming, United States - RVT147D111 (version 2) ...
GATCGCCCACCCGGGCTTCCGCAAGGAGCTCCTCGCCGACGCCAAGGCGCGGCACTACGTCTTCAGCGACCAGCTCGAGCCGCGCGGCCGCTATCCGCGCGAGATCGAGCGCCGGGTCGCCGCCCGCACCGGCGAGACCCTTCTGCTGCGCCCGATCCGCCCCACCGACGAGCCCAAGCTGGTCGGCCTCTTCTACGAGATGAGCGGGGACGCCCTCTACAAGCGCTTCATGCGGGTGGTCAAGCACGTCGCCCACGAGGAGCGCCAGTACTTCCTCGACGTCGACTACGCCGACAACATGGCGGTGGTGCTGGCGACCTCCGACCCCCGAACCGAGCCCCGGATCGTCGCCATCGCCCAGTACTTCCGCCAACCGGGCGCCGACAGCGCCGAGGTCGGCTTCATCGTCGAGGACGCCTGGCAGGGCAAGGGCCTCGGCCGCATCCTCGTCGACGAGATGATCCGCCTGGCCCGCCAGAACGGCATCCGAACCCTCACCGCCAACGTCCTCGCCTCCAACCAGGCCATGCTGCACCTCTTCCGGCAGGCGGGAGTGGAGATGTCGACGGCGATGGAGGGCGACGTGGTGCGGGTGGAGATGGGGCTCGAGAACGACGCGGCGTAGACAGGCGCCTCAGGTTGGCCCCGGTCAGGCAGTCGAGATCCGATCATCGGGTGGCGCCGGCCCCCGCCGGCGATCTCGGCCGAGGCACGGCTTGCCCGGGACCGGTCCCCGTGATCGACTCGCGCCGTCCCATGTCCGACGACGCCTCCTACCTGCGCCGCGGGGCGCTGGCGCTCGCCGCCGTCGCCGTCGCCGGGTACCTGGTGGACGCCCTCTTCAACCTCGGCCTCGCCCGCTTCCTGGAGCCCCACGACTACGGCGACTTCAAGCTGGCCTACTCGTTCGCGATGTTCTGCGGGCTGGCGGTGCTGCTCGGCGGCGACCTCGGCCTTCTCGGCCCTGCATGCCGACTCGGCGGAGCCGGAGCACCACCATCCCCTCGCGTGGGCGGTCGTCGCCGTCCCGATCAACGCCGCCGGCGCGATGGCGAGGCTGCAGGCTTCACTTCATGTTGCGGCCCGTGTGCTCGCTCCCCGCTGCACGGCTCTCGCCGCCTGACGGGCTTTCGACGCCCCGCTCGGGCAGAGGGATCTCTCCCCACTACCTGGGGCCTGCTACTCGGCGCACCGGCGCTTACCGAGGCGGGACTCTCACGCGCTGGGAATGCGCAGCGTGCAGACGACAGCAAACCCCCGTCACCGCCTGCGACACGACGCACCATGGCAGGTAGGCTATCTGGCTCGCGGCAGCCCGGGTCGGCGGGCGGTAGACTGGTCCGGCTCCGTGATCGGCCAGCGGCTGTCTCACTTCGAGCTCACCGCCAAGCTCGGCGAGGGCGGCATGGGGGAGGTCTACCGCGCGGAGGACCCGCGACTCGGACGCCAGGTGGCCATCAAGGTGCTGCCGCGCGAGGTGTGCCGCGACCCGGAGCGCCTGGCGCGCTTCGACCGCGAGGCGCGGATCCTGGCCTCCTTGAGCCACCCCTCGATCGCCTCGATCTACGACGTCGGCTCCGCGACCGCCCAGCCGGGCGCCGAACCGGTGTACTTCCTGGTTATGGAGCTGGTCGAGGGGGAGAGCCTCGCCTCGCGGCTGGAGGCCGGCCCTCTGCCGGTCGACGAGGCGCTGCGGGTGGCGACCCGGGTCGCCGAGGCGCTGGAGGCGGCGCACCGCCGCGGCATCGTCCACCGCGATCTCAAGCCGGCCAACGTCATGGTGGGACCCGGCGGCCGTACCAAGGTCCTCGACTTCGGTCTGGCCAAGGCCCTGACGCCGGACGGCGCCGCGGAGGCGACGTCGAGCCGCTTGCCCACGGTCACCGCGGCGCGGACGCGGGAGGGGACGCTGCTGGGCACGGCCTCCTACATGAGCCCGGAGCAGGCACGGGGGCAGGAGGCCGACGCCCGGACGGACGTCTGGGCCTTCGGCTGCCTGCTCTGGGAGATGCTGACCGGCGAGCGCGCCTTCCCCGGCGAGACCGCCACCGACGCCCTGGCGGCCATCCTCGAGCGCCAGCCCGACTGGCGACGCCTGCCGGTCGAGACGACGCCGACCGTCCGCCGCCTGCTGCGACGCTGCCTGGCCAAGGACCCCGAACGACGGCTGCGCGCGATCGGCGACGCGTGGCTGGAGCTCACGGAGGCGCACGAGGAGCCGGCAGCCGTCGCCGCGCCCGCGACGCCGGCGTGGCGCTCCCTCCCAGCGGTGGCGGCGATCGCCGGCGCGGCCTGCCTCGTGGCCTTCCTGGCCGGTATGCGCCTCGGCGGCCGAGAGGTGCCCGCACCGTCCGAGGTCGCCCGCCCACCGACTCGGGTCTCCATCGCCCTCCCGGAAGGCGTCCGTCTGGCCGGCTGGGGCTCGCCCTTGGTCGCGATCTCGCCGGACGGACGCCGGGTCGCCTTCGTCGGCGTCGACGAGACGACCGAGGAGCGCCACCTCTACTTGCGCAGCCTCGATCGCGCCGACGCCGAGCGCATCGAGGACAGCCTCTGGGGCGAAGGACCGTTCTTCTCGCCCGACGGGCGATGGCTCGGCTTCGCGGCGGGCGGCGAGCTCAGCGGCCGAGGCCCGAGCCCCGGGCGGCTGCTCAAGGTGCCGGTCGAGGGCGGCCTGCCGCAGACCCTCTGCGAGCTCACCGACTACTTCGGTGCCACCTGGCTGGAGGACGACACCATCCTCTTCGTCGACGGCCTCGCCGACGGCCTCTGGCGCGTGCCGGCGGGCGGCGGCACGCCCGAGGCGATCGACGACTCGCGGGGCCTCTTCTTCCCGATGGCGCCTCCCGACTCCGACTTGATCCTCGCTCTCGGCATGGCCCCGGAGCGGTTCGGGAACGTCCATCTCTTCGATCCCCGCACCGCCGAGAGAACGCCCCTGTCGATGCGGGCATCCACCGTGCGGTTCTGGGAAGACTCGCTGCTGTTCACCGATCGCGAGGGGACCGTGGCGAGCGTCCGGCTCGATCTCGAGCGACGCGAGATCGTGGGTAGCCCTCGCCGTCACTTCGCGGGCGTGTCGAGCGCTCCCGGCACGTTCGATCTCGCCCGCGCCGGCACCCTCGTCTTCTCGACGGGCCACCTCCGCGGCGGCAGGGAGGACCTCTGCCGGCTGGTGCACGTGGAGCGGAGCGGCGACGTGCTGGCTACGAGCGACGAGCCCTTCTTGGCTCGCGGATTCGCCTTCGATCCCGAGGTCCGACGGATCGCCACGAGCAACGCGATCGGACCCCTCCGCGTCCACGACCTCGAGCGAGGAACATGGCTCACGCTGACCCCGGACGAGGACGACAGCCCGTGGAACTGGAGACCGCGCTGGAGCCCCGACGGGACGACGATCGCCGTCACGCGGTCCGACGCGGAGTCCTTTTTCGACCTCTTCCTCGTCCCGGCCGACGGGAGCGCTCCGCCTCGCCGCCTTCTCCAGCGACCGGGCGAGCAGTACGCCACGGCCTGGACCCCCGACGGAGCCGCCCTGGTGGTGGAGAGCGACGGGGACCTCTTCCTCCTGGCCCTGGAGGGTCCCGAGCTGCGGCCAGTGGCGGACGGTCCCGCGAACGAGCGCGCCGGCGTCGTCTCGCCCGACGGTCGATGGTTGGCCTATGAGTCCGACCCGACGGGACGCGCCGAGGTCTACCTGCGTCGCCTCGACGCTGGCGGCGGCATCGTCCCCGTCTCGGCCGGGGGCGGCTCCGATCCCCTCTTCTCGCCCGACGGCGAGGAGCTCTACTACCGACGGGGCGACGAGGTCTACGTCGTCGCGGTCGACCTCGGTCTGCAGGCCCGTCTCGGCCCGCCCGGCAAGCTCTTCGAGGTCCCCGAGCTCCTCGATCTGGCGGTCGACGGCGACGGATTCGTCGCCCGCACCCGCGTTCCCGGCTCGGGCATCCGGAGGTCCCTCGAGCTCGTCCTGGATTGGAGGCCGGACCTGACCGGCAGCCACCGGACGGTCGATCCCTGACGCTCGAAGGCCCACCCGTCCGGCGCTTCCCCGGAGCGACCAGGAACGGCTCGATTTCCAGGATCCATGGGCCTTTCCGGACTCTTCGCGCGAATGGGAGCTGTGGAAAGCTCACTCCCCGCCCCGGAGTCCACCCGGTCGGTGGTTGCGCGCTTTCTGACTAGGTCATAGACTAGTTGGTATGAGCGAGCGCGAGATCGGGATCTTCGAGACCAAGACCCACCTGTCGAAGATCGTGGAACAGGTGATGCGGGGGGAGCGGATCTTCATCACCCGCCGGGGCCGGCGCGTCGCGGAGCTGCGGCCGGTGCGACCCGAGCGGCTGCCTCTCGCCAGGGGGGAGGCGAAGAACCCGGCCTACTTCATGGCGCCCGACTTCGACGAGCCCCTCGAGGACATGGCCGAGTACTCGTGAGCGGTGTCCTGCTCGACACGCACGCCTTCCTCTGGTTCGTCTTCGACGATCCTCGCCTGTCCGCGGCGGCCGAGGCGGCGATCGTCGACCCCGAGGCCGAGAAGCTCCTGAGCGTCGGCAGCCTCTGGGAGATCGTGATCAAGGCCCAGCTGGGCAAGCTCCAGCTGGGGATGCCGGTCGAGGAGCTCGTGGACGAGCACGTCACGGGACGGGTCCTGACGCTCCTCGCCGTCGAGCCTCCCCACCTGGTGAGATCCTCCGAGCTCCCGATGCACCACCGGGACCCCTTCGACCGGCTGCTGGTGGCCCAGGCGCTGTCCCTGGACCTTCCGGTGGTCACCGGCGATCCGCGGTTCGCGCCCTACGGCGTCGAGGTCGTCTGGTAACCGCCCTCGCCATGCGATGACGTCGCCGGCGATCGCGAGCCGCGCCGGACGAAGCTGGTGGCGTTGAGCCGGATCAGCAGCTGGCGCAGCTGGTCGAATCGCACCGATCCCAGCTCCCGTCCCAGCTCGGCCTCGATCTCGGCGACGCTCTCGCGGATGGTTCTCGCGACGGCGTGTCCTCGTTCCGTGAGGTGGACGCGTTTGGAGCGCTGGTCCTCGGGGTCGCCGTCGCGCGTGAGGTATCCGAGTCGCTCCATCTGTCCGAGCAGGTAGCTCATCGCCTGCCTGGTCATGCGGGCCTCGGCCGCGAGCTCCGACGGACGGCGGCCCTCGGGTCCGGGGTAGCGCAGGACGGCGAAGTGCGCGGGAACCAGGTCGGTGAAGCCGGCGCCGTGCAGGTCGTGGACGATGCGCGCCACGACGGCATCCACGGGCATCCGCATGAGAGCGCCGATCAGCGGTGGTCCGAGCGGGTAGTCCGAGGTGATAGCCAAGTCACTTGACAATCTAGCGGAGCGGCTCTACTCTTGTCAAGTCGCTTTACCACTTGAACCGGAAGGAGACCCCATGGGCTCGTCAAGCAGAGCAGGCATCCGCGTCGGTGCGATCTCGATCGACTTCCTCGTCGACGCCGACGACTCCGGCGGCAGCGTCACGGTCTTCGAGTGCGTGGTCCCAGCCGATGCGAAGGTGCCCGTCCCACACAGCCACGACGCGTTCGAGGAGACGATCTACGGCCTCGAGGGAGTCAGCACGTGGAGCATCGACGGCGAGCCCCGCGAGCTCGCCCCCGGCGACTCCGTGTGCATCCGGCGTGGCCAAATCCACGGATTCGTCAATCGAGGCAGCGTGGAGGCGAAGTTCCTCGCGATCGCCACCCCCGGCGTGTTCGGGCCTGCCTACTTCCAGGATATCGCTCGGGTCCTCGCCGCCACGGCGGGCGGCCCACCCGACCTGGCCGCGATCGGCGAGGTGATGCGCCACCACGGGCTGACACCAGCCCCACCGGCCGCGGGCTGATGACCCACCGTGATCGCCACCTCGCGAGGTTGGCGAAGAAGAGCACCTCCGGGCGCCCGGGCTCGAGCTCCCCTCCGCTGGTCCTCTCGATCGGCACGGCCACGATCCGCCCGCTCGCGTCGAGATAGAAGAGCTCGCGGCCGTCCCGGCGCCAGAGCGGCTGGCGACCGCCGTCGGTCGAGATGCGCAGCGCCGCCCCCGTGCCGTCGAGGCGACGGACGTACACCTCCGAGCTGCGGGTCGCGTCCGAGACGTAAGCGAGCCACTGCCCGTCCGGGGAGACCTCGGCCGCGAGCTCGGAAGCGGTCGCGGAGCCGAGGGGCGTCGCCTCGCCGTCCACCTCGAGGTCCTTGATCCACAGGCTCGTTCGACCGCGCCCGTCGCCTTCGCCACGCTCGAACACGACCCGTCGTCCATCCGGCGTCACGGAGTCCGCGAACTCGACACCTCCGCCGATGGACCAGGCCAGCGCCTCGCCGGGTCGGTCGAGGGCCATGCGGGCGGCGCCCGATGATCGGCTCCACGATCGCCCACTGCCGGATCACCGCCAAGGTGGGCGAAGGCGGCATGGGGGAGGTCTACCGCGCCACCGACACGAAGCTCGACCGCGAGGTCGCGATCAAGGTGCTGCCGGCGGCCTTCACCGAAGACAAGGAACGCCTCGCGCGCTTCGAGCGCGAATCGAAGCTCCTCGACCAGTGCCTCTTCATCGCCCGCCAGATCGCCGAGGCCCTCGAGGAAGCCCACGAGAAGGGGATCGTCCACCGCGATCTCAAGCCCCAGAGCGTCAAGGCTTCCCTCGAAGGAAGGGTCAAGGTCCTCGACTTCGGAGCCCGCGAGCTTTCCGGGCACCGACGAAGCGGCCTACCCGTTCTGGTCGCCGGACTAGCGGCAGGTCGGCTTATTCACCGAGGGCCATCTTTGTTGCGGCTGAGCGGGTTATCGCGACAGACTCGTGCACCGACTTCTACCTCAGCCTGCAAGGGACCCACCATGATCGAGGAAAGAGACGACGGGACGCGCCGTGCCGCCGCTGACCGCGCGAGGCTGCCGCGGCGGTTCGGTGCCGGCAGCCCCCGCGACGCGGCGTGAGTGCCGTCGTGGGTCCTGGCGCGCTGGCGCTCGCTCTCGGGATGTCCCCGACGGCCTTTCTTCCGGCGCCCGAAGGCTGCCTCGCCGGGGAGGCGCGGCAGGCCGATCTCGCGCTGCACCGGCGCTATCTGTACGATACGAACGGCGCTCGGGGCGTGCGCGGCTACGGCGGACCGAGCTCGAGCGAGTCGATCGTGCTGCCGGGCTCGGAGCACCTCGTCGTCCTGTGGCACGGCTTCATGGCGTCGCCCGAGGAGATGCGGCCGCTGGCGGAGCGGCTGCACCGGGAGCTCGGCGTCACCGCCTATGTGCCGCTGCTACCGGGATTCGGCGGCGGGCACCGGATCGCCGACCGCTTCGAGCTGGCGGCCTGGACGCGCGGCGTCGGCGACGCGCTGGCGCGCGCGGGAAGTTGCCATCGGAGCGCTTCTCTGGTGGGCTACTCGGTCGGTGGCGGCCTGCTGGCGGAGCGCCTGCTCTCCACGACGGGCGAGGGTGAGCAGGGGGAGCCGCTCGAGGTGCGCTCCCTCGTCCTGCTGTCGCCGTACGTGCAAACGGCGGGGTGGATGGCCCCGGCGCTGGGCACCCGCGTGCGCGCGGGCTTCCTGCACTTTCTGCGCTCCGGCCTGCGACTGCGGCGAGTGTCGCTGCGCGCCGTCCACGAGCTCTCGCGCCGCCGCTACCGGGACCTGGAGGCCTTGCTGGACGAGCCGCAGGTGTACGACCAGCGCTTCTCGCTGCGAGCCGGGATCAACATGCTGCATCTGAGCCGCCGGCTGGACCGCCTGCCGCGCAACGCCGCCTCGGAGGTGCCGACGTTCCTGGCCTTCACCGAGGCGGACCGCACGGTCTCCTGGTCCCGCTCCGAGGCCTTCGTGAGGCGGCGCTTCCGCCACCTCGAGGCGAACGTGCGCTACGAGCGCGAGGCCGGGATCCCGCACCAGATCGTCGTTCCGGCCGTCAATCCGCGCGCCGAGGATCTGTTCGCCGCGATCGCGGACTTCGTCGGCCGCCACTTCGGGAGCGAAGAGTGAGGGCCGCTGCCGGAGCCTGGCTGGCGCTGGCCGTTCTCGGCGCTCCGGCCGCGCCGGGCTTGGAGGTGGACCCGTACCTGGCTTGGCTGGCGGACATCCCGGACTCGATGGACGCCCTGAACGGCTACGTCAACGCCGTGTTGACCGGGCATCTGCAGATGACCATCGAGCGCCGTCGGAGGCCGGCTGGTTGCGCCGAGGCGGCCGATGGTGCGATGAAGCGCTTTCACCGGTCGGTCTTCGCCGGCCGGCGCGCGATCGCCTTCTTGAAGAAGAGCCCCGACGTCGTCACGTGGAAGGGCGGCTCGTGGATGCGCGCCGTGAGGCGGTCCTACTACCGCCGGCTGCCGCCGCTCTACGTGTCCTCGATCGCGGCCACCGTGGACCTGAACGGAATCCGCCTGAGCGTCGACAAGGTGGGGCACTTTTTCGGCTTCGGCAGGCGCTACTACCGGCGCTATCGGCGGGCCGTCGCGGCGGGCGCGACCCACGAGGAGGCGGAGCGCGCGGTCGTGCTGTGGGGCATCCGCAAGGAGAACGGCTTCGTCGGAAAGAAGATCGACACGATCTTCTCGCACGCCGACCTGGAGGCGAACTACCAGGGCTTCCGCTTCGCGCGTAACCTGTGCGAAGGCTCGTCGCCGTACCTGGTCGCCGACGTGGATGGCGACTGGGAGCTGGCCCGGGACGTCGACCTCAGGGACTACGTGACGCCGGGCTTCGACGAGGGCTACAACGGCAACCACTTCACCAAGCTCGGCTGGTGGCTGGTGCGACCGGAGCTGACGGTCTACTGCGAGATCCTCGACCGGCCGGAGGTCGTGACGCGGCTGCGCTACTACGACGGTTTCGGCGGCCCGAGCGCCTCGCAGCGCATTGTCCGCGCCTTCTTCGCCGAGCGCGGGGAAGGTCCACAGGCCGCGCACTCCCTGACCGGACTGTGTGGGCCAAGCGCTATGCCCGGCAGTATGTCCCTGTCCCTGACACCCAGGTAGGGGGGCTGCAGTACCGGGGCCGGGCCGGGGCCGTGCTGGCGATCTCCGCCGCCACCCTGCTCGCGGACTCCGCCCTCAACCTGATGCTGATCCCCCGCTACGGCATGGAGGGCGCCGCCGGCGGCACGGCCCTGACTCTCACCGCCGCCGCCGCGGCGGTGATCGCGGTGCATCGGCGCGCCTCCTGACTGCGACCCCTACGACGGGTCGCTTCTCCTCGGCCGGGAAACGAGTGCCTGGCACTGCAAAGCGGCAGCGCTACCTGCCCCTGCTCGCCCGCGGCTAGTACACCCGAACGGAAGTTCTGGAACGTATTCGCCGGGGCTCAGGCGGCGGGCCGCAGAGCGTGAGCTTCTTGCGCGGAGAGGAGACGATTGAGGTCATGGCGGCTGAATCGCCACTCGAAGGGGGCGGCGATCTGCTGGTAGTGGTGCTGGAAGGCGAGGAGGCGCTCGGTGAGGGCATCACGGGAAGCGAAGTCGTCGGGGGTGAGCGCCTTGCGTTGCAGGATCGAGAAGTAGATCTCGACCTGATTGAGCCAGCTGGCATGGATCGGGAGATGGACGAGAACGAGGCCGGGCCAGCGGCCTTGGAGGCGGTCGATCGCGCGTTGACCGCGATGGACCGTGCCATTGTCGACGATCCAGAAGACGCGCTCGGCGCTTCGATAGGGGGAGCTGGCCATGACGTCACTGACCAGTGCGTCAAAGGCGACGATCGTGGACTTCTCGGTGACCTGGCCAAAGAGTCGAGCGTTGTGGACGTCCCAAGCAGCCTGGTAGGCGCAGGTTCCATGGCGGCGATACTCGTGCTCGACGCGCATCGGCCGCCCTGGAGCGGTCGGCGAGCACGGATGTCGTCGCCGACGGACCTGGAGCTGGGTCTTCTCGTCTGCCGACAGGACGAAGTCGTGTGCGCCCAGCGGCTGGCCTTGCCACACTCGCTGGTACAGATCGAGCACGCGAGCCACCTTGGTGGCGAACTCCGGGTCGCGGGGAAAGATCCAGCTGCGTCGTGTCCAGGGACGAATGGCGTCGGCGCTGAGCCAACGCCAGATCGTCGTGCCCGAGATGATGGACGCCCTGACCGCTCTCGTCGATCGGAGCGGTCCCGGTGACGTGGATCCGATCACCCGCCTTCACCGCCCGGCAGTAGCCGACGACCTTCTCCCACGGCGCCTGCGAGAAGACGCGTTCGAGCTTCATCGTCGCAGAGCCTATCGCTCGAACCGCAGGCAGGAGCGCGCGTCTCGCGAGCCCGACGGCACGTCGCCTACGCTCCGGGTGACTCCTTCGCGAAGGTCAGGGAGCCGGTTTCCACGGCAGGACCAGGCGCAGCGGCGCCGACTGCTGCTCGCCGAAGTGGTTGAAGACGAAGGTCTCGCCGTCCGGGGAGAGGTCGAAGCTCGCGTAGTCGGCCAGCAGCGTCGTGCCGAAGAGGGGCTCGGGCGGGCCGAACCGCAGGCCGCCGTGGCCGTCCTCGGTCACCGCGACGCGGCTCAGATTGAGGCTCGGCTCTAGGTAGACGATCTCGCTCCCGTCGGTCGACCAGCGGGGGAGGAACCCGCCGTCGGTGGAGAGCTGCCAGCGCTCGCCGCCCTGCTCGGCCCCTCCCGCCCACGGCCGCACGTAGATCTGATAGCCCAGGCCGTCGTCGCGGTCGTAGACCACCCACCGCCCATCGGGCGAGAACCGGGCGTCACGCTCGAGGGCCGCTTCGTGGAGCCAGGGTACGACGCCGACCGGAGTCTCGAGGTCGATCCACGCCAGGTCCGAGTGGACCACGAAGGGGATCTCGCCCGTCTGCACCAGCAGGGTCCGGCCGTCGGGCGTGATGTCCGTCACGGCGAGAGCGACCCCGGGCTGCGACTCGAGGACGACCTCCATCGCCCCGCCGCCGCTCGCCGCTCGCCGGACGATGCGATCCGGGCCGCCCCCCGGGTCCGTCTGGGCGTAGTAGACCCCGCGGCCGTCGCGCGACCAGACCGCGCTCCACTCGTCGCCCTCGTCGAAGGTGAAGCGGGACGCCGTATGGCGTTCGAGATCGAGCATCCACAGGTCCGCCGGCTGATCGCGGGAGGCGACGACCCGCAGGCCGTCGGGAGAAAACGAAACGTCGCCCCAGTAGGCGTCCTCGGTGAGATCCTCGACGAAACGTCCGGCGCGATCGAACAGGCTCAGGTGGCTCCCGGAAGCCTTCCCGGCCGGCGAGTAGAGCAGGCGCTCCGCCGACGCGGTGAACGTGGCGCGCCAGGTCGAGGGATCGAAGAGGGGATCCTGGGCGACGACGAACGGCTCGCCGGTCAGCAGGCCCCGTTCCTCGTCGAGGGGCTGGGCCAGGAGGGTCCCCTCGCGGACGAAGAGGAGTCGGCCGCCCGCGATGACGCCGTTGGCGCGGCTCGGCGCGACGGCGTGGTCGTCCAACCCGTCGAGGCCCACCCAGCGCAGCTCCGTCTCCATCTGCTTGGAGCTCTCGTGGTTGGTCGCCAGATAGAGCACCGCCTCGCCGCCCGCCGCGCCGACCGGCCATCGATGCGAGGAGTGCCGCTCCGGATCGATCACCGTCAGCGGCTCGGGTCTGCCGCCCGTAGAGCGGACGCGAACGAGGGCGGAGCGGAAGTCGGGGGCGAAGACGATGGTGCCGTCGGGCAGCCAGGCGCCGCCCCGCCCGTTGGGTGCATCGGCGATCCGCCGCGGCGTGCCGCCCGTGACCGGTACGACCTGGAGCTTGCCGTCGGCGAAGAACCCCAGGGAGGCGCCGTCGGGCGCGAAGAAGGGCGCCGATGCGCCCGCTGTGCCCTCCAGCCGCCGGGCCTCGCCGGTCTCGAGCGAGCGCACCCAGAGGAAGGTCCGCACGTCCTCGCCGACCGCCCCGAAGGCCACGGTCGACCCGTCGGGCGAGAGCACGGCGGGCGCTCCGTAGTCGCCCTGGAAGTGGAAGCGCGTGCCCGGAGGCGCACCGACGTCGACGCGCAGGGCCGCGGGCGGCGTGGACGTCCCGCGCCCGAGCCAGGCGACGAGCGCCACCGCCAGCGCCAGGGCCGCCGCCACCCAGGGGAGCACGCGCCGCCACGAGCCTCCGGTCGCCTCCGGGGAGGCCGTCGGAGCCGCAACCTCCCCACCCCGGCCGGCCAGCACGTCGTCGAGCACGATCCGGGCGTCCGCGATGTCGTGCAGACGGTTCCTCGGCTGGCGCTCGAGGCAGCGGCGCAGCAGCCGCCGGATCGCCGGCGGCGTCTCCTCCGGGAGCGCGGCCAGGTCGATCTCGGCGCGGAGCACGCCCGCCAGCGTGTCCGCCGCCGAGTCGCCCTCGAAGAGGCGCCTGCCGGTCAGCATCTCCCACAGGATCACCCCGAACGCCCAGATGTCCGCCCGCTTGTCGACGGCCGCCCCCTTCGCCTGCTCCGGCGCCATGTAGGCCGCCGTCCCCAGCAGCACCCCCTGCACCGTCGCTCCCAGGGTCAGCGTCGGCGACGCCGCCAGCTGCGAGGCGCTCTGCGGGCCAGAGGCCGCTCCGACCGGGTCCAGCGCCTTCGCCAGCCCGAAGTCGAGCACCTTCACCGCGCCGTCCTCCGGCGCCTTGATGTTCTGGGGCTTGAGATCCCGGTGCACGATCCCCTTCTCGTGCGCCTCCTCCAGCGCCTCGGCGATCTGACGCGCGATCGCGAGTGCCTCCTCGACCGGCAGGGCGCCACCGGCCATCCGGTCGGCCAGCGTCGACCCCTCGACCAGCTCCATGACCAGGGCTCGCACGGCCCCCGACTCCTCGAGCCCGAAGACCGAGGCGATGTGCGGGTGGTGGAGCTGCGCCAGGAGCCTCGCCTCGCGCTCGAACCGCGCCAGCCGCTCGGGATCCTCGGTGAACGCCGCCGGCAGCACCTTGATCGCCACCTCGCGCTTGAGCTTCCCGTCGGTGGCCCGGTACACCTCCCCCATCCCGCCCTCGCCCAGCTTGGCGGTGATCTCGTACGGGCCCAGGCGCTCTCCAGCGGTGAGAGTCACGGTGCCTCTTCGAAGTTGGTGAGCCAGATGTCGGACTCGTCGATCTTCTCGTGCCAGACGATGTGGCGGCCGTCGGTGGAGAGGCTCGACCACACGATCGAAGAACCCTCTGCCGCCGCCCGGAGCTGGCGCTCCACTCCGCTCGCGGCATCGACCAGGACGAGCCGCGACTCGTCGATCAGCAGGAGCAATCGGCGTCCATCGGGCAGGAAGCGAGCCGGCCCGACCGGCTCGTTCGAGATTCTCTGGTAGGACCCGCCGGCCAGATCGAGGAGCCCCGCACCCACCGGGACGTTGGAGGACGAGCGGAGCGAGCCGGCGATGCGAAGCCCGTCGGCCGACCAGGACATCGGCCAGAACACGAGCTCGCCATCGGGCGAGGGGAGCTCCTGCGCCGGACCCGCCGCCTCCATTCCCGCCAACGGCAACAGGAAGGCCCCCTCGTTCGCCGCCGCCGCGATCCACTTCCCGTCGGGTGAGAACGTCGGATACCAGCTGCTCGCGGCTCGGCCGGTCGGCAGCTCGCGCAGACCGCTGCCGTCGCGTCGGATCAGTCCCAGATTGCCCGACCAGCGGTCGGACTGCAGGACGATCCACTCGCCGTCCGGCGAGAACTCGCCCTGACGGTCACGGTGCTCCCCGTCGGTGAGCTGGCGCAGGGTCCCTGCAGGGTCGACGAGAAACAGGTGCTGCGGCATGCCCGTGCTGGCGAAGAGCACGCCGCCGTCGGCCGCCAAGTCGACCTTGTCGTGCACCTCGAACGTCCCGAGCGGCAGCGAGCGGATCGGCTCCCCGATCTCGCCTCTCACCGGATCGAAGGGGGCCAGCAGGATCTCACTGCGCACGTTGCGGTCGACGAACGCGAGCCGGCGTCCGTCCGCGGAGGCGGAGAGGTAGCCGGCCCAGCTCGACGGAGCCGTGATCGGAACGGGCTCGCCCGCACGGTGACCGGTCGCCGGGTCGAGCGCGACGCGCCAGAGGTTCATGGTCCCGCCGCGGGTGCTGGAGAAGAGGAGCGCGCGTCCGCCCGCCGTCCAGGCCGGGCTCCAATCAACCGCTCGATCGTCGGTGGCTGGCACCGCGTCCTCGGCTTCCGACTGCGACCCGTCGGCCGCGACGGAGTAGAGATCGCGCGTCGTCCCTCCGCCCGCGAGGCCCCAGAACGCGATCCGGCGACCGTCCGGCGACCACCTCGGTTCGACGCCGTCGTGCGCCGAGACGAGGCGACGCTCGCCGCTCTCGACGCGCACCGCAGAGATCCGGCTGGTGCCACCGCGGCCGAACGGCAGCCCGAGCTGCTCGTCGGCGATCGCCAGCTCGAGGCCGTCCGGTGACCAGTCGGGGTTGTAGCCGCTGCCCGTCACCTTGCGCGCCGACTCGCCCAGCGCTCCCATGACGAAGATGCCCCCGCCGGAGCACTCGGAGCGATACGCGATCTTGCGCCCGTCCGGTGAGAAGTCGGGCTCGCCGTCGTCCAGCTCGCAGCCTTCGGTCAGGTTGATGGCGCTGCTCCCGTCCACGCGCTGCAGGAAGATGTCGGCCTGACCGCCGAGGTCCTTGACGAAGGCGAGGCTCTCGCCGTCCGCCGCCAGGGCGGGGGCCGACTCCGCGCCGGCGAGAAAGGTGAGCTGCCGGAACGTCGCCCGTGGCGCCGGCGCCGAGGGCGTGGCCGGACGGCGGGCTTCGATCAGCGCCAACGTCACGGCTGCGCCGAGCCCGCAGGCGACGGCCCATTCCGCCCAGCGGCGAAGGGGCCTCGACGCCGACGGAGTCGGCCTCGCGACCTCGTCATGCCACGACCCTCCTGCGTCCAGCTCCTGAAGCACGATGCGGGCGTCGGCGATGTCGTGCAGCCGATTCCTCGGCTGGCGCTCCAAGCAGCGGCGCAGAAGACGGCGGAGCGCCGGCGGTACCTGCTCGGGCAGGGCCCCCAGGTCGATCTCGGTCTTCAGCACCCCCGCCAGGGTCTCCGCGGCCGAGTCGCCTTCGAAGAGGCGATGCCCGGTCAGCATCTCGTAGAAAATCACCCCGAAGGCCCAGATGTCGGCCCGCTTGTCCACCCCCGTGCCCTTCGCCTGCTCCGGAGACATGTAGGCCGCCGTCCCCAGGATCACCCCCTGCAGCGTCGCACCGAGGGTCAAAGTCGGCGAGGCCGCCAGGTGCGCCGCCGACGGGTCTCCCGAAGCCGCCCCGACCGGGTCCAGCGCCTTCGCCAGCCCGAAGTCGAGCACCTTCACCGGACCGTCCTCGGGCGCCTTGACGTTCTGGGGCTTCAAGTCCCGGTGCACGATCCCCTTCCCGTGCGCCGCCTCCAGCGCCTCGGCGATCTGGCGGGCGACGGCGAGGGCCTCCTCGAGCAGGAGCGGCCCCCCGGCGAGCCG
>Ga0302046_10003038_pt1 | contig 15344 bp, 18 predicted proteins | sample RVTome_11_FD_200261 | JGI IMG/M metagenome (GOLD analysis project Ga0302046, IMG submission 200261) | Soil microbial communities from uranium-contaminated site in the Upper Colorado River Basin, Wyoming, United States - RVT147D111 (version 2) ...
CGCGCTGTCTCCCGCTTCGCGGGGGACCGGCCCTCCACGCTGTCTCCCGCTTTGCGGGGGACCGGCCCTCCACGCTGTCTCCCGCTTTGCGGGGGACCGGCGAGTGGTCGCTGTGCGATCCGAGCCGAGGGGGTGGCTTGAGTTGGCGGGGGCCCCCTCGACTCGGCCTGTGGCGCTCGTCGATCCCCCGGCTGGCGCCGGGGGATTGCGTGTTGGGGGTGGCTTGGGGATGGTGGTGCCCCCTCGACTCGGCCTGTGGCGCTCGTCGATCCCCCGGCTGGCGCCGGGGGATTGCGCAGGATCGGAGAAGCAACGGGGGCGCCGGTTCCTTATGTTGCGGGCGTGGATCTCACTGTGGACGGGCTGACTTAGGGTGGACCGGATGCATGTCGCCGACAGCCACGACTTCATCCGGGTGACCGGGGCGCGCGAGAACAACCTCGAGGACGTCAGCGTCGAGATCCCGAAGCGCCGGCTGACGGTGTTCACCGGGGTCTCGGGCTCGGGCAAGAGTTCGCTGGTGTTCGACACGATCGCCGCCGAGTCGCAGCGGATGATCAACGAGACGTACAGCGCCTTCGTGCAGGGCTTCATGCCGACGCTTGCCCGGCCCGATGTCGATGTCCTCGATGGGCTGACGACCGCGATCATCGTCGACCAGGAGCGGATGGGCGCCAACGCCCGTTCCACGGTCGGCACCGCCACCGATGCCAACGCGATGCTGCGCATCCTCTTCAGCCGGCTCGGGCAACCACACATCGGGCCTCCGACCGCCTACTCGTTCAACGTCCCGACTCGGAAGGCGAGCGGGTCGATGACCGTCGACAAGGGCAAGGGAGAGCGGATCGTGGTGCGCGACGTCGTCTACCACGGCGGTATGTGCCCGCGCTGCGAAGGCATGGGTTCGGTCAACGACATCGACCTGACCCAGCTGTACGACGAGAGCAGGTCACTCGCCGAGGGCGCGATCACCGTGCCCGGCTACACCGCCGACGGCTGGTACGTGCGGATATTCAGCGAGTCGGGCTTCTTCGACCCGGACAAGCCGATTCGCGATTACACCAAGAGGGAGCTCCGCGACTTCCTCCACAAGGAGCCGACCAAGGTGAAGGTCGCGGGCGCCAACATGACCTACGAGGGGCTGATCCCGCGGATCCAGAAGTCGTTTCTGTCCAAGGACGTCGACGCGCTGCAGCCCCACATCCGAGCCTTCGTGGAGCGGGCGGTGACGTTCACCGCCTGCCCCGAGTGCGGCGGCACCCGGCTCAACGAGGGCGCCCGTTCCTCACGGATCGAGGGCGTCAACATCGCCGACGCCTGCGCGATGCAGATCAGCGATCTGGCCGAGTGGGCCCGCAGCGTCGACGAGCCGTCGGTGGCGCCGCTGCTCGACAGTTTGCGGCATCTCCTCGACTCGTTCGTGGAGATCGGGCTGGGCTACCTCTCGCTCGACCGGCCGTCCGGGACGCTGTCGGGCGGCGAGGCACAGCGCACCAAGATGATCCGCCACCTCGGCTCCTCGCTCACCGACGTCACTTACGTCTTCGACGAGCCCACCACCGGCCTGCATCCCCATGACATCCAGCAGATGAACGACCTGCTGCTGCGGCTGCGGGACAAGGGCAACACGGTGCTCGTCGTGGAGCACGAGCCGCAGACGATCGCCATCGCCGACCACGTCATCGACCTCGGTCCCGGCGCCGGTACGGCGGGAGGCACCGTCTGCTTCGAGGGCACGGTCGAGGAGCTGCGGGCCAGCGGCACCGTCACCGGCCGCCACCTCGACCACCGGGCCGTTCTCGATGAGACGGTGCGGACGCCCACCGGCACGCTGGAGATCCGTGGGGCGACGACGCACAATCTGCGCGACGTCGACATCGACATCCCGCTCGGGGTGCTCGTCGTCGTCACCGGCGTGGCCGGCTCCGGCAAGAGCTCGCTCGTGCACGGCTCGATGCCCCAGCAGGTCGGGGCTGCCGGCGCCCGTGTGGTGTCGATCGACCAGGGCGCCATCGGCGGCTCGCGACGGAGCAACCCGGCGACCTACACCGGGCTGCTCGACCCGATCCGCAAGGCGTTCGCCAAGGCCAACGGCGTGAAGCCGGCGCTGTTCAGCGCCAACTCCGAAGGCGCCTGCCCCAACTGCAAAGGCAACGGCGTCATCTACACGGAGCTCGGCTTCATGGACACCGTCGCCACCACCTGCGAGGAGTGCGAGGGGAAGCGGTTCCAGGCCGAAGTGCTCGAGTACCAGTTGGGTGGTAGGGACATCAGCGAGGTGCTGGCGATGTCGGTGACCGAGGCAGAGAAGTTCTTCGGCGCCGGCGAGGCGCGCACACCGGCCGCGCACGCCATCCTCGGCCGGCTCGCCGACGTCGGGCTCGGCTACCTCCGTCTCGGTCAGCCGCTCCCCACGCTATCCGGTGGCGAGCGGCAGCGGCTCAAGCTGGCCACCCACCTTGCTGAGAAGGGCGGCGTCTACGTGCTCGACGAGCCGACCAGTGGACTCCATCTCGCCGATGTCGACCACCTGCTCGGCCTGCTCGACCAGCTCGTGGACTCGGGAAAGTCGGTCATCGTGATCGAGCACCACCAGGCCGTGATGGCCCACGCCGACTGGATCATCGACCTCGGGCCCGGCGCCGGCCACGCCGGTGGCCGGGTCGTGTTCGAGGGCACACCCGCCGACATCGTCGCCTCCCGCCCCACCCTCACCGGCGAGCACCTCGCCGAGTACGTGGGGTCGACGTAGGCCCCTCACCGGGCCCAGTCGGCTGGGCAAGGCTGTCGAGGCTGACAGGTAGGCTGGGCGTGTGAGCGCCGACTTAGCTGAGTTGCGTCTGTTGCGCCAGGCCCGGGACCGGATGGACCGCGAGTACGCCCAACCGCTCGACGTCCCGGCGCTCGCCAGCACGGCGCTGATGTCGCCGGCGCACTTCAGCCGCCGCTTCCGCGCCGCGTACTCCGAGACGCCGTACTCCTACCTCATGACCCGGCGAATCGAGCGGGCGAAAGCGCTGCTGCGCCTCGGCAACCTGAGCGTGACGGACGTCTGCTTCGCGGTTGGCTGCACCAGCCTCGGCTCCTTCTCGGCCCGCTTCACCGAGCTCGTCGGCGAGACGCCGAGCGCCTACCGCGCCCGAAGCCACGACGAGCTGCGGATGGTGCCTGGCTGCCAGACGATGGTGCTGACCCGACCGCGCAAGGGCGGGCGCCGGGGGTCCGCGAAAGAGAGCAGTTTTCGAGAAGCATCCGTCGCGGCACCCTCTTAGGGTTGGCGCCATGACTATTTCACTCAGCACCGTGCACATCTATGTCGACGATCCCGATGCCGCCCTCGGCTTCTACCGCGATACCCTCGGTTTGACGGTGAGCAACGAGGTCGCCAACGACGGCTTCCGCTGGATCACCCTCGCCACCGACAGTCAGCCCGAAATCGCGATCGTGTTGTCGCAGCCGCATGCGGGCCGTTCCCAGGAGGACGGGGACGCCCTCGCTGCTCTGCTCGCGAAGGGTGAGCTGCCCGGTCCATTCTTCCGCTCGGATGATCTCAACGCGACCTTCGACAAGGTCGCCGCCGCGCCCGGGGTCGAGGTGCTGTCAGAACCCGCCGATCAGTTCTGGGGTGCCCGCGACGCCGCGGTGCGCGATCCGGCGGGCAACATGATCCGCATCGAGCAGGGATAGGACCGGATCATTGCCGGGCGGCGGGCGCGTCGAACACGCGATCGCTTCAGATGATCACCTGGGGTGAGTTCGCCAAGCGTGAGCCGGAGCTGGCACGGTTCGGGGCAGGCAGATTGATAGCAGCGCCTGCATATCTGGCGACGGTTCGTTCGTCGGGGGCGCCTCGAGTGCATCCGGTGACACCGATCTTCACTGCTGTCGGGCTGTTCCTGTTCATGGAGCCGACCTCTCCCAAAGGGAGAGACCTCCGGGAGCGGGGATGGTTCGCCCTGCATAGCGGCGTCCCCGACAATGCAGGCTCCGGTGGCGAGTTCAATGTCAGTGGCCTTGCCCTAGCCATCGACGATCCAGACATGTGGTCCCACGTGGCCGACGCTGCCGGCTACTCGCCAGCCGACCGTTACGTCCTGTTCGAGATGCAGTTGAGCGAGGCCCGCTGCCACGGGTACGGCGACGTGCCCTTGCCGTCCACTCGGAGGTGGTCGGTCGACCATTAGGCGAGTAACGGCGCTCCTCTAGTAGCAGGCCGTGATTTCGCGACCTGATGCTTGGTCGACTACCGGTGAAGGCGAGACGGGCACCCATCTCGAGCCGGCAGGAGCTCGCATTGGGCCTCCCGGATGGACCGGAGCCGTGGGATCGCCGAGAAGGCGACCCAGCAGGTGGCGCTGGCGACACCGACGGCACCCACCATCATCGCCGTACGGGCGCCGAACCCGGCGGCGACGATCCCTCCGAGGGCGGCCCCGAGAGGGAGTGCTCCCCACGAGAACAGCCGGTAGGCGGCATTCACCCGGCTTCGCAGCTCGGCCGGAACCGCCGTCTGCCTCAGGCTGATCGCATGGACGTTGGCGATTCCGATGCCGACCCCCATCAGGACGAAGATGCCGACGAGCACGGACAGCGCCACGGCCTGTCCATCGCCGATGACGGCGACGCCTACTGGGGCGCCGTTGCCGACGAGCATCGTGAGCAGCAGCACGCGTCCGTAACCGAAGCGGTCGGTGACGCGGGCCCCGAACCACGCCCCGACGAAGGACCCCAGGCCGCCGGCCACGAACACCGCACCGATGGAGGCTGGACCCAGCCCCAGCTCTCGGGGGGCGAAGAGCAGCAGCCCGATCACGAACACCTCGTTGAAGAGGTTGAACGTCGTCGCCTCGCCGAGCAGGGGCCTGATATAGCGATTGCGAACCGCCGTTGCCAGGCCCTCGCGCACCTCGCTCAACGGCGAACGTCGACCCAAGGCATCGCGGATCGTCTCGCGCGGGGTGATGCGCCACAGGCTCATCGCCGAGAGCAGGTAAGTGACCGCGTCCACGAGCACCGCGACGGGGGCGGTGAGGAGTTCGACGATGACTCCTCCGGCTCCGCCGCCGGCGATCTCGTTTGCAGACGCCGTGGCCGAGAGCTTCCCGTTCGCCTCGACGATGAGGTCCTGGTCGATGAGTGTGGGGAGGATGGCGAAGTTGGCGAGCTGGTACAGGACGGTGAGGCACCCGCTCAGGAACACCAGGAGGGCGACAACGCCGATCTCGTCTACGCCGGCCCAGATCAGCACCGGGATCGAGCCGACGAATACGAAGCGCCCGATGTCGGAGAGCACCATCAGCGGACGCTTGGCTACGCGATCGACCAGAACGCCCAACGGGAGCGTCAACAGGAGAAATGGCAGGAACTGGGCGCCACGCAAGAGCCCGAGTTCTGACGGCGAGGCGGACAGTGTGAGGATCGCCAGCAGCGGCAAAGCAAATTCGCCGACGTTGGTACCGAAGAGGGAGATCGTCGAAGCCCGCCACAGTCGCCGGAAGTCGGGGTCGACCCAGACGCTTCGCTTCGACGGTGTCTCGACTTCGGTAACCAGTGACATAGCTGAGCAGGTTAGCCATAACCTGCGAATCAAACACACTGGTTATGCTGGCGGTGTGACAAGTTCCATCGCTCCCCCGCCGGAGCTCGAGCAACTCCGAGCGTTCGTCAACACGCGCGACATCGAAGCCGGCACCGATGCCCTTGCCGGGGCCGATCACGGCGTCCGGTGGCTGCGCGATCAGGAGCTGCTGGGTCCGGCTGACACGCTCGAGCCGGGCGACGTCGAGCGTCTCATCGGGTTTCGCGAAACCATCCGCGAGGCGCTGGCGGCCAACCACGATGCCTCCGAGATGCCGCCCCACGTCCGCGACGAGTTGAACGAGGCCATGCGGCGAGCTCGCCTCGGCCCGGAGATCGAAGCCCGAGGCGTGGCTATTCGCACGTCGGCGGTAGGAGTGGACGGAGCTGTCGGGACGCTGATGATCCCGATGCTCGAGGCGATGACTTCAGGGATCTGGGAGCGCCTCAAGGTCTGCAACAACGACGGCTGCAGATGGGCGTTCTACGACCGCTCCCGCAGCAAAGGCCGCAGGTGGTGCTCGATGAGCGTGTGCGGCAATCGCGCCAAGCAGGAGGCGTGGCGGGCCAGTCGGCAACTCGGTGCCGCCGGCGCATCTCGGAGCGGATCGGACTCTGCGCGCTGAGTGACGCAGCCGAGACAACGGGTCGGCGATTGGCTGTTGGGCTACGAGCAATAGTCCACTCCGCTGGAAAGGAGCCGGCCGATGTCGACCGAGAACATTGGCACCCTGCTGGGCATAGAGAGTCGGCCGGTTCGGTCACTCTTCGCTCTGGAGTCCGCACCAGGCATAGAGGGCTTCGTAGACGAAGGCGCCCTTGTCGAGGAGGCGGCGGTCGTCGGATTCGACTTCGAGCCCTCCGATCCCGATGGCGAGAAGGCCGGGGCCGAGGGGATCGGTGTCGCGGTCTTGTGAGATGTCGGCGGCGTGAACGATCCGAGCCAACCTTGTGAGCGCCGGATCGCCATCGAGCTCGAACTCCTCGATGAGGACCTCGAAGGTGCATTTGCCGTCTCGGTGGGTGAATTCGGCGCCGGGGGCGTCGAAGGACCGGCCGTCGACCTCGGCCGCGGTACTGACTACCCGGTCGGGAGCGGCGAAGACGATGTCGGCGTCGGGGTCGATGAAGCGGCGGATCAGCCAGGGGCAAGCGATGCGGTCGGTCTTGGGGCGGGCGCGGGTGACCCATTTCATGGGGTGATGTCCTTTCTGGGGCGGAGGGGGATGGTGCGGAACCAGCTCCACAGGGTGAGGTCGTAGATGCTCTTGAGGACGCCGGCGATGAGAAACGGTGCCCCGGCGGTGGTGACGGTGAAGATCGCCCCGGCGAGGAGCGGTCCGATGGGCCGGACCAGATAGCGGGCGGTGTTGGTGTAGGCGGTTGCCGCGGTTCGCTCCTCGGGCTCTACGAGGGTGAGGACGTAGGCCTGACGGGTGGGGACGTCCATCTGGGAAAGGGCCGCCCGGGCGAGGAGGAGCCCGGCGGCCACAAGGAAGTTGGGAGCGAAGGCGACGGCGGCGAGCAACAAGTTGGAGGGCAGGTGGGTGAAGACCATCGTGTTGAGGAGGCCCCAGCGGCGGGCGATCACTGGTGCCGCCAGGAACGAGGCGGTCTGGACCGCACCGATGGCGGCGAACAGGAAACCGACTGCGCCGGTCGTCGCCCCAAGGTGGTCGATGAGCCAAAAGGCAATGAAGGTCTGGACAACGAACCCGCCGGCAAAGGCGTCGAGGCCGAACAGGCCGGCGAGACGTGTGACGGAACGTCGTGACGGGCCCAGTGGAGCAGCCCTGCGGCTGCCTTCTGCCAACTCAACGGTCGGACTGAGGCGGCCGGCGATGATCACGCCGATGGCGGCGATCGGCACCAGTAGAAGAAACCACACCCTGTCGGTGGGAGCCCCGTCGAATAGGCGGCGGGCGAGGCCCGGGAGAGCCGCGGAGACAGCTCCCAGGGAGCCGGCGCCGGCGGCGATTGCGTTGTACCAGCCGAACCCGGCGGCGAGGGCGTCGGCGTCGAGCCGACCAGCGAGCATCGAAAGCTCGAGCGTGGTGAACGGGCCGGACTCGATCACCTCGGCGGAGAGGGCGCCGGTCAGCGCCACCGCCACCAGCACCCAAAGGGGAGCGGTGCCGGCAAACACCAGCCCGGACAGACCGAGCGCCAAGTACAGAAGCTGATAGCTGCGTCGACGACCCCACTGGTCGCCCCGACTGGCGATCGCCAGTTGCGCGATCACCGTGCCCGCCACCAGCGCCCCCAGCACGATCCCGACGTTGATCGCCGAGAGGCCGCGCTCTGCCAGAGTCGAGGCCAAGAGCACCGACCCGAACCCATAGCCGAAGGCGCGCACGGCCTGCGAGGTCAGCACCAGCCGAACGTCAGGCGCTAGTGACACTGAGTCGTCCTCGAGCGAATCCAAGGCCCGCGACTCGCACTCGTAACCGTGGTTGCACTCGGCATGTGTCCGACCAAGGTAGTAGAGTGTAACCGTGGTTGCAACAGAGAACTGGGTGTTCCTCGTGTACCAGCTTCCCCGGGAGCCTTCCACGCCCCGGATCTCGGTCTGGCGCAAGCTGAAACGAATGGGCGTAGCTCAGCTGGGCGACGGTCTGGTGGCACTTCCGTATGACGCTTCCACAAAGGAACGACTGGAATGGGTCGCCCACCAAGTCACGGAGTCCGGCGGCGAAGCGACGATCTGGATCACCACTCCCACCGTGCGGGGGTTTGGCCGCAGCCTGGCCCGGCGTCTGGCCGACGAGAGGGCGGCAGAGTACCGAGAGATCATCGAGCACGTGGAAGCGGGACGCACCGAAGAACCCCGTGAGAGGGTCCGGGCTTTGCGACGCCTTCGAGCCGAGTACCGACGAATCGAACGCCGAGACCACTTCCCACCTCCGGAGAAGGGCGCAGCCCAAGGCGCCCTCGAGCGCTTGGCGGCCACCCTCGAACCGGAGACGATCGTGTGAGATGGGCGACCCGTCCCGGTGTCCACGTCGATCGGGCCGCCTCGGCCTGGCTGATCCGGCGCTTCGTCGACCCCGACGCCGAGTTCGTGTTCGTCGACGACCCCGACGATGTTCCTGCTGACGCCACCGCCTTCGACATGATCGGCGTCGATCTCACCCACCATGGAGACCAGGTCACTTTCGAGACGATCCTCGACCGGTATGGCCTCGACGATCCGGTCCTCCACCTGCTGGGACAGATCATCCATGAAGCCGATGTCGCCGACGACCTCTACGACGCCCCCGAAGCCACCGGCCTCGACGCGCTGGTCCGTGGTCTCTCCCTCACCGAATCCGACGCCGAAATCCTGGACCTGACCCGCCGACTCTTCGACGGCCTCCATATGTGGCTCCACCGGCGACAGCCATCCTGACCACCGGGAGCATCGCCGATCCGATGGGAGAGGGGAAGCCGAGGACGAGAGCTACCCGGCTTTTCCAGCGCACCGCTTCCGAGAGCGAAACGAGAGTCCGTTCCTGCTGCGCCTAATCTTCGGCAAGGCCCGAGGAGGTAGCAACGTGGCTGAAGATACCGTCAACGTCCGCTACATGGTCGACGACGTCGATCGCGCCGTCGACTTCTATACGAGACACTTCGGCTTCACCCTCCGCTCCAACGCCTCCCCGGCCTTCGCCGACGTCGTTCGGGATCACCTGCGTCTCCTGCTCAGCGGCCCAACCAGCTCGGCAGGACGGCCCATGCCCGACGGTGGCACGCCCGGCCCAGGCGGTTGGAACCGGATCCATTTCGTCGTGGAGGACATCGAGGCCGAAACCGAGCGGCTGCGCGCAGCGGGGGTGCGCTTCCGCAACGACATCGTCACCGGTCCGGGCGGGAAACAGATCCTGCTCGAGGATCCCGCCGGCAACCCGATCGAGCTCTTCCAGCCTGCCAACGCGTAGCGAAGGTTCCGTGGCCGATTCGAGCAAGCGGGAAACGTCGCATGCGTGAGGTCGAGGAGTTGCACGTCATGGCCATCGGGTGGTCCCGCGCTTGGCTACGAGTCGCGCGCACGTCTGCGAGAAGAGAACCGACCAACGGACCGGGGTGCATGAGCGCGTCCGATGATCAGTGGGCCGACATCTCCATAGTTGGGGGCCCGGCAGCGATGAGGACGCGTTTGTGGGTGTGGCGGTGGGCGAGCCAGATCGCCACCGCCATGATGACCGCCACGTCGGCGAACCCGGCGATCGATGCCCAGGGAAGTTCGATGTCACCTGCTTCGAGGTTGTTGAAGAGTGCACCCATCGGGGTGAGCAGCGGCCAGAGAACGAGGACGTTGGTGGTGATGCGGAAGGTGACGGCGTAGACGACACCGAGCGCCAAGAGGAACCACAACTCTCCCACTCCCATCCCGTAGCCGACGTGGTAGAGGGAGTAGAGAAGGGCGGCGCCCGCTACCGCGGGGGCGGGTCCGAAGCTGGCTTCGAGCCGGTTCTGGATGAACCCCCGGAAGAACACGGCCTCGAACAGTCCGACCACCAGCGACATGACCAGCAGCGGCACCCATTCAACCGGAGCTGGGAGCTGGTAACCCCACAGTGTGGCGGCGAACTGGACGCCGGCCAGGGCGACGCCGACGACGACCGTTCCGCGTAGTCGGTGCCGACCGATGCCGAGAGAACGCAGGTCCCGGTGGCGGATCCACACCTGGTAAACGATCGGCCCGACGACACCGAGTACCAGGCCGGTGGCGAAGGTGAGGAAGAGCCCTAGCACGTTGTCGGTGGTGAAGACGGTGAACGCCACCCGGAAGGCGCTCACCACAGCCACGTAGAGGAGGACCACCGCGGCAAGATCGCGGCCGTCGACACGGTGACCGACGATGGGCGTCAACCTCGGGACGGAGGCGACTATCAATGCAGCAGCCGCGACAATGGACGCCCACAGGCTCAGGTTGTCGATGTTGAGCAGCAGCAGCGCCGCCAAGACGAAGCCGAACCACACCACTTCAGGCTTCGAGACGCCCACCTTGTGCCGAGTGGACTGTTCCACATGCCGGTTGGACACGAGCGCCTCCTTCTCGGTGATCAATACCGGGTTGAGCCGTCCCTCGTCAGAGCCATAGGTCACATCGTCTCTGCTCACATCGACCTCGGGTGCACCGGCGGCGCCGCCCGGACTGATCGAAGGGGTCGCCGACGGGGTAGCGGGTGCGGACCGGTTCGGGGGGCGGGGTACCGGCCCGCAACGCCTTCCTCGCCGACGTGGCTGCTAGTGGTGGGTGTGGGTGTCGGTTTCGAATGCCTGGTAGCGGCCGGTGACGCGTTCTCCGCGGAGCAGGCGACCCCCGAAGGTGTTGGCGAGCACGGCGGTGACGGAGGTGATCATGGCGATCATGGCCCACACCGGGGAGACCAGCCCGGTGACGGCGGCGGGGACGCCGATCCCGTTGAAGCTGAACGCCAGCAGAAGGTTCTGTTTGGTCTTGCGGTAGGAGGCGACACCGATCTGGTGGGCGTCCATCACCGCTGCGAGCCGATCACCCATGATCACGATCTCGGCGGATTCGATGGCGATGTCGGTGCCGGCGCCGATGGCCACTCCGATGTCGGCTTGGGTGAGGGCGGGGGCGTCGTTGATGCCGTCTCCGACCATCATGACCCGCTGTCCCTCTTGTTGCAGCTCACGGATCTTGGCGGCTTTGCCGTCGGGGAGGACCTCGGCGATCACCTGGTCGATGCCGACCTGGTCGGCGACCACCGATGCGGTGCGACGGTTGTCTCCGGTGATCATGATGGGGGTGATGGCGGCCTGCGTGATGCGCCGCACCGCGTTGGCGGCGTCGTCCTTGATCGTGTCGGCGATCCCGATCAGCCCCATGGCCCGGCCGTCCCGGGCGACGGCGATGACCGTCTCGCCTTTCTCCTCGAGCCGCTCGCGATCCAACTCGAGGGCCTCGAGGTGGATGCCCTGGTCGCGGAGCCACCCGGGTTTACCGACCAGGATCCGGCTGTCCCCGGCGGCGGCATCCACCCCTCTCCCGGTGTGGGAGGTGAACTCGTCGGTGGAGGGGATGTCGACGCCTCGGCGGTGGGCGGCGTCTTCGACCGCTCGGGCCAGGGGATGTTCGCTGTTGGCCTCAGCGGCGGCCGCCCAAGCCAACACGTCGCCCTCACTCGATCCCTCGGCGGGGACGATGGAGTGGACGGCGGGTTGGCCCCGGGTGATGGTGCCGGTCTTGTCCAACACGATGGTCTTGATCTCTCCCATCAGTTGGAAGGCTTCGCCGGAGCGCATCAGGATCCCCCGCTCGGCCGCTTCTCCTCCGCCGCGGATGGTGGCGAGGGGGGTGGCCATGCCGAGGGCACAGGGGTAGCCCATCACCAGTGCGGCCAGACCGGCGAGGAGAGCCCGATTCCAGTTGGGTCCGTCCCCGAAGACGCCGGGGATGACGGTCCAGGCGAGGAACCCGGCGGCGGCGAACACCAGCACCCCCGTCACGAAATAGCGGAGCACGACGTCGACGAGTTGGAGGACTCCTGGGCGGAGGCTGCGGGCCTCCTCGATGGAGCGGGCCACCTGGGACAGGAACGACTCGGCTCCCACCCGGGTCACCTCGACTACCAGGGTGCCGGTCTGGTTGATCGACCCGCCGATCACCTCGTCGCCCGTCACCTTCTCGGATGGGATCGGCTCCCCGGTGACCAGCGCCTCATTCACCGCCGACACCCCGTCGGCGACGGTGCCGTCCACCGGGATCGACTCCCCGGGACGGACCCGGACCAGGTCGCCCAGGACCACCTCGTCGACGGGGATTTCGACCTCTTGGCCGTCGCGGATCACCCGGGCGGTGTCGGGTTGGAGGGCCATCAGGCGGCGCACGGCTTGTGAGGCGCGGGTGCGCATCGCCAGCGAGGCGTAGTGAGAGAGGATGTGGTAGGTGGTGACCAGGGTGGAGGCGGCGAAGAAGTCCCCGGTCGGGAAGCCGTCGAGGACGAAGATCCCCAACAGCCCACCGGCCAGGCCGGCGAAGGCTGCGAACTCCAACAGCACATGCTGATTGAAGATCCCCCTTCGCAGCGACGCCCACGCCATCTTCTTGATGAACCAGCCGGTGACGAACATGGTGCTGAGCGCCAAGGCCAGGAGTAGCCATGGCATCAGCGGTATCTCGACAAGATTCAGCCACTGCCCGACCGCCATCACCGCCAGGCTGGTCACCGTGAGACTTCCGGCGACGATGAGCCGGCCCCGCTCCCGGCGCAGCTCTTGGGCGTCCTCTTCGAAGCTGCGTACCTTGTCGGGGTCCCGGTAGGTGTAACCGATCTGCTCCAGCGTGCGGCGCAACCGCTCGGGTGTCACCTTGTCGGGGTCGTAGCGGACCAGCCCTTCCTCGTGGGCCAACGACACTCCCACGTCGTAGACGCCGTCGATCCGGGTGTAGGCCTTGTTGATCGTCGACGCGCAGAACGAGCACGACATTCCGCCGATGCTCATCCGGAAGGACGCCTGACCCGTCGGCCCCATACCCGGCTGCTCGGCCTGTGGTGCCGGATTCTGCTCAGCCACGCCGGACCCCGGATGCCCTAGCTGGGCTCATCGGCCCCGACCGGTTCGTAACCGCTGGCGCGGATCTGTGCATGGACGTCTTCGTCGCCGACCCGCTCCGGATCGAACCGCACCTGCACGACCGCCTGGACGTAGTCGGCGTCGGCTTTGATCACTCCCTCCAGCCTGGCCAGGGACTTGCCCAGGTTGTCGGCACACCCCGAACAGTGGAATCCGCGGATCTGATACTGCCTGGTCGTTGTCGTTGCCATCTCGTGGTCTCCATGATTTCTCGGGGTTGTTGGATTCGTCCGGTCTCATGACCGCAACGTACACCTTCAACTACACTTGAATGTCAAGTGACTATCCTGTGGTAATGCAGATTGGTGAAGTCGCACGCAAGATCGGAGTCGCCACATCGGCGATCCGTTTCTACGAGGACTCGGGGCTTCTACCCGAGCCCAACCGGACACCCGCCGGTTATCGGGAGTACGACCCGTCGGTGATCGACCGGCTGGCCTTCATCCGAGCCGGACAGGCGGTCGGGCTCACCCTCGCTGAATTGAGAGAAGTCCTCGGCATCCGAGACAGAGGCGAAGCTCCCTGTACCCACGTCGCCGACCTGATCGACCGACGGATCGACGAGATCGACCAGCGGATCAAAGACCTGCGCCGACTACGCCGCGACCTCACCGCCCTGGCAGGTGAGGCGGCGGTCTTCGACCCGACCGACTGTCCACCCGACAGCATCTGCAGGATTCTCACCGGAACCAGTTGATCGGAGGGGGGCGCCGTGGCAATTGATGAGTTGATGACCATCGGGCAGTTGGCCTCCCGAACCGGGGCGTCCATCCGGGCGTTGCGTCGCTACACGGACCTCGGGCTGGTCTACACGATGGGTCGTAGCCCGGGAAATTACCGGCTGTACGACGAGTCGGCGGTGTGGTGCGTGCAGGTGATAGGGAACCTCCGCCGGCTAGGACTCACAATCTCTGAGATCAACCGTCTCGCCGGGGCCTATCTGGAGAAACCCGAGGAGCCAATCGGTCCTCACCTCGATGTGCTCCTCGGTGACGTTGAACGACGTCTCGACGCGAGGATCGGAGAGCTGGAGGCGATTCGTCGCCGCCTCCATGAGTTTCGTCGACAGCACGGAGACGAGCTGGCCGGGCACCGCGACCTGGCGGAGTCCGACCCGTCCAGGGCTTGACCCTCCCTCTAGGGGGAGACCTTAGGGTCACCCTGTGGAGCAAAGAGAGCGTGTCCGCAGGCGCATCGGCCCGGCGGGGACGATCGCTCGTGTGGTGATCGGAGCCGTGTTCCTGGCACCCGCCCTCAGTGGAGCATTTGTCCCGGCTGAGTGGGTGCTGGGGCTGGTCGGCCTTCCGACTCTGCTGCTGGTCTGGCAGTGGATTCGCACCCGCCGCGACCCGACCCCGATCAGCGCTACCGGCCCGGCCGGGTTCGCTCTCAACCTCGCCGGGTTCCTCACCCTCTACCTCACACCGGTCTACCTCCCGGCGCTGGCCGTCACCAGCGATTCCGCCCTCATTTTCTACGGGACCTCGATGCTCCTCGCCGCCGTCCGTGGGTATCGGGGCTGTGAGCTGCTGGCCGTATCCAACTGGCTGCTTCGCCGCGACGACCAGATCGGGTGTGTGGTCTTCTCCCCAGTCGACCACATGGAAGGACGGCTCCGCCGTGGCCGATGATCGATCCCGAGGGTTGAGCCTCACGCCGGCCTCGACGCGTCGAGCCTCACGCCGGCCTCGGCGCGTCGGGGGCCTCGTACTAGGTCCTCGAAGCCTTTTCGCTTGACCGGTCAGTATCGAGGTGGATCGCCTTCCTCGCTTCGGACGCCGCCTCCTTCATCAGCGGAGCCGTCATCCCCATCGTCGGCGGCTACCTCCTGTAGTCGTGAAGCCTGCGGATCGACGGGGTCGGGGAGCCTCTCGTCAGATCTCCCACAGGGTGTCGTAGTTGGCCACGGGTCCGAAGACGACGCCGAGCTGGAAGATGGCCCGCAGAGCCGCCATCTCCTGAAGCGAGTTCATGGCCATAGCGTGCTCATTCGACTGCCAGATGCTGGTGTTGGTGATCGTCGAGGTGTCGCGGTCGATGCCGACGTAGTAAGTGACCAGGCCGGGGAGGGCGCTGATGGCCGGTCGCAGTGTCGTTTCGGAGGCTTCGAGGGCGGCGACGACATCGTCCGTTCGAGCCGGATCGAAGCGGCCCGTCGAGATGCGGACGACTGGCACGGG
>Ga0302046_10003039_pt1 | contig 15344 bp, 12 predicted proteins | sample RVTome_11_FD_200261 | JGI IMG/M metagenome (GOLD analysis project Ga0302046, IMG submission 200261) | Soil microbial communities from uranium-contaminated site in the Upper Colorado River Basin, Wyoming, United States - RVT147D111 (version 2) ...
GCTCAATCAGCCGGAGGCTACGGAGCCCTTCCTGCCCCGGTACGACGAGAGATTCTGTGCCCTGTACGGCCGCTATCACGTTGCGAAGTTGACGGATGAAACTTTGTTCAAAGGTATCACCGGGTCTTCCCGGCTCGTCCTGTTCGCGACCGTGTTCGTAGAATAGGATATGGTGTGCATAATCGACGCCGTGAAAGCCCATCTGGATGCGATCCGCCTCATTGGCCGTCCAGCGTACCCAACCCTTCGTACACCGAATGACATAACGATTCGGACGCGTCCAGTCCCGGCTCAACCGCACTTCGCCGGTAAAATCCCGGGCAAAGGTCAACGTGAGGTGGCTGTTGGCTTCCACACCGCCCATCGCGTCGTCTTCATAGCGAACCTCGACGGGCTCGCCCCACCACCAGAGTAGCAGATCAAGCAGATGGACGCCTACGTCCAGCAACACCCCTCCGCCGGCGGTCTCCTTCTTGAAAAACGAAGCGGAGGCGACCGGCCACTGGAAGCGTCCGCCTTCGTAGCAGTAAAAAGACGCTACGTTTCCCAGGACGTTGCAGGCCAGCAGGTCTCGGATGGCCCGGGTGGCAGGGAAGAAGCGACGGACGAGCCCCACGGCGAGCACGCGTTGCGTTGCCGTGGCCGCCTCGATCATTGCTTCTCCCTCGGCTACCGAGGCGGCCATCGGCTTTTCACACAACACGGAGAGCCCGCCCTGGAGTGCCTGGATCGTCTGTGCCGCATGGTACCGGGGAGGAGACGCGATGATGGCAAGGTCCAGGTCTCGTTCGGTCAACGCCGCCAACGCGTCGATCCGCCTGGCCGCCGGAAAGGCGCGCCTCAGCAGCACCACGCGCTCGGGGTTGGGATCGAACAGTGCCTCGACGCGCAGCAGGCCGGCGTCTTCGAGCGCCTGCAGGGCGGGCGCGTAGTACAATTCCGATACCGCTCCGCAACCGACCAGGGCGATCCTCAATGCTTCCGGCATAGTACGCAAATTTTCTGCATTATTTTCGTCGGATCCGTCGGGTTACGCCCCGCATCAGCAGCCCGGCCAGTTGACGGAAAACAACCGGTGAAGGACTACAGGCAAGCGCCTCTCGAAGTTGAGCGGTCATCGCTGTTCTGTCGCCGTCGGTAAACATCGCGTAGGCTGTGTTGAGGGCGGCGATCGCGTAGGTTTCTCGGGCTTTGCGCGACACTTTTCTCGCAAGCGTACGGGGCAGGTAGGTGGTAAAGATGGTAATGGCCAGGCGCGTGTATTTGAGGTCTTCCGCCGTGCGCAGGTGACGGCCCGTATTCGAGGCGGTATGCATACGATACGCCGCCAGGGGTGCGTCTTCATACCAGATGGGGTACCGGGCGGCGATCCGTACCCACATCTCCCAGTCCTCACTGCATTTCAAGCGACGGTCGAAGCCGCCCAGTTGTTCATAGACCGCGCGCCGGACGACGATAGCGGGCGTCATCACGCGTTGTTCTTCGGCCAGCCGTTCCAACCCGTTACGAAGGATCCCGCGCCCCATCTGTTCTACGGGCGCGATAGAGAGCTGCCGTCCCTCGCCGTCGATGAAGATCGGGCGGCAGAAGGCCGCGCCGATGTCCGGGCGCTCCTCAAAAGCACGCTGCATTGTGCGGTAGAACCCATCCTCCACGTAGTCGTCTCCATGCAACAGGTGAATCAACCGCCCCCGTGAGCGCGTCAAGCAGGTTTCAAAGTTTTTGACGTGCCCCACATTCGTTACTTGCCGGTAAAAGCCCACGCGACCGTGTCCTGCGTCGGCCACCACGGCGGCCGGGTCGTCTGCCGTAGAGTGATCATCAACGACTTCGATTTGCATATGCTCGGGTCCCGCGTCCTGGATAAGTACCTGTGCCAGGGTCTCCTGCAGATAGCGCGCGCAGTGGTAGGTAGGAATCATCACCGACCAGAGAGGGGGAGAGACGCCTTCGGGTACAGGTGGGATGGCGGCGCGATGAGGATGATCCATATCTGAGGCGGTCGACAGGGCTTTGCTCTTAGGGGAAGCAATTACGAGCGCGTTGTAAACACCTTCAACCCCAGGAGGAGCAGCTTCGTGGCCCGTATATGCTTGTTGAAGCGGCGTTCGCTCCAAGCATTGAGAAAACAAACCCTCGCCTGCTCCCAATCTCCTCGCGTCGCGTATTCTTCGGCCCACTCGAAAAAGTATGTCGAGAGCGCCGTCCTTATCGTTTTGTCGTAGCGGTATTCGAAGTTGCGGTTCATGGTCTGATAGAAGGTGAGCATTATGTCTTGTTTCGCGCGCTCGCTCAGGGGAGAATAGAGCCCGCCTTGATGATACCGGTAGGCGCCCATCACCTCGTCGATGTAACCAATCTTGCCGTGTTCCGCATTCAGGAGGTGCAGCGGCCAATCGGTAATGGGAAACATGGCGTCATACCATGCCGGGAAGGGCTCGATGAGACCATTGCGAAACAGGGTCGAGCAGGTGGCTATGAAGTTGTCCATCCACAGGTCTTCCAGGGTCGATAGTTCTTTTTGGCGGGCAGGCGTCCAGTTCCACGGTTCCCGGCTTCTATCCTCGCAAAAGGCGCGGGCGTTATGAAAGCAAATGGTACATTCGGGGTGACTATCCAGGAAATCCACCTGCCTTTGCAATTTGTCAGCGGATGTCCAGTAATCATCTCCGTCCAGCAGGGCGATATACTCACCGCGTGCCGCCTGAATGCCACGCGAGACGATCTCGTTGCTGTGCAGGTTGTGCTCGGAAAGGAGCAGGCGGGTGATATCCGGATGTTTTTGCTGGAAGGCGACGACGTATTCGCGCGTGCCGTCGGTAGAGCAGTCTTCGCTGATGATGATTTCGTAGGCAAAGTTGACATCCTGCATCAGGACACTATCGAGCGCCTGGCCGATAAAGCGTGCATGGTTATACGTCATCACCAGGGCACTTACTTTCATAATCGTGCTTGACTCTTCACAGCACGTCGTCGCCTTTCACGGCGCGCACGGTGATCACGAGCGGATACTGCCCGTCCCGACACCCCAACTCCTCCAACGTCAACTCCTCCACCACCATCCCCTCCAGAAACGCCACCGACACCAGCACGTTGCCGTAGACCGCTACCTCCACCGCACCCGCCCCGAATACCCCCTCGAACAAACGCGCCACCGACAACCCCGTGAACGACCAGTACCACTGCGCCGACCACGCGTCCCGGCTCAGCGAGCTTACCCCCGGCACCGTCGCCAGCAGCACACCCCCCGGCTTGAGCATGCGGTGGAGCCGCTGGAGCGCCCCCGCCACGTCGTAGATCAACTGCAGGGTCTGCGTCACGATGAGGCAGTCGAAGGCCTGTGCAGGCAGGGCCTCAGCACTCAGAGGGTCCTCGAGGTCGGCCACGATGGTGGCCTGGGGGTTGCCCTCGTGGACGTGGAGGACGTCGCTGCGCGTGACGCGGTCTTGGCCGAAGCGCCGGGTGTAGGTGTTGTCGCCGATTTCGAGGGTGCGTCCTTGGATGTCTTGTTGGTGTTCTAGGAGGAAGCGTTCGATGTAGAAGCGGTCGACGGGGGTTCCGCGTTCGAAGCCGAAGTCGCGGCTGAGGGGGTGGAGTCGGCGCAGGTCGCCCCAGTCCACGCTGCCTGCGGAGGGCGTATCGGTCAGGCCCAACAACCGCGCCCGTAGCCGGGCCGCAGGACCCGGCAGCACGGTGCTCAGCAGGGTGTATCCGATACCCAGCACCCGACGGCCTAGGGCACGTATGCAGTACCGGGGAGCATACCGCAGCAGGGTGAACAGGCCGCGTATGGCTGTGCGCTGCTGCCCTTGCACCAACTGCGTATAAATCGCGTTGCCGTAAAAAATTTGCCAGGAGACCCGTCCCTGCCTGAAAGCCTTTTTTGACCGTTTATTTGCCCTTGCATGGTCCCATTGTGCGCGGTGGACGGCGCGCACGGTCTTTAACATGAGCTCGGCATCGGCGGACATGTTGGCCTCGTGCATGCGGTACGCGGCGACGACGCGGTCGTGGCAATACACCCGGTACTCCCGGGCGATGCGCAGATAAAGGTCATAATCCTCGCAGGCCCGGAGCGACGGGTCGAAGCCGCCGACCGACACCAGCACGTCGCGGCGGTACATCACCGTCGCGTTCATCCCGATATAGTTGCCCCGCAGGAGCGCCAGGTACGGGTCGTCCTCGATGCGCGCAGCGGGGTGTTCGCGCAGCAGCGACCCATCGCTTTTGACGTACCGATAATGCCCGGATACAAAAGCGGCCTGCGGATGCATCCGTAGCGCGTTCAGTCCGGCTTCGAGGGCGCCGGGCAACAGCAGGTCGTCGGCATCGAGAAAGACGAGGAACGCCCCCCGGCTCTCGCGCAGGCCGGTGTTTCGCGCTGCGGAGAGGCCCTGGTTCTCCTGGCGGACGTATCGCCCGCCCGGGTACCGCGCGGCGACGTGCTCGGTGTCGTCCGGGGAGCCGTCGTCCACCACGATGATCTCTACGTGGGGATAACGTTGCGCAAGTACGCTCTCGATCGCTTCCCCGAGGAAATGGGCCTGTTTGTAACACGGGATAATCACCGAGACTAGGTCGACCGCTGCCTCAGCAGGCTCGATACCTGGGCCTATGATCGAAGACGGTTTCACCGAGATCCAACCCTGATGAGTTCAAAGGTGAGATAGTGGTTGACCCATGTTCGTTGCGATACCTTGAAAGGCATCGACGTCCATTTTCGAAGGTCCGACTCTCGGATACGCAGGTGATCGCTTTGCAAAGGCCATTCCTCGCGACGTAGGAACCGCTTAAGCAACCGCAATCGTGCCCGGCGTTCCGACAGGTACTGGTTTGATCTGAAGAACCCCTCATAGTATGCGCGGGCCGGAAACGTCCGACTGAATAAATCGGACCAGCGGGGGAGCATCTCTTCCAGGACTACGATAAAGCACCCTCCCGGCCGGAGCACCCGTGCAACCTCCGCAAAGACTTGTTTCGGGTCGCTGACGTGATTGAGGCTCCACAGGGCAAGCACCACATCGAAAGCCTGTTCCGGGAAAGGGAGATATTCCCCGATGCCGCGAATAAAGAGCGGCTTGCGTTCTAAACATGGAAACTGTTCCGCCAGCACGGTCCACGCGTGGTCGTGCCAGGTGAGACTCGGATCGACGACGACGTACTCGGTCTCGGTGGCAAGGTAATGGCGCACCAGCCCAATGCCGCCGCCCAGGTCCAGGATGACGCCGGAAAGATCCGCAAAGCGCGCAGCATACGGTTCGTAATCATGTAAGAGACACGCGCTGGCCGCTGCCGGGTCCGTGAGAAGATCCTGATACCAGCCTTCCATCTCAAGCTGGCGCGTGATCCAGCGGTTCCTTTCATCGCTTAATACGTGGCGTGGAAGCAGATCAAGCCACCCATCCTCGGTTTGAGGGTACTCCTGGCGGCATGCTGTGCAGGCCAGCCGTGCGTCCGAAACGGCCAGCGTCCCTTTGCATAGTGGGCAGACGAGGGACTGTTGTACGACGTGTAGGGGGTTGTTCGCCATGGCTTCTCTTCGAGAACGGCTCAACACATCTTTCCTTCCTGGATCAGTTCGGTGCTCCACGCGAGAATGGGCCGGACGGCACCGTCCCACGCTCCGTGCCAGCCGGCCCTGTTTTCAACAGCGTCGTGTACTTCAAAAATCAGGATGTCGTCCTCTTTGTGCAACAGGGTCCCCTGGTCTTTGACGAGGTGCAGTACAACGCGGTACATCCCATCGTTTAGTAGATTCCCCGGAACATGGCACACGTCTTTGAAAAGCCCGACAGGCATCGGATTTCCCTGCCAGACCGGTTCATGGACCGGAGCAGATTCGAAAACAAGGATGCCTTGTTCGTTGTAGAGCTGCAGGCTGAGGTTCAAGTATGCACCCGGCTTAAGGTTCAGGTATTCGAATTCCATCGCGAAAGGGGTGCAGACATCGATGGAAGCCGCCGCGTCTTCTGTAGGACGAACGCATGCCCGGCGGAGGCGCACGTCGTCACTTCCCGGCGCTGCGTTTACATCTTCCCAGCGCTGTTCGGTCAGCGCCGAGAACGACGTCTGGACGTAATGGGATACGACCCGGCCGGGCGGTCCTTCTTCTACGAGGCGACCCTCCTGCAACCAGATCGCCCGGTTGCACAGGTCTTGCACGGCCAGCAGGTTGTGACTGACGAACAGCACGGTGCGCCCCTGGTTCGTCACGTCCTCCATCTTGCCCAGGCACTTCTTTTGAAACGCTGCATCGCCGACCGCCAACACTTCGTCCACCAGCAAAATCTCGGATTCCAGATGGGCCGCAACGGCGAAGGCTAAGCGTACATACATGCCCGACGAGTACCGTTTCACGGGCATATCCAGGAACGTCTCTATCTCCGCAAAGTCGACGATCTCATCGAACGTATTCCGGATCTCGCTCTTACGCATGCCCAGGATGGCCCCGTTCAGGTAGATATTTTCCCGGCCGGTCAGTTCGGGGTGAAAGCCGGTCCCGACCTCCAGCAGGCTCCCTACGCGCCCATACCCTTGCACGCGGCCCTGCGTTGGCTCCGTGATGCGGGATAAGATCTTGAGGAGGGTGCTCTTGCCGGCACCGTTACGCCCTATGATGCCCAGGACTTCTCCTTGCGCGACCCCGAAGGTTACTTCCTTTAACGCCCAGAAAGTCTCTTGCGCCGGCCGGCTGCTCGGCAGCCCCTTCAGCCGCGCCGGTATCCTCCGGACCGACTGGGCCACCGCGTCGGTCAACGACTCGCGCAAGGTCTGATGGCGGTTGCGCCGGCCGAGACGATATACCTTGCTTACCTGCTCAACGCGAAGGGCTACGTCGCTCATCGCTTACACCACGTCGGCAAACGTACTTTCCATACGCCTGAAATAGAAGAGTCCTCCGGTCAAGAGCACACCCACGACCAGCACCGAAACGAAAACAGACGGGTTGAGCGCATCGGTCTGTCCCAGTAAAGCCCACCGGAACCCTTCGACGACGCCGACCATGGGGTTCAGCCCATACAAGGCGCGATAGGGGTCAGGCACCAGGCTGGCCGGGTAGGCGATCGGCGTGGCAAAGAGCCAGAACTGCGTCAAGAAAGGAATCGTATATCGCACGTCCCGGTATTGCACGTTGAGCGCTGCAAGCCAGAGCCCGACGGCCAGGGCCGTGGCACACGCCAGCATGATAAACAGCGGCAGCGTCAGGACGGCCATGCTGGGGGCGATGCCGTAGTAGTACATCATCCCCAGCAGGACGCTAAAGGCAATACTGAAGTCGACCAGTCCGGCCAGCACGGACGAGAGCGGAATGACCAGCCTTGGAAAATAGACCTTCGTGATGAGCTCCTGATTACTTACCAGGCTGTTCCCGGACTCGGTCAGCGTGTGGGCGAACAATTGCCAGGGTAAGAGGGCGGTATAGGCAAAGATAGGATACGGGAGGCCGTCGGAAGGGATCTTCCCCAGCTGCCCAAAAAACACACTGAAGACGACCATCGTAAGGACCGGTTGCAAGACCGCCCAGGCGGCACCCAGTGCCGTCTGTTTGTACCGCACCTTGACGTCCCGCCAGATCAGGAAATAGAGCAGCTCCCGGTAGGCCCAGACGGTTCGAAGCTTCAGAGAAGCCCATCCACGCGATGGCTCAATCTCGAAGTAGGACGCTGCCTGCATGACATCCTCTCGGTTAAAGGCTCCTCCTCATCGCGCTTACCCGGATCAACTCGGCAAGGAGGTTGTCCGCCGGATGGCCGATGCCGAGTTGTGCTTTAAACTGTAACCAGGCGGGATAATCCGTTCCGCACATCGACAGCAAGCGCCCCGCCGTGACCTGCTGTAGCTTCTTCAAGATCAGCGTCGCCGTCATAGGAGACAGCAACCCGAGCGGGATGGGGCTCAGGGCTTTACGGATCCACGTCATCGTTTTCCGGTAATCGCCATTACGTCGGCAGATCTCGGCCAGGTAAAGATAAAAATTGACCCTGGACGTCAGGTACGTCCAGGCCGCGATGTCCGGGCGATTGCCTTTTACGGCCTCGACCATGAGTTCATACGACGTCGCCATCGCGTCAAAATTTCTCGACATGCTGCTCGGAGCGTTGCGATACCCGATTAAATACGCCGGTACGACGTCGAACGCATAGCGGTCGGCGATGCGGAGCGACAGGTCCCAGTCCTCGCACCCCTGCCCCCCGCGCACCTTCAACCCGCAATCGTAGCCGCCCACCTGCTCGATGCACATGCGGGGTATCAGGGGTACACTCGCGTTGCCGATGAAGTTAATTTTGAGCAGGGGTTCGTAGATGGCACCCTTGAATTTCCATTTGGGATAGGTGTTCAGAAAATTTCCTCGCCCGTCGAGGTTTATGCTCCACGCGTAGACGAGTCCGGTTGAGGGGCCGGAGGCCAGCATACACGCCACTTGCCGCTCGATCTTCCGGGGGTGCCAGACGTCATCGGCATCGATGGGCGCGATGTATTCTCCGTAGGACTTGGCAATCGCCAGGTTGCGCGCCGCCGCCACGCCTTTGTTCGCTTGCCGGTGCAGGGTGACGACCTCATCGCTGCCGGCTATCGAATCTACCACGTCGGCAGTCCGGTCCTGTGAACCGTCATCGACGACGACGATTTCCAGGTTCGGATAGGTCTGCGCCCGTACCGAGGCCAGCGTACGCAGGATGTAGGTCTCAGCGTTATAGGCCGCGATGATGACGGAAACCTTGGGAAGGGGGGGCATTATCTCAAGAGCTTTCTCTTCATCTTCTACGTTTCTGCAAGGTCCATTACAGTTGGTAGGAAGACGTATGATCGATGCATAGCATTATGGGTCTCATCATGAGATAAATCAGGCCAAACAATCAGGCTCACGATGGCCTCATTGTTTCAGGCCAAGCTATAGAATTACAACAACGTAACCGCATCAAGAACAGCAGCGTGGGGGATCTGCGCTTCGCGCGCGCAAAGGATGTTCCCAATATAAGAGGGGTGGGCAACCAGGCCGCAATAAAAATGCTTCGATAGGGTAAAACAGGATCTCCCTCAAAAAAGAACCCTGCAAGGGCCGTTTTCGGCACCGTGCAGGGCGTGGTACACCTTCCGAAAGTCGGAGAAGCTTTTTTGAATTGTGGTTGGCCGGGGCGCGGCGCCCGAAGATCACCGGAGCGGGTTGAAGGTCAGGCCCAGCGAGGCCCCCACGGCCGTGCTGCCGATGTCGTTGCCTCCGAAGACCTCGCTGATGTCCGCCGTGACGCCGTTGATCGTAATCTGGCTGAACGTACCCCTCGTCAGGCGCGCGTTCAGGTCCAGGGCTATGGCCGGGGAGAGGAAGAGTTTCAGCCCGCCGCCGGCCGACCCGCTGAAGCCGGTGAGGGTGAGGTCACCTTCGGGGGTTTGCAGGACGGCGGAACGTCCCGTTGCGGCTACGTCCACGTAGGGCACGAAGGCACTGCGTCCGGAGGTCAGGTTGAGCTGGGCGCCGAGGTCCAAATAGCCCTGGCCCGCGTTGTTGCCGGGGAAGTTGATGCTCTCGTTGAGGGCGACGTCCAGCCCGAGGTACAGGGTGAAGACCTTCGAAAACCCGTAGCCGAGCTTGATCCCGGCACCCCGGCCGTCCTCGTTCTGAAAGCCGTCCACGTCCAGGCCGGCCCGTGCGCCGAGGGCGTGTATGTTGATGAACAGCTTGCGCGTGTTCGCCCGTTCCTGGGCCTGGGCCTGCGCCGCCGGAAGCAAACACAGGGCGAAGAGCAGGCCGAGAACAAGCCGACGCATTTTCGTGAGGACAGGGGGATGAGCAACGAGAAGCGAGTATGTCATGATGCGGATGGGGCTTGCGTGATGTAGGTTGTGAGGAGGAAAGCCTGCCGCCGACGCCCGGGGCGCCGTTGCTTCTTTCCTTCATGCCTAGACGCAAGAAAAAGGGCAAGAAGTGATAACCCCGATTGCCGGTGGTCGTCCTCACGAAAGGCGTTCAGGAAATGCCCCAGGTCTGCCCGGAGACGCGGGCGATGCTGTGCGAGACCCACTGCGTCGGCGGTCTCTTCCCCTCGACGTATTCAGCGGCGGCCTCCCTAGAATGGGGCGTCGCGGATGGGTGGGATGGGGGCCTGGGGCTTCTGCCCGTATTCGCCCGATCCGTAGCCCTCGTCGCTCGTCTCGTAGCCGCCGGGTGCCGCGTAGTACGAGGTCAGGTTTTCGAAGCGGGCGAAGCGCTTGACGAAGGCGAGCTGCGCCCCGCCGATCGGCCCGTTTCGTTGCTTGCCGATGATGATCTCCCCGAGGCCTTCGGTCGAATTGCCGTTCTCATCAACCGTGATGCCGTAGCGTTCGGCCCGGTAGATGAAGGCCACTACGTCGGCGTCCTGCTCGATCGAGCCCGACTCGCGCAGGTCGGAGAGCTGAGGGCGTTTGTCGCCGCCGCGCGTCTCGACGGAACGGTTGAGCTGGGAGAGGGCGATGACGGGGACGCCCAGTTCCTTCGCGAGCGACTTGAGGGATCGGGAGATCTGGGCGATCTCTTGCTCGCGGTTGGCGTTGCGGTTGCCCGTCGTGCCGTGCATGAGCTGGAGGTAGTCGACGATGATCAGGCCGATGTCGTGTTCGGCCTTGAGGCGCCGGCACTTGGCGCGCAGTTCCAGGATGCCCAGCCCCGGCGTGTCGTCGATGAAGATGGAGGCCGTCGAGAGGCGTCCGGCGGCGCGCGCGAGGCGGGGCCAGTCCTCGTCGCTCAGGCGGCCGGTACGGGCGGACTGGGCGTCGACGCGCGCCTCGGCCATGAGGAGGCGCTGCGCCAGTTGCTGCGCGCTCATCTCCAGCGAAAAGATCGCCACGCCCGTCGGGTGTTCCTGGTGAAGCGCTGCATTGCGCGCACAGGCCAGGCAGAAGGCGGTCTTGCCCATCGACGGCCGGGCCGCAATGATGATCAGGTCGGACTTTTGCCACCCGCCGGTCAGGTCGTCGAGGCGGGTAAAGCCGCTGGGTACGCCCGTGATGCCGCCCTCGCGCCCGTGGATCGACTCCAGGTGGGTCAGCGTTTCTTTGAGCACCTCGTTGATCGACGAGGCTGCCCGCCGCAGGTTCGTCTCCGAGATGCGGAAGATCTCGCCCTCGGCCTGGTCGAGCAGGTCGAACGCATCCGAGGCAGGGTCGTAGGCCTGCCCCACCAGGAGCGTCATCGTCTCGATCATCTTGCGCAACAGCGACTTCTCGGCGATGATGCGCGCGTGGTATTCGACGTTGGCCGCCGAGGCCACCTGCGTCGAGAGTTCCGTCAGATAATAGGCGCCGCCGATGTCGTCGAGGTCGCCGCGGCGCTTCAATTCTTCGGTCAGCGTGATCAGGTCGACCGGGTTGCCTCGTTCGAAGAGGCTGAGCATGGCCGTGTAAATCTTCTGGTGCTTGGCCAGGTAGAACCCGTCCGGCATCAGGATCTCGATCGCCCGGGGAATGGCTTCGCGCTCGATCAGCATGGCGCCGAGGACGGACTGCTCGACGTCCGTCGCCTGCGGCGGGATGCGGCCCGACTGCTCGTGGATGCTGCGGATCGATGCCCGGCGCGGCCGTGTTCCCCCCATCATCTTTTCGAGGGGATAGCGCTGGCCTTCGTCGTCGATGCGCAGCGGGCGTGGTGTGGAATCTTCAGGTTCGGCCATGATCAAAAAACTCGAAAGTTAACCCTTCAGCAGTTGGTCGTACCGGGTGCGGAGCAGCTTGAGGTCTTCCCAGGTCGGGCGTTTCCACTGGGGGTTGCGGAGCAGCGCTGCCGGGTGATAGGTCACCATCAACGGGAGGCCGTAGAAGTCGTGAAACTTGTCGCGCAGGGCGCCCAGGGACGAACTGCGCCCGAGCAGCGCGTTGCCCGCCGTCTTGCCCACGCACAGGAGGAGCTTCGGCTTGATGAGCGCCAACTGCTTGTAGAGGATCGGGATGTGGGCCTCGACTTCGGCGGGCAGCGGATCCCGGTTGTTCGGCGGGCGGCTCTTGAGGATGTTGGTGATGTAGACCTCTTCCCGCTTGAAGTGGATTGCTGCCAGGATCTTGTTGAGCAACTGCCCGGCGCGCCCGGTGAACGGCTCCCCCGTCCGGTCTTCGTCGGCGCCCGGCGCTTCTCCGATGATGACGAGGTCGGCGTTCGGATCACCGACGCCCATGACGGCCTTCAGGCGTGCCTCGTCGAGCGGGATGAGGACCGTGTTATTGACGTAGTCGGTCACCTCTTCCAGTGACTGCATCGCCAGGAGGGGAGAGTCGTTGGGGATGAGGGCGTGGATGCGCTCCCAGGGAGATCGTGACGGATCCTGGCTGGGAGCCAACTCCTGGCCGAACAGGTCGAAATTCGCCATCGGAACGATGGGGGCTTCGTGAGAGGTAGGCACGGTCTTTTTACCCGCTGCAGGCGGCGTCCACTTGACGTCGAAAGGCCGCGTGGAGGTGTCGGTAGCGCGTGTCTGCTCGTGAACCGGGGGAGGCGGCAGCTTTTCAACGGGCCGTTGTCCCGCAACGGAGGCCGTCGCGGCCGTCGGCACCGGCGGCCTGGACGCGGCGGGCAGCGGCTTCTCGGCCGGATCGCCCAGGGGCAGGAAATAGCCGTATACGGCGTGTTCGTGTTCCAGGACACGCCGCAGGGTTCCTAGCGGGTCGTGCATGACGCCCTCCTCGTTTCACGGTCTCCGGACGCTCCAGCGCTACAAAGATAGGAGGCTCCAGGGTTGTTGTACAGGCTGCCTGCATCGTCTTGGCGCGATATTTATCACCGAGTTGTACACAGTCTTATGCACATTGCCCCGGCACAGGGCTAGATGCGTTGGTCAAAGGTAGCAAAAAGAATCCGGTCCAACAGCGCTTCGGCCACGGCATGTTTGGGCATACGCGGCAGGTCCTCCGCGCGTCCGCCTCGCTGGATGAGGGTGACCCGGTTCGTGCCGGTACCGAAGCCGGCGCCTTCTTCCGACAGGTCGTTCAGGACGATCCAGTCCAGGTTTTTGGCTTCCAGCTTGCGCCGGGCGTTGGCGAGGCCGTCCTCCGTCTCCATCGCAAAGCCGATGAGCGTTTGCCCCGGCGCTTTGTGCCGGCCCAGCGTCGCCAGGATGTCCGGCGTGCGGCGCAGGCGGATCGTCAGTTCTTCATCCTTCTTTTTGAGTTTCGAAGGAGACGGGTTCGTCGGGGTGTAGTCGGCTACGGCAGCCGCCATGACGACGTAGTCGGCTTCCTGATGTTTCAGGACGGCGGCATACATCTCCTCGGCGGTCTCTACGTCGATGCGCTCGACGCCGGCCGGGGTTTCGAGCCCGGTAGGGCCGCTAATGAGGGTGACGCGGGCACCGCGCCGGACGGCGGCTTCCGCCATCGCAAAGCCCATGCTGCCCGTGGAGGGGTTCGTGATGAGGCGTACCGGATCGATGGGCTCGCGCGTCGGGCCGGCCGTCACCAGGACGCGCTTGCCCGCCAGCAAAGCCGGCCGGGCTTCGTCCTGCGGCGCCTCGCCCTCCGGCGATGGCGGATGTTGCCGCGAGCGCTCCTCACCGAGGATTGCTTCGACGCGGGCAAAGATGGCAGCGGGCTCCGGCAAACGCCCCTGCCCGATGAGGCCGCTGGCCAGTTCGCCGTGGTCGGGCGGCATGACCTCGTACCCGAAGCTGCGCAGACGGTCCAGGTTGGCCCGGGTCGCCGGGTGGCGGTACATGTCGTGATCCATCGCCGGGCAGACGAGCATCGGGCAGCGCGCCGCCAGTGCGGTGGCGGTCAGCATCGTGTCGCTGAACCCGTAAGCCAGCTTGGCCAGCGTCTGCGCCGTAGCCGGGGCCACGATGAACAGGTCCGCCCAGAGGCCGAGCGCGACGTGCTTCGTCCAGCTTCCGTCCTCATTCGCCGGGAAGATCTCGACGAGTACCTCGCGTTCGGACAACGTACCCAGCGTGAGCGGGGTAATGAAGCGCGCGGCGTCGGGGGTCATCAGCACCTGCACCTCGGCGCCGGCCTTCTTGAAAAGGCGGATTAACGCGGCCGTCTTGTAGGCGGCAATCCCGCCCGAGACGCCGAGCAGGAGCTTACGGCTTTTCAGCGGATGTTCGCTCGCGGTATTCATCATGCCCGGAAGCAGTGCGTTCAAAAAAGCGACAGGCGGGAGGGCCTCGTTTCGGCCTCGCTTCGGCGCAGACCGGGTGCTATTCCACGTTTTGAATCTGCTCCCGGAGCTTTTCGACCTCGTCTTTCATCGCGACCGCCCGGTGGGCGATCTCCGCGTCGTTCGCTTTGGCGCTGATCGTATTGACCTCGCGGTGGATTTCCTGGACGATGAAGTTCAGCTTGCGGCCGACCGATTCGCTGCCGGCCAGGGCTTCGCGGAACAGGCCGAGGTGCGAATGCAGGCGTACGCATTCTTCGTGCACGTCGAGCTTGTCGGCCAGAATTGCGATCTCCTGGAGGAGGCGGTCTTCGTCGATGCGGTCGTCCTGGAGTAACTCGTTGAGCCGATCCCGAAGGCGCTGTTGCGATTCCTGGACGCGCTGCGGGGCGCGTTCCTCGACGAGGGCCAGCGCCTCCTCGATGGCCGCCAGGCGGGCTTCCAGGTCGGCCTGCAGCGCCAGCCCTTCCTGGCGCCGCATTGCCTGCATCGCGGCGATGGCCTCGGCGAGAGCCGCATCGACGGCTTGCCACATCTGTTGCTTGGCGGCGGGATCTATCTCGGCGGTGACGAACACGTCGCCATAGCGGGTGATATGCTCCAGCCGGACCGGCTCGATGATACCCGCGGCGTGCCGCAGGGCTTCGAGCAGCCGGCCATAGGCGCGGGCGGCCTTTGTGTTGACCTGGATCGGCAGGTTTTCCTCGGCCTCTCGTTCTACCTCTACCGTTACTTCGAGGCGGCCCCGGTCGAATGCCTGCCGGATGCGGGCCTGTATGTCCGTCTCATAATCCGAGAGGTCACGAGGTAGGCGGACCGGCACGTCGATGTACCGATTGTTGACCGAGCGTATCTCGACGGTCGCTGTGATCGAATTCACCTGGGCGCTGCCCCGCCCGAAGCCCGTCATGCTGGCAATCATAGGAAGAAAGCGTTGTCTTCTGCATTAAAAAAGCCGAACCGCGGTTCGGCTTTTTTCAGCGGAGAAGGAGGGATTCGAACCCTCGGTACCCCGGTAAGGGTACACTCGCTTTCCAGGCGAGCCCGTTCGACCGCTCCGGCACCTCTCCTATTAAATTTTTCCTGATGGAAAAATTTAATAAACCTGTTGCGCGATAAGGTGTGATTTCGGCGTGGGCATAGGTGCCCCTGCCTGGTTTCTTGACTAGATGCTCCAGCTCAGCAGATCGATACCCGTTGCTGCTGCTATCCGGTCATAGGCCCG